>Ga0213828_1000495_pt1 | contig 37573 bp, 32 predicted proteins | sample MC6MC0897MG_FD_180664 | JGI IMG/M metagenome (GOLD analysis project Ga0213828, IMG submission 180664) | Enriched soil aggregate microbial communities from Iowa State University, Ames, United States - MC6-MC0897-MG | ecosystem: Environmental > Terrestrial > Soil > Unclassified | place: USA: Iowa...
GAAGTCATTAGTCTGCCCTGGTAGTGGGAAGGACATAGCTGAGACCAAGGATGTCCATTGTGAGGTTAATTTGAAGGAAGGTAAAGGCAAAGCTCCAGTCTGGCAAACGGTTATCCATAAGTTTGAATAAGAACAAACAATCACATCAAGTTATGGTTAAGGATAAGGTTGCTACACAAATTGAAGTCCAATAATTATTTAGAATTAACCATAGTAAATGTGGCGGACATATGGAGAGAAAAAGCGTGCAAGTCCTCTTACTTACTCTACGATAGGAGATAGATAAAAGGTTTTTGAAGATTAAGTTATTATTTATCTAATTAACTTTAATAAGGAGATGTGTTCATGAAAAGATTGATTGCAGCAATAATTGATGGTTTTATTGCTAATGTTTTTTTTACAGTTCCAGCAGTTATACAGAGAGGTTTTTTTGATGCGTCGCCTCTACCTATCATACGTTTAATAGTGTTTTTTATAATTCATTATTTATATAGTTTTATTTTTGATTATTTTTACGAAGGATATACTTTTGGAAAAAGGTTGTTAAAGGTAAAAATTATATTTGAAGAAAAACAAAGTATAATTTTATTGAAGTATTCATTTCTCCACTCCTTTTTTCGTGTCTTTTCCTTTTCTATATTTCCGGTAAGTTTTTTGATTTATTTGATATATAAATGCAAAATGCCATACGATAAGATTCTAAGGGTAAAAATTGAATGAAAAGATTTGACCTTATGCAAAAAAACTATAAGTAAAAGTTGGAGACCATCCAAGAGAGATAATCATCACACTATTAAATAAAGGTGATTGAAGAAGCAGTTTCAATAACTTTTTGAAAAGGGTATTACTTAAATATATTAATTTAGGCAAGAGTAAAGAAAGGATCTATAATTATGAAGAGGTTAATTGCGGCAGTAGTGGATGGTTATATAGCTGGTATGTTTTTTATAGTTCCTGGGATGACAGCTAGGATTGTTTTTAATATTTCACCATTCTTTGTATTTATCATATTTCCTTTCATACCATATTGTTTATATAGTTTTATTTTTGACTATTTTTATGGAGGATATACTTGGGGAAAGAAATGGATGAAGGTGAACATTGCGTTTGAGGAAAAACAAGATAAGAGTTTATTTAAATATGCATTAATACATTCGCTTTTTAAGGCTCTTACATATTATACATGGCCAATTAGTGTTTTGATTTATAAAATATATAATGATAAAATGCCATATGATAAAATGTTAAATGTTAATATTGAATAAAATTTAATGTAAGTCATTTATATGTGCTTGTGTCAATAACGATATAATAATAAATAATCTCATATTAGATAATATGCCAAAGGCTGTGGAGGCTAAGGGTGGGAGTAATATCCTTGATAACCCGATAAAGGTAACCATACCAAGCAATCTGACAACGACCTATGCTTATGATGTGGTGGGAAATATCACGGCAATGACGGATACCATGAAGCGGACCACTGCCTACACCTATGACTTAGAAGGAAATATGACATCCCTGGTGAATGCAGAAGGCCGGAAGGAGCAGTCCACCTACGATATTGGTGGCCGCATGACCAGCCATACCACAAACAGCGGCGACACCATCCGCTACGATTATGATAAGCTTAACGATCTGGTAGAAAAATCCTATGAGGAAGTGAATGGAGGAACACAGGCAGAGGGAGTATTATACGGTTACGACGCCTTAGGCCAGAGAGTCTCCATGATGGATACCACCGGAGAGAGTACCTATGAGTATGATTCCCTTGGAAGAATTACCAAGGTGACAAGCGGTTCCGGTCAAGTGATAAGATATGCCTATGACGGAGCAGACCGCCTGGAGAGCATCACTTATCCTGATGGAGAAAAAGTCCGCTATGAATATGATAAGAACGACAACATCACCAAGGTAACAGGGCGGGATGGGAAAGACACCATTTACATCTATGATCCTATCAACCGGGTGACAGAAATCCACCGTCCAAACGGAATCAGCACCTACAACACCTACAATGCCAGAGACCAGATCACGGAGATGAAGAATCTCTGTGATGAAGATGGCTGGATAGCCAGCGAGTACCATTATACCTACGATGACCGTGGCTTTATTGTAGGGGAAGATGTGGTAGAATCCTTATATGCCTACGCTTGGGATGACAAGCATGACGGAAGGCACGAAAATGGAAAGCATGATGATTTGTATCCTCATGGAGACACCCATAACAACAAGCACGATAAGGATGCAAAGGACAATTACCAGATCATCGGAACAAAGCGAACCTTTGAGTACGATGACGATGGAAAGCTTTTAAAAGCCACAGAAGAGGAAGAGCGCCAGGGAACTTATGTCTACACCTACCGCTATGACGATATGGGAAACCGTACCTTCTACTCAAAGACCCGAAACGGCACCGTTTTAGAAAGTGCAGAATACATCTATAACTCCTCCAACCAGAAGATAAGCGCCAAGCTGTATGACGGCAAGAAGAATACCACCATGAAGTATGAATATGACGCCGATGGAAACCTGATTTCTGAGACAGGAAAGAAGGAAACTGATAAGGTAGAGCTGACCTATGATTATACGGTGGAAAACCGCTTAAAAGCCGTATTTGATGCGGATGAGCTTTTGGTAGCAGCCGCCTATGACGGGGACGGAAACCGCCTGTTCCAGTTGAACTACAACCTTCATACGGATGATGACTGGAAAGGAAACTCCGGCAATGGAAACGGAAATAACAAGGATAACACCGGAAGCGGGAATAACGGGAATAGTGGAATAAGCGGAGTGATCAGTGAAGCTCTTTCTTCCGTTGTGGATTTCTTTACTGGAACAGTGGTAGAAACCGCAGCAGAGCCAGAGACAGAAGCAAAGACCAATGGAAATAAGAACAAGGACAAAGGCAATGACGGGAACGCTACTAATAATGGGAAAGGGAATGGCAACGGAAAAGATAATTCTAGTGGGAATAACGGGAATAATGGAAATGGAAATAATGGAAACAGCGGGAATAATGGAAATGGGAATAACGGTAATGGTAACGGCAATACCGAAACCGGAAGTTCCAATAATGGATCTGATACCGCAAATGGGAGTGGAAACACCAACAATACAGGAGGAAGCGAGAACCAGAGCGGAATCCTAATGCCGAAAAAGCCGGTCTCCGATGTGGAGCAAGGACTAATCGATCTCATTAAGACCACAGGAAAGCATAAGAACTATGAGCTGATTGAATATGTCAATGATGTGAACCGGGAATATACGGAAGTATTAATGGAAGTGAACATTGACGGAGAAATGGATACAGCTTATACTTATGGAAATAAACGTCTTGCCTTAGAGCGTTTCACAAGCTGGACCGGCTATTATACCAATGATCCCAGAGGAAGCGTCACTGGAGTAACCGGCAGCGAGGGGACCTTGTGGAAGTCCTACCGCTACAGCCCGACCGGAGATATTACTTTTGGAAAGCCAGAGTATAATAATGCTTACAGCTACAATGCTGAGGATTATAACCCGAATCTGGAGTTCCAGTACTTAAGAGCGAGATATTATGATGTGGAACGCGGGGACTTCGTGACAGAGGATACGTACCTTGGAAATATCACAGACCCTCTGACACTGAATCGCTACAATTATGTGAAGAGCAGTGCTCCGAACTATGTTGATTCAAGCGGACATATGCCAAGAAATATTTTAAATAGTTTATCAAGATGGTATAATGCGGGAATTATTGAAGGAAAAGGCCTTTCAACACTGACTTTGCTACTTAATGGTATGGGTGTTGAAACTGCTCTTCACGAAATTGCACAGCTTAATATGGCTAAAGATTTATACACAAGAGGATATTCCCCCAAATTGGAAGTAGAAATATTTGCTCCTAGTTTGAAGAAAAAGATTTATAATGCGTCTGATGCAAGTCGTGCAAATAATTGTACATGGCAAGAAATAGATATTGTAGCAAAAGGGTACATATGGGAAATAAAGTCTATAGGACAGGTACTTACTCCTTCTAAATTGGGTAGTGCGGAAAAACAATTAGATAATTATTTAACTGCAGGTCAGGATATATATCAAGAAGGAACAAGAGAAATATTTAGTGGAATAACTGGAGTGGAAGTTTTAGGTGATATAAAGATGAATGTAAAACCAACACTTAAACGAAGCGGAGTTATTGAATATGATTTTTATAAAGATGATGATGGAGAACGTGTTACAGTTGTGAGTTTCAGCGCTGTAAGAGAGCAGTATAAAAAACGACAAAAAGAAGCGCTGGAGGCAATAGGTGGAATAATGATTCTTACTATTTTGGAAGATATTATTTCAGTGGGGGCTGGAACTCTTGATGATTTGCCATCATTTTTAGTAGCATTGGGTAGGGCTACGGTAATATTAGCTACACCATAATAAAAATAATCAGGTAATCTCTATTATTTTTCATTGAGTAATAGAGATTACCATCGATTTTGAGGTGAATAATTTAGATGGATAGAAACTGGGAACATATTAAAGAGGATTTGCTTATACATATGATTCGGTGCATACGTGTTTTTACTAAATACTATGTAAAAGGCAAAGTACAGGGAATCCGATTAATTGGTGAGGAAGCTTATTTACATATTGAGTGTAACATTGAAGGAAATATTCAAGTTATTGATGTAGATGAATTTAAACATGGTAAAAAAAATCGTGAAGAACAAAGAAATTGTTATTTTGAAGAAGCTTTATGGGAAGATTTTTATTACATGAAAAATTGGAAAGAGTTAAGCTTAGAACTATGTACAGAATTGAGTCATAGGCTTAATATTTCTGTAGAGTACATAGATTTAATAGATTATGAGAATGAACAGAATACTAATAGATCTATGGAGAAATCTGAAAAATGCTTGCAACCTCATGTTATATGTTTTTTCAGGCAATCTGAATTAGAAAATAATGATATAGAAAAATGGGGGAAAGAAATATTTGATTTAGTTAATTCCCTATCTTTTTTGCCAGAAAAATACCAAGTAAAATATATTAAGAAATTTTCTGGTAAAATTGAGCCGTATACATTAAATTACAAGAGATTTATTAAACAGTTAAAGGAAAGTAAAGATATTACAAATATACAAATAAATCCCCCATCAATTGACTTGAAAAAAGCGAGTATATCGCAACTATTAAAGGAACTTAATAAAAATAGTATTGCTCAAATGTTAAGCTATATGATTGTATTCTATTCATCATTAGAAAATAAAGATTCTGTAGAATATTATCTGAAAGTATGTAAAAAAGCATCATCTACAAATACACTTTGTGAAAATGAAATAGATCAGATTAATGTTAACTTTTCAGAGGATTTCAACTTTTCAAGTTTAGAAGATGAAAAAGATATAATTGAATTGTTTAAAACTTTAGTCAAGTGGTTTCGACCTGATTTTGGTTATGTAAAAAATGAAACAATATATGAAAAAAGAGGTTTTCGAGAAAAATATTTTTTAACTAAAAAACCAAGTAATCTTAACTGGGTTAATTATTTTTCAACAAGTATTATTGAAAAAATTGGACTTGAGAAGATTAATGAACTTTGTAGAACTAATGAAGAAACTGAATTTAATAATGGTATATTAATAATTAAGAAAATTCCCTTAGATGCAGAATCAAAAGAAGATTTGGAATTTTTATATAATGCGGAAAAATTGTTGGGATTGAAATAATTAATTAAAAAGAAAAAAGAGATATGAATTCATCATAATAAGGCGACATAACCAGGCGAGGCTGTTTATACCTATGCATTGATTGATGGAATGGAAAAAAATAAGGAAAAAGGCAATAAGGGGAATGCTACCAACAATGGAAAGGGGAATGGGAACGGGAAGGATAATTCCGGAAACGGTGACAATGGGAATAATGGTAACAGTAATGGAAACAAAGGAAATAACGGTAATAGCGGGAATAATGGCAATACTGGAAGCGGAAACACCACCAATACCGGAGGAAGCCAGAACCAGAGCGGGATCCTGATGCCGAAAAAGCCGGTCTCCGATGTGGAACAAGGACTAATTGATCTCATTAAGACCACAGGAAAGCATAAGAACTATGAGCTGGTTGAATATGTCAATGATGTGAACCGTGAATACACGGAAGTGTTAATGGAAGTGAACATTGACGGAGAAATGGATACGGCTTATACTTATGGAAATGAACGTCTTGCCTTAGAGCGTTTCACAGGCTGGACAGGCTATTATACCAATGATCCCAGGGGAAGTGTCACCGGAGTGACTGACAGCGAGAAATCTTTATTGATGGAGAATTAATTAATGTATCTGACTGGGAATCATGGAAAGAGCAGGCAGTTGAACATGTAAAGGAATGTATTGAAATATTTATGCAATATTGTGTACATGGTGAACTTCAAGAGATACAATTAAAATTTGATGGATGTGAAACTATCCTCGGTGTAGTTATTGATAATAATTATCATGATATAAACACATCCAGTTTCAGATGGCTTATACAGGAAGAAGGCGACGAAAAAGAGCGACTGAAAGAATGCTACTATGCCAGTGACATCTGGGGAGAATACTATGTTACTGGCAAAGATAGTGAACTAGATGAACATATGGAAGAACTCCGTGATGCAATTGCTAATTATTTTTCAAATATAGAGGTAAAGCTAACCAAATAAGGCTATACTTATGGATTTTATAGTAGTGAAGGTCTCTTTGGATCAGATCTAGAAACTATCCCAGAAGATAATGTTATGGTTTCTCTTAATAGTTTGAATAGGAACAGAAATCAATCAGGCTAGGAGTAAACGGATATCAATACAATGCTATCTGGTAAAGGGAGTTTTGAGATTTTGAGAAGATTAGCTACAGCATTTATAGATTTTTATGTATGTGGAATTATTGTAATGATCTTTGTAACGGTATTGAGTATTATAACAGGAGGTCCTATTTCATATCTTATGTATCTTTTTATAATACTGTTGGAAAGAGGTGTATGAAAGTAGACATTATTATACCTCAAAAAGGTAAGTTAAAATATTCAATTTTGCACGGAGTTTTAAAAATACTCACAACGATCCTCTGGCCACTCTGTGCATTGATTTATTTTATAATGGGTTTTAAAATGCCATATGATAAATATATAATTAATATTAACTAATGACATTTATTGTATAGCGATTAATAGGGTGAATTTTGAAATATTGAAAAGTTTTTCCCATCAACTAGTTTTTAGGTCCTATGTTATTAAGGGCAGTCTTTATTGTGAATGGAGGCATCCTTGGAAGAAAACATGACTTATGTTACTAATGAGATTTATACATATCTCTTAGGCTGTACTAGAAATACGTGGGAAGAAACTGCTGAGGGAGAGAGAAAAAAGCTAAAAGGCAATATAAAATTGGAGTTTACTTAATTCCAATTTGCAGTACACACCCATCGCCGGGAATATAAAAAAACGGTTTGGAATAGTGAAGATCAAGGGAAATCCTGCGTTGACAGTCTGGGATGATCCGGTGTATAGTTAACGGATAGAGATTATAAAATGGGGAGAAGTTGCCATGATCGCACTGAAAATTGAGGACCTCAAGCTCTTTACCTCCAAACTGTTCGTAGGGGAAGTGTTTGACCAGTTCCTTGCAAAGGAAGCTGTTATTGTTACCTTTAATACATTTACCATCGATGGGTCGATACGTTCGGCCTATTACTCCAAAGAGGAACTGGAGGAGATGAACACCGGACAGCTTTCTACCTGGGCCATGATGAAGCCTTTTTGTTTTTCCTTAATTAAAGGAAAAAGACTTCCCGTAAGTTTCCGGATCATCCTGCAGATGTCAAAGGAAGGAACAGAGCGCTTTCTTGCCTCCCGCCAGATTGCTTTTACGTCTGACCAGGTAAAGGGATTGTACATCAATATCCGTTATGAGGACGATAAACTTTTCTGCGTGACAGGAACCTCGGTTTCTGTCTTTACTCTGGATAAGACCTTGGATGAGGAATGGGATCTGGCATTTAAAGGATTTTTAAAACAAAATGAGATTCCATACCTGGAAGAATAGGATTATTAGCACTCGATTTAATTGAGTGCTGATTTTCTATTGACATTTCCATAACTGCGTATTAAAATATTCTTTGCAGGTAAAATTTGTGAGAATTCCATGGAAACATGGAAATGAAATAGAATAAAGAGTAAGGAGTGTTCTGATATGGCAAAAACAGGTAGTTTGACAATTAACAGCGAAAATATTTTCCCAATTATTAAAAAATGGTTGTATTCTGACCATGACATTTTCTACCGTGAGCTTGTTTCCAATGGCTGCGATGCCATTACAAAGCTTAAGAAGCTGGAAATTATGGGAGAATGGCAGAAGCCAGAGGATCTTAATTTTAAGATCGAGATCATTACAGATTCCAATGAAAAGTCCATTACCTTTAAGGACAACGGCCTTGGAATGACCATGGAAGAAGTGGATGAGTACATCAACCAGATCGCTTTCTCCGGCGCACAGGATTTCCTTGAAAAATATAAGGACAAGGCCAATGAAGATCAGATCATCGGCCACTTTGGTCTTGGTTTTTATTCCGCATTCATGGTAGCTGACAAGGTTACCATTGATACCTTATCCTATAAGGAAGGGGCTTCTGCGGTTCACTGGGAGTCTGACGGCGGTACGGAATATGAGATGGAAGAAGGGGACAAGGCAGAGTTTGGTACCACGATTAAACTGTACCTTAATGAAGAAAGCCTGGAGTTCTGCAACGAGTACCGCGCAAAAGAGGTCCTTGACAAATACTGTTCCTTTATGCCGGTGGCAATCTATTTATCCAGTTCATCATCAGAGCCTCAGTATGAGACCATTGAGAAGGATGAGCTGACCGATAAGGACACTGTAATCGAGACCATTATCGAGGAAGCAAAGACAGAGGAAACGGAGAACGAAAACGGTGAGAAAGAAGTCGTAGAAGTATCTCCTGCCAAAGAAAAATATAAGATTAAAAAGCGTCCGGTACCTGTCAATGATGTCAATCCTCTGTGGAATAAGCATCCCAACGAATGTACAGAGGAAGAGTATAAGTCCTTCTACCGCAAGGTATTTAATGACTACAAGGAACCCTTATTCTGGATTCATTTAAATATGGATTATCCTTTTAACTTAAAGGGAATCCTTTACTTCCCCAAGCTGAATCTAAACTATGACAGCCTGGAAGGAACCATTAAGCTGTATAACAGCCAGGTATTTATTGCTGATAATATTAAGGAAGTTATTCCGGAGTTCCTGATGCTGTTAAAGGGCGTGATCGATTGTCCGGATCTGCCGCTTAACGTATCCAGAAGTGCCCTTCAAAACGATGGTTTTGTGAAGAAGATTTCCGACTACATCACAAAGAAGGTTGCAGATAAATTAACCGGTATGTTTAAAACAGACCGTGAGAATTATGAGAAATACTGGGATGACATCAACCCATTTATTAAATTCGGCTGCTTAAAAGACGAAAAGTTCGCAGAGAAGATCAATGATTCCCTCCTGTTTAAGAACTTAGACGGCAAGTATTTAACCCTTTCTGATTGTCTGGAGGAGAATAAGGAGAAGCACGAGAACAGTGTATTCTATATCTCCGATGAAAAAGAGCAGAGCCAGTACATCAACATGTTTAAAGAGGCAGGCATGGATGCGGTTTATTTAACCCATAATATTGACAGCCCATTTGTTGGCTATCTGGAACAAAAGAATGAGAATGTAAAGTTCTTATGCATCAATTCTAATTTATCCGACATCTTCAAGGAAGAAGTAAAGGAAGAAGATAAGGAAGCCATGAAGGCAGATGCAGAGGCCCTGACCGAGCTGTTTTGTAAAGCATTAAACAAAGAACATCTGGATGTAAAGGTGGAGAAGTTAAAGAACGGTAATGTATCTTCCATGATTACCGTATCAGAGGAATCCCGCCGTATGCAGGAGATGATGAAGATGTATACGATGCCGGGAATGGATCCTTCCATGTTTGGCGCAGGCGGTGAGACTCTGGTTCTTAACTACAACAATAAGCTGGTGCAGTATATTCTTGGACACAAAGACGGAGCCCACACAAACGCCATCTGTGAACAGCTATATGATCTGGCGGCTCTCAGCCATGGTTCTCTGACATCGGAGCGAATGACGAAATTTATTGCCAGAAGCAATGAGCTGATGCTTGTAATGGCAGAGTTATAGACGTAATCCTTGGATTTAGGGATATCTTTTTTCGACCGATTGTGCTATATTAGATGCATGATTTAAAATTGGCAGGGGAAAATACCTTAGGGGGTAACCTGCCCCCGCTTATTGGGCATGGACCGATTACCCAAATAGCACGGGCATGGAAAGGAGAAACTTAAATGAAGGAAAAGACTATGAAGATAAGAAAGGCGATGATGCGTCTGATGATAGCTCTCATGCTGGGCATATTCGCAGGAGCTGCACCTGGAGCCGCACTTGTGTCTCATGCAGATACAGTTGTTGCTTCAGAAGCCAACCTACCGGCAGAAGGAACATCTGATGACTTTAGCGTGACTTTTTTAATATGGTTTTTCGGGGGAATTACGCTTCTGATCTTATTTGTTGTCGTAGTGGTAGTTTGTTCCAGCATAAGCGCAGTAGGAGTATTTGATGCGCAGGGAGAGGAATAATATCTGATGGTAAGATAAGGACTTGTACCTTGGAAGTTTCCCGGTATAAGTCCTTTTTTATTAAAAAACTATAATTAAGATTCAATCTCATGGCCGCCGGATCATGTCAAATTATTCTATTGACATCCGGGTCTGGTTTCTCTATAATATATGGTAATGAATACTACATGATAAGTTTTTCGCCAGGAGGAAGGATAGAGATATGAGCTATAAAATCATTGGGGACAGCTGCCTGGATCTTACGGCAGATCTAAAGAAGGATCCTCACTTTCAGATAATTCCCCTTACTTTACAAGTGGGAAATACTCACGTAATCGATGACGAGACCTTTGACCAAAAGAGTTTTTTGGAGCTGGTAAAAAGCAGCAGCGAGTGTCCTAAAACAGCATGTCCGTCACCGGAACTTTATAAAGAAGCCTTTGAATGCGATGCGGACCAGATTTTTGTGATTACTTTGTCCGAGCATTTAAGCGGAAGCTATAACAGTGCGGTTCTGGGAAAAAGACTTTATGAAGAAGAACATGGGAATGATGGGAAAAAGATTGCAGTACTGGGTTCAGATTCTGCTTCTTCCGGTCAGCTGAATATTGCTCTTTATATCCAGTCCCTTTGCCAGGCCTCCCTGCCTTTTGAAGAGATTGAAGAGAAGGCAAAGACTTTCATCAAGAATATGAAGACTTATTTTGTTCTGGAAAGTCTGGATACTTTAAGAAAGAATGGACGCCTTACCGGTCTTCAGGCATTTTTTGCCACAGCCTTAAACATTAAGCCGGTTATGGGTGCTACTTCCGGCGTAATCATTAAGCTGGACCAGGCAAGAGGGATCAATAAAGCGCTGACCCGCATGGTCGAGATTGCCCTTAAGGACGGAGGAGATACCAGAGATAAGGTTCTGGCAATTGCTCATTGTAATAATCCGGAACGGGCTGAGTTCGTAAAACAAGAAATGTTAAAGCATGCTGTATTTAAGGATGTGATTATTGTAGGAACAGCTGGAGTTGCTACGGTATATGCCAATGACGGCGGAATTATTTTGACGCTTTAAATATAACTGGTTATATTTATACTTTTGCTCAGGCAAGGCATAAATATGACCAGTTTTTTATTATTTAAAAGCTGTATGATAACTTTATCTATGTTAATAAGAATCGTTTGATTGATTCAACTATATTTTGATGGAAAAACATATTTTTGTTGAAAATGGTAGGAGTAAAAGATATAATATATAAAAATGCTAAAGTTTGAGGGGACCGATGGAAAAAGAACAATTTTTATATAAAAAAATTTATCTGGATTTAAAAAATAAGATCCTTACAGGAGAATTGGAGGAAGGAACATGCCTGCCCCAGACAGGGGAACTGGCGGATTCGTATGGAGTGAGCACCATAACCATCACCAATGCCTTAAATGCCCTGAAAGGAGACGGCTATTTAAGACGGATTAAGGGTAAGGGAAGCTTTATAAAGCTTCCGGTAAAGAGTACAGAGACTTTATTAAGCGGCTTTGATACCGCATCAGAACGATATGAGAGTCCGGACCGGGATAAAATGCTGGGCCTGGTTCTGGAGCATGTATCCTCCTGCTTTGGACTTGACATGATGTATGCAATGGATGCCATGGCAGCTGACGCCGGCTATAAGCTTTGCGTCCGGTTTTCTTACGGAGAAAGAGAGAAGGAAACAGAAGAAATTGAGTTTTTAAAGGAGCTTGGTGTCAGCGGGATTATCGTCATGCCCTGTCATGGACTTTATTATAATACAGCAATTTTAAAGCTGGTGGTTGAAGAATTTCCTATGGTACTCATTGATAAGAAAATGGAGGGGATCCCGGTTCCATCCGTAAGAACAGACAACCACCTTGCCATGAAAGAGCTGGTAGATTATCTGGTTCAGAAAGGAAATAAAAAGATCGGCTTTATAACATTTTCAGAAAATGGCACATCTTCCATTAAGGACAGAAGAAAGGGATTTCGTGAGGCCATAAAGGCTGCCGGAGTCGAGATTATGGAAGAATGCTGTCTGGAAGGGGCCGAAAAAATAAATATTTATTCCGATGACCTTGATATTGGACACGGCGGGAAGATTGAACGGTATCTTAACGATCATAAGGATTTAGATGCGGTAATATGCGCTGAATATGGAATTGCAAGATGGCTTGGAAAATGGAAGGGAATTACCGTATGCTGTATTGATGAAGATTATCTGTCTCCCGGAGGTCCTCACTTCACCCATATTAAGCAGAATGAAAAGAAAATTGCCCTTGAAGCCATCGGTATCTTATTGAAGCAGATCGAAAGAGACCCGTCCTACAGCCAGATGGATTGTCTGGTTCCTGGAATATTTAGTGAGCACTAAAATATATATTTGTTTCTGAAATATTATTGGAGCACAGAACAACAATTATAATTGTTCTGCGCTTCTTTTTTTGTTGTTGTAAGTATTGCATAAAAAAGTATGATTGAGTATGTATTTTAGTAACAAATTAACGATATATAGTTGAAAGTAAAAGTGCGATATGGTATTATGAATTAACAAAACATATATTTTGATTAAAATATATGTAAAAGTTGCGTAAATATGATTTACAAAATTAAAAACATAATATAATATGATTTTGTAAGTCACAATGAGTGTAGGATTGAAAGGAGAAAAAATGAAAAAAAGAAGAGTCATGTCACTGATCGCAGCAGCACTTATGGTATGCTCCATAAGCGCCTGTGGAAAACAGGAGAGTGCCAGCACAAAAGCCAGCCAGACAGAAGGAAGCAAGACAAATGAAAGCAATACAAATGAAAGTAAGACAGAAGCAGCCAGCCAGGCGGATAAAGAAGCAGGAGGAACCGTAAAAATTATGACAGCCAATACGGGAGGCAAGGATGAAGCGGAAATGAAGCTTTTTGCAGAAGCCCTTTCCCAGGCTACAGGCGTTACGGTAGAATTTGAAAAGCCGGCATCGGATTATGACAAAGTTCTGATGCAGAAATTGAGCGGCGGAGAGTCCTATGATCTGATTTACATCACTGCCAGCCAGTATGCCAATCTGGTAGATCAGGGAGCCTTAATGGATATTACGGACCGGATAAATGGTTCGGAAATTCTCACCGGCAATGTGGATCCGGCAGAGTGGAAGGACATTACCATTGACGGTAAAATCTACGCCGGTTTCAACAAAAAGGAGATCCACAGAGTAGTGGCCTTAAATAACACGCTTCTTAAAAAGGCCGGAATCGATTATAAGAAGATCGAGCCTACCATGGATGGATATTATGATGTGATGAAAAAATTAAAAGACAGCAGCCAGGACCCGGATTTTTATCCCTTTGATTCCATTTTATCTGAAACCTATGATCTGCAGCCATGGATGGCAGCAGCGGGCTTAAAGAACGGAGTGGTTCTGGACGATTCCGGAAAAAGATTTGTGCCATACGCAGAAGATGGAGCTGCACCTGTTTGGGAGTGGTTTAAGAAACTGTATGACGAAGGTCTGCTGGATCCAGCCTCCTTTGTTGATAAAACAAAGGATATGAGAGCGAAAATGGGGGCCTCCTCTCAGAAGACGGCTGTAACGGTTGACTGGACAGCATGGGTTGGTTTACATAATGCAAATGCCAAAGCAGGTGGAATTACTCCCGAGGATTATGAGATCGTTTCCCTACCAGGCCTTAAAACCCCTGACGGAAGCTATATGCTGGTCAAAGGAAGCGCCAGTTTGTTTGCAGTTCCTGCCAATGCAACGAATCCTGATGGAGCCATGAAGGTTTTAGAGTACTTTGCAACGCAGGAGGGCGGAAATCTTCTTTCAACCGGAATCTTAGGTCATGATTATACCGGAACAGAAGGGAAATTTGAATTGACGGAAACAGGGGCTCAGCATGGCAATGACCATGGCGCTCCCTTCCCAATCTATAAGGACTTTAAGCCGATTTTCGGGTTCAATCCCGGAGTGGAAGAGGCGTTAAGCTACAGCAGCTATGCAACCATTGACAGGATCATTCCAAATGAAGCGGATTACAAGGAAATTGTGGGCAAATGGGGAATCAAGATCATCAAAGGAGAAGTTTCCACCCAGGATGGACTTAGCGGCATGAGAAAAGAGCTTGTTGACCGGAAAGTAACTGACCGGTAATCACAATCCCTAAAATAGACAGGAGGTATCGGTTTGAAAGGACAGCTTAAGAAAAAGATATTGCGGTATAAGGAAATCTATCTGCTGCTGATACCAGTTCTCATTTACTTTCTTGTATTTTCCTATTATCCGCTGGTACTGGGAATCATAAAAAGCTTTCAGAAGGTAAAGCTTTTAGGCGGCTTCGAGATGGTAGGGTTTAACAATTATAAGGAGATTTTTGGGGATAGGCAGTACAGACAGGCGTTTATTAACAGCCTTGCAGTAGGAGGTGGAACCTTTCTTTTGCAGTTTGTCTGGGGACTTTTAATCGCTGTATTGCTGAATGAGATCAGGAATAAGGCATCCAAATCCCTGTTCCAGACGGTCACTTACATACCGTATCTCCTGTCCTGGTCTGTGGTAGGAGGTCTGTGGATTTCCATCTTATCACCTTCAGGCATGGTAAACGGCATCATGAGGGCTTTATTGGGAACCGGTTATTCTCCCATGGTATTTATGTCGGAGGGTCGTTACGCCAGATTGATCATGATTTTTACAGGTGCTTGGAAAGGGGCCGGCTATTTTGCGGCCCTGTTCCTGGCGGCCATGGTCGGAATCGATTCTGCCCTGTATGAATCCGCAAGAATGGATGGAGCCACAAGAATCAAGCAGATCCGATACATCACTCTGCCGGTCATCGTGCCCACCATGAAGGTGATCGCAGTGCTGACGGTAATGGGAATCCTGCGGAATTTTGATCAGATTTTTGTTATGATGAATGCCTCCATCAGCGATAAGGTAAAAAACCTGCTGGTTCTAATTTATGAACAGGGCATTATCCAGTTTAATGTGGGGACTGCTACGGCGGCTGCGACTGTGGTTTTGGCCGCAACCCTGCTGATTACTTCGGTGGTCAGAAAAATACTGAAATATGATGAGATTTATTCCTGATGGAAAGGGCAGAGATATGAAGAATATTCTAGATAAGAACGGTTTAACAGGATTCTGGAGAGTGTTATTTTTGTTTTTGACAGCAGCCATTTTTCTCACCATGTTTCTACCCATGTGGAATGTATTTGTGGTGTCTACCTCAACAGCCCTTGATTCCTCACAGAGCGGGATCAAGCTGTGGTGGACAACATTCAGTGTGGAAGGCTTTTTTTATGTATTCCGGGTGGCCAAAATGGCTAGGCCATTTCTTAATTCCTTTTTTATAACCACAATAGGTACTGTGATCCAGGTTCTTTTGTCAGCCCTTGCAGGTTATGTTCTGATACAAAAGAGCCTTCCTTTTAAAAATTTTATTTCTTCATTCATCATGCTCACCATGATGGTGCCGGGGGATTTAACTTTGATATCCGTTTACCAGCTCAACAAGCAGTTGTCATTGTTAAATACTTATCAGGGACTGGTCCTAAACGGGCTGGTGTCCGGCTTCAGCATTATGATGATGAGAAATTACTTTGAGACGGTCCCTTATTCTCTCGCAGAATCTGCCAGAATGGACGGGGCAGGAGAGTTGAAAATATTCGGAAGCATTTATATCCCCATATCCCTTCCGGGATTTGCTACAGTGTTTTTCATGGAGTATGTGGCCAGGTGGAATTCTATTATGCTTCCGGCGACTTTGATCACGGATGAGAAAAAGTATACTCTTCCTCTGATGTTAAAGCAAATGATCATGTCCGTAGATTCCACTTCAGGAACGGCGGCGAATCCGGATAATGCGATTATGGCGGCGATCGTTATCTCTACCATACCGCTGTTGATCATATATATGTTTGCCCAGAGATTTCTGATGGAGGGGATAAACATGGGAGCTGTTAAGGGCTAAAGGAGGATAGATATGAAGGAAAAGACAATCACATTTCAAAGGATGGCCTTAAAAGAGGAAGAAGGGTTGTATTTAGAGGTACCATTTTTGGTGCCGGATCAGGCAGCAGCCATGGAAGTTTCATACGAATACGAACGCAGCAGGAATATCATAGATTTCGGCCTGTTAAATGAAATGGGAGAATTGATCGGCTGGTCCGGCTCCAACCGGAGCAGGATTATTATTTCCGATCACAGGAGCACAGCCGGTTTTGCATCGGTTCCTGTAAAGCAGGGACAATGGAGCATACTTCTGGGTGCCTATAAAGTAGAGGAGCAGGGTGTTGCAATTACATATAAAATTACGTTCCATTTAAAAGGCCTGCAGCTGTTTAAGGGGGATACCCACCTTCATTCAAACGGCTCCGACGGAAATATGACTCCGGAAGAACTGGCCCTTGCAGCAGGAAGAGAAGGGCTGGATTTCCTGTTTGTTACGGATCATAACAATTATGCCCATAATTACCAGCTGCGTTCTACGGATCTGGTAACCATGATCCCGGGAGTGGAGTGGACCCATTACAAAGGGCATATGGGAATGCTGGGAAGGAAACGCCCATTTAAAAGCTTTCTCTCCAATTCCCTGGAAAGGACTGTAGAAATCGTAGAGGAAGCAAAGGAAAACGGTGCTTTTACGGTGATAAATCATCCCTTCTGCCCCTGGTGCGGCTGGCAGTGGGGGTTGGAGAAGGTACCATTTGAAGGAGTGGAGGTTTGGAACGGAGGCTTGATGACGGAGAGCAATCAGGCCTGCCTGGCCTGGTGGGATGACAGGCTTAAAGAAGGGAAAAGGATCCCTATAACAGGAGGCAGTGATTTCCATAAATATGAACCGGGACGTATACCGGCTTCTCCTTGTACCTGTGTGTACGCCTTGTCAAATTCCGCCGAGGATATATTAGAAGGACTGAAAAAAGGGCATTCCTTTCTGACCATATCTCCGGAAGGTCCCATGATGGAAAGCTGGGCCGGGGAATATCTCATGGGAGATGAGATCCCGGAAGGAAGCGATATCCTGTTTACCTTCTGGAATTTACACGAGGGCGATATTCTGTTCCTGATATCCCAGGACGGCAGGGAAGAAATCCCCTGCGAATCAGGCCGGCTTTCCATTCAAAAAACTGCCGGAATGGCCGGATATCTCAGGGCAGAAATCAGGCGGAGCTTTCTTAAGGGGTATCCTTCTATTCCGGTGCTCCTTACAAATCCTTACTATATAACAGGTGAAAAAAATGATAAAGAATGAATTAATAACAAATGAGACAATAAAAAGGGTACACGTGGTTTTCATGACCCATTTTGATATGGGATTTACGGATCTGGCAGACCGTGTTCTATCCAATTATATGAATGATTTTATTCCTGAAGCCATCAAGCTTGCCATGGATTTAAATCAGGATGGAAAGAAACGGTTTATCTGGACCTTAGGGGCATTCTTAATTGACCGGTATTTAAAAAAAGCTCCTCAGTCGGAAGCACAGAAACTGAAAGATGCCGTGATGAGAGGAGATATCAGCTGGCATGGACTGGCTTTTACCACCCATACGGAAGTGATGGATGCTGACTTGCTGAATTTTGATTTAAGTTATGGAGACAGACTGGACAGAGAGTTTGATAAGAAGACCATCGCTGCAAAGCTTACTGACGTACCTGGCCACACAAAAGCTATGGTACCAATCATGGTCCGCCATGGGAAACAGTATCTGCATATCGGAGTAAATGCCTCATCCATGAATCCAATGGTTCCCCAAAGCTTTGTATGGCGGTCAGGAAGCAGCGAGATTCTGGTCCAGTATTCTCCTGCTTATGGCTCGACATGTTATATGGAGGGCATGGAGGATGTTCTGGAGTTTGTCTTTTTAGGAGATAATCTGGGCCTTCCTACCAGGGAAGAGGTTTTAAGGCAACTAGAGGAACTGGAAAAGAAATATCCAGGTGCAGCAGTGGAAGCCTCTACCTTGGATGCCTATGCCCATAAGCTTTGGGAAAGTAAGGAAAAGCTTCCCGTAATAACAGAAGAAATCGGGGACACCTGGATTCACGGCATCGCCTCGGATCCGGTTAAGGTGAGCGGTTTCAGACGGCTTCTTGGCCTTAAGGATCAATGGAAAGAACAGGGAAGGTTTGATTATGAAAGACCGGAATTCCATGGTTTTATGGAAAACCTTCTGATGGTATGCGAACATACATGGGGGCTGGATTATAAGAAGCACCTGTTTGATTTTAAAAACTGGGAAAAAGAAGACTTTAAGAAAGCAAGAAAAGAAAATTATGTAACGGAGGCCATGTTTACGGAAAGAAATGCAGCTCTTTTACATGCTATATATGAGGAAAAGGGAGTGAATCATCTGGAGAGCACCTATGAATGGTACGAAAGCTCCTATGAGGAACAGCGGGCCTACTTAAGAGAAGCGGCCCGGCTTCTGCCGGAGAAATTCAGAGAAGAAGCCAGGCAGGCGCTTGCATTGGATCCGGCTGTAGAAGTGGAAACATGGGAAGAGGGAGAAAAAGTCCATCCTTTTGAGATCATTTCCATACAAGACTGGAAAGCTGCGTTTGATGGAAGCGGCTCCGTGGTATACCTGGAAAAGGAAGGAACGGTCTGGATCCAGTCAGGCTGCTTTGGCCGTTTTTCTTATGAAACCTATGGAGCTAAGGATACCATATCGGAATATTATGAGTACAATCATGGGTTTAAGGAAAATATGGCCTGGTCAGAAGCAGATTTTTCCAAACCCGGACTGGAAACCGTGGAGGGACTTTCTAACAGGAATTATTCCTTTGGAGTGCGGGAGATGAGAAGGTCTGATTCTGGGGTCAGGATCTGTCTGGCAGGGAACCCGAAAGCTGTAAGTGAATACGGATGCCCAGAGCGGGCATGGATCAACTACACCTTTGGAGAAGAGTTATTATGCGATCTTTTATGGGAAAATAAAGATGCTAATAAAATGCCTGAAGCCCTTTGGTTTGATGTCAATCTTGATGTTGAAAACCCTTATCTCTGGAAAATGAAGATATTGGATCAGGAGATTTCTCCCCTGGAGGTGGTAAAAGGAGGAAACCGCAGGCAGCACTGCATAGAAAAGCTGGTGTATGACGGTGCGGATGGGACCATTGAAATACAGAATCTAGATTCCCCTCTTGTAAGTGTGGGAGGTAGGCGCCTATATGGCGGATGCATGGAGCTTCCGGATATGAAAAAAGGATTTTCCTATTGTCTGTTTAACAATAAATGGGGAACAAATTTTTCCATGTGGTGCCAGGAAGACTGCAGGTTCCGGTATGTCTTACGCATTCAAAATAAGTAAAAGGGAATATTTGACAAATTCTTGGAACCAGTGTAAGATAAAAAAATGGAATATAATCCAGAGAAATATGAAAGAAAAGTTATGGAAAACCCCATGGTTTTTGTGGAAAAAGTAATGAAAAATGAAAACCTATGTGGAAATAGTCAACAATCAGGAGGAGTAGATGAAGAAAAAAAGTGGGCTGATGAAGATTCTGATTTTCCTACCCATAGTGCTGTTTGTTTTGCTTGTTGGGTGGATCGGCGTAAGCGAATGGAATGGAACGCAGGCCGTTCCAAGAGAAAACCTGGCCCAGTCAGAGCCTGAGGCATCAGTGGAAACGGAAGTTCTGACGGTGGAAGAGTCCCAGTCACAGGAAGAAACCGCTCCAACGGAGGAAGAAACAGAGCAAAAATCAGCCGTTCAGCTCCTCTTTGCAGGTGATATATTACTATCTAGTCATGTTATGATGGCATATGATAAGTCAGGGAGCATGGAAGGTGTCCTTGGCGAAGGATATCGGGGCGAAATTAGCAGTGCAGATATCTTTATGGCCAACCAGGAGTTTCCTTTCAGCGACAGGGGTTCTGCGGCACCGGATAAGCAGTTTACATTCCGCCTGCCGCCGTCCAAGGTCTCCCTGATGAATGAAATCGGAGTTGACATCGTTACCCTGGCCAATAACCATTCCCTTGATTATGGAACTGATGCCCTTGTGGATACCTGTACAGCCCTGGATGGAGCCGGTATTAAGTATGTGGGGGCAGGCCCTAATATGGAACGGGCCAAACAGCTTGAGAAAATAGAAGTGAATGGAAAGGCCATCGGCTTTCTGGGAGCGTCCAAGGTTTATCCCGATACCAACTGGGTGGCGGGCAGCAATAGACCTGGCATGGTAAGCGGTTATGATCCAACCATCCTTCTGGAAGAAATAAAAAAGGCAAAAGAAAGCTGTGATTATCTTGTGGTTTACGTCCACTGGGGCGTGGAGCGGGATGAGAAGCCCCAAGAATATCAGAGGACTTTAGGCAAACAGATCATTGACGCAGGGGCTGATCTGGTGATCGGAAGCCATCCCCATGTCCTTCAGGGAATAGAATATTACAACGGCAAGTCTATCTGCTACAGTCTTGGCAATTTCATCTTTGGAAGCAGCATTCCAAAGACCGCCCTGATACGGGCCCAGGTGGATTTTGACCAGGGAAGCACCACCTTGTCACTGGTCCCGGGGACATCAAAGGCAGGATATACCAGAGAGCTGACCCAGGAAGGAGAAATCCGGGAATTTTATCAGTATTTCCAGGGGATATCATTTGGCGTGACGATCGATGAAAACGGTGTCGTTCACAATAACAGCAATTAAAATCAGACGAGGTATCTGTCACCCTGGCAGATGCCTCGTTCTTTTAGACGCTTTGCCAAAGTGCCGAGGACCAGCTTTTTGTTGCCGCTCCATAAAGGCGCCAGGAGCAGTTTTTTCGGCCCATCTCCGCTGATCCGGTGTATGACCACCTGGGGCGGAAGAAGGGCGATGCAGTCAATCACCAGGTCAGAGTATTCTTCTAAGGAATAGACAGGAACCAGGCCTTTATCATATTCTTCTGCAAGGTCCGTTCCTTTTAACACATGAAGAAGCTGAAGCTTAATTCCGTCGATTCCATGATCTCCCAGATGGCCCAGATAGTCTACGGTTTCCAGAACCATATCTCTGGTTTCTCCCGGAAGCCCTAAAATGACATGAGCAATGACCGTAAGACCGGCTTCCTTTAAATTCTGGTAGGCTTCAAAAAAAGTAGGAAGCGGATATCCTCTGCGGATATGGTCGGCTGTGGACTCATGAATGGTCTGAAGCCCCAGTTCTACCCAGACAGGCTTAATCTTGTTTAATCTTTTTAACAGATTCAGGACATCAGGTGGAAGACAGTCGGGACGGGTGGCAATGGAAAGGACCGCCACATCCGGATGGCAGATGGCCTGGGTAAACAGCTCTTCCAGATAGGATACGGGAGCATAAGTGTTTGTATAAGACTGAAAATAGGCGATGAAACGGCCTTCTTCGGTCTTTATTTTACTCTGGATTCTTTTGCGGGCAGATTCGATCTGCTCCGTAACGGAGGAATGGAGGGTTAAGGATTCCGCAAATTCTCCCGAACCGCCGCCGCTGCAGAAAATGCATCCCCCGGTTCCCAGGGTCCCATCCCGGTTCGGACAGGTCATACCGCCGTCAAGGGCCAGTTTATAGACTTTTTGTCCGTATTGTTTCTTCATTTCATAGTCCAGGGAATGATAAGGTTTTTCGTTCCAAAACATGGTTTCCTCTTTTCTGTCCGTGCTTATTATTGATTGTTTCATTATACGGGGCCCCCGGATGACCTGTCAAATTATTTTATAGGTTTTCGTAAAATATTATATTGTGAAATCTTTGGCATCTATGATATACTCGTAGCAATGACAAAGATTTGTCAATGAATGGGGAAAAGTGTGCCCAGCCCAAAATCGTGGGCAGTAAATTCGGAAAAGGAGAGCAAGTGACATGAAGATAAGTGATACGATTCAGTTGCTGGAGTCTAAAGAGTCAGAAAAGCTTATGACTGCTTTATATGGAAAAGAGGCAGTTAAGGAGAATATTGAACGTTATCAGAGCCTTATAAGAAACTTCCAGAAGAAATTTCCGGAGGATGATGTAATGCTGTTTTCTTCGCCGGGGCGTACGGAGATCAGTGGAAACCATACCGATCATAACCACGGAAAAGTGCTGGCTGGAAGTATTAATCTGGATTGTGTGGGAGTAGCTGCAAAAAACAACAGCAGAAAAGTGAATATTATCAGTGAAACTTATAACCAGAACTTTGAGATTGATCTGGATGACTTAGCTCCAAGCGATAAGAAGGCTGGAACCATTGATCTGGTGAAAGGTCTTTTAAAGGGCTTTTTAGAGGGCGGATATGAGATCGGCGGCTTTGATGCCATCGTAACCAGCAATGTCATCAGTGCGGCAGGTGTCAGCTCCTCAGCTTCCTTTGAGATGCTGCTTTGCTCTATTTTAAATACATTCTTTAATAATAGCGCCATGGATACCGTGGCATATGCCCATATCGGCAAGTTTTCCGAAAATGTGTATTGGGACAAGGCTTCCGGCCTTTTAGACCAGATGGCATGTGCAGTAGGGGGACTTATTACCATTGATTTTAAGGACCCGGCAGTTCCGGTTGTAGAGAAGATTGATTTTGATTTTGGTTCTAAAAACCATAGCCTTATTATTGTCAATACAGGAAAGGGCCATGCGGATTTAAGCGCTGATTATTCCTCTGTTCCGGCGGAGATGAAAAAGGTTGCAGAATTCTTTGGAAAAGAAGTCTGCGCTGAAATCACAGAAAAAGAGGTCATTGACAATTTACAAGAAATCAGGGATTTTGCCGGTGACCGTTCTGTCCTTCGGGCCCTCCATTTCTTTGAAGAGAATAAGAGAGTAGAAGCGGAAGTGTCAGCTTTAAAAGAAAACCGGTTTGAGGACTTTTTAAAGAAAATCACCGAATCTGGTAATTCCTCATGGAAATGGCTTCAGAACTGCTTTACCAACACCAGCTTCCAGGAGCAGGGAATCACCATTGCCCTGGCTCTTACGGAACTTTTCCTGGCAGAGAAAAATACAGGTGCATGCAGGATCCATGGAGGCGGGTTTGCCGGTGTCATCATGACCATGCTGCCCAATGAGCTTGTAGAAGAATATATTTCCTATATCGAGAAAGCCATGGGAGAGGGCAATGCTTACCGAATGAGCATCAGGCCATATGGAGCCATCTGCTTCAATGAGATAATCAATCAATAATAATTGTAAATTCTGCCAAAATGGAGTAAAATATAATAAAGAAACGTTAGAATAGAACGTGGGCAGAAGGAGGCATTATGAAAGAAAAGAAAAATCTGGTCATCACCATAGGAAGGCAGTATGGCAGCGGCGGCCGAATCGTGGGAAAAGCCCTTGCAGAGGAGCTGGGAATTCATTTTTATGATGAAGAGATTTTGTCCATAACTTCGGAGCAAAGCGCCGTTGGAGAGGTGTTTTTCCGTCTGGCGGATGAAAAGGCGGGAAGTAATCTGCTTTACAAGATCGTAAGCGGCTTAAAGCCCCAGCTTGGGAAACCTTCTACGGATGCGGACATTGTGAAACCGGAGAATCTGTTCCGTTTCCAGTCCCAGGTCATTAAAGAGCTGGCTTCTGAAGAGTCCTGCATCATTGCCGGACGGTGTGGAGATTATATCTTAGGCCGTGAGAAGGAAGAGTTCCCGGGCCTGGTAAAGATCTTTGTTTACGCAGACACTGAAACCCTCATCAAGCGCACCATGGAGGTGGATAAGATTGATGAGAGGGAAGCCACAAAGCGGGTGAAGAAGATTAACCGGGAGCGGAAGGAGTATTACCGCTACTATACCGGCGGCAACTGGGAAGATTGGAATAATTATGATCTGATTATCAATACCAGCAGCATTGACCTAGAGCAGACAGCGATGCTGATTAAGGATTATATTAAGCTTAGAGGTATTGAGCTATAAAGAAACGCATAAAACGGCGGCTTTGATTATGATTTCAAAGCCGCCGTTTCCTTGTCCAGGCTGGTATATCATGGAATCAGTTTTCATGTTCCGTGGATTTTTCCGGTACCAGTGCCGACAAGGCGCTATCTAAGTCATTCTTAAAATAAACAAGGTTTCCTTTGTTACATTCATAGATAAAATCCTTTAAACTTTTGCTGGTATAGTGTGAAAAGTCTCCTACGATTCCAAGTTTAAAATGGTAATTTGAAAATTTCTGCAGGATTTCCCCTGCTAAACCTGTTTTAAGATTAAAAAAGCTTTCATCAAGGTTTTCTTTATACAGGATCATGCCAATGCAATTAGAGTTATATTGGCATGTAGCCATTATATCAAGGATATCTTGAGCGTTGGTTATTTTCTCGTCCTTATCAACAATGGCAATATTCTGGTTTCTTATTGTTTTAATATTCATTTAAGCCCTTCTTTCTCTAGAAATGGAACTGCGATATCTAATACATTTGTCAATATATGCCCGCAGCCTTGTAGAATGTGGGTTTCAGCCATTGGAGCCAGGGCAGCAAGCCTGCGTGCTGTTTCATGAGCATCGTCATTAATAATCCTCCTGTCTAATCGTTTCAACCAATTCCATTATTAACTGAATGATTGCTTGCGCAAATTGGATGTTCCCCCATATGGTGACACGTACTTTGCATTCTGATTCCAAAAACTGCGCATGCATAGTCGGATGGCCATATTCTGGTAGATTGGTATTCAGTGCGGCAGTTACGGTATTCATAATACGAATGGCATCATCCATTCCCTTAACATCAATATCAATTACGGAAGACACCTTTATTTCATAGTCGGATTTTTTATTTGAAGGGATGGTTACCTTTCCGGCTTGTGGTTTTGTGCTTTCCATAAAAACACTTAAGTCATGTCCGGTCACTCTCCAGCTTTTTCCGATCTTTCCCGCCTGCAGTTTCCCTTCCCTGATGTAGCGTTGAATTGTCTTTGGGTGGATATTCAGCATTTCCGATATTTGTTCAACTGTATAATATTTTCCCTTCATATCAATTGCTCCTTATTATTACTATAATGCTCTGTATAAGTAATAATAGGGCACAATAAGGAATGTGTCAAGCGTTTTCTCAGTATTTCTATTATGTAAGTAAAAAAATGGTACGTTGTTCCATAAATTTTATGTATGCAAGACAGTTGTTACGGCAGATTCAGTCCCTTTCTATCGGCGGAAAACGAAAGGATTTCAAGGAACCAGAATCTTTACTGCAATCCAAGTGCACCCTATCAGTAAGCGGAAATAGAGGTAGCCCATGAATTCTTAAGAAGGGTATTCCAAAGGGAAAAAACTTTGATGAACACTATATTTATGCTGGGAAAATGGTCAAAAAAATTATATAATGGGATGTCTACAACTTATTGATACCTATATACAAGACAGGAGAAGACTAATGAAATCAAAACAAAAAAAATTGTTTATTTTTTTCGTACTGTTCTCAGTACTGTTTATTCTGGGAGCAGCACAGGTATTTGCGAAAGAGGATGCCATACCGTCCATTAATCTGGAGGTCATTCTCCAGAGTGATGGTTCTGCGGTCATAACGGAGATCTGGGATGTGCGCGGTGTATCCAGCGGCACCGAATATTATAAGGCTCTGAATAACATGGATGGGATGAGCGTCCATTCCCTTGCTGTATGGGACGAGTCGGGAACGCAATACAAAACATTGGACGGATGGAACACAAAACTCTCCAGAGAGGAAAAGTCCGGCACCTGCGGCATCCTGAAAACCTCCGATGGATATGAACTCTGTTGGGGCATTGGCAGCTATGGGAACCATCAATATACCATTCAATATACCGTAGAGGGATTGGTAAAAGATTATGGCGACTATGCAGGGTTCTATCATCGGTTTATCTCGGAGCTTTCAAACGCTCCGGAATCAGCTTATATTAAAATCCGGATGGCGGATACAAGTCTGACGGCAAACAACGCCCGCATCTGGGCATATGGCTTTACAGGGGAAGCCGAGATCGGGAGCGACGGCAGCATGAATGTTTTTTCTTCTGAGGCTTTGGGAGGCGGAGACTATGTAAATGTGCTCTGCCGCTTTGACAGAAGCTTATTTCCGCTGGCCTCCGCAGCCGACATGTCTTTTGAAAAGTTGCAGGAATCCGCAGAAAATAAAAACTCTGATACGGCTTTGTATATCGTCCTTGCTGTTTTAGGGGCTGTCATTGTCATGACCGTCATTCCAGTTGTTTTCTTTTCTTCACGATACAAACTGGCAGACGGCACAGCCGTGCGCCTTCCCGGAAAGAAACAAATAGACACAAGCTGGTCTGTTCCTTTTGGCGGCAGCTTTCCTGCTGTATATTCCGCCATGCTGCTGTTGCGCAAAGGCATTTCCTGTGAAAAGCTTATGGGCGCGTATCTTATCCGTTGGCAGGAGGCGGGCTATATCCGCATAGAACGGGAAAGTGAGCGAACCATAAAAAGGTCTAAAGAAGAAGCTATCATATTTAGCCCGGATAAAATACCAGATCCAGGGGTGGAGCGGTCGCTGTACGACATCTTAACCGACGACATCGGCCATGACGGCTTTCTTTGGACCTCTGATATCGAAAAGCGGGCGGATACGCTTTATAAGAAGCTCACTGCATGGGCGGCAGAAGTGAAACGTGATGGCGAAAAAGTATTAATCCGCTCAGGGGCGGCGGCAACGAATATAAAGGGCACTGTCCGGTTTACTATATCGGGTTTTGAGCAGGCTGTTAAGTTACTGGGGTTCCGGAAATACCTGATGGAATTGCGCAGGCAAAGGGAGGACAGGCCAATTCCGGGAGAGCTTTGGGGGGATTATCTTGTATTCGCCACCTTGTTTAACGTCGGAGAGCAGGTCCTAGAAAGCATGAAAGCCCTCGACCCCGTATATTTTGATACCTTCGCAGGTATATACGGCTGCAACGCCTTCAACATGATATACCTTGTGACCATGACCAATCATATTTCGAGTGCTGCTACGCCAACCCAAAACGCGGACGGGATCGGCGGTGCCGCAGGTTCGGCCGGTGGTGGAGGTTTCTCCGGCGGAGGCGGCGGAGGCAGCCGGTAACAGGGCGCTGAGCTGGAACATTTTCAAAAGTGAGATTAAGACTATATGCGAAAAATCGGTGAAAGCAAGACAAAGTGCAGGAACAGGAAAGATTATCAGTCTTTGACCGCATGATGAAGGATAGGCGGGTCCCGTATATATTCCGGACCCGCCTATTTACTAAACTCATCATTTTATGCCTGTATCGATTCCATAGCTTTCTATTCTAAATAAATAAATTCACATTGGATTCTTCCGCATCCCCCAGATAAGCGCCTACGCCTCCAAGTTCCACTCCGTCGATCAGTTCCTCGGCCTGGATTCCCATGACATCCATGCTCATGGTGCAGGCCACAATTTTCACACCGGATTTCATAGCCTTTTGGATCAGGGTTTCCAGTGAATCCACATGTTTATCATTCATGATTTTTTTCATCATGGCGGTTCCCATGCCGCCCATATTCATTTTCGATAATTTTAACTTTTTGCTGCCTCTGGGGAGCATGAATCCAAACATGGATTCCACCAGTGATTTGCGAACCGGCTGTTTTTCTGACTTTCTTAATGCAGTCAATCCCCAGAAGGTAAAGAACATGGTAACAGGTCTGCCCATGGCAGCAGCGCCATTGGCAATGATAAAGCTTGCTAAAACCTTGTCAAGATCACCGGAAAATACGATGATAGTCTTTCCTTCGGCTGCTTCGACTTTTTCTGGAGCAGCCGGAGTTCCTTTCTTTACCAGGGCAACGTAATCCTTTCCTCGGAGTTCACAGGCCATAAGTTCATTTCCAGTACGTCTGCACCAGGCGCCGATGTCCCGGGTAAAACCAGGATCAGAGGCAGAAACTTCCATGACTGCTCCATCCTGCATCTCCTTCATGGTTTCAAACACCTTCATGATGGGGCCGGGGCATTGCATTCCGCTGCAGTCTAAGCGCATGGCAGAGGTGGGGATATTTTTTGTTTCCATCTGCCCGCTGTCGGAATAAACAGTTTGTTCAGAAGGCAGAACTCCGTCAGCCGTATAATGGGTAGACTGATAGAATCTGGCGCCGCCGGGGTAAAGCTTGACATTATGAAATCCGTTCTGCATCAGGAGGCGGGCAGCGTTGTAAGCCCGGACTCCAATAGCGCAGAAGACGATGATTTTCCTTGAAGGATCCAGCTCTTTTAAGCGGCTCCTTAATTGTCCCAGTGGAATATGCTTTGCATTTGGCAGAGAAAAGGCCATTAGCTCCGCATCCTCTCTGACATCAAGAAGTACTGTCTCCGGGTTTTGCTCCACAGCGTCCCAGGCTGAAAATGCAACCTTTCCCGTGATCAGGTTTTCAGCCACAAAGCCAGCCATATTGACCGGATCTTTTGCAGAGGAGAAGGGAGGGGCGTAGGCGAGCTCCAGGTTCTTTAAATCAGAGATCCCTGCACCAAGACGGATGGCCACTGCCAAAGTATCGATTCGTTTATCAACTCCATCCCGGCCCACGATCTGGGCACCGAAAATCTTTGCTCCATCGGCGGAAAAAAGAAGCTTCAAGGTTATGGGGACGGCACCGGGATAATAGCCTGCATGGGAATTTTGGGTGATGATGATGCTTTCATAATCACTTCCCTTTTGAAGGCCCCTTTTGATCAGTGTCTTTTCATTAGCACCGGTGGAAGCAACAGCCAAATCAAATACTTTTGCAACAGATGTTCCCTGGGTTTTATTATAGGTTTCCTGAGCTCCTGCAATATTATTGGCTGCAATGCGTCCTTGTTTATTGGCAGGTCCTGCAAGAGGGATCATTGTCGGTTCCTGGAATATAAGGTCGTCGACCTGTATCACATCTCCTACGGCATAGATATCCGGATCCGAAGTTTTTAAATATTCATCTACCACAATGCTGCCGCGCTCATTGACGGAAAGGCCGGCTGCCTTTGCCAGTTCACTATTGGGCCGTACACCGATGGAGAGGATGACCAGTTCTGCGGAAAGGGTTTTACCGCTTTTTAATGTAATGGCAACAGATCCATCCTGATCTTCGAACCCAGCGACACCGTCGCTTAAATGAAGGTCTACCCCGTTTTGCAGGATGTTCTCATGGAGCAGCTGGGCCATTTCGTAGTCCACAGGCGTCATAACCTGGTCCAGCATTTCAATGAGGGAAACAGAAAGACCTGCATGACGGAGGTTTTCAGCCATTTCAAGGCCAATAAAGCCTCCGCCGATGACAGCGGCTGTTTTAATTTTGTTTTCTTTAATAAGAGCGCGAATGCGGTCGGTATCAGGAACCGTCCAAAGCGTCTGGATACGGGAAGATCCGATTCCCGGAATGGGTGGGCGGACCGGTGAAGAACCAGTGGAAATAACTAAGGTGTCATAGGTTTCTTCATAGGTTTCCCCGGAATCCAATCTGCGGACCGTGATTATTTTATTCTCCTTGTCAATGGAGGTAACTTCGTTTTTTACCCTGACATCAATATTATATTTCTTTTTTATGGCTTCCGGCGTTTGCAGTAACAATGCATCTCTGGATTTAATCACATCTCCTACATGATAAGGAAGGCCGCAGTTGGCGTAGGAAATATATTCCCCTCGTTCCAGCATAATGATATTTGCCTCCTCATCAAGCCTGCGCAGCCTGGCTGCACAGCTGGCTCCTCCGGCGACTCCGCCGATAATTACAATTTTCTTCATAATATGCCTCCTGCTATATTTTTAAAAATACGATTGATCACATGTTGTTTCGTTCAGTATAAACAAGAATTTAAAAGATGTCTGTGATTGAGTCACATAACTTTTTTAATTTAAATTTTACACAATTAAATTTTGCGAAACCATTGACAAATGCGAAATAACGTCTTATGATAAAAATAGATTTTATAAATACAATTTTGCATAATACAAGAAGGAGGTACATGAAATGTCTGTTTATGATTTTATAGTGAAAGAGATGGATGGCACGGAGAAACCTTTATCCGATTTTGCAGGCAAGGTGTTACTGATCGTCAATACTGCAACGGTTTGCGGGTTCACTCCCCAGTATACGGACTTACAGTCCATGTATGACGAGTATGCCGACAAAGGATTTGAGATTCTTGATTTTCCATGCAACCAGTTTGGAAATCAGGCGCCTGGTGACAACGATGAAATTCATTCCTTTTGTACCGGACGCTTTGGAGTCACCTTCCCCCAGTTTGCTAAGATTGATGTAAATGGAGAGAATGCGATTCCTCTGTACCGTTACCTAGTAAATGAAAAGGGCTTTGAAGGCTTTGATCCTGGACATGAGCTGACGTCCCGTCTGGAACAAAAGTTTGAGAATCTAAATCCCAATTATAAAAATGAACCGGATATTAAGTGGAATTTCACTAAATTCCTTGTGGATCGCCGGGGAAATGTGGTCAGGCGTTTTGAGCCGACCGCGGATATGAAGTATGTAAAAGAATGTGTAAAGAACTTATTGTGAAAAAACGTGACGAGGATCGCATAGGGAGAGAAGTAATGGATTATGAAAAATTAAAACTAGAGAACCAGCTTTGCTTTCCGCTTTATGCCTGTTCCCGTGAGATCATCAAATGGTATAAACCATTTCTTGATGAGATTGGTCTGACCTATACCCAGTATATCGCCATGATGGTATTATGGGAGAGAAAGCAGGTCACCATTAAGAAAATGGGAGAGCTTTTGTATTTGGACAGCGGAACCCTGACTCCATTGCTGAAAAAGATGGAAGCTGCCGGCCTGCTCAGACGCAGCCGCGCCAAGAATGACGAGAGAAGTGTGATCGTTGAACTGACGGAAAAGGGAGAGCAGCTAAAAGACCAGGCTGTAACCATCCCTGACCGGATCTCCCAATGTGTTCCTGTAAATAAAGAGGAGTTCAAAACCTTATACCGGCTTCTGTACCAGATTTTAGGCCAGACCGACCCAACAAAAGCACCCCCGCGTGAATCCTGATTTGCGCGAGGGTGCTCTTGCATTCATGCCTTTGCCATATAAAAGGGTTACCAGGAAAGGTTGCAGCAATTAGAAGCTGTAAAGTCCATGTTATAAAATTCGCCGATCCCCTGAGGAAAGGTAAAAATGTTGAGCGGATCATATTTCTCCTTTACCTTTTTTAATCTGCAGACATGGGTGCCATAATATTCTTCAAGATAGCAGGGAAGGCATGCATAAGGGAAGTTTACATAGGAGCCGTCAGTAACTGACTTCAAATAGCAGAATTTATCAGCTACCCAGGCGGCATTTTTGCATCGGTTGTCTTCAAATACGGTGTCAAGCCAGACAATAAAGTGGGCATCGCGGTAGAAAAATGCTGTTTCATCCACATCCACCTCTGCCACCCTGCCTCCCAGGGCATAAAAGGAAATGCTGGCATAAACGGAGCCTTCGGCCCGTTCTTTTATAAGCCCGGCAATATTAAAGCTTTCGCAGCTGCTAAAATCCCGTACAGCAAAACGGCTTGCTGATTTGAACTTTTCAAAAGGAGGGTAAAAGTCTCCGATAATTGTAACAGCTTCCAGGAATGTCACGTATTTTAAACTGTATTTTACACCCCCAAGCTCAAGGAGGGGAGCAATGATTCTGAAGGCTACTTCAGGAGGTCCATAAAAGATACCTCTCGCGATAATTGCAAGTCCTTCGAGAAGATCATTGTAGATCCTTGAGATCAGGGTTACCCTCTGATCAGCATCTTTCAGCCAGTCCTGCCAGGTCAGCAGAAACGAAGACTGCTTTTCCTGGTCAGCATGGGGATATCTTATGTCAATGAGTGTAACTTTATTTACCTTCTGGGGAAGGCGGAATGTCATGGAAACGATAACGCCAAAGTTTCCTCCCCCCGCTCCCCGGCAGGCCCAAAATAAATCGGAGTTTTCCTGTGAGTTGGCATTCACGATGCGGCCTTCGTAATTGACCATACGGATTTCCAAAAGATTGTCGCATCCAAGGCCAAAGTAGCGGCAGGAGAGTCCGAAGCCTCCGCCTAAGGCATATCCGCCTACCCCAACCGAAGGGCAGGTCCCGCCAGGGAAGGGGTAACCTTTTGATGAGACGAATTCGTATAACTGCTTGTTTGTTACGCCTCCCTGAACGTGAAGTAAATGGGCGTTTTCATCTATGGCAAGCTGGTTCATTTCACTTAAATCAATATCAAGTATATCATCTCCGGTGGAGTAGCCTTCATAATTATGACCTCCGTTTCGGATCCGCAGGCAGACGTGGTTTCTTCGGGACCACAAGACAGCATTGCTGACATCTTCCTGGTTTTGACAGTAAACAATGGCCAGGGGGAATTTTTGCACTGCTCTGTTATATACTTGTCTTAGTACATGATAACAAGGGTCGTCTGGAGTTACAACGCGACCGGTAAGCCCGTTAAAATTACATGTGTTCATGAGGATTGCCTCCTTTCCTAATAACATGTTATTAAAAAGGAGGACATTTGGTTCGGACGCAGCTTATCAGTAAATTTTGTTAAGTTCCAGGAACAGTTTAGCGATCTCAGGGTCAAACTGTGTTCCGGAACAGCGTTTGATTTCTTCCATTGCATCCAGACTGTCCATTGCCTCGCGGTAAGCCAGATTGCTTGTCATGGCATCAAAGGCATCGGCAACTGCCAGAATGCGGCATAGCAGTGGAATTTCAGTTCCTTTTAAGCCTCTGGGATAGCCGGACCCATCCCATCGTTCATGGTGGGAGAGTATATACTCGGATACCATAGAGAGCTCAGGAGTGTTCTGGGCGATGCGGTAACCGATTTCCGGATGGCGTTTCATCTCTTTCCATTCCTCGTCGGTTAAGGGGCCGGGCTTCTTTAAGATCTCCATACTGATTCCGACCTTTCCGATATCGTGGAGCATGGATAAAAGAGATAAATCATTTTTTTCTTCAGGAGCCAGGTCCAGCCTTTGAGCCATTGCAATACAATAGGTTTCAATTCTTAATGTATGTTCTTCCGTTTCCATGCTCTTTTCATGCAAAGTGGCCAGAAGGGTATTTATGATTCGGTTTCGGTAGCTTTTTCCTTCTAAGAGCTTTTTATGATACATTTGTTCTTCCGCTTTTTGCAGTACCTGATGAAGATTTTCATATACGCTGTATTTTACATCAAATCCCAGGGAGACGCTGATCTGCAGGGGAAGGCAGTCATTTAACTTAAAATTTTCCTCCAGCTTCTGTATGATATCCTGGGCACCGGCGGTATCGGTTTTCGGCAGCAGGATCAGGAATTCGTCTCCGCCCCATCTGCCTGCAATTCCGTTTTTGGGTAAGGCATGCTGAAATATTTTCGCAACTTCCCTTAAAAGGAGATCCCCTGTTTTGTGGCCAAAAACGTCATTGGTAACCTTTAGACCATTTACATCTCCCATGATTACCGTAATGGGCAGTATGGAGGCCCCGTCGATCCGGATCATTTCCTCCTCCATGTACCTGCGGTTAAAGATTTCAGTCAATGAATCATGATAGCTTAAGTACATGATTCTCCTCTGCTGTTTCTTTTCGTGGCTTACGTCGTGAAAGACCATGACAACGCCGTATGTATGTCCCGTGTTATCCTTGATTGGTGCAGCGCTGTCTGTGATGGGAATAAAGTCTCCCTGCCTGCTTAATAGAACGGTATGATTGGCGAATTCCACGATCTTTCCTGTTTTAAGTACTGCGCGGATCGGGTTTGAGATAGCTTCTCCAGAAGTCTCATTTCTTAAATCAAAGATTTCCTCAAAGGGCCTTCCGTATGCAGTCTCATTATTCCAGCCTGTGATTTCCTGTGCGGCCTGATTTAGATAGGTTACTTTTCCTTCGTTATCGGTGGTAACAACGCCATCTCCAATGGAGTTAAGAGTTACGCTTAAAAATTCCTTGTCCCAATAAAGGCCGTATCTGAATTTTTCCCGGTCTGATACATCAAAAATGATGGAGAAGAGCCGGCTTTTCCCTTCATAGGTGATTTGGCTGGAATATACGTCTACCATTTTGATTTCTCCGTCTTTTAAACGGTGTGAAAACAGGGAATAGGGTCTTTCATTATTGAGAGCCTGAACGCGCATAAGTTCGATGGCATCATTAGGAGTTTCACTGATATCCTGTATATGCATAGTTAAAATTTCTTCCCCGGTATAGCCATAAAATCTTCGGGCAGATGGGTTGGCATTGAGTATTTTCCCGGAATTTATGTCAATGATCAGCATGACTGCAGAGTGCTCCATAAACATGGAGTTTAAGTTTTCAAGGAGCTGCTCCTTGTCTTCCTGCAGCTTTTTTAATTCTGTAATATCAATGCGTGATCCGATAATATAGGAGACTTTATGGTTTTCTTTGACGGGAGTAAGCCGCACCAGCCAATTCCTGAGATCTCCATTAAACTCTACGGTTTCCTCGTACATGATGGTTTCTCCGGAGGCGACACATTTCATATATCCCTCCTGCAGAATACTGCCTACGTCATCCCCCATTGCTTCTACGGGCGTCTTTCCTTCCATAAGTGGAGTGGTCATTCCAGTTAGTCTCTGATGGACCATATTGTTCCGGATATAGCGGAATTCTCCGTTTTTATATTCCAGAAAAAACAATCCATCCTGGGTGCTGTTAAAAAAAGTATCGATATCACGGCTTAGCTTTTCATTTTTCTCTCTTTGAAAATCCAATTCCCCGTTAATTTCCGTGATGTCGTCAAAAACAGCCGCCAGTCCGTTCGATGTGGGATTGTAGAGCGTAACCTTAAAGCAGTGTTCCCCAATGATTACGGTGAAATGCTTGTCTTTTTCTGCATTCCCTAAGCGTTCATGAAACGTATGCCATGCGCGGGCTTCTGCTTGATCTTTCAGAAGCAGGGATACGTTTTCATGCAATGCTTTTTCTTTGTCAAGGCCCCAGAGATCAAAAAAGGCATCATTTGCTTCTGAAAGAACAAATTCCCGTTTGTGTTCCGTACTTCCAAAGATAATTTCATAATAGGCATAGCCTAACGGCATCTGCATGAAAATTTTTTCTGTTTCCTCTTTTGCCATTACAGGACCCCCTTTACGCAATTTTAATAGGTAAATGTTAAAACGCACCTATTTGTAATAAAATAATATCAAAAGTTTTTTTATTAAGCAATTCATATTTTATGATTTTATACAAGAATTTCCACTTTTCAACATAATTTCCTTAATTTTTCTGAATTTTCTCCATGGAACTTGACAGATAATGCCATGAACAGGAAGGAAATTTATAAACCGGGGAATACCAATTTCCGGCGTTCCGTTTTGTCAATATTTTACAAAAATATAATTTTTATGGGCTGACAGGTACTATTTTGATTTCTAAATCATAAAATATGGAAAATTGCTTAATCGAAAGGCAGTAATCATATGACTCCTTGCCCTGAAGGATTGCTCTCCTACACGATACAATCCGGTGATACACTATGGCTTATTTCGCAGCGCTTTCGTACTACCGTAGAGGAAATTATGGTTGTAAATCCTGGAATAACCCCCAATAATCTGATGGTTGGGCAGGTAATCTGCGTTCCCCAAGGAAGCAGGAACCGTAATATGCCATCACAGGCGGGGCCCCAGACCCAGCCCATGACTCAGCCTATGACTCAACCTATGACCCAGCCTCAGACCCAGCCAATGACTCAGCCTCAGACCCAGCCTATGAACCGGCAGACCCAACCTATGACCGGGCCCCAGGCTCAGCCCATGACCGGGCCCCAGACCCAGCCTATGACCGGGCCCCAGACCCAGCCTATGACCGGGCCCCAGACCCAGCCTATGACCGGGCCCCAGACTCAGCCCATGACCGGACCCCAGACTCAGCCTATGACTCAGCCCCAGACTCAGCCAATGACAGGACCCATGACTCAACCTCAGCGCAGGACCCAGACTCAGCCGCAGACATCTGTTCCGGAAGGCGGTATGAATAATTGTTCAGGAACGATGCAATCTTATACAATTCAAGCCGGAGATAACCTGTGGCTTATTTCGCGGCGTCATTCCATATCCATTGACGAAATCATGGAGGCGAATCCAGGCCTAAACCCGAATCGTTTGTTTATTGGTCAGGTTATCTGTATTCCACAGGCGGGAGGAAGCCGTAATATGCCTCAACAAGCCCAGCCTCTGACCGGGCCGCAGACCCAGCCTATGACCGGACCGCAGACCCAGCCTATGACTCAGCCCCAGACCCAGCCTATGACACAGCCTATGAATCAGCCTATGTCCCAATCTGTTATAGAGGAGGATCGGAGGCGTAGAAACATGAGGACCAGATGTCCGGAAGGATTACATCCCTATACAGTTCAGGCTGGTGATACCTTATGGCTTATTTCACAGCGTCATTGTACGACTGTAGAAGCTATTATGGAGGCCAACCAGGGTATTACTCCTAGTAATCTATATGTTGGCCAGGTAATCTGCGTTCCTCGGACAGCAGAATGCGCAACGCCTGAAAGACCGCAAAACCGACCACGCCCTGAAGAAGGACGGAGAGAAGAACGCACGGAAGAAGAGAGGAGAAGAGAACGCACGGAAGAAGAGCGGAGAAGAGAACGCATGGAGGAAGAGCGGAGAAGAGAGCGCCCTGAAGAGGAGCGGAGAAGAGAACGCCCTGAGGAAGAACGGAGAAGGGAACGCCCTGAAGTGGGACGGAGAAGAGAACGTACTGAGAACCTCTGCCCAGGAGGATTACATTCTTATATCATAGAGGGAAATGATACCCTATGGATTATTGCACAACGTTTTGAGACTACTGTAGAGGCGATCATGTCTGTAAACCCAGGGATTAATCCAACAAATCTGTTTGTTGGCCAGGTGATTTGCATCCCATTTGGACATAGGCAGACACCAATTTGCCCGCCTTCCCAGCCAGTGCCACTGCCGCAGCCAATACCACAGCCGCAGCCAGTGCCACAGCCGCAGCCAATGCCACAGCCACAGCCAAGGCCACAGCCGCAGCCAATGCCGCAGCCAATGCCGCAGCCAATGCCGCAGCCAATGCCACAGCCAATGCCGCAGCCAATGCCG
>Ga0213828_1000496_pt1 | contig 37547 bp, 32 predicted proteins | sample MC6MC0897MG_FD_180664 | JGI IMG/M metagenome (GOLD analysis project Ga0213828, IMG submission 180664) | Enriched soil aggregate microbial communities from Iowa State University, Ames, United States - MC6-MC0897-MG | ecosystem: Environmental > Terrestrial > Soil > Unclassified | place: USA: Iowa...
CTGGTAACCGGGCGCTGCGGATCGACGCAGCCGAGCTCTCGTCGCTGGAGGCCGTGCTGCACATCGTGGATCTGCGCCGGGCCCTGGAAACCGAAGTGGCGGCGCAAGCCGCCGCCAGCCGCAAGAAGCAAGACATGGTGGAGATCGACGCGGCGCTGGCTGCGATCTCGCAGGCCGTGGACAACGGCGGAGACGGCGTGAAGGAAGATGTGGCCTTTCACCGCAGCATTGCGCGCGCCACCGGCAACCCGTACTTTCTGACCACCCTTGCGTTCGTCAGCCAGTTCCTGGAAGCCGCCACACGCGTCACCCGCGGCAACGAGGCGCGCCATGCAAATCTGATGCGCGACGTATTGCAGGAACACATCGCCATCGTCGAAGCCATCCGGCGCAAGGATGTGGACGGCGCCCGGGAAGCCGCCCGCATTCACATGGTCAATGCCGCCAAGCGGTTGAGCCAGGCGCACCGCTGAGCCGGACTGAAGCGCTATACCGGACTACACCGCCGCGGACTGCACCGCCCCGGGCCGCACCGCCCCGGCCTGCACAGGCCGCTAGCGAAACGCCTTCGTGAAAAAATCCCGGCTGCCGAAGTTGCCGGACTTCAGCGCGATGCTGATGTCGGCCTGCGCAACCGGCGCATAACCGGCGCACCACGGCACGCCCGGATCGATCTGGTCGCCGATCGTGATCTGCTCCAGGCCCAACGCCTGCACCACCGCGCCCGAGGTCTCGCCGCCGGCCACGATCAATTGCCGCACACCGCGCGCCACCAATCCGGCTGCGATGCGCGCGATTGCCGCTTCGATCATGGAGCCCGCCTGGCTCGCGCCGAGCGCGCCCTGGGTTTGCCTGACGGCGTCAGGCTGCGCCGTGGAATAGATGAGCACCGGGCCGTCCTGCATGCGCGGCTCGGCCCAGGCCAGCGCCTGCCCCGCCACGTCCTCGCCGGCGGCCAGCTTCATGGGATCCAGCGCCAGCGCGGGCCGGCCGCTTTCAATGAAGGCCGCCACCTGCGCGTTCGTCGCGGCGGAGCAACTGCCCGCCACGACGGCCTGCAAGCCTTGTGCGCGCACCACGCCGGCGGAACCCCTGGCCGACAGCCCCCAGTTGCCGGGCAATCCGATGGCCACACCGGAACCGGCCGTCACCAGCGGCATGCCGTGCAGCGCCGGGCCCAGTGCCAGCAGGTCGTCGTTGGAAACGGCGTCGACGATGGCGATCTCGATGCCTTGCGACATCAGTTCCTGGATGCGTTCACGAATGGCGGCGGTGCCGCGAGCGACCACGCTGTAATCGATCAAGCCCACCTTGCGCGACGTTTGCGCCGCCAGCACCCGCACGAGGTTGGGGTCGGTCATCGGCGTCAGCGGGTGATGCTGCATGCCGGATTCGTTGAGCAGCACGTCGCCCGCGAACAGATAGCCCTTGAACACCGTGCGCTTGTTGTCGGGAAACGCCGGCGTCGCGATGGTGAAAGCGGTATCCAGGTTCGTCATCAGCGCATCCGTGACCGGCCCGATATTGCCCTGCGGTGTGCTGTCGAACGTGGAGCAGTACTTGAAGTAGATCTGTTCGGCCCCTTGCGCACGCAGCCACTGCAGCGCTGCGAGCGATTGCGCGATGGCCTCGTCGGGCGGCAGCGTGCGGGTCTTCAACGCGACCACCACAGCGTCCGCGTCGTCCCGCAGTGGCTCGCCCGGCGTACCGATGGTCTGCACCGTGCGCATGCCCGCGCGGACCAGATTGTTCGCCAGGTCGGTGGCGCCCGTGAAATCGTCGGCGATGCAGCCCAGCTTGATCGTCATTTGGCCTCCGGCAGGGAAATGCCCGGGAAAATCTTGATCACGGCGCTGTCGTCTTCCCGGCCATGGCCGGCCGACGACGCCTGCATGAACATCTGGTGCGCGGTGGATGCCAGCGGCAGCGGGAACCGGGTGTGTCTTGCGGTATCCAGCACCAAGCCCAGGTCCTTCACGAAGATGTCCACTGCGGACAACGGCGTGTAGTCGCCCGCCAGCACGTGGGGCATGCGGTTCTCGAACATCCAGCTGTTGCCCGCGCTGTGCGTGATGACCTCATACAACGCATCGGCGTCCACGCCTTCGCGCAGGCCCAGGGCCATGGCCTCGGCGGCGGCCGCGATGTGCACGCCGGCCAGCAACTGGTTGATGATCTTGACCTTGCTTCCCGCGCCCGCGCGGTCGCCCAGCCGATAGACCTTTCCCGCCATCGATTCCAGCACTGACCCGCAAGCCTCGTACGCGGCCGCGCTGCCGGCGGTCATCATGGTCATCTGGCCGGCAGCCGCCTTGGCCGCGCCGCCGGAGATGGGCGCGTCCAGATACAGGATTCCCTGCCCGGCCAGGCGCCCTTCCAGTGCCACGGACCAGTTGGGATCCACGGTGGAGCACATGACGAATACCGATCCGGGCCGCAGCGCGGCGGCAAGGCCGCCGTCGCCAAACAGCACCGACTCGGTCTGCTGCGCGTTGACGACCACGCTGACGACGATCTCGCAGGCCTGCGCCATGTCCGCCAGGCTGGCGCAGGCCACGCCGCCCTGCGCCGCGAAGGCCGCCGCGGCGTCGGCGCGAATGTCGTACACGTGGACCACGTGCCCGGCGCGGCGCAGGCTTTGGGCAATGCCCGCGCCCATCGCGCCCAGGCCGATGACGCCAACGCGGCGCGGTGTTTCTGTGGAATTGCTCATGTCGTTCGTTGTCCGGAAGCGGGATGCAAAAGGGAAAGGCGGCGACTCAACGCTTCAGGTCGTCGGCCATGTAGGCGCGGACGATGTCGGCAAAACTGCCATCGCCCGTCAGGCCCAGGCGGGTGGCGCGCGACGTGTCCCAACGCCCCGGCCAACTGCCGACGATGCGCTCGACACGCGCGTCCGCCTGCCAGCTGATGCGGTCGGCAACCTCGTCGCCCGCGACCTCGCGCAAGGCCTGCGCCATCTCGGCCGCCGTGACTGACACGCCAGGCAGGTTGATCGGCGTCCGGTCCGCCATCGCGTCGGCATCCAGCTCGCAGCCCGCGATCAAGGCAGCGATCGCGCCACGCGGCGACAGCAGCCACAGCCGCGTGTCCGCGCCAACCGGGCACACGGCTGGTTCGCCATTCAGGGGTTCGCGGATGATGCCGCTGGCGAACGACGACGCCGCCGCATTCGGCCGGCCGGGACGCACGCTGATGGTCGGCAGGCGCAGCACACGGCCATCGACGAACCCGCGCCGCGTGTAGTCGGCCAGCAGCAGTTCGGCGATGGCCTTCTGCGTGCCGTAGGACGACTGCGGATTGAGCGCGGTGTCGTCGCGCACCGTGTCGGGCAGATTGCCGCCATACACCGCCACGGAGCTGGTGAAGATGACGCGCGGCTTGTGGCCCAGCGCGCGGCAGGTTTCCAGCAACGCGCGCGAGGCGTCCAGATTGATGCGCATGCCCAGGTCGAAGTCCGCCTCCGCCTGTCCGCTGACAATGGCGGCCAGATGAAAAATGGCGCGCGTCTCGGTATCGATGGCTTGCCGCAGCACCGCCGGGTCGGCAATGTCGCCCTCCAGCGAGCGCACGCGCGGGTCCTGCAGATCCGCCTTCACGACGTCCAGCAGATCGATTTGCGTGATGGTCTGGGGCTTGCCGCCTTCCAGCGACAGCGTGCCGCGCTCGAGCAGTTTGCGCGCCAGCCGCTGGCCCAGGAATCCGGCGCCGCCGGTGATCAGTATCTTCATGATGGGATGCTCAACGATGGGTGAGATAGGGTTGGGCCCAGCCCAGGCCTTCGGACGTTCCGGCGCGCGGGCGATATTCGCAGCCGATCCAGCCTTGATAGCCCAACGCGTCGATACGCTGGAACAGGTAGGGGTAGTTCAGTTCGCCCAGATCGGGTTCGTGACGGTCTGGCACGCCCGCAATCTGGATGTGGCCAACGCCGGCCATATCGCGTTCGAGCTTCACGGCGATGTCGCCTTCGACGATCTGGCAGTGGTAGATGTCGAACTGCACCTTCAGGTTGTCCGCGCCCACGTCGTGGCGAATGGCCTGCGCGTCGTCCTGCCGGTTCAGGAAAAAGCCGGGAATATCGCGCGTGTTGATGGGTTCGATCACCACGGTCACGCCAGCGGTGGCGGCCGTGCGCGCGGCAAGCGCCAGGTTCCTGACGTAGACATCCCGGTGCGCCGCGTGGTCCTGGCCGGGACGGATCAGGCCTGCCATCACATGCAGATGGCGGTTGCCCAGCACCGCTGCGTATTCCAACGCCTGGTCCAGTCCGCGCTTGAACTCGTCTTCGCGTCCAGGCAGCGATGCGATGCCGCGCTCCCCCGCCGCCCAGTCACCCGGCGGCGCATTGAACAGGGCCTGCGTCAGGCCGTGCGCATCCAGGCGCGATCGGATCGCGGCCGCCGTGAAATCGTAGGGAAACAGGAATTCCACCCCCGTGAACCCGTCATGCGCCGCGGCGGCGAAGCGCTCCAGGAAGGGATGTTCCGTGTACATCATGCTGAGATTTGCGGCCAGGCGCGGCATGTCGGTTCCTTTGATGCAGAGGTGATTGCGGACGCCGCGCTAGCGGTTGACCAGCTTGGCCGGCGTGAACCAGACCGCGATGGCGCCAATGACGAGCACGCCCGCCAGCACGTACATGCCGGACGCAGTGGAACTGGTCAGGTCCTTCAGGTAGCCGATCATGTAGGGGCTGGCAAAGCCGGCCAGGTTGCCCACGGAGTTGACGATGGCGATGCCGGCGGCCGCGGCCGTGCCGGACAGAAACGCTGTCGGCAGCGACCAGAACAGCGGTGCGCAGGTCAGCACGCCCGCCGCCGCCATGGACAGGAACACCAGCGACACCACGGTGTTGTCGGCAAAAGAAGCCGCCGCCGAGAAGCCCACGGCGCCCGCCAGCGCCGGCACGATCAGGTGCCAGCGGCGCTCGCGCCGGCGGTCCGCGGAATGGCCCAGCAGGTTCATCACGACGATGGCGCACAGGAAGGGGATGGCGCTGAGCAGGCCGATGTTGAACGCCCCCGTCACGCCCGTGGACTTGATCAGCGTGGGCATCCAGAACGTCAAGCCATACTGGCCGGCGACGAAGGCAAAGTAGATCAGGCACATCCACCACACGCGCTTGTCGGCGAACACCGCGCGCAGCGAATGCTTCTGCGTGCCTGTCTCCTTCTGGTCCTGCTCGATCTCGCGCGTCAGCAGCTTCTTTTCGTCGTCGCTCAGCCATTTGGCGCTGGCGATGCCATTGTCCAGATACATCACCGTGACCACGCCGATCACCAGCGCCGGCACGGCCTCGATCAGGAACATCCATTGCCAGCCCTGCAAGCCGTGCATGCCATGAAAGGCCTCCATGATCCAGCCGGACAGCGGATTGCCGAAGATGCCCGCCACGGGGATGGCCGACATGAACAGCGCGATGATCTTTGCGCGGCGGTGGGCCGGGTACCAGTAGGTCAGGTACAGGATCACGCCGGGATAGAACCCGGCTTCGGCCAGCCCCAACAGGAAGCGCAGGATGTAGAAGCCCGTCGGGGTTTCGACGAACATGAACATGCCCGACAGAATGCCCCAGGTGATCATGATGCGCGCGATCCAGATCCGCGCCCCCAGCCGGTGCATCAGCAAATTGCTGGGCACTTCGAACAGGAAGTAGCCAATGAAGAAAACGCCGGCGCCCAGGCCAAAGACGGTTTCACTGAAGCCCAGGTCCTGCGACATCTGCAGCTTGGCGAAGCCGACGTTGACTCGGTCCAGGTAAGCGATGACATAGCAAAGCATCAGGAACGGCACCAGCCGCCAGAACACCTTGGCATACGCGCGAGCGGTTTCGCGGGACTCGGGCGGCGACGAAGCCGCAGGCGCGGCGTGGGACGCCAGTTCCATCGGGGGCATTACCAGTCTCCATCAAGAATGCGCCGCCCTGATCCGCGCTGTCGCGGCCGGCAGGCTTTGTACGAAAAAGCGGATCAGTAGCGGGCGCCGAACGTGGCGCGCAGGGTCTCGATGGCCTCGCCCGTCAGCGGCTCGGGACGCGGCTGAGTCATCAGCCACAGGCGGGCGGTTTCTTCCAGTTCCTCGAGCGCAAATGACGCGTGGGACACCGACTTTTCCCAGACCACCGGGCCCAGCCGCTCGAACAAGGCGCCGCGCACCTCCCCTGCCACGGCGGCGACTTCGGCTGCCGCCTGCGGGTCGCCCGGACGGCGATAGCCGATCAACGGGATGCGACCCACCTTCATGACCTGGTAGGGCGTGATCGGCGGCAATACCTCGTCCGGCCGCCACACGCCCGCGAGCGTCAGCGCGACCAGATGGGTGGAGTGCGTATGCACGATGCCGCGGGAATCCGGGCTGGCGCGGTAGATGCCCTGATGCAGCAGCAAGGTCTTGGACGGCTTGCCGCCGGCGACCCAGTTGCCGTCCAGATCGACCTTGGCCAGCTCGGCGGGATCCAGCCGGCCCAGGCAGGCGTCGGTGGGGGTGATGAGCCATCCGTCGTCCAGCCGGGCGCTGATGTTGCCGGCCGCGCCGACGGTATAGCCACGCGCATAGAGGCTTGCGCCGATGGTGCAGATTTCTTCGCGGATGCGGGCTTCTTCAGTCATGGAATGTCCCCGGGCGGCAGGGACGGGCAACGAACAGCAGACGCGGCGAAGCAGGCATGACGACGATGTCTCTTGAATAGAAGTTATCGGGTCATCATACAAATTTTGGCGATGAGCGGGTATGGGGTAAACCCGCGCACCGCCGATTACGCTTGCGCGCGATCAACGCCCGCCGCGGTCGGCGCGGCGGTGTTCATCCAGGCCGTCAAGGCCATTGCCATCAGCACCAGCAGCGATGGATACAGCATGCTCAAGTTGCGCGCCTCGCCCTCGGCGGCGAACAGCAGAAAGAGCGGCACGTTGACCGCCAGCGCCATCAGCACGTGCAGCCGGAACGGCGCGGGCAGCAGGCGCCAGCCGGTGACGGCCACGCCCACGATCATTAACACCATCACGGCGCTCAGTCCTTTGGGCAGCGCGACGCCGTAGGTGCTTTCGGTGCGGAACCAGTTGCCGGGGTCCAGGAAGTAGAAGAAATTCGCGCCCGGCTGGAAACTCACCGCACCGCCCGGGTTGCCCGCGTAGCGCACGCGCAGGGCCAGATACACGCAGCCGCAGACGAACACCAGCCCCGCCACGACGGTTGCAGCCTTGAGGCGCGGCAGGCTTAGCCGAAGAATGGGATACAGCGTGACGACATAGAAGAAGAACGCCTCCTTGTTCCAGGTCGCCATTGCGGCAACGACGGCCAGCAAGCCCAGCCGCCCGGCCGCGCGCACGGGGCGTTCGACCGGGATGCGCCAGGCAAGCAGAATCGCGCATGCCATGAACAGCACTTCGAAGAAGTCGTAGAAGAAGCCGCCTTCGGTCAGAAAGAACGGCAGCAGCAACGCAATGACGAGCGGCGCCGCAGTGGCGGCGGCGTCGCTGGCGCCCGCCCGCAGGCACACCGACCGCATGGCGAACAGCGAGCCGAGCAGCGCCAGGAAGGTCAGGTAATAGACGATGTGATAGCGCAGCGTCACAGGCGCCTGCATCGCTTCCGACGCGGGAAAACGCATGGCCAGTCCTGACCGGCTGTTCACGCGGCGCGGGTCGGTCAGCCGCTCGGACAGGCGCTCGACGGTCGCGGCCGGCATCAGGTCTTGAATGCCATTGGCGATGGCCGGCGCGAACTGGCGGTACACGTAAGGCCGGTACGCGGTGCCGTCGACCATGGACGCCAGCGAATGCGGGCCGTGCCCGTCGTTCAGGCGCCACTTGGTATAGAAACCATTGAAGGCCGCCGCGGCAACCATGACATAGAGCATCGCCAACAGAAATCGGCGGTAGCCCACGCTATTGAAAAAACGGATCATCGGACTTCCAGGGAGACGGCCGGTTGGGGCGCGGTCTGCGGCCCCAGCCACTTTGCCAGCGCCAGCGCCAGCAGGCACAGCAGCGCCGGATACAGCATGCTCAGATTGCGCATTTCGCCGGGCGAACAAAACAACAGGAACAGCGGCACGTTGATGGCCAGCGCCAGCTTCGCGTGCCCGCGCAGGACCTGTGACAGCCGCGGCCAGCCATTGATGGCGATGCCCGCGAAGGCCAGGATGCTGAAGAGACTGAAGCCGCGCGGCAGCAGAACGCCATAGGTGTTCTCGGTAAGCAGCCAGTTGCGGGGGTCAACGTAGTAGCGCAGGTTGTCCCACAGCTGGAAATCCACGGTGGAGCCGGGATTGCCCGCGTAACGCATGCGCAGCGCCAGATAGACGCAACCGCTCACCAGCAGCAGCACCGTCACGACGCCCGCCGCCGGCAGGCGCGGCAGGTTGCGCCGCAAGAGCGGGTACAGGGCGGGCGTGAAAAAGAAGAAGGCTTCCTTGTTCCACGTCGCCAGCCCCGCCAGCGCCACCAGCGCGCAAAGCCGGACCGGCGTCTGGCGCGAGGCGCCCAGCGCCAGCAGCACGGCGCTCATGATGAACAGCAGTTCGACGAAATCGTAGAAGTAGCCGCCCTCGGTCAAAAAGAACGGCACCATCATCGCCAGGACCGCAGGCGCTGCCGTCGCGGCCACCGCACCCGCCCCCGCCTGCTGCGCCACGCGGCGCATGACGAACAGCGAAGCCAACAGCGCGGCAAACGTCAGGTAGTAGACGAGGTGGTAGCGCAAGGTGACTGCCGGCAGCAGGGCCTCGGACGCCGGATAGCGCATCGCCAGACCCGAACGGCTGTTCACGCGCCGAGGTTCGGCCAGACGCTCGGACAGGCGCGCCACGGTGGCCGGCGGCAGCAACGCCTGGATGCCGTTGGCCAGCGCGGGCACGAACTGCCGATACACATACGGACGGTGGGCCGTGCCCTCGACCATCTGCGACAGCCCGAGCGCCGCATGGCCGTCGTTGAGCCGCCACTTGGTGTAGAACCCGTTCATCACGGCGGCCGCCACGACGACGTAGGCGCAGCACAGCAGGAACCCGCGATACCACGCGCTTTGAAACAGGCGTTGCATGGCTGCGCCTACTTCGAGACCAGGAAGACGCCGACGGCGATGAACGCCGCGCCCGCCATCCGCATGGCCGTGATGGTCTCCGTGCCGGACAGCAGGCCGTAGACGAACACGCCCGCAATCGCGCAGGCCACCATCAGCGGATACGCCAGCGTCAGATCGAGCTGGCGCAGCGCCAGCGCGTAGAAACCAAAGCCCAGGCCGTACGCGCCGATGGCGCCCGCATAGGGCAGCGCCTGCGTCAGCAAGGACGGTGTGGGTCCGTGGGCTGCGGCGGCCCCCGCCGCCTTGAGCGCCACGCTGGCCACCACGCTGCAGGCCCCGCTGAGGATCAGCCAAAGATATGCCATGTCTACGTCCTTACCAGCAAAACCACCACCGCCACCCAGGCCAGCACCGCAAGGCGGATCTGGTTGTCGGCGAGCAGATCGCGGCCCGGCTCTTCGCCCGATCCGCCCTTGTACAGCAAGTAGATATACCGGAAGACGCCGAAGGTGACGATGGGCAGCGTGACGATCAGATGCTGCGTGCCGTGCAACGCGGCGGTGATGTCGTCCACCGTATAGAGGCCATACGCCAGCAGCGTCGTGCTGGCGGTAATGCCCACCAGGATGTCCAGCAGCTGCGGCGAATAGTGGCGCAGCACGGTGCGCGTGCTGCCTTGCGATGCCGGGGCATCGAGAGGCGCCGACGCGATCTCGGCACGCCGTTTGGCAAAACCCAGGAACAGGGTCAGCATGAAACTGCACAGCAGCATCCAGCGCGACGGGATGATGCCCACCGCAAAGGTGCCGCAAGCCAGGCGGATCATGAATCCCGCCGCAATACAGAACACATCGACCAGCACCTTGTGCTTCAGGCTCAGGGTGTAGGCAATGTTCAGGGCCAGATAGCTGGCCACGGCCAGCGCCACGGGCCAGAGCCCGCACACGAGCGGCAGGCCGAGCGCCGAGCCAAACAGCACGACGATCAGCGCGCGGGCGGCGGGCAGGCCGACCCGTCCGCTGGCAATGGCGCGCAGCCGCTTCTTGGGATGCGCCGCATCGGCGGCGCGGTCGTGATAGTCGTTCAGGACATAGACCGCGCTGGACGCGAGGCAGAACGCGACAAAGCCCACGCCCACGGCAAACACCAGCGCGGGGTTCGTCCATCCGTGGCTAAAGATCAGGCCGATCAGCACGAAGCCGTTTTTCAGCCATTGCTGCGGACGCAGCAGGGAAATCAGCGCCCTCATGGCTTGACCGCCTGCCCGCGGTACCAGGCATGTTGGGCCGCGTCGATGAGCCACTGGTCGCCGCGACTGTCGCCGTAGGCGTGCAGTTCATATTGGTCCGGACCGCCGTAGCGCTCGGTCAGGCGCCGCAACTTTTCAGGGCCCCAGCAGTTGTGTCCGTCAAAGTCGCCGGTCAGACGGCCCTGCGCATCGACCGCCATGCGCGTGCAGATGAGGTCGTCGAACCCGAGGTAGCGGGCCACGTCGTCGAGGTAGATGTCGGGCGAGGCGCTGACCAGCACGCAGCGGTCGCCGCGCTGCTGGTGCCAGCGCAGCCGCTCGATGAGCGCAGGCCGCAGCGGAATGGTGTGCACCCACGCGCGGGCGATGCGGGCCAGCTCGGTGCGCGAGCGCCCGCGCAGCGCGGCGCGGCAGAGCGACTGCTTGGCGTCTTCGTTGCTGCGCAGACGCAGCGCGAACGCCGTCAGCGCCGGCGCGGTCCGCATGAATGCCGCCAGCAAGCCGACCCACGACAGGTGGGCCAGGAAGGGAATGAATGTGTCGCGCTGAGTGAGCGTGCCGTCGAAGTCGAAGGCAGCGATCACGCGCGTGGGAGCGGGAAACTGCGTTTGTGTAGCCATACTGCTATCGCGACGGAACCCGGCCGGGCCTTGCCGTCACAAACTATGCCGGAAAATGCGTCAGCGCCCAAGGCGCAAACGCGTGATGTCAGACGCAGTCTCGCCGTGCGCGCAAGCCCGCAGCGAAACATGTGCCGGTTATTTCAAAATTTTTGTAGTTGTAACACATCGGATTACAAGTCATCATAGCCCGCTCCCGATGCGGGCAAGCAGGAAAGAACCGCGTGAAATCCGCCGTTCTTCCCGCCGCTTTCAGTTTTTCCCCAGTTTCAAGGGCGCGCCGGCCCAGTGCCGGGGCGAGTCATCCCTGCTGCGCCTTGAACGCGCCTTCCTCTTCCAGCACCTGGTTGGCCACCTTGAAAGCGTCCAGACCCGCGGGAATGCCGCAATAGACCGTGGCCTGCAGCAGGATCTCCTTGATCTCCTCGACCGTCACACCGTTGTTCAGCGCACCTTTGACGTGCAGCTTGATCTCGGCGGGCCGGTTCAGCGCCGTCAGCATGGCCAGGTTGAGCATGCTGCGCGTCTTCTTCTCAAGCCCGGGGCGGCCCCAGGTGTAGCCCCAGCACCATTCGGTCGTGATGTGCTGGAACGCCATCATGAAATCGTTGGCGCGCGCGATCGAGCCGTCGACGTAATCGGCGCCGAGCACTTCACGGCGCAGTTCCAGACCTTGGTCGAACAGCGCCTGGGTTTCCGCCTGGGTTGGTGTCTGGGTTTTGGGGTCAGCGTCTGCCATGGGATGTTCCTCCGGTGTGGTGGCGGCGGAAATCGAAGATCCGCCTGCGGGTGGTCGTTCGGCCGATTGTGGGCGTGCGGCATCCCGACCGTCAAATCCGGCAGCTTCACGCAAAACGAGGAAGGGTTGATGACGCCGGCGCGCGGTTTACAGCGAATACCGGTAGTCGCAGTTCAACGTGGCTTGCAGCGGCGCCGGATAACCGCTGGCCGCCTTGCCGCCGGGACGCGGACCCAGCAGCCGGGCCTGGAACGTGCCGGCCATGTCGCCATCAGCCGTCTTTTTCACGGCCACGGTGGACGGTAGCGCATACAGCGTCAGCGCCTGTCCATCCGTCGGCGCGACCAGCGTGAACACCGACTGCGGGAAATTGGCGACGACATAACCGGGCGCCTCATCCGACGTGAACGACAGCGTGGCCGTCGCATAGGTCAGCGTCAGCGCGAGTTCTTCGGAAGACGGCGAAGGAATGTCGCCCTTCAACGCCACCTTGCCGCTCTCTGATATGCACGACAGCGATGCGGGCGCGGAGCCGGCCTGCGCAGTACTGGCCAGCAGGGCGATGGACAACAGACAGGTGGCGCGTGCAATCATGGTCACTCCTCACCGGCGCCAGCGTGGCGCACGCCGGCAAAATTTCGTCAGGAATATATCAGACGGTCATCCCCGTCTGCCGCGATCCGTATAGGATGGAGCGTCGTCCATCAGAAGGAGCGTCCCCATGCCATCAATGCGACATCCTGTTCTGGCCAGCGCACTGGCCGCGGCGCTCGCCGCCGCCCTGCCCTTCGCCGCCCACGCCGAGTCCGTCACGCTGCAGGTCGAGCAGGTCACGCCCGGCGCCGATCCGCACACGAACGCGCGCGTCGTCGACATCAAGCTCAAGCCTGACAGCGTCAAGACGCTGGCAAACTTCACGCGCGAGCGCGTGGGCCAGCGCGTGCAGTTTCGCGCGAACGGCATTCTGCTGTCCTCGGCCACGCTGATGAGCCCGCTGGACGGCGATAGCCTGCGCATCACCGCAGGCGAGCATGGCTTTGCGGGCAAGTCCGCCGAGGAAATCGCGCAGGGCATCATGAAGGACGGCGCGCTGACGATGGACGACGAAAACCGGTAAGCACGCCCGCCCTTGCATCCACAGGCTGACGCCCGCGCACGCGGCGTCAGCCTTTTGTTTTGGACAAGATGGCGCAGGCGCAACAGGTTTCAGTCATCTGTCATTAACCTTTCATTTCGGACTTCTAGTATTGCTCGTCCCCATCGGGCATCAGACCCAAAGCCAGGAGTTCAAATGAGCAAGTCCATCTCCGACAAGACCGTCCGCAATCCCAGCAAGAGCACCCCGTTCAGCGAGATTCTCGAAAAGAACATGTCCCGCCGCATGGTGATGCGCGGCGGTATCGCCGCTGCGTTCGCGACGATGACCAGCCTCGGTCTTGCCGGCTGTAATGGCAGCGACGACGATGACGACGATGCCGGCAACGGTGGCCAGAACCCCGCGCCGGAACAGCCCGGCACGGAGACGCCTCCGGCGCCGGCCCCGGTCAAGCTGGGCTTCGAGTCCCTGCCCACCTCCATGACCGACGCCTGTGTCGTGCCGGCCGGCTACATCGCCCATGTGTTCGCACCGTGGGGCACGCCGTTCAACGACAACGCGAATCCGTGGGACCGCAACGGCAACAACAGCTCGACTGACTTGCTGAACTCTACCGGCATGCACCACGACGGCATGCACTTCTTCCCGATCAACGGCAGCTCCACCGAGGGCCTGCTGGCGGTCAACCACGAATACATCGACCAGAAGGCGCTGCACCCGAACGGCGCGACCACCCTCGCCGGCAAGCGCCCCATCGAGGAAATCCGCAAGGAAATCAACGCGCACGGCGTCGCAATCCTGCACGTGCGCCTTGAGAACGGCCGCTGGACCATCGTTCACAACTCGCGCTACAACCGCCGCTTCACGTCGGCCACGCCGATGAAACTGGCCGGCCCCGTCGGCGGCACGGACTGGGTCAAGACCCCGTACTCGCCCAACGGCACGATGGTGCGCGGCACCAACAACAACTGCGGCAACGGCTACACCCCGTGGGGCACGTACATCACGGCCGAAGAAAACTGGGCCGCGTGCTTCGTGAACACCGGCACGCGTCCCGCGCACCAGCAGCGCGTCGGCGTGCCGAACGACAAGGGCCGCTACGAATGGGAAACGGGCGCCAACGACCCGCTGGAAGTCCAGGGCGAGTTCGCGCGCTTCAACATCACCGAGACCGGCGCCGACTTCACGCAGGACTATCGCAACGAGATCAACGGCTTCGGCTACCTGGTCGAAATCGATCCCTACAACGAGAACAGCATCGCCACCAAGCGCACCGCGCTGGGCCGCTTCGCGCACGAGGGCTGCGCCTACGGCCTGCCCGAAGCCGGCAAGCCGCTCGCCTTCTACAGCGGCGACGATTCGCGCTTTGAATACATCTATCGCTTCGTGTCGGAAGCCGTGTGGGATCCGAAGGACGCCGAGCGCACCGACCGTCTCGCGGTGGGCGCGAAGTACCTGGACAAGGGCACGCTGTACGTCGCGCGCTTTGACGCCGATGGCACGGGCCAATGGATCGCGCTCACCGGCACGACCGTGGGCGCCGGCGGCCGCACGCTGGCCGATGAGTTCGGCAGCCTCGAAAACATCATCATCAACACCCGCGGCGCCGCGGACTTCGTCGGCGCCACGCCGATGGACCGCCCGGAATGGACGGCCACGCACCCGACCAACGGCGACATCTACCTGACGCTGACGAACAACTCCAGCCGCAACGCCAGCCGCGGCACCAACCCGGCCAATCCGCGCCTGAACAACGTCAACGGTCACATCGTGCGCTGGCACGACGAGCCGGGCTCGACCAAGTTCAAGTGGGACATCTTCGTGTTTGGCTCCGACGCCGGCGCCGACGCCGACACCAACCGTTCCGGCCTGACCACGCTGAACCAGCTGGCCAGCCCGGACGGCATCGGCATCGACCCGCGCGGCATCCTGTGGATCCAGACCGACAACGGCATCGACGGCGGCCGCAACAACAACGTGGCCAAGGCGACCAACGACCAGATGCTGGCCGTGATCCCCGGCGCGCTGGCCGACAGCACCGGCACGGGCCCCGCCATCAACGCGACCAACCAGGCCGACCTGCGCCGCTTCTTTGTCGGCCCGAACGAAGCCGAAGTCACGGGCTTTGCCTTCACGCCGGACTACACCAGCATCTTCCTGAACATCCAGCACCCGGTGAACTGGCCGGCCTACGACACGGAAGATGCAACCACCGCCACCACGGGCGTCGTCCGCCCGCGTTCGTCGACGGTGGTGATCCGTCGTGCCGACGGCGGTCCGATCGGGGTGTGATGACATGACGTCCGGGGTGACCCGCTCACCCTGAACGCCGAAAGACAACAGCCACCCGGATCGGGTGGCTGCTTTTCATTGGCGGGCCGCGTCAGACCGCTACCGGGCCAGCACCGCCATGCACGCCTCGAACACGCGCCCCGGATGAATCGAATTGATCGCTTTCGATCCTGCTTCCGGCACGACGTCGCGGGTGTAATCGCGCGCCCAGAACCATTCGGGATTCGATTCGTTGAACACGCCCACGTAGGGCACGCAAAGCCCCTGCGCGATATGCGAAGGGCCGCAGTCGTTGGAGACGATCAGCCGCGCGTCCTGCATCAGTGCGACCAGCTCGGCCACGGAGCGGGAGCATTCCAGGCGGAAGTCCGGCCGATTCATGTCTTTCAGGCGCTGGCGCTCGGCCGCTTCGGCCGGACCCAGGACAAACGTGAAATTGGCGGTGCCGCCCAGCCGCGCCTGCAGCAGGTCGGCCAGCGCAACATAATGATCCAGCGACCACCGCTTGAACTGCCCGGCGCCGCCGCCCGGAATCAGGACGATGTCGGCCGGCTGCACCTTGCCCGCACAGGGTCGGCCGATTTCGACGAAGCACTGGCGCGCAATCGCTTCGGGATCGTGTTCCTGCAGCGTGGACAGCAGCCGCAGGTTTGCCAGGCCGATGTATTCGCGGATGTCCTTGGCGTGGGAGTGCGTCCAGACGCAGTCGCCGAGCCGGCGGTTGCTGAAGCCCAGCCGCAACTTGGGCCGGCGCAGCAGGTTGATGAGCGCAAAGCGCTCGCTGGAATGATGCAGCGTCAACGACGCGCTGGCGCGTGGGGGCAGCGCCTTGACCTGATCGCCGAATGCTTCTGCGCGGACGAACTGATCCACCCATGGCAGCTGCGTATAGAAGGCCTCCACGTCAAACCGCGAGACAACGCGGACACGCTTGTCCGGCCACAGTTTCTTGACCTGGTACAGCGCAGGAAACGCCACAATCTGGTCGCCAAAGCGTGCTTTGTTACGAACGAATACGACGATGTCGGACATGGTTCCTCACCTGATGAAATCACGCAAGAAATCCTGATTTCTTGTGGAAATGCGCACAATCAGAAAACTACAAAATCAGCGCGGGGACGAGCATACCTCAGCCCGGGCAACCCGCGCCGGTGCGCGTTGCCGGCAAGGGTGTATCGCCCGACGTATTACCGGCAAATTTGCGAATCTTCTCGGCCAGCTCGGGCGTCGCTTTCTCGTAGCCGTAGCAGTAAGACGGCGTCGGCGCCGACTCGGGGCGATAGTCCTTGAGCACCGGCTTGGCATCGCCCAGATACAGGTTGTCCTTCAACCGCAGAAAGGCCTTGAAATCGCGGGTGTAGCCATGATCCGCCTTGCGCTTTTCATAGGCGCCGCGATCGGAGTCGCCGTTGTCCAGTGCGCTGCGTGCCGGCGCAATCGGGATGTAGCGGCAGTAGTTGACGTTGATGCCTTCCACCGTAGGGTAGAACTCGGGCTCGACGCACTTGCGCTGCGCGTCGTTGTTGAAGATGTTGCCTTCGACCAGCGCCTTGGCCTCCAGGCTGAAACTCATGCCGTAGAAGTCCCAGTTTTCGAGCAGGTTGTTGAACAGGTGGAAGGTGCCGAACTGCGCGCGCGGATTGCGCTGCACGGTGTTGAAGAAATAGTTGTGATGCAGCGTCACGCGCGCAATCGAATCGCGCTCGTAGTTCTGGAAGAGATTCTTGGACGTGATGTTGTTCAGCAGCATGACCTTGTTCGAGTTGTGGAACTTCGTCCACGAGATCGTCACGTCGGTCGAGCCGTTCTTCACGTTCAGCAGGCGGTCCGACATCCGCGACAGGTCCATGTGGTCGACCCACACATCGCGGCTGTCATTGGCCACATTCACGGCCTGCGTAAGCCGCGTGAGCCGCCCGTCGATTGTCAGATGCGTCAGGATGACGTTCTTCGCGCCGTACACGCCCAGGCCGTCGTCGATCAGGGCGACACGCTTGCCGCGGCCGTCAATGGTCGTGTTGGACGGAACACGCAACTGGGTTTTCAGGACGATCGTCATGTCGGACGCGAAGCGTATCCATGCCGGTCCCTTGCGGGCCTGTGCCAGCGCGGCGCGCAGCGTACCGGGTCCGGCGTCCTGGTCCGAGGTCACCTCGATGAACTTGCCGCCCAGACCGCCCGTGGCTTTGGCGCCATATCCTTCGCGCTGCGCCAGCAAGCTGGCTACGAACGGGCAGTGTTCATCGGGCGCCGCGCATTGCCCGCTTGCTGCCGCTGCCCCGCCATACAAGCCGGTCAGCGTCAGCAGCCACACCATCACTGTCTTTCGAAGTCGCATCGCAACCGCTCCCTCAAATTTCACGCGGACGGATCCGCCGCCGTCACATGGCGCCAGATGCCGCCGCTTAACCGCAGGTTCTCCGGCGGGCCGGCAAGATGCTCGCGCAGCCGTTCAAAGTACGCCTTTTGCCAGCGCAGCGCGTACGCGTCCGCGTCCTCGCCGGGATTGGCGGCCGGCAGCATTTCCAGCGTGTAGGCCACCTGCCCGTTCTCCCAGCGGGGCGCGTAGAACACCGACGGCACACCCATCCGGTGCGCCAGATGCGCCGCGAATCCGGAATACGTGACGTCCTGGCCTTCGAAGGTCGTGCGCGGCGCGGCGGGATTCGCCGCGCCGTCGATGGCCAGGCACAGCACAAAGCCCGAGTTGATCGCGCGCATGCAGGCCTTGGCGACCTGCGCCTCGGTCTGGTCGGCCGTCGAGATCAGCGCCTCGGCGTAACTGCTGCGGGCGATGCTGGGCGCCGACGCCAGCCAGCGCGACGGAATGCCGACCAGTTCCAGCGCCATCAGGCCCGCATACATCGGCCCGACGTGGGCGGTGGCGACCACGACGCCGCGGCCGGCGGCAAGCAGCGGCGCGAAGAAGCGCTCGCCGGTATCGAGCTCACCCAGCATGGCCATCGCTTCTTCGACGCGCTCCTCGCGGCATTCGAGCCAGTCGAACAGCAGATGGTCGATCATGTGGCCCCAACGCGCGCGGCGTTCCCACGTGGCGCGATCGATGCTGGTGTCGCCGCGCATCGACCAGGCCCAGTCCAGCCGCGCCTGCGGAATCGGCGCGGTGTCGAGCTGTTCTTCCATGCGCGCCAACGCTTCCTGGAAGGTCTCCGGCAGCCGCGCGCCACGCTTGGCGACGTATTGCTCGAACAGCGCCTCGGCCTCTTCCTTGCGCCCGGCCTGCGACAGCGCGCCAATGGCGGACCGCTGCCACAGCAAGTTGTCCGGCGACTTCTTCAGCAGGAACATCATCTGCTCGGCCGCCGCGTCGTACTGCAAGGTGTAGCGCAGTGCGCGGGCGTACAGGCCCCGCGTCTGCTCAAGATCCGGCGCCAGTTCGATGGCGCGCGCCAAGGGCGCCACGGAATCCTTGTAGCGTCCGGCGCGCAGCAGGGTTTCGCCGTGCAGCGTCAGCAGCCGCACATCGTCGGGCGCGGCCTGCAGGCCGGCCTCGAAGTGCGTCAGCGCATGGGTCTTGCGATCGTCTTCGGTGCCGCGCCGCAGATGCGCCAGCCCCAGCGACGATCGCAGCGCCGCGCAATCCTGGCCCGCGCGCAGCGCGCCGTCGCCCAGACGGATTGCAGCCGCAGTGCGGCCGTCGGCCAGCAATGCGCGTACCGCCATCGTCGCCACGCGTTCATTGGGCAGCTTGTCCGGATCCAGCGACGCCGCGATGCCAGAGGCTTCGGCGACGTCCCCATTGCGCACGAAGGCCATCATCCACGCATAAGCGTCTTCGGGCGCGCTCTGCGCCAGCGGGAGGGTCGTGCGGGCGCCTTCCGCCGCCTCGGGCACGCGTCCCGCCTGCACACGCATCTGGATGCGCGCGGCATGCAGCGACGCATTGCCGGGCTCGATGCCGGCGGCGGCATCGGCTTCGGCGATCGCCCTGTCCCACTGCTCCAGGCGGCCAAGCAGACTGGCGAGCAGGCGCCTGTCGTCGACCCGCGTGGGGTACACCGCGACAAGCGTTTCCAGCGCCGCGATGGCAGAGGCCAGCTTGCCCTCTTTCACGTCGGGCGAGACCAGCAGCCGCCGGACCTCGCGCCAGCCGTCCTTGGCCGGGCGCAGCGCCGGTTCCAGCGCGGCCATGCCGCTCGCCGGGTCTGCCGACGCGCGGATCTGTCCGATGACCTCGCGCAGGCGCGCCGTGGCGCCCTGCGGTTCGGCGCCGGCGTCCGGCCGGCGGCTTTCAATGACCGTATCAACCATGACGCAGCCCCCTCAACAAAGCCATCGCGACGCGAGCGATGAACATGAGCACAAATCCCAGTGCCAGCGCTTGCAACAGCAGGATGCCGGTGCGCGGGCTGCTGGGCCGATCCGTCGGCACCGGCTGCGCGATGATCGACAGATACCGCTGCAGGCGCAGCGCGTCCGTCATCGCCTGCTGGTACGACTGCTGCGCCAGCGTCAGGTTGGAATCCGCAAACACCTGCGCATTGCGCAGCGCCTCGTATTCCTTCAGTTGCTTGGCTTCCGTGTTGCCGTCGCCGCTCAGGCGCTGACGCACGGATGCAAGCCGCTTTTTCAGAGCCGCCACCTGCATCTGCGCAGGCTTGAGCATGAAATGGTCCTTGTTATCCAGCGCGCGGATCTTGTCCAGATTGATCTGCGCGGTGCTCAGCTCGCCTTCAAGCTGGCTGGACAGGTTCAGCAGCATCGACACCGTCGCGCTGGGGTCGATGTTGCCGTGCTTGGTGCGCCACGTCGTCAGCGCGTCGCGCGCCGCCAGCGCCTTTTCCTCGGCAAACTTGACCGACTCCTCGCTCACCTTCAGCTTGTCCGCCACGCCCTTCTCGTTCATCGAACTGACGAACTGCTCGGCCAGGCCGATCAGCTCCCGGGACAGCGTGGCCGCGTCTTCCGACGAGAACGCGCTGACGCGCAGCACGTCGATCTGCTCCAGCGCGTTGAACGACACGTGCACCGACGCCTGATAGGCGCGGTACAGATCGTCTTCGCTGGAATCCTCGGCCAGGCGGTTGAACGGGTCCAGCCCATCGTTCATCAGGTAGCGGCGCAGGCCGACCTTCTTGTCCAGCTGCTGCATGCTGTCGCGCGACTTCAGAAAGTCCGCAACTGCCCAGCCATCGACGAATCCGCCGAGCATGCCGCCCGAGTTGCCCGTCGTGAGCAGGCTGGCGGCCGCGCCGCCGCCGCCCTGCTGGCCGGATGCCGACTGCACGAAGAACCGCGATTCCGCCTCATAGCGCGGCGTGGCGACGATCAACAGGTAGATCACCGCCAGCACCACCGGCACCAGCACGATCACCGCGTTGATCCAGCGATGGCGGCGGCGCTCGCGCAGCGCCGACTGCCGCTCGCGGCGGCGGCGTTCGATCTCGGATCCGCCGTCAGAACCCGAGTTGGCCTTCGTCGAAGCCGCCTCCGAGGACGTCGTCGCCTGTGCCGGAGTCGCTCCGTGATCGTCGCGGGGGATACCTGCGGAGGCACTGGTCGAGGTCGTCGTCGATGCTGAGCGCGCTTCGTTCATAGATCAAGCCTTTGAAGCAATAATCCGCCAACTGATTCTGGCGATAACTGGAAAAAATGAGTGTCCGGCCGACCAGGCGCTCTTCGAAAAGCGCCAGCCAGAGCCGGGTGAAACGGCAGGGCTCGAAGGGGATGCTCCCTTCGATCACGTAGACATCGAACGCGGGCGCCAGCGCCAGCGCGAACGAAAACTCCTGCCGCACATAAAGCGGCCAATGCTCCATGGGCTTGGCCAGCATCTTCGGATCGCTGATCAGGTCCGCGACCAGTTCATACGTGGCGTCGGGGTCGATCTCGTACATTTCGCTGACGAAATCGATCATGGACAGCCCGCTGGCCTTGCCGCGGATGAAGCCCTGCCGGCCGATCGCCCACGACACATTGCCGTCGTGCTTGACGAAGCCCTGCCGCGGCGGACGCAGACAGCACAGCACGTCCACCAGCTGGCGGTGCATCTCCGGCGCGGGCGACAGCAGCGCATAGCGCCCCGCCGGGATGTCGAGCGTAGCGTTGGCCAGCAGCGGCTGCCTGCTGCCGAAGGAATAGGGTTCGTCGGTTACGCCATTGAGATGGATCATCTTTCACCCTCACATTGGCTGAACGTTGGGACGGGCCAGGCGCTCTGCCACCAGCGCGATCACCATCATGAACATCAGCGAGGTCAGGAAGTAACCCAGGCTGGCATCGTGCGACTCGTACGCATGGAAGTACGCCGAGCGCAGCAGCTGCATGCCGTGCGCCAGCGGCGACCACAGCATCCACGGCCGCAATTGCTCGGGAAACTGCTCCGACACGAAGAACACCGCCGCGAAGATCTGCAGGAAGCGCTCGATGATCGGCGCCAGCCGCAGGAAGAAGTGCCAGTAGGTCGCAATCGACCCGAACAGCACCCCCATCGCCGCGCCCGCCACGCCCATCAGGACCACAAAAAGAATGAAGCCGGCCCAGCTCTTGGGCAGCGTGATGAGCCCGATCGCATGGCCCGCGGTGATCAGCACCCCAAACACCACCACATACACCGATACGTAGATCATGGCCTGCACCAGCGCGCACATCAGCGGCGTGACGCCCTGGAAATTCAGCAGGCCGCGTGCCGAGACATACGCCGTACTGCTGCGGAACGCGATCTGACGGAACATGATCCAGGTCGTCGCGCCCAACAGCGAGAACGTCTGCACGTCCATTCCCAGGATGTAGTGCGTGCCCATCAGGATGTACAGCGACGAAATCAGGGTCAGCAGCACGACAGGGCCGACCAGCGCCCACACCAGCGCGATGCGGCTTTCGCCGTGCATCACGCGCAGCTGGTAGATGAACATCGCCATCAGCGTGCGGCCGATCGGCCGATGGCCGGCGGTGTCCTCCGAATGCCCCTTATGCAGGGAGCGCAGCCGGTCGCGCAGGATCGCGAGATCACCCGCTTCGCTCTGCGCAACCTCGATCTCCAGCGCGATGTCGTTGCGTGACGCATGGCGGCGCGCTTCACGCGCCTCTTCCTGCTTGCGACGTTCCACGCGGCGGGCATGCGCGACCGCCAGCCGCTCATCCTCGGCCACCAGCTTGGCCGGCATGTAGCCCGGCGCAAACACCTCGACGCCCGCGCGGATGTCCTGCTCCAGCAGGCGCACGATGATGCGCAGGCGCCGCCGGGAGAAGTCCGCCAGGGTCTCGTCGACCTGGCTGCGCACGATCTCGGCGTCCAGCTCCGCCTGCACGGCCTCGTACACCGCCCGCCGCGCCGCGACGGAGTCGTGCGGCTCGCCCTGCAGGCGGGCTAGCAGCGGCTTGAACAGCACGCCCGGCGGGGCCTTGGCTTCGAACAGCGCGGCCGGATCCAGCCGCCAGTTGGCGACGCCAGACCCCACCGTGTAGCTGTTGTCCTTCCGGCGCGAGCGCCAGCCCTTTATCCGATCCTCGTTGCTCATGGACGCGTTATTGGGCAACGCCGGTCGAACCGCCGCCCGAATCGCTGTCGATGGCTCGCGTGGCGCTGAAGCCGGCGCTCATCGTGACGCGGAAGGCCGACAGCACCTTCTGCACCTGCGTGAACGGCGCGTCCGAGATGTAGATGGCCTGTCCTTCATGCACCGTGAACTCGCGGGCCAGCGCCACCTGCTCCGGCCGCGTGAGGTCGAACTGGTACACGACGGGCAGCAAGTCCGGCTTGCCTTCGGCCCCCGCTTGCGCGGGCGTGAACAGGAACACTGAACGCGGATCGGCCAGCTTGTCGTCCAGGCCGCGCGAGTCCGCCAGCGCGTCCAGCACGCTGTAATTGCGCTTGCTGATTTCCACGCGGCCCTGCTGGCCGGCCGCGCCGAGCACGGTCAGGAATTCCTTGGCGTCGTAGGCGGTGATCACATCGCCCGAGCGCAACAGGATGTCGTTGTTCTGGTTGCGGTAGATGTCGGCCAGCCGCACCGAGGCCACCTGGCTGTCGCGGCGCAGGCTGATGATGAGCTGTTCGGGGTTGGTCTGCACGGGCGCGGCCTGCGCCAGCGCGCTGCTCAGGCGCTGGGCGGTCTGCGTGATGGGATACATGCCGGGCTTGGTCAGGTTGCCCTGCACCGTCACCATCTGCCCGCGCGCGTCGGCCGCGCGCGTGAGGCTGACGTCGGCGCCGACCACGAGCTTGCTCAGCCGCGCCACGATGGCGTCATGCAACTGGCCGAGCGTCAGGCCCTCGGCGCGGAACTTTCCGATGATGGGAAACGTAACGTTGCCGGCACTGTCGATGTCCTGGTTACCCAGGTCACTGACGCCGGACGGGTCCGCGGCGAACACGCCGAGACCGCCGCGTTCCCACACTTTCACGTTGATGCCGTCACCCGGCACCAGCTTGTCGAAACCCGCCTGCGTCAGATCGCGGTAGCGCACCGGAAAGTCCGCCACATCAGGCACCCGGCTCTTTCGCGCGAGTTCGCGCGACACGGGCATCACGATGACGTCCTTGTCATCGTGAGCCCCTGTCATTTCGCTAAGCATCGGGCCGGACCGTGGGAGCTGGCAACCCGTGAGTGTCAGCGCTGCAAGCAGCAGCATGGCAAGCGTCGCATGGCGCCGCGCGCCCAGGGCCGGGACGTTCATTAGCATAGGTTCCTTCAACTTCAGCACTTTTAAAAAGAGCAACTACCCGTCACGCCTGCATCAGGCGCTTGGGCGCAACGTCAATGCGCTCGTCGTTCTCGGACTCGGTCATGGCGGGCATGCAGATGCTCATGAACTTCGTGAGCATCGCGTCCAGCGAGAACAGCTTCTGCGCCCGCTGGCGGCTATTTGCCCGCATGTCCGCATTGCTGCGCACCTGGTCCACCATGTTCAGGACCTTCTCGCAGGCCTCGTGCATGTCGGGATGATCCACGCAGCTGAGCAGGTGGCCCGTCTCGTCCTCGACAAAGCACTCTTCCGCGCCGCCGGCCGGCGTGGAAATCACCGGCACGCCCAGCAACTGAGCCTCGATCAGCACATTCGGCAGGCCTTCGTAGCGCGACAACAGCACGCTGGCGTCCATCTTCGAATACCAGAAGCCCACGTGATTCGACAGCCCCACCAGCAACAGGCGCTCCAGCACGTCGTGCTCCAGCGCCAGCGCCTCGATGTTCTCGCGCAGGCGTCCGTCGCCCACGAGGAAAAAGCGCGCTTGCGGCCGCTCCTTCAGGTAAAGCGCCGCCAACTTGATGAAGAGCTGCGGACGCTTGTCCGGCTCCAGGCGGAACACGCCGCCGATCGTCTCGGTGGCGTCCTTGGTGCGCTCGTGGAAGGCTTCCCACTTGGCCTTGTCGGCGTCCGAGGCATCGGTCGCCAGATCCGGCACGCCGTTGTACAGGATGTGGAAGCGTTCCAGCGGCAGGTCCAGCCACTCGGCGTACGCTTCCGCGGCCTTGCGGCTGTTGCTCACGAACACCACGCCCGGCACCAGGGCCAGCGCCTGAAACAGCTCGGGATACTCTTCGCGGAAACGGTCTTTGCGGATGTTCGGAGGCAGGCCGCGGAACACCAGGTGGATCGTCGGCGTGCCGGCCAACAGCGCCGCCAGGGCGCCAAAGAGGCACGTGCCGTCCTGCCACAGGCTGACCACGTCGAAACGGTTGGCGCGCAGCACCGGCGCCAGCCGCGTCACGCCGTAGTGCACCGGCGGAGGCAGCTGTTCCAGCAGGCGGCCCAGGTTGCCTTCGGGCACGGACTGGTGCGCCACCGAGATGGCCGGCAGGCGGTTGATCTCCGTGACCGGAATCTGCGCCTTGATGAGCACCGGCAGGAAGAAGTCGTCCTGTTTCTTGGGCGACCCGGACGGCTCGGTGTGCTGCTTGACCAGCACCTCGACCTTCTTGGGCCGCATCAGGATGTCGGGCGGCTGCAGTTCCGGGGACGCGGCCAGGCGGGTCAGCTCGCCCGCCAGACGGGTCAGCTGGCGCTCGGCGCCGCCCGGTCCCAGGCTGCCGGTGACCAGCGCCACCGACACGAGCTTGTCCGGCGTACTTTCCGCAATCTTGCGGTTGCGAAAGTGCAGGATCGCGTGCTTCATCGACACGATGCGCACATCCTTGCCCACCAGCCCCTCTTCGGTTTCGAAGCGCTGATAGAACGCGTAGTCGCTGGCCAGCCCCTCGGCCAGTTCGGCCGCCTTGCTGCCGGGCGTCAGGTGCTTGGCCACGGGCGCGATCGCGTCCCACGCGTCGGCCAGCAGGCCGCGCTTGCGCAGGCGCTTGGCGAACTCCACGCGCATGTTGCGATCCGTGTGCTGCGAGATCAGACGCCGGAACAGCGCGTCCGACTGCTCGTGCGCGCGGATGTCGCTCAGCAGCTTCGCCCGCGCAAACAGGCGGTCCGGATTCGTCGTCTCGGCCGGCAGGTGACGGTCGACCAGCGCCATGGCTTCGTCCAGGTGCCGTTCCTTCACCAGCCGCGTCGCGCAGTAGCGCACGATCTGCAGGTCATCCGGGCACTCCTCGAGCAGCGTGGCCCACTGCTCGGCCATGCCCTCGTTCAGGCCCGCCGACTCCTGCAGGCGGAGCAGGAGGAAGCGGACCTTCGAGTCTTCCATGTAATCGCGGGCAAGCTGCTTGGCCCGCGCCAGGTTGTCCTGAGCGACTTGAACCCGCCCCGATGCCGCAACGATTTCCTCCAACTGCGCTTGAACTTGCTGAAGATCGGACTTGGCGTCCACTCGCTCGGTTATCAGAGGGGGATTCATGCTGCCTTTCTCCGGTTGATCTTCTCGATCCAGACAAGGCAGCGCTCGATGTAGTGGTCGTACTGCGCCGGGTTCTCGGAACGTTCCTGCAACTGCTTCCAGTACGGCAGGGCCTGTTCGAAGCGGTGCAGACGCATGGCGCCGACCGCGGCCAGGCGCAGGCCGATGGGATCATCCGGCACCAGCGACACGATGCGTTCGCCCAGCGCCAGGCGCTCGGTCGTGCTGGACGGTTCCAGCGCGCGCGCTTCGGCGTACAGATAGGCCAGGATGCGGCGCTTTTCGTGGTCCACTTCCGGCATGCCGGGCCACGATTGCGCGACGCGGTCCAGCAGCTTCCAAGCGGCCTGATGATCGCCGTTCGACAGGATCTCGCGAGCGCCACGGATGGCGCGCGGGCCGAGCCGGCCGAGTTGGCGTTCGGCTTCGTCCTTGGCGCTTTGATCGGCGCCCGAATGACCCAGCACATCCTTGTACGCGTCGATCGCTTCACCGAACCAGCCGCCATTGAAGGCAACGCGGGCAAAGTGCAGCTTGGCGCTGAACGGAGCGGCATCGCCGGAGGCGGCCACTTCCAGGTGACGCATCGCCGTCTTCTTGTCGCCCAGCGCGTCAGCCGCGCGGCCACGCATGGCGTGCAGTTCGGGGAAGTCCACGTTGGTGTCGATGGCCAGGTTGGTCAGGTCGATCACTTCCTTGTGGTTGCCGGCCACCAGCGCGGCACGCACGCCCAGGCGCATGGCGCGTTCGAAGGCGCGCTGTGCACGGGCGCCGGCCAGCGCGTCGGGATTGAGCAGGCGGTGCGCGCAGATGCGTTCGGCGGCGTCGCGCAGACGTCCTTCTTCCAGGGCGCGGTTGCCTTCCTCGGCCCACGTCGCGGACTGCGATTGCAGCCATGCGCTGATCTCTTCGTTCTCGCTCTTGGCCAGGCCGCAAGAGGCTGCCAGCGTTGCCGCGGCCATGATGCAACCGCGCCACGAGGCTTCCTTGACCAGCTCCAGCGCGTCGCCCTCTTCCAGCTTGGGCTGTTCGCCCGCCAGGTCGCGCAGCGCGTCGCGGTCGCCTGCCAGCAGGCGGTCGCGCCACAGCACGGCAAAGCCGCGGCCGTAGTTCGGGATCGCCGCGCGCACTTCGTGCACCCAGCGGATCGCCGCTTCCATGTCGCCGCCCGTCTGCAGCAGGGACAGCACCGTGTCGGCCGCTTCCACCGCCATCGTGTCGGTCGGTTCGGAGATGCGGAACAGCTGCTTCCAGTTGCCCAGGCTTTCGTCCACATAGCCCAGGTGGCCGGCGGACACCGCCGCGATGCGGACGATTTCCGGCGTTTCGATCTCGTCACCCAGCAGGCCTGCGGCCAGCGAGTACGCCACGTCGTAGCGGCCCAGCTTGAACTGGTTGCGCATCAGGATCTGCTCGGCCTTGCTGCCCGAGGACAGCGCATCGGCGCTGCCCAGAAGGGCCAACGACCCCTCGTAGTCGCCCAGTTCTTCCTGAATGCGCGCGAAGAGCACGACGTGATCCGGCAGGCTGGGGTAGCGGCGCAGCACATCGCGCACGCGGCGCGAGGCTTCGCGCAGCTCGCCCGAGTCCCACAGCTTCTCGATGCGTTCGACGCTTTCTTCCGCGCCCAGCTTGGGCACCGAGACCTGCGGGGTCGAGGAGCTCATGCGCGGACGGATGAAGTTCTTGTACCAGTCGGTGTACAGGCGCTCGGCGAAGGCCGGCGTGTAGTGGGTCAGGTCCAGCCCGCCGTCTTCCATGGCGTCGGCCTGGCCCAGCTTGTTCATCAGCGGGGTCGGGTCATAGCACGGCACGCCGATGCGCTGCGCGGCGGCGGAGATGGCGGCGATCAGCTGCTGACGCTGTTCGATCGGCACGTTGTCCGGGGTGTGGGCGTTGACGTGGGTGACGAACACGACCTTGTCGCGGCCCAGCAGCTCGACGAGCTGGCGCATCTCCTGCTCGATCTCCTCGTCCGTCTGGTCGCGCTTGACGACGCGGGCGAGCAGGTCCCGGTCTTCATTGTTCAGGCTCTTGAAGACCGGATCCTGATCCAGCTGCGCGCGACGCTCGGCCAGGCGGTCGGCCACGGCCATCGACCAGAACGCGCGGGTGCGGGTGCGGTCGGCAAAGAACTCGCTGAAGTAGCGGACCAGGTAATTCGACTGGATGGGATGGCCGTCGATCGTCAGCAGCTTGCGCGAGGACAGCTCGACCATGTACAGGTCAGCCGGCTTGTGCGTGCCTTGGCGAGCCTGCTCGCCATTGGACGGACGGAAGATCAGGCGCTGCACGTCAGCCGGGATGTCGCTCTGGCTGAACATGAAGCGCGCCTGCTGGAGGGCTTCGGCGGCCGTGTGCACGAATCCGTAGTTGCGGCCGAGCTGAAGTTTGATCGGGTAGCGGCCCACGGCATCACGCAGGGGCGTGTGGATGCGGCAGGTTCCGATGGGAGCGATGGTAAATGCGGTCATTCAGGGTCTCTCCTGTATTGATGGATTACGAGCCTGAACTAGAGAGTCCAGTACAAAAGGTCGGCCGGGAGGCGCTTGGCATCCAGCACCGACTTCAAGTCGCAGACCATGCCGCCGTTCTTGACGAGCTGCGGCAGGTCTTCCCAGATGGTTTCCATGGTTTCGCGGTGCGGCACCGCCAGGATCAGGACGTCCATGTCGCGGAAGTCGCCGCGGTCGACGAGCTTGATCCCGTACTCGTGCTCCATCTGCTCCGGATCGACCATCGGATCGCACGCAACCGGCGTGATGCCGTACTGGCCAAGCGCGTGGTACAGATCGACGATCTTCGAGTTGCGGATGTCGGGCACGTTTTCCTTGAAGGTCATGCCCAGGATGCCGACGCGGGTGGTCGCATTCAGGCGGCCGTTGCGTGCAAGCTGCTGCACCAGGCGCGAGGCGACGTGCGCGGCCATGCCGTCGTTGATGCGGCGGCCGGACAGGATGACTTCAGGGTGATAGCCCAGTTCCTGGGCCTTGGACGTGAGGTAGTACGGGTCGACACCAATGCAGTGGCCGCCCACCAGTCCGGGCGTGAACTTCAGGAAGTTCCACTTGGTGCCGGCGGCCGCCAGGACCTCCGAGGTGCGGATGCCGACCAGATCGCAGATCTTGGACATCTCGTTCATGAGCGCGATGTTGATGTCGCGCTGCGTGTTCTCGAGCACCTTGGCCGCTTCGGCCACCTTGATCGAGGAGGCGCGATGTACGCCCGCGTCGATGATCTGCTCGTACACGCCGGCAATCACTTCCAGCGATTGCTCGTCCTGGCCGGACACGATCTTGACGATCTTCTCCAGCGGATGCTCCCGGTCGCCCGGGTTGATGCGCTCGGGGCTGTAGCCCAGCTTGAAGTCGACGCCGGCGCGCAGGCCGGATGCCTTCTCCAGTTCCGGGCCGCAGATTTCCTCGGTGGCGCCGGGGTGGACGGTCGACTCGAAGACCACGATGCAGCCGGGGCGCAGCACGGGGCCGATGGCCTGGCACGCCCGAACCAGCAGGGAAAAGTCGGGATTGTTTTTCTCGTCGACGGGCGTCGGGACAGCCACTACGAAAAAGTCGCAGCCTTCCAGTTCGGACAACTGGTCGGTGAACTGCATGGGGGAGGCAAGCAATACGTCGCGTTCGATCTCGCCAGTCCAGTCATCACCCTCTTTCAGCCGTGCGATTCTCCGCTTGTCCACGTCGAAGCCGATGACATCAAAGCGCCTGGAAAATGCCACTGCCACGGGCAGGCCGACATATCCAAGGCCACACACTGCGATTCTCTTTACCACGGGGGACCTCACTGTTTTCGTCGTGTCGCAGACACTAGAAATCGACGCCCCGAAGCGAGCACTTCGACATGAAATCGAAATACCCTTGCCGTATAGGGGCGGACGTATTGCTAAAAATGAATTTGGCTCGGTACCCGGTTAACTATCCGGTTGGCGAGCCTGGGCATCGTAGAGGGGTCGCGCAGCAAACTTTTTGCTAAATATTTTTATTGCTGCGGAAATAAATCAGGACAACCCGTAATAAACCCGGGAAATCCCTAGAAAAATTACATTCATTACACAAACCGCAACATGAGACGGTCGTTTCATGTAATCAAATATGAAAAGACGTTTTTCTTAGTCTGGTTTAACCAAACTGAAAAATCATTATCCAGATCGGTAGCTTATTTAGTAATTGCGTCAGGCAATATAAAAAAGATGCACCAAACTGGATCAGCACGCACCATTATCAGCACGAGACATGCCTGGGTTTTCATCGCCCGGTAATAAACGGCCGGGCCGTGGACAACATGGCAGACAACAGGTGGTTGTGCGATACGCGGCGCTTCTTGCAATGCGCTTCTTGCAATGCGCTTCTTGCAATGCACCTCTTGCATTGCACTTCTTGTAAAAACAATCCGCGCAAATGCAAAAAAGCCGGCAGCGCTTGCGCGATACCGGCTTTCAGCCAAAAGGCGTCGGGAAACACCTTCTTGAATTCTCGACCACATGAAGTGGTCGGGGCGAGAGGATTCGAACCTCCGACTCCTGCGTCCCGAACGCAGTACTCTACCAGGCTGAGCTACGCCCCGATCTTGACTACTCATTTAGCGGTGCTCAGACCCACTAAACGTTTCACTGCACTTTCTTTACTGCTTTTTTCACGCCAAGCCGTCTGATATTCAGACCCCCTGGATGAATTTCCAACCGCCGTTTTTTGCTAGCGATCTCTATTCACCGCGAAAGCGCAGAATTCTAACAGAGAATTTTGAAAAGGGGAAATGGGGTAGATCGAAAGGGCTTCACGGGCCCGATCTGCCTCGGCAACGGCGGCCAGGCGGGCGTGTTCCAGCGCGTCCGTGGCCTGGATGGCGGCGGCCACGGCAGCGAAGTCGGCGTCGCCCGTCTTGATGGCGTCGCGGATCAATTGCTGTTGTTCAGGCGTACCCACTTCCATGACACGGATCAGCGGCAGCGTGGGCTTGCCTTCGCGCAGGTCGTCGCCAACGTTCTTGCCCAGCGCGGCGGCGTCGCCGCTGTAGTCCAGGACGTCGTCGACCAGCTGGAACGCGGTGCCCACGTGGCGGCCATAGGCGGCCGCGGCGGCTTCCTGCTCGGGCGTGGCTCCCGCCAGCACGGCGCCCACCTGGGCGGCGGCTTCGAACAGCTTGGCGGTCTTGTAGCGCACCACCTGCAGGTAGCGCTCTTGCGAGACGTCCGGGTCATGCACGTTCAGAAGCTGCAGCACCTCGCCCTCGGCGATCACGGTGGTGGCTTCGGACAGGATGCTCATGATGCGCATCGAGTCGGCCTCGACCATCATCTCGAACGACCGCGAATACAGGTAGTCGCCCACCAGGACGCTGGCCGCGTTGCCGAACACGGCGTTGGCGGTGTCGCGCCCGCGGCGCAGGTCGGACTCGTCCACCACGTCGTCGTGCAGCAGCGTGGCCGTGTGGATGAATTCCACTACGGCGGCCAGCAGTTGGTGATGGGTGCCTTCGTAGCCCAGGGCGCGCGCCACCATCAGCACCATGGCCGGGCGCATGCGCTTGCCGCCCGCTCCAATGATGTAGTCGCCGATCGTGCGGATCAGAACCACATCGGAATTCAGCCGCTCGCGGATAACCGCATCGACGGCTTTCATATCGTCAGCTATGGGGGCAATGAGCGCGGGGAGATTCAAGACGTATCCGACAAGTGTGAAGCGAGCCGCGTGACGGCTCTTACCGCTGGGCCCGCCAGCGGTCGGCGGGGGATTCGACCGTGGATTATACGGGGAGTGCGCGGGAATTCCGGGCGCGCATGCCGCAAGCGGCAAGGCCCGGCGCCGCGGGCCCTGCCCCGGGTCGGATCCAGCGGCGGGCTCAGCGCCCGTACGGCAGCAGCCCCCGCGCGGCCAGGTTGGCGTAAAGCGCGCGCACGCCAAACGTCCAGGGCGGGATTTCGGTGGCCAGTTGCACTTCATTGACCAGCGCGCCCAGGCGCTCCGAGGCGATGACGACCCGGTCGCCGGTCACGTGGGTGAAGCCGGTGCCCGGCCCCTTGCGGTCCTTGGAGGGCGAAAACATGGTGCCCAGGAACAGCATGAAGCCGTCGGGATACTGATGGTGCGCACCAAAAGTCTGGCGCACCAGGTCCAGCGGATCGCGGCTGATTTCGCGCATGTGGCTGACGCCGTCCAGCTCGAACCCGTCGGCGCCTTCGATGCGCAGCGAGACGTCGGCATCGCGCACGCTGTCCAGCGTGAAGCCGCCATCGAACAGCCGGATGAACGGACCGATGGCGCAGGACCCGTTGTTGTCCTTGGCCTTGGTCAGGAGCAGCGCGCTGCGGCCTTCGATGTCGCGCAGGTTCACGTCGTTGCCCAAGGTGGCGCCCACCACTTTGCCCCGGCTGTCGACCGCCAGCACGATCTCCGGCTCGGGGTTGTTCCACTGCGATTCCGGCAGGACGCCGATCCGCGCGCCGAATCCCACCGAGGCCATGGGCGGTGTCTTGGAAAAGACTTCAGCATCGGGGCCAATGCCCACTTCCAGATATTGCGACCACTGGCCGCGCTCGATCATTTCGGCTTTCAGGCGGATGGCTTCGGGCGATCCCGGGCGCAGCCGGGACAGATCCGAGCCGATCAGCGCCTGCATCCGCACGCGGATTTCCTCCGCGCGGCCGGCGTCGCCGCCCGCCTCTTCCTCGATCAGGCGTTCCAGCAGACTGATGGCAAAGGTGACGCCCGCCGCCTTTACGGGCTGCAGATCGCACGGCGCCAGCAGGCGCGGGCCGTCGGCGCCTTGCAGCGTGGCCGCCATGAGGGCGTGCGCGTCGCCCAGGGACTCACCCTTGGCCTCGCGCGCCACGGCCACGCGGTCGGGATGGTCCAGCAGGTCGGATACGGTCGGCGCCGTGGCGGTGATATCGATCACCTCGCCCGCACGGACAACGACCACGCTGGGTCCGCCGGCAGGATCGGGGCGCCAGACGCGGCCCACCAACAGGGCGTCGGGCAGGTCGGCGGGCAGCAGGGTGTTGTCGTTCATGGTGTCTCCTCGCGTGATGCCCGTCCGGGCGGCGGGCGCGTGATTGTTTTGCGCCGGGTCACCGCCCGGGCGTCGGTGGCACGGTCGCATGGATTGCGCGTGTCGGGCATGGCAGCCCGACACGCGCAATCCATGCGGCATGGGGATCCCCGCAACGCGGCTCACCCATCGGCATGGCGAACCAGTCTAGGAGACTTCATTTATCATGTCCAACATCTTGCTTTTATGTCCAACCTATTGGAATCATGGCTGCCGATTACGACGTCCCCGCCATCCGCCGCACCCACGACATCCTGCGCGTGCTGTCGGGCCGCCCCACGCCGGTCAAGGCCGCCGAACTCGCGCGGGCCTGCGAGATGCCCAAGAGCACGCTGTACCTGCTGCTCGACTGCCTGGAGCAACGCCGATGGGTCGAACGCCAGGACGGCGGCTACATCATCGGACTGGAATTGATGGCGCTGGGCGCCGCCTACCTGCGGCACGATGGTCTGCAAGCGGCGTTTCACCACTCGGCCGCCGCCTTCGTGGACCGCTGCAACGAGGTCGTGCAACTGGCGGCGCTGGATGGCTTTGACGTGGTGTACCTGGCGCGGGAAGATGCGCGCCGGCCCGTGCGCCTGGTGTCGGACCTAGGCTTGCGGCTGCCCGCACATGCCTGCGCGCTGGGCAAGGCGCTGCTTGCCAGCCTGACGCCCGAGGAGCTGGCCGTCCGGCTACCCAAGACCCTGCCCCGCGTCACCGACCGCACGATCTCGGACGCCGCGCACCTGCACCGAGAGCTTGAAGATGCGCGCCGAGAGGGTCTGGCCCAGGACCGGGAGGAAGTCGCCACCGGCCTCGTATGCTTTGCGGCCTTTGTCGGCGTGACGCCGCTGGGCAAGCGGGTCGCGGTCAGCACGTCCATCCCGACCGACCGGCTGGACGACGCCCACCGGCAAGCGGCCATGGACGGTATTCGCCGGGTGGCGCGCGACATTGCGCTGCGCGTGATCCCGGCTGTCTGAAGCCTTCACGCCACACCTAAGCCCTTAGCCTGCAACAGCTTTTTGACTTTCCAAAAGTCCCGGGCTAATATCTCGGATTCGGTCAGCAATGGCCGAATTACGTCGGTTGTTCGTGTATGCCGCCTGACGTCCTGGTCAGCCCTGAATCTTCGGGCATTTGGCAAGGACGGTTCAGCAAGGCACCCTCGCCCAGCAGGGCAGGCCACACGAACGAACCCATTTACCTATTTAAGGAACACCCCATGTACGCGGTCGTAAAAACCGGTGGCAAGCAGTATCGCGTTGCCGCTGGCGAAAAACTCAAGATAGAACAGATACCGGCTGACATTGGGCAAGAAATCACCCTGGACCAAGTGCTGTCCGTGGGCGAAGGCGACCAACTGAAAGTTGGCACGCCCCTCGTCTCCGGCGCCGTGGTCAAGGCAACGGTTCTTGCGCAAGGCCGCCACGACAAGGTCAAGATCTTCAAGATGCGCCGTCGCAAGCACTATCAGAAGCGTCAGGGCCACCGTCAGAACTACACCGAAATCCGCATCGAAGCCATCACGGCTTAAGAAGCGACTCGGTACCACTTAGCAGGAGCTAAACATGGCACAGAAAAAGGGCGGCGGCTCTACGCGGAACGGACGCGACTCAGAATCGAAGCGTCTGGGCGTCAAGGCATTCGGCGGCGAACTCATTCCCGCTGGTTCGATCATCGTGCGTCAGCGCGGTACTCGCTTCCACGCTGGCGTGAACGTCGGCATGGGCAAGGACCACACCCTGTTCGCGCTGGTCGACGGCAAGGTTCAATTCGGCTTCAAGGGCGCATTGAACAAGCAGACCGTTTCGATCGTCGCTGCCGAGTAATCGGTTGGCAAGCCCGCGGACCTCACGTCCGCGGTTGCATACGATCTGGAACGCGGTCCGCCGCGTTTCCCGAACGGCAAAAGCCCTGTCGCGTGCGGCAGGGCTTTTTTGTTTGAAGGCAATTGGCGAGTAAGCTCTCGATTGCCTCCCGGCGGCTCCCTGTACGGACGCCCGCCCTCACCCACTACACGCGCAGACACCATGAAATTCGTAGACGAAGCCACCATTGAAGTGGTCGCCGGTAAAGGCGGCAATGGCGTGGCGAGCTTTCGCCGCGAAAAATTCATTCCCCGTGGCGGTCCCGACGGCGGCGACGGTGGCCGCGGCGGCACCATCTATGCGGTGGCCGATCGCAACATCAACACGCTGATCGACTTCCGCTACGCGCGCCTGCACCGCGCCAAGAACGGCGAAAACGGCCGCGGCTCGGATCAATACGGCGCTGCCGCCCCGGACATCACCCTGCGCGTGCCGGTGGGCACGATCATCCATGACGCCGACACCGGCGAAGTCCTGTTCGATCTGAACAAGCACGAACAGAAAGTCGTGCTGGCCGCCGGCGGCCAGGGCGGCATGGGCAACATCCATTTCAAATCCAGCGTGAACCGCGCCCCCAAGCAGTGGACGCCGGGCAAGGAAGGCGAGCACCGCTACCTGCGCATGGAATTGAAAGTGCTGGCCGACGTGGGTCTGCTGGGCCTGCCCAATGCGGGCAAGTCGACGCTGATCACCCGCATTTCCAACGCCAAGCCGAAGATCGCCGACTATCCGTTCACCACGCTGCATCCCAATCTGGGCGTGGTGCGCACGTCGCCGTCGCGCAGCTTCGTCGTGGCCGACATTCCGGGTCTGATCGAAGGCGCCTCCGAAGGCGCCGGCCTTGGCCACCTGTTCCTGCGCCATCTGGCGCGCACCCGCGTGCTGCTGCACCTGGTGGACGTGTCCACGCCGGACCCGGACGCCGATCCGGTCGAGCAGGCCGTCGCGGACGCCCGCGCCATCGTCGAAGAATTGCGCCGCTATGACGCCGAACTGGCCGCCAAGCCGCGCTGGCTTATCCTGAACAAGCTGGACATGGTGCCGGACCCCGAGGACACCAAGCGCCGCTTCCTGGAACTCTACGGCTGGACGGGTCCGGTATTCGGCATCTCGGGCCTGTCGGGCGAGGGCACGCAAGACCTGATCTACGCGCTGCAGGACTACCTGGACGCCGAACGCGAAAAGGAACAGCTTGCGCAGGATCAGGCCGAAGGCACCTACGTGGCGCCGGACCCGCGCTTTGACGACACGCGCACCGACGCGGACAAGCCGGCGGCGCCGCGCGGCGGTAACGAATAAGCCATAATCGCAGTCCTTTCGATTACGCTTTTTTTCGCCGCAGCCGGCCGCCATCATGTCTGCTGAATCACCCGCCGTTTCCGTCGTCACCCACGCCCAGCGCATCGTCGCCAAAGTCGGCTCGTCGCTGGTCACCAACGAAGGCCGAGGCCTGGACCGCGCCGCGGTCGCGCACTGGGCCGCGCAGATCGCCGCCCTGCACAAGCAGGGCAAGCAGATCGTGCTGGTGTCCAGCGGCGCCATCGCCGAAGGCATGGCGCGCCTGGGCTGGCGCAAGCGCCCGTCCGTCATGCACGAGCTGCAGGCCGCGGCGGCCGTGGGCCAGATGGGACTGTGCCAGGCCTACGAGGCCGCCTTCGCGGAACACGGCCTGCGCACCGCGCAGATTCTGCTGACCCACGAAGACCTGGCCGACCGTCACCGCTATCTGAACGCGCGCAGCACCCTGTTTGCGCTGCTGCGTCTGGGCGTCGTGCCCATCGTGAACGAAAACGACACGGTCGTGACCGATGAAATCCGCCTGGGCGACAACGACACGCTGGGCGCGCTGGTCACCAACTTGATCGAGGCCGATACGCTGGTCATCCTGACCGACCAACGCGGCCTGTACGACTCGGATCCGCGCAAGAATCCCCAAGCCAAATTCATTTCGCATGCCCAGGCTGGCGAAGCCGCGCTGGAAGCCATGGCGGGTGGCGCGGGCAGCGGCATCGGCACCGGCGGCATGCTGACCAAGGTGCTTGCCGCCAAGCGCGCGGCGCACAGCGGCGCGCATACCGTCATCGCCTCGGGCCGCGAACGCAACGTGCTGACGCGACTGGCCCAGGGCGAGTGCATCGGCAGCGAACTGCAGGCCGTGCTGCCGGTGTGGTCGGCGCGCAAGCAATGGCTGGCCGATCACCTGCGGCTGCGCGGCCGCGTCGTGCTGGACGACGGCGCCGTGCAAGCGTTGCTGCGCGAAGGCAAGAGCCTCTTGCCCATCGGCGTGACCGACGTCGAGGGCGAGTTCGGCCGCGGCGACGTCGTGGCCTGCGTGGACAGCAAGGGCGTGGAATGCGCCCGCGGCCTGATCAATTATTCGTCTGCCGACACGCGCCGCATCCTGCGCCAGCCGTCGTCGCAGATCGCGCGCATTCTGGGCAGCATGACCGAACCGGAGCTCATGCACCGGGACAACCTGGTGGTGCTGTAAGTCAGACGCCGTCCGCCACCGAAGGCGCCCTGCCCGCGCCTTCGGGCAGCAGGATGTACCCCCACCCCCGCACCGCCAATAGCGGAAGTTCGATATTGAACCGGCGCGCCTTGCTGCGCAGCCGCGACACGACGACATCCACGCGCCGCGCGCCGTCCAGGGGGTCGCGCGTTTCCGCCGGAAAGAAGTTTTCGCGATGCAGGCAGTAGCCCGGCGCATTGAACAACCGCATCAACACGGCGCGCTCGCGCAGCGTGAGCGGCAGGCGCTGACCCGCTGGGCCCACCAGCACCCGCCCCGGCGCAACGACGCGCCAAGCGCCCGGTCCGCATCGCGAACGCCGGTACAAGCTGCGCAAGAGCGCATCC
>Ga0213828_1000500_pt1 | contig 37251 bp, 22 predicted proteins | sample MC6MC0897MG_FD_180664 | JGI IMG/M metagenome (GOLD analysis project Ga0213828, IMG submission 180664) | Enriched soil aggregate microbial communities from Iowa State University, Ames, United States - MC6-MC0897-MG | ecosystem: Environmental > Terrestrial > Soil > Unclassified | place: USA: Iowa...
GCCCTGGCGACGCGGTCGCCGACCAGCCACGCCATGGCGGGCGCCTGCGTCTTGGCATCATCGATGGCAACCAAAGCGGCAACCTCGACGCCCATAAACCGGTCGGCAGCGGCATCGTCCGCGGCTTTGCCTTGTACAGCAAGCTGTGGGAGTGGGACGAGCAGATGCAGCCGCGCCTGGCCCTGGCCGAGTTCGCCGAGCCCAATGCCGACGCCAGCGGCTGGACGTTGCGGCTCAAGCCTGGGCTGGAGTTTCACCACGGCAAGACCATCGACGCCGACGACCTGATCTTCTCCATCAGGCGCCTGACCGACCCGCAGCTGGCCTCGCCCTATGCGGCGCTGCTGCACTGGGTCGACCGCGACAACCTGGTCAAGCTCGACGATCGCACCGTGCGCCTGGCTTTTCGCGAAGGCCGCAGCTACCTGCCGTTGCCCGAGACTTGGGTCAACTTCGGCGGCATCGTGCCGGTGGACTACCACCCGGTCACCAACCCGGTCGGTGCCGGCCCTTACAAACTCAAAAGTTTCACCCCGGGCCAGCGCTCGCTGTTCACCCGTTTCGACAATTTCTACAAGCCCGGCAAGCCGTATGCCGATGAACTGGAAATCATCGACTTCAAGGACCAGACCGGCCGCTTGGCGGCCTTGCGCGCCGGGCAGATCGACATGGCCAACGTCATGTCCACCGAGCACCTGCAAGTGCTGCAGGCCGATCCACGCCTGCGCCTGCTGAAGTCGGTGAGCGGCAACTGGTTGTCGTTCGACATGAACACCACCAAAGCGCCCTTCGACGACCCGCGGGTGCGTGAGGCGTTTCGCCTGCTGGCAGACCGAGAAGACTTGGTGCGCCGGGCACTCAATGGCCAGGGCCGGGTGGCCAATGACCTGTACGCACCGTTCGACCCCACCTTCGACCACAGCCTCGGGCCACGGCCGCATGACCCACAACGGGCGGCGCAATTGCTCAAGGACGCAGGCCGCGAAGGCCTGCAGGTGGAACTGGTCACGACCCCAGGGCCTGGGCTTGCCTCGGCCCTGGTGCTGGCCGAACAGGCACGGCGCATCGGCGTGACGATCACGGTGCGTCAGGTCGACCTGGCGACGTTCCAGGGGCCGCAGCGCGACGACTGGACGTTGAGCACTGGGGGCAGCATCGGTGCGCCGTTTCTGGCCAGTGCCATCCATACCGACGCCCCCTTCGCCGTGGCCAACAAGACCCATTTCCACGACCCGGCATTCAGCGAGGCCTTCCTCGCTGCCATGGCCCAGCCGGACCTTGAGAAACGCAAAGCCCTGGTGCACCGCGCCCAACGCATCCAGTACGAACGCGGCGGCATGCTGATCTGGGGCTTTGCCGACTTGCTCGACAGTGTCAGCACACGGGTCGGTGGGGCGCAGGCGGAGCAGTCGCTGTTCAGTACCTGGCGGTTCGAGAGCCTGTGGCTCAAGAGCTAAACGCTGGGCCAGCACAATCTTCTGTGTGAGCGGGCTTGCCCCGCGAAGCAGGTACCCCGAGTGGATGGCACGGGCTTCGCCCGTGTTCGCGGGGCAAGCCCGCTCCCACAAGAGGCGCATAGCGCCACCGGCAGTCGCCATAGGCACCCAATAACCGCAGGCGCGGCTGCGCCCTCGCTTTTCCCATTTCCGAACAGAACGAGGCTCAGCCCCATGCTCCGCGTTGCCTTGCTGCACCCGACATTCCAGCCCAGCGCCCTGGCACTGGCCATCCTGGCCGCCAGCGTACCGCTGGCCTACGCCGAGGACACCCAACTGCAAACCGTCATCGTCCAAGCCGAACAGGCTGACGACGACGCCCTGCCCACGCGCCCACCGGCCTCGATCTACGGCGGCCTGGAAAGCAAAGTCCTCGACACGCCACGCTCGGTCACTCAGATCAACGCCGAGCAACTGGCCCGCGACCCGATCCAGAGCTCGGACGACCTGGTCAAATACGCCCCCGGCATCACCCGTGGCGGCGGCCAGAACGCCGGCATCGCCCCGCAAATGCGCGGGCAAAGCTCCGAGGTGTTCCAGGATGGCCAACGCGCCTACGGCGTACGCCACCCCGCCAACTTCAACGCCTACGAAGGCGCCGACATCGTCGCCGGGCCTTCGTCGGTCACCTACGGCTCGGTCAGCGGCAGCGGCGGCTACATCAACTACCTAAGCAAAAAGCCCGACTTCAACCGCTTCCGCACCCGCCTGAGTGGCGAAATCGGCAGCTGGATCCCCGATGGCGAATCACGCGATGCCACCCAATTCAGCATCGACAACACCGGCCCCCTCAGTGACAGCCTGGCCTACCGGGTCAGCATCACCCGCCAGCGTCAGGAAACCTTCTACGACAACGTCGACAACAACTTCGACGCGTTCTACGGCGCCCTCGCCTGGCGCAACGATAACCTGCGGGTGGACTGGAACGCCGCCTACGACGACTACTACGACTACAACATCACCCACGGCTGGAACCGCGCCACCCAGGACTTGGTCGACCACGGCAGGTACAACGCCGGGCGCGCCACGCCGATCATCCAGAACGGCAACAGCCTGTGGTCGCCGGTGCTGTCGTCGGGCGCCAGCGATGCCCAGGTACTCGGCTGGGTACAGCGCCAGCGCAATGCGCAAGGCCAGTACCAGGTGGTCGATGGCAGCTTCCAGGGCGCCTCACCCAATACCCAGGCCAGCCCAGGCAGCTTGCGCGGCTGGGTGTACGACCCGTCGCTGGCAGGCAATGGCCAGACCTCACTGTCGTCACAGACCGGCCAGCGCGCGCAGGACCAGAACCGCTCGCGGCGCTTCACCACACAACTGCGCCTCGAGGGCGACCTGACCCCGTCGATCACCCTGGCCAACAGCACCTTCTACCAGCATTCCACCGACACCACCGACGCGGTGGGCGCGTTCCAGGTGCAGGGCAAGGACGACATCTTCGACAACCGCTTCGAGTTCCGCGCCCGTGGCCAATGGCAGCTGGGCGGCCTGACGCTGGTCGACGACAGCAACACCGGGCTGATCTACCGCCGCGAGACCAACGAGTCGATCGCCGCCAACAACAATTTTGGCTCTACCATCAACGCCTACGACCTCACCCTCGACCCGACGCTGAAAAACCCTGGCGACCTGCTCGGCCTGAGTGGGCGCAACCCCGCCGGTGGCAACGGAGCCTGGATCGGCCAACCCGGCGTGCCACAGTTGTCCAATTATTATGGCTGGCTCAACCTGCCTGCCATGTACCCGGCAGGGCACGGTTTGTACGCTGAATCGGTGGCGCCCTACACCGCCGACAGCACCTGGACCACCCAAACCCTGTTCAGCCAGCACAACCTGCGCCTGGGCGAGCGCGTGGGGCTGAACGTGGGGGCCAGCCGCAGCTGGATCGATGCCCGTATCGAAAACCCCTTCGTGCTCGCGGGCGGCAACCCGCGCAAGGACTCGGACAATTACCGGTTGTTTTCGGTACAGGTCAGCCCCTATTTCAAACCCACCGATAACAGCACCCTCTACTACACCTTCGACCGCTCGCTCGCCGTCAACACCGGGTTCTTTACCAATGGTTTGGGCTGGGGCAGTGGCGCCGGGGCCAACCAGCTCAACCCGCTGGCGTTCGAGAGCCTCAGCGTGCTGCACGAAGTGGGGCTGAAGGTCGAGGCCATGCCTGACCAGTTGTTCTTCACCCTGGCCGCCTACAAGCAGGCGCGCGACCAGTCGCCAGACAGCAACAACAACATCGCCCGGCTGATCGTCAAAGGCTGGGAAGCGACTCTGCGCTACCAGGACCCGCACCTGCGCGGCGGCCTCAACCTCAGCCGCATCAGTGCCTACAACGAGTTCACCAGCCAGGCCGGGTTCGCCTCCGCAGGGTTCATCCCCGACAACGGCACCGTGTTCGGCGATAACAACAGCCTCAACCAGCGCCCGTCCGGCAAGTTCGATGCGGTGCAGATTCCTGAGTACAACGCCGGCGGCTATGTCGATTACCGCTTCGATTCCGGGTTCGGCGTGGAGCTCTCTGGCTGGTGGACCAGCAGCTGGTACCTGAACCTGAGCAAGACGGTGAAGGTGCCCGACGAATACAACCTCGACCTTGCCGCGTATTACCGCCAGCCACAGTGGGGCGTGACGCTGCGCATGCTCAACGTCACCGACGAACTGAATTTCGTCAGCGGCCTGGCCGGCTCGACCAACACCTTCCTGCAACCGATGCCAGGGCGCACCTTACTGGCCCAGGTCGATTACCAGTTCTGACCCTTCCTCAACGTAAAAGGCCATCGCCATGTCCATTGAATTCGTCGGCATGATTTTCCCCCGTCAGTGGTCCGAGACCCGCGGCGTGCGCTCGCCCGACTTCGACCTGCCGTTCATCCGCCACCACGCCCGCGCCCATGAGCATGCCGGTTTCGACCGGGTACTGATCGCCAGCGGCCCAGGCAGTGCCGACAGCCTGCAGATTGCCGCCTATGCGGCCGCGCACACCGAGCGCCTCGGCTTCATGATCGCCCACCGCCCTGCCCTGACTGCGCCGACGGTGGCCGCGCGGGCATTCGCCACCCTCGACCACACCACCGGCGGCGGGCGCATTCGCCTGCATGCGATCACCGGCATCACGGCCGAGCCACAAGAAGGCGACACCCTGCTGGACAAGACCGCGCGTTACCAGCGCGCCGACGAGTACCTGGAGATAGTCCGGCGCACCTGGACTGCCGAAGAGCCCTTCGACTTCGAAGGCCGCTACTTCACCATCAAGGGCGCTTTTTCGCCGGTTAAGCCGCTGCAGCAGCCGCATATCCCGATTTCCTTTGGAGGCTCGTCCGACATCGCTTACCAGATCGCCGTCAAACATGCCGACCTGTATGCCCTGTGGGGTGAACCGCTGAGCGGCGTCGCCGAGCAGATCGCCAAGCTCAAGGCTGCGGCGAGTGCCGCTGGCGTGGCGGCGCCACGCGTGAGCTTGTCGGTGCGGCTGATCCTGGGTGCCACCGAGGAGCTGGCCTGGCAGCGCGCGGAGCAGATCCTCGCGCAGATCAAGGCCAACCCGCAGTTTGCGGCGGACAGCCCCTGGCAGAAGCGCATCAAGGGCACCGGTTCCGAACGCCTGCTCGCCGCCGCCGCCCGGGCGGACCGGCATGACCGGGCATTGTGGATGCCGACGGCGACGGCGGTGGGGGCTTATGGCGATACCACCGCGCTGGTGGGCACGCCGGAGACCGTTGCCCAGGCGTTGCTGGATTATGTCGATTTGGGGGTGAGCACCTTCCTCAACCGCGGGTATGACCCGTTGTACGACACGGTGGATTACGGGCGCTGGGTGATTCCGGCGGTGCGCGAGGAAGTGCGGCGGCGGCAGGCGCGATTTGTCGGGTGATACCCCAACCTGTGCGCACCGTTACTGTAGGAGCGGCCTTGTGTCGCGAAAGGGCCGCGAAGCGGCCCCAGCAATCTAAGCGTCGATGCTTAGATCGTGGGGCTGCTGCGCAGCCCTTTCGCGACACAAGGCCGCTCCTACAGAGATCGCGTCAGCAGAATTCAACCTACTGACAGGCTAGGCGAATGCGCCACCAAGGTCCGGGTATAGCCATCAACCGGCCGCCCAAGCACCTGCTCAGCCGACCCCTCTTCCACCACCCTGCCCTGGCGCAACACCAACACCCGGTCGGCTATCGCCCGCACCACGCCCAAGTCATGGGTGACGAACAACACGGTCAGCCCTTCACGCTGCAAACGCCTCAGCAATGCCAGGATCGACGCCTGCACCGACACATCCAGCGCCGAGGTAATCTCGTCGCAAACCAACAGCCGTGGCTCACAGATCAACGCCCGGGCAATCGCCACGCGCTGCCGTTCTCCCCCTGACAGGCTGTGCGGATACAGATCGGCCACACGCGCCGGCAGCGACACCCGCGCCAACACGGCCTCGACCCGGCTGCGCGCCGCGTCACCGCGCACACTGAAGAAATGCGCCAGGGGCGCGCTCAAGGTCTGCGCGATCGTCTGCCGAGGGTTCAACGCCCGGTAGGGGTTCTGGAACACGTACTGGATCTGGTGACGCAGCCGCGCATCCCGGTGACGCGCGGTGAACGCCAGCGGCTCGCCGCCGTAACGCAGTTGCCCCTGAACGTTCTCGCCCAACCCCGCAATGGCCCTGGCCAGGCTGGTCTTGCCCGAGCCAGACTCGCCCACCAGCGCCAGGCATTCGCCTTGCGCTACCTGCAGTGAAACATCGAACAGCACTTGGCGGTCGTAAGCCACATCCAGCCCCTGCACCTCCAGCAACACCTCTGCGCTGGGCGCCGCTGCTACCTCGACACCCTGCTCGCCGAGGGGCAGCGGCTCACGGTAGGGCGCCAGGCAAGCGACTTGCTGACCGCCCTCGAACGCCAGCAGCGAAGGCTCGATCACCGCACATTCGGCACGTCGCCTGGCACAACGCGGGGCAAACGCGCAGCCCGCAGGCCGCTGCCCCGGCGCCGGCGCATGGCCGCCAATGGCTTGCAGCGGCTGACGTCGGGCAATATCAGGAATGGCCGCGAGCAAGGCACGGGTGTATGGGTGTGCCGGTGCTTTGAACAAGGTTTCGCACCCCGCCACTTCCACCAGCCGCCCGGCATACATCACCATCACTCGGTCAACCAGGTCGCGCACCACGGCCAGGTCGTGCGTCACATACAACGCCGCCACACCGTGCCCCCGGCACAGGCCCTTGAGGGTTTCCAGCACATGCGCCTGGGTGGTGACATCGAGCGCAGTGGTCGGCTCGTCGAGCACGATCAGCTTCGGCCGCAGGACAAACGCCAGCGCCAGCATCACCCGCTGTTGCTGCCCCCCGGACAACTGATGGGGGAAACGCCGCAAAAAGGCGGGATCATCCGGCAAACCAACATCCACCAAGGTCTCATTGATGCGCTGCTGCAATGCATCTGTAGTCAGCCTTGGCTGGTGCGCCAATACGGTTTCACGCAGCAAGGCGCCTATGCGCAGAGCCGGGTTCAGGGCTGTGGCCGGGTCCTGGGCGACGTAGCCAACCAACCCGCCCCGCGCCAGGCGCAAGGCTTCGCCCTCAAGCTCCAGCACCGCCTGCCCCGCCACCGCAATGCGCCCGCCGGTAATCCGCGCACCTTGCCGCGCATGGCACAGCAAGGCCGTGGCCAGGGTGGTCTTGCCCGAACCGGACTCGCCCACCAACCCCACAATCTCTCCCGCCGCCAGGCTGAACGAGACATCGGCCAGCACATCGACCTGCCCGGCCAGTTCCACCCGCAGGTCGCTGACCCGCAACACGTCGCTGTCGACTTTCAACGCCGCCGTCATGGTTGCTTCTCCCCAATACGTGCACTGACCCGGCCGATACCTTCCGCCAGAATGTTGGTGCCATAGGCGAACACGGCAATCAGCAGCGCCGGTGCCAATACTGCCCAGGGCTGCACCAGCAGGCCGGCCTGGTTTTCGTTGATCATCAGCCCCCAGTCCGCCGCCGGCGGCGCTACGCCATAACCCAGGAAGCTCAAGCCCGAGAGCATGCCCACCGCCCAGGTCAGCATATTGCCGAAATGCACCAGCAACGGCGTCAGGATGTTCGGCAGGATTTCGCTGAACAGGATGCGCCAACGTGAGTAGCCCATCATCTGCGCCGCCTCGACGAACTCCTGGCCCGCCACCGCCACCGCGCTGCCACGCGCCAGGCGCACGACCCCAGGGGTAAACGCGATGGCCACGGTCAACACGATCAGCCAGGGCGCACGGCCGAGCATCGAGACGATCAGCAGCACCAGAATCAGGTCCGGAAAGGCCAGCGAGACATCCGCCGCCCAACTGATCGCCTGGTCCAGGCGGCGCCGCGAAAAACCGGCCAACAACCCAAGGCTGCCGCCGACCACCAGCGCGAGGGTGGCCGCCGCCACCGACATCCACAGCACCGACACACCCCCGCTGAGCAAGCGAGACCACAAGTCGTGGCCAAGAAAATCATGCCCCAGCGGCGCACCGGCAGTCGGCGGCCCATACACCGGCCCGACCATGGCCGTCGGCGCATGCGGCGCGAGCCAGGGGCCCAGCAGCGCCAGCAACATCACCAGCGCGGTAATCACGGCGCCGCGCCGCACCTGCGGGTCGGCCAGCCAGCGGGTTTCAGTCATGGGTTGCCTCCTGGGCAGGTGTACGGCGTGCGCGTCGCCACCACGGGCGGATGCCGCGCCGGTTGCGGCGGATCATCTTGACCCGGCGCGCGGTGCGCAGCTTGGGGGTGAGCAGGACAGTCAGCAGGTCGGCCAGCAGGTTGATCAGCACCACAGCCAGGGTGATGACCAGCACCACGCCCTGGATCATCGGCAGGTCGCGCATCTGGATCGCCGCATTGAGGGCCGTGCCGATGCCGGGGTAGCTGAAGATCACTTCGGCCAACAGTGCGCCGCCGACCAGCGTGCGCAGGGTCAGCGCCACGCCCTGGATGGCCGGGGTCAGGGCGTTGGGCAAGGTATGGCGCCAGACGATGCGCCGCTCCGGGATGCCGCGCAGGCGTGCGGCCACCACGTAGTCGGACTCCAGCGCCTCAATCATCGAGGCGCGGACCATCCGTGTCAGGTACGGCAGTGCCGACAGGCTCAGGGCAACGACCGGCAGCACCAACGATGGCAACTGCCGCCACAAAGGCAATTGCGGGTCGAGGATCGACACCGCCGGCAGCCAGCCCATGCCGGGCATGGAAAACAACAGCACCAGGCCGATGGCCAGCAGAAAGCTCGGCGTGGCCTTCAACAGGATCAAGGCCGACAACCCCCAGCGGTCCAGCGGCCGGTCACGGCGCAGCGCCAGGCTCACGCCCAGGGTCAGCGCCAGTGGCACCACCAGCGCCAGCACGCCGGCCAGCAAGGCCAGGGTGTGGCCGAGCCGCCCGAACAACAGCTGTGCCACCGGCACCTGCGAGTCCAGCGAGATGCCCAAGTCACCGCACAATGCCGCCCCCAGCCAACGCAGGTACTGCACCAGGAGCGGCTGGTCGAGGCCCAGCTGGCGCTGCAAGGTCACGATGCTTTCCAACGGCGCATCCGGGCCTAGGATGACCCGCGCCGGGTCCGAGGGCAGCGCCTGGGTGGCGATGAACACCACCAGGCTGATGACCCAGGCGGTCAGCAGGCCGTAGCCGAGACGGCCAATGAACCAGGCCAGCCAGGCCGGCGTACGTGGGGAACGGTGAGCGTGATCAGGCATGGTTCAACCAGAGTTCGTCGAAGCGCCAGGAGGCGAAGGTGGTCTGTTCGGGGGAGAGCCCGCCGACCTTGGCGGACGCTGCATCAAGCACGTCCGAGAAACCCCAGATCAACAGCCCGCCACGTTCGTGCTGGATTACCTGGGCCTCATGCACCAAGGCCTTGCGCCGCTCCAGGTCGGGCTGCGCCAGCGCCTGGCCGTACAGTTCGGTGAAACGTGGGTCGTGAAAATTGCTGCGGTTGTAGATGGCTTGCGGCGCATCGTTGTGCAGCGCCGAGGCGAGGAAACCGCGGGCCGGCGTCGAACCTGGCGACAGCTGCCACTGCTCGCGCTGTGGGCCGTTGAACACCGAGCCATCAACCTGGTTGACCTTGACCTGCACCCCCGCCTTCTGCGCCTGCTGGGCAAACACCAGCGCCGCGTTGACGCCCGGGCCAGGCGTGGTGGTCAACTCGACACGCAAGTCGTCCTGCCCGGCCTGGCGCAGCAGTGAACGGGCCTGATCAAGGTCGTACGGGCGCTGGGTGATCGCGTGGTTGTAGGTCGGGTCGTGTGGCGAATACAGGTCGTTGGCGATACGCCCGAAACCATTGAGCCCACGCGCCACCAGCTCTTGCCGGTCGGCGAGCAGCCGGAACGCCTGGCGCACTCGTACGTCCTGGAATGGCGCCTTGGCCAGGTTCAGGTTGAAACCGGTAAACGAGGTGCTGGGCGAGGCGTACAGGCGCAGGCGCGGGTCAGCCTTGAGCAAGGCACTGTGTTCGGCCTGCACCCCGCTGGCCACGTCGATCTGCCCTGCGCGCAAGGCCGCCGCACGCGAGACCTGGTCCTTGAATTCGATGATTTCCAGCTCATCCGCATAAGGACGGTTGGGTTTGTAGTAGTTTTCGAAGCGGGTATAGAGCGAGCGTTGGCCAGGAATGAAGCTTTTGAGCTTGTAGGGCCCGGCGCCGACCGGGTTGGTCAACGGATGATAATCGGTCGGCACGATGCCGCCGAAACTGATCAGCGTTTCATCCAAGGGATAGAAGCTTCGCCCCTGCTTGAAGCGGATCTCGACCGTACGCGCATCCAGCTTGCGCAGCGCCTGACGGTCGATGGCGCCGACCAGCCCGGCAAACGGCGAGGCCAACTGCGGGTCGGTCAGGCGCAGGATCGAGAACAGCATGTCGTCGGCAGTGATGCTCTTGCCATGGTGAAATTCCAACCCCGGCTTGAGGCGGATGGTCCAGGCGCTGGCATCGGCATTCGGCTCGGCGAACTCGGCCAGGGCCAGCCGTGTGCTGACATCCGGGTTCCATTCCCAGAACTTGGCGTACAGCGCCCAGCCACGGATGATGCCGCCGCCCACCGGCTTGTGCGCATCGAGGTTGCCCGCCTGGTCACCGTCGATGATGCCCACGCGCAACCGCCCACCATGTACCGGCGTGGCGGCTAATGCGATACCGCCAGCCGTGGCAGCGGGCGCGCCGCCATCGCAGCCGCTGAGCAGCCCGCCACCGAGCAGCAGGCCGCCCCCGACGGCCAGGCTGTTGCCGAGAAACACCCGGCGCGAAAACTCACTCATCACCCTCTCCTTACGCCGGTTGGGCCACGGTCGGCTTAGTGCGGGCGCTCAGGCGCGGCACCTCGAACCCGTGGTCCAGGTCGAGCAGCGGGAACAGCAGGTCGGCCACCCGGTGGGCTTCGTCAATCAGCGGGAAGCCCGACAGGATGAACGCCGAGGTGCCTTGGGCTTCGTACTCGCGGATGCGCTCGGCCACCTGTTCGGCGCTGCCGACCAGGTAGGTGCCCGCGGCCGGGCCAAGGATATTGAAGCCGAACAGGCTGGGGCCCAGCCAGACGTTGGGGTAGATCTCCAGCTCGCGGGCAGTGGGCAGGCGCCCGGCGCGGATGCTGTCGAGGTTGCGCTGAATGCGCGGGTCGTCGCTGACGTAGGTGTCCAGGCTCTGCCCTGCCGGCAATTGACGCTCGATGGCCGCGCGGGCGGTGGCCAGCGAAGTGCGCTGCAGCAGGCGTTCGGCATGCGCCCAGGCTTCTTCTTCGGTCTCGCGCACGATGACTTGCAGGCGTGTGCCGTAGGTCAGCTCGCGGCCGATTTTTGCTGCCTCGGCGGCCACCCTGCGGAACTTGTCGCCGAGCTTTTGCGGGGTATCGGCAAAGCTCAAGTAGACGTCGAGTAACTGCACCGAATGGGCCACGCCTGGTGCCGACGTGCCGGCGCCCCACAGCGGGATGCCAGGCTTTTGCTTGGGTGGGTGCCAACCGCCCAAGGGGTGGCTGGCCGCCGCAGGTGAGCGTGGCGAGAGCTTGACGTAACGGCCGTCGTAGCCTGCCGTTTCACCCGCGTAGAAGCCCTGGAACGCACGCCAGTACTCCAGGCTGAAGTCGTAGCGTTCATCGTGCGGGTAATGCACGCCCAGCGTGGCCAGGCCGGCGTCGTTGCCGTTGACCACGTTGAACAGCAGGCGGCCGTTTGAAAACTGGTCGAAGGTCAGTGCCCACTTGGCCAACACCGCAGGCGACAGCTCGCCTGGGTGTTGCGCGACCAAAAAGCGCAGGCGTGACGTGGCGTCGATCAGGGCGGCTGATAACGCAAGGCTTTCGTTGGGGCTGGAGCCGAGCAGCGAGCCGTAGAAGCCCAGGCGATCGGCGGCGATGGCCAGTTGCTTGAGGTGCTCGAAGTCGGTTTTCCAGCGGCCTTCGGGCTCCCAGGGATAGGGGCCGTCGGGGGTGGTGAGGTACCAGAGGATTTTTGCTGCCATGGGGGTGGTCCTTGCTTGGAGTGAAATACCAAACTGTCACTCGTCCCCCTGTAGGAGCAGCCTTGTGCTGCGAAGAGGCCAGTCCAGGCGCAGCAACTGCATCTGGCGGGCCGGCCTCTTCGCAGCACAAGGCTGCTCCTACAAAGGAGGGCGTGGTGAGCTTGAAACTGCGAATCAGCTGCGCCGATCGATACCCGGCACCAGCCCCAGCTCGGTAGCGCGCTCGTACAACCCACTCATCTTCCACTGCTGCGTCAGCACCCCTGGCCCGTAAGGCCGCGAACCGCCCAGCGCATCGGCCAGCAGCTGAATCTGCGCGCCTTCTTCCAACAGCAGGATGAACTCGGCCGTCGCACGCAGCCCCTGCTTGCCCCACACCGTGGAGCCGCCATTGGCTTCGAGAATGGCTAGGTTGAACGGGTTTTCGGCGATCTTGTCGAGGATGAAGTCCACCTCGGCCTGGCGCCGGTCGATGTACACCGGTAGCTCCCGCGCCAGCTGATAGCGTTGCACCGGCACGTAGTGGAACGGCAAGGTACGGTGGGTCTGGGCCCAGGCGCCGAGGTATGGGCTGTGTACATGCGAGATCGTGGTGATGTCGGCGTGGGTCTGGAACAGTTTGGTGTAGCGCCCCAGCCCGCCTTTGCCCTTGCCGACGATCACGTTGCCGGAGAAGTCGGTCACGGTCGCCTGCAGCGGTTTGCGGTGGTTCCACGGGCCGCCGTAGTTGACGGACACCAGCAGGTCTTCACCGGGCACACGCTCGATGAAGCCGACGGTGCCATTGGCGGTGATGGTGTTGGTCTCGCGGAATACGGTAAACGCCGCTTCGGCTTCGGCGACCACCTGGTCGATGAAAGCTTGCAGTTCGGCAGTGACGGGGCGTTCGTTGATCAGTACGGTCATGTTCAATCTCCGGGGGCGGATGCAAGGTCAGGCGCGGCGCTGGGCCAGCAGTTCATGGGCAGCCTGCAGGGGCCGTGGGTCGACCCAGTCGGCGATGCTGAAGTCGGCTTCGAGGAAGCCATGCAGGTAGAGAAAGTCCTTTTGCGTGCCCAGAAAGGCCAGGCGCTGCTCGGACAGGTCCGGCGCCAAGGTGGTGTGGAACGCGCCGCGATAAGCTTCGGCAACACCCTGGCTGCCGGCGCGGGTCTCGTCCTCAAGGAAGCTGTTGAGCGCATCGCGGTTGCCGGCCGCCCATTCGGCAGCGCGCAGGGTCTGGGCCAGGAAGCGCGCGACCAGCTCGAAGTGGTTGTCGAGCAGGCTCTGGTGCACGGTGATTGGCCTTGGCGTGCCGTTGTTGATGCGGTGGCGCGGGTCGGCTAGCAGGTCGAGATCGACGCCCACCACCAGGCCCAGGCGCCGCGCCGCATCGGCAGCGGCCGCGCCCTTGACGTAGACGGCATCGACCTCGCCGCGTGCCAGGTAATCCAGGCCCGACCACAGGCGCTGCAGGCCCAGCTGCGGGGTGGCGGCGCTGGCCTGGTCGAGCAGCGCCACTTCCACCAGTTGCACGTCGTCCAGGTGCAGGCCGGCCGAGGCCAGGGCGCCTTTGTAGCCATGCAGGCTCATGGCCCGGGCGATGCTGCCGGGGCGGCTGTCACCCCAGGCCGGCAGGGCCAGGCGCTTGCCGCGCAGGTCGGCGGCGTTGCGGATGCCTGAGTCCGGGCGGACCAGGATGGTCTGCCATTCCTCGATCCAGGTCAGGCCGATCAGCCGGCTCGGTGAGCCTGCTGCACGGGCGGCCAAGGCCGGCACGTTGCCGCCTTCGCGAAACAGCCCCGGGAGCTGGTGATCGTAGTGGTGATGGCCGAGCTGACGGGTTTCCTGCAGGGTCGAGACCGGCAGGCCGTCGCGGGCGAATTCTTCGTCCAGCCAGCCCAGCTTATAGGCGATGCCCGAAGCGGTGGGCACCGGGCAGCGGGTAAACCAGATGCGGTCCAGGGCAGTGGGGTCGTCGGTTAGCGTTGCGGCAGTAGCGCGTGTCATGGGGTGGCTCCTTGGGCGTCGTGTAAGCGCTATTGCAGCGTGCGTGCCAACCGCTGGAGGCCTTGATTTACGGGGAGTTGAGTGTCGTTCACAGGCGTTGGGTGCTGGGCACGGAGCAGGATTGCGGGCGGGGTGCTGCCAGATCAGCAGGCGGGCTGTTGCTGGGGCAGCAGGCGCGGCCCGAAGCCAAGCAACACGGGGCCTGGTGAGTCATGGCAAAGAACTTGCTCAAGGCTATGGGACCGCGGTGCGGCCATTCGCGGGCAAGCCCGCTCCCACAGGACCTTCATTGCCCTTGAAACCGGCACCTTACCTGTAGGAGCGGGCTTGCCCGCGAAGCAGGCGCACTGGCCCTTGAAGACCCTTGCGAGACGACCCATGAGCGCCATCGAACCCAGCCCTATTCACCGCCTGACCAGCGAAGCCGAAGCCATCGCCGCCGCCCGCGAGGTCGCCGCGCAAATCGCCGTGCTCGCCGCCGACCCCAGCAACAACGGCCAGCTGCCGCGCCGCCAGGCCGACCTGCTGTCCAGCAGCGGTCTCACCGCCATCGCCGTACCGGCCGAATTCGGCGGCCTTGGCGCCTCGGTGCAAACCATCGTCGAAACCGTGCGCCTGATCTCCACCGCCGACGGTGGTGTCGGCCAACTGCTGCAGATCCACAACGTGATGCTGCGCGGCATCTTCACCAGCTACGCCGACGACGTGCGCGACCGCCTGATCGCCGACGTACTGGCCGGCAAGCGTTTCGGCAATGCCTTGGCCGAGGTGGGCGGCAAGAACAAGTTCGCCCTGAAAACTCGGGTCGAGCGCCGCGCCGATGGCAAGCTGGTGCTCAATGGCAGCAAGTTCTACTCCACCGGCTCTTACCTGGCCGACTGGATCTCGCTGACGGCCGCCAGCGAAGACGGCGGCGTCGGTGTGCTGCTGCACCGCGACACCCCTGGGCTGACCCTGGTCGATGACTGGCAGGCCTTCGGCCAGCAGAACTCGGTGAGCGGCACGGTCAACTTCGACGAGATCGTGCTCGACGAGCGTTACCTGTCGCGGCGCACCGGCCCGATGAAGCGCACAGGGCTGACTTTCCCGCAGATTCTTCATGCCGCCATCGACACCGGTATCGCCGCCGGCGCGCTGCAGGCAGGCGTCGACTACCTGCGCGAGCATGCCCGGGCCTGGGTGGAAAGTGGCGTGGACCGCGCCAGTGACGAGCCGCACGTGATTCGCCAGATTGGCGAGTACGCCGTGGCGCTGCGCGGTGCCGAGTCGGTACTGCGCGATGCCGCACGGGTGTTCGACGCGCATGAGCGCGACCCGGAGGACAAAGCCCTGCAGGATGAACTGATTCTCTCGGTGGCCACTGCCCGCGCCCACTCCGATGCGGCGTCACTGAAGATCTCCAGCGACCTGTTTTCCCTGCTCGGGGCCAGTGCCTCGTTGAGCAAGTGGAACCTCGACCGCTTCTGGCGCAACGCGCGGGTGCACACCACCCATGACCCCATTCGCTGGCGGCTGCACAACGTCGGCAACTACTACCTCAATGGCGCCGACCCAGGGGAGTACACCGCTGTGCTCAATGCCAAGGAAACCCAGGGCGCAACGCGCCGTTGAACCTAAGCCTGGGGGCCGCTGCGCGGCCCATCGCAGGCAAGCCAGCGCCCACACACCAAGCCACGCCACCGTCACTGTGGGAGCTGGCTTGCCTGCGATGGGCTGCGTAGCAGCCCCAGTACCGAGCCTCTACATGAACCACCCTCTTCTTCGCGCCCTGGCCATCTACCGTGAAATGCCCTGGCGCTTCGCCCTCGTGACCGCCTTGTACATCGCCGGCAACCTTGGCCTGGTCTGGCAGCAATGGCTGATCGGCCACGCGGTCGACGATGTCAGCGCTGGCCGCGCTGTGGTACGCCTGCCCGAGGGCAGCCTGGATGCCGCCGTGGCCTGGCACTGGCTATGGCTGCTGCTGGCCATAGCCCTGGGCCGTGGTGTGCTGCAATACGCCGCCGCGGTGCTGTCGCTGGTGCTCAGCCAGGCGCTGCTGACGCGCCTGCGTGAACGCATCCTCACGCAGGTCCAGCGCCTGCACCTGGGCTACCACTGGCGCCACGGCATGGGTGAACTGGTGACCCGCACCACCCGCGACGCCGACAAGGTGCGCGATGCACTGATCACCTTCTGGCGACAGATCATCGAAACCCCCTTGGTGGTGATGGCCGCCGTGGGGCTGCTGAGCTGGTATGACCCACTGCTCGGCCTGGTGCCGCTGCTGCTGACCGGGGCGGGGCTGTGGCTGTTCGTCGTGCAGACCGATCGCCTGGTTACGCTCGATCGCGCCGTGGGCGCTGCCTACGACCAGGTCAGCCAGGACCTGGCAGAAGGCATCGGTGGCGTGCGCGTGATCAAGGCGTTCGGCCTGGAGGGCCAGCGCATCGAGCGGTTCGCCCGTCAGGTTGGCGTGTTTACCGGCCACGCGCGCGCGGCCCTGGCCTACGCCAGCTCACGCATCCCGCTGCCACAGGCGGTGGTGGCGCTGGGGCATGTGTGGATCCTGGTGTACGGCGCCCATCGCGTGGCGGCGGGCGCGCTGGGCATCGGCGAGCTGGTCACTTCGCTGTTGGTGGCCACCACGCTGGTGTTCCGTATCGAAGGCATCGGCCGGGTCATGCAGACCTTCGCCGATGCCCGCGCCAGTGCCGAGCGCATCTGGCAACTGCTGGACGAGCAACCGGCGATCCTTGGCGGCCAGGCTACCCTGCCCCCTGGGCCATTGGGCCTGAAACTGGCCCAGGTGCGCGTCAGCGCCCCTACGGGCGAGCGCGCCATTTTGCAGGACTGCTCGCTGACCCTGCAGCCCGGCGAGGTGGTGGCACTGGTCGGCGCCACGGGCACCGGCAAGAGCCTGCTGGCCAGCCTGCTGCCGCGCCTGGCCGACGTGCAAGGCGGCGCCGTGCTGGTCGGCAGTGACGCAATGGGCTGGCAGGATGTGCGCGCGCTCGACCTGGCCGACCTGCGCCGACGCGTCCAGGTGTTGCCGCAAGAAAGCTTCCTGTTCTCTGACAGCCTGGCGGCCAACCTGCGCCTGGCGGCAGCCGATGCCAGCGCCGCTGAGTTGCGCGAAGGGCTGCGCCTGGCGGCGGCAGACGATGTACTCGAACGCTTGCCCCATGGCCTCGACACGCCGCTGGGCGACCGTGGCGTGACCCTCTCCGGCGGCCAGCGCCAGCGCCTGTGCCTGGCCCGCGCACTGCTCGGCGCGCCAGACATCCTGTGCCTGGACGACGCCACCAGCGCCCTGGATGCCCTGGGTGAGCGCCAGGTGCTGCACAACATCCGCCGCCTGCGCGGCGACACGGGCCAGGGGCCGACTTTGCTGCTGATCACCAGCCGCCTCTCGACCCTGCTGTTGGCCGACCGGGTACTGATGCTGGAAAACGGCCGCATCAGCGCCAGTGGCAGCCATGCCGAGCTGAGCGCGAACAATGCCCACTACCGCGACCTGCTGGGGATCGACCATGAGTAATGCACCCAACAAGGCCCTCAGCGACATCGAGATCGAGCAGCACCTGGCGCGCCAGGCCCTGGACCGTGGCATGTTCCACCGCCTGCTGCCGCTGCTGCGGCCCATTCGCCGGCAGATCCTGGCGGTGATCGGCATCGAACTGCTGCTGGTGTTCACCGTGTTCCTGCGGCCCTGGTTCGTCCGCGAGCTGCTCGACAAGGGGTTGGTGGCGAGCGCCGATCACTGGTTGCTGGACGAACGCCTGGTGCTGTGGCTCGGCCTGGGCCTGGCGGCCAGCTGGCTGGGGCGCTTCCTGCTGGCAGGCGTGTCGCAGTTCATTGCCGGGCGGGCGGCGATCCGCGTGCTCAACGACCTGCGGGTGAAGGTGTTTGCCCATGTGCAGGCGCTGTCGGTGAGCTACTTCGACCAGACCCGCGCCGGGCGCATCATTTCTCGCGTTGACCGTGATGTCGATGCGCTCGAACCGTTGTTGGTGCAAGGCCCGCCAGAGCTGCTCGGCGCCCTGCTGCGCTGCGGCCTGGCGGCGGTGATGCTGTGGCGCATCGAGCCGAGCTTCTTCTACAGCCTGGCCGCCACGGTGCCACTGCTGGCGTTGGCCACCTGGCGCTTCAAACGGGTGTCGCAACGCAACTGGGCCAAGGTCGCTGAACAGCGCAGCCGCTTCACCGCGCACCTGGTCGAGAGCGTCAGCGGCGTGCGCTTGATTCAGCAATGTGGCCAGGAACAAAAAAACCAGGCGCGCTACCGGCGCCTGCTCGAGGACTTCAACCAGACCCTCATCCGCGGCAGCCTGCGCGCCGGTTGGTTCGCGCCGTTCACGGCACTGTTGAGCACCGCGGGCATGGCCGTATTGCTGCTGGTAGGCGCCCACGGCCTGGCCGAAGGCAAGGTCACTGTCGGCCAGGTGGCCGAGAGCCTGTTCTACGTGTTCCTGTTCCTGGGCCCACTGCAAGAGCTGTCGGACCTGTTCGAGCGCTATGCCACCGGCAGTGCGTCGGCGCAGCGGATCTTCCTGCTGCTCGACACCCGCCCACAGGTACTCGACCCGCCATCACCCCGCCCGCTGGCCAGGGCATGTGGCCAGGTGGACTTCGAGCAGGTGGGCTTCGCCTACACCCCAAACGGCCCGCGCCCGGTGATCGATGGCCTCGACCTGCACATCCGCGCCGGTGAAGTGTTGGCCATCGTCGGCCCGTCCGGGCATGGCAAAAGTACCTTGGTGCAGTTGCTGACGCGTTTCTACGAAGTGCAACGCGGCGCCGTGAAACTGGACGGCATCGACCTGCGCGAACTGGCCCAGCATGACCTGCGGCGCAACGTCGGCGTGGTGCTGCAGGACAACGTGCTGTTCAGCGGCAGCATCCTCGACAACCTGCGCCTGGCAGCACCTGGTGCCGACGATGCACGCCTGGTGGCAGCCGCCCGCGAACTGGGGGCAGACGAAGTGCTCGAACGCCTGCCGCAGCGCTACCACACCGAAGTCGGGCCCCTGGGCGCGCACCTGAGCCATGGCCAACGGCAACTGGTGTGCCTGGTGCGCGCCTACCTGGCCGACCCGGCGGTACTGGTGCTCGACGAGGCCACCTCGGCGGTGGATGTGCACACCGAGCGGCGTATCCAGCAGGCCTTGCGGCGGCTGTGCCAAGGGCGCACGGCGATCATCATCGCCCACCGCCTGGCGACCATCCGCGATGCCGACCGCATCGCCGTGGTCCGCCATGGGCAAGTGGTGGAGCAAGGGGCGCATACCGAGCTGATTGACCGGGGTGGGGCTTATGCGGCGTTGTATGAGGCCTACCTGCGCAGTGCCGGGGAGGTTGTGGCCGAGAGGGGCGATTCGTGCCAGGTGTAAGGCTTGGAAGGTGCGACGCCTGGGAGATCGAGCGCCGCCAGGTGTAAGGTTTGGGAGGTGCAGCGCCTGGGAGATCGAGCGCCGCCCGCGCGGCGCATCGCGAGCAACGCTCGCTCCTACGTTTGTTTTCGGCCAATAACGCCTGTGACAGGCGCGCGCGAACGCCTTGTTTGTTCGACGCGATACCGAGCCATGCGCCAAGGCGGTCGCGCGCGTTTGCCCCAGGAATGATTTGCCCGAAACAAACGTAGGAGCGAGCGTTGCTCGCGATGCGCCGCGCGGGCGGCGCTCGATCTCCCAGGCACCGCAAAACTCAAGCCCTGCCCCCTGCAGCCCCCATGCTGCTCTCCCAGCATCCACTGCTTCCCGGTTGCTGCCACAGCAGCACCCCACCCCTCTGCTGACCCACAAACCCCCGCCACACAAGCCCGCCGCCACGCATGGCACAGCCGTTGCACCACCCTCCCCATCCGCACAACCTCCCCTTCAGGAGCCCCCATGACCACCGAATTTTTCTGGCGCCTGCCCTTGGGCACCGATGGCCCGCAGTTGTCCACCGACCGCCACAACCGTGGCAACCCGCAGCACCGCCCCGGCAACATCGCCCCCGGTCGCCTGCCCAACGGCGAAAGCGACGGCTTCACCTACATCGACTACATCGCCCAGGTGGCCAAGGCCGCCGAGCTGGCAGGTTTCGAGGGTGCCTTGCTGCCCACCGGCCCCGAGCCGTGGATCGCTGCCGCAGCGCTGGCCCGCGAAACCCGCCGCATACGCTTTCTGATCGCGTTCCAGGCCACCTGGACCTTGCCCGCCTATGCCGCCCAGCAGGCCGCGATCCTGCAAAACCTCAGCGGCGGCAGGCTGGACTGGAACATCATCACCGGCGGCAACCCGGCCAGCCAGCGGGCCAACGGCGACTTCCTCGAACATGACCTGCGCTACAAGCGCACCGGTGAGTTCCTCGACGTGATCCAGGGCCTGTGGGCACAGGACAAATTTTCCTACGACGGCGACATCTATCGCCTGGAAAACGGCAGCCTGCCACCCGGCCTGCAACACGAGCGCAAACCGGGCGTGTACTTCTCCGGGTTTTCCGATGCAGCGCTGGACGTGGCGGCGCGCCACGCCGATGTGTACCTCAACTGGGCCGAGCCGATCGACACACTCAAACCGCACATCGAGCGGGTCAGGGAACTGGCCGACAAACAAGGGCGCACGGTGCGCTTCGGCCTGCGCGTCGACCTATTCGCCCGTGAGACCGAGGAACAGGCGTGGCGGGAATTGCGCCAGCAGTTCGAGCGCCTGGAAGGCAAGGCCAGCGCCTCGGCCAAGGGCTTCGTGACCGGCTCCGACTCGGTCGGCGGCGCTCGCCAGGCGGCCTATCACCAGGGCTTGCAAGGTTTCGACGAACTGATCCTGGCGCGCAACCTGTGGGCCGGCTTCGCCAAGGCCAAGCCCGGCCCGACCGTGGGCTTGGTGGGCAGCCACCAGAACATCGCCGAGCGCCTGGCCGAATACCGTGATGCGGGTTTCAGCACGTTCATTCTGGCCAGCAACCCGCACCTGGAAGAAGCCTTGCGCATCGGCCAGGAAGTGCTGCCCCTGGTGCAACAGGCTGCCGCCACCACCCCCTTGAAGGCCAGCGCCTGAACCCGACGGAGCCGGAACATGAGCACCCCCCTCGATACCCTTTGGTACACACGCTGTCCAGTCCCCACTGGCCTGGGCATCGCCGTGCAGAAAGGCTGGCTGCAGGATGACCTGGCCAATCTGGGCACCCAGGTACAATCCCTGCGCGAAGCCGACCAGCAGGCCGTGCGCGAATCGCACTTCGACCACAGCCTGCTCAACTCGGTCCGCCACGGCGGCAGCATCCCGGCCATCTGGGCCCGCGCGCAAGGCCGCGAAACCCGTGTAATCGGCCTGTCCTGGGCCGATGAAGCGCAGTTGATCCTGACCCGCCCGGACAGCGGCATCCACACGATCAAGGACCTCAAGGGCCGGCGCTTCGGTCTGCCCGACTGGGCCTCGGCGCAGATCGACTTCACCCGCGCACAAGCCCTGCGCGGGCTGGAAAACGCCCTTAAACTCGAAGGCCTGCAAGTAGGCGACGTCGCGCTGGTCAACTACCGCTACGACGGCACCTTCAGCGACCGCCCTGTGCGCAATGTGGCGGGCACACCGGTGTCCAGCACCCAAAGCGAAGGCCGCAACCTGGAATTGGCCGGGCTGTTGCGCGGCGAGGTCGATGCAATCTTTCTCAAAGGCGCGAGCGCCGTGCAACTGGCCCATGCCTTTGCCCTGCACACGGTCATAGACACCGGCAGCCACCCCGACCCGCTGATCCGCAGCAACAACGGCACGCCGCGCACCCTCGCCGTGGACAGCCACCTGTTGGCGCAACACCCGCAGGTGGTGCGCACCCTGCTGTCGTCCGTACTGCGCGCCGAACGCTGGGCCCACCAGCACCCGGACGAAACCCGCCGCTACCTGGCCCGAGAAACCAACAGCAGCGAATACTGGGTCACGGTCGCGTACGGCGCCGATGCCCACCTGCGCCTAAGCACCCGCCTGGATGACCAGGCTATCGACGCCCTGCAGGATTTTGTCGAATTTCTCAAACGCTGGCGCTTCATCCCCAACCGGTTCGAGGTACGTGACTGGATCGCCCGCCAACCCCTGGACCACTTGCTGGCCCCCACTCCCCTGGACAGGAAGCCCGTTACCCCATGACCAAGCCATTGGAAACGCTCTGGTACACCCACAGCCCTGTGCCCACCGGCCTCGGCATCGCCGTGCAATCCGGGCGCCTGGCCGAGGCCTTTGCGCCGTTCGGCACCAACATCCAGTCATTGCGCGAATCCAGCGAACGGGAAGTGCGCGAAGCCCACTACGACCACCACCTGCAGAACTCAGTACGCCACGGCGGCAACGTCCCAGCAATCTGGGCCTACGCCAGTGGTGTCGAGACCCGCGTGCTGGGGTTGTCGTGGAGCGATGAAGTGCAACTGATCCTGACCACCGAAGAAAGCGGTGTGCGCAGTATCCGCGACCTGAAAAACCGCCGCTTCGGCTTGCCCAAGTGGGCCAATGTGCAGATCGACTTCACCCGCGCCCAGGCCCTGCGCGGCCTGGAAAACGCGCTGAAGCTCGAAGGCTTGAGCGTGGCGGATGTCGAACTGGTCGACTACCCCTACGGCGGTACCTACAGCGACGACGCCAAGCAGCACCTGTATGGCGCCGAAGTGAGCCTGGACACCAGCCGTTTCAGCCGCCGCAACAACGAACTGATCGGCCTGCTGCGCGGCGACATCGACGCGATCTTCCTCAAGGGCGCCCATGCGGTGCACCTGGCCCACGAGTTTGGCTTGCGTGTAGTGGTCGATACCGGCAGCCATCCCGACCCGCTGATCCGCAGCAACAACGGCACGCCGCGCACCTTGACCGTGGACCGGCATTTGCTGGAAGAGCACTTCGATGCCAGCCGTACACTGGTCGACACGGTGTTGCGCACCGAGCAGTGGGCGTGGGCCAACCCGGAAGAGACCCGGCGCTTCCTTGCCCGTGAGCTGAACACCAGCGAGTACTGGGTGGCGGCGGCTTATGGCGACGATGCCCACCGGCGCTTGCGCACGACCCTGGACAGCCGCTCGATAGATGCGTTGCAGGACTTTACCGAGTTCCTGTTCAGGTGGGGGTTCATTCCGCGCCGCTTCGATGTGCGGGAGTGGATCGACTTCAGCGTGCTGGAGCGTGTGATCGGCTCGACTTCGCGGTTGGCTGTCTGACTTGGGGCCGCAACGCGGCCCATTCGCGGGGCAAGCCCGCTCCCACAGGTTCACCGCAGCTTCCTGGCCTACGGCGTATCTGTGGGAGCAACTGTCTTGTGGTGCTTGTGCCGGCCTCATCGCTGGCAAGCCAGCTCCCACAGTTGCCGCGCTAGCCTTGGAGGCTACACAGTTCGGGTGGGAGCCGGCTTGCCGGCGATAGGACCGCAACGCGGCCCCAACACGCTCAACCAAAGCTGCTGCCCCAGCAGCACCCGCCAAGCACCCCACTGCTGCCCTACCGGCAACAGCCCCCTAAAAAACCAATTAAATTCATATAATTCAACAGCTTACAAACATGGCACAGTCCCTGCTCTAGCTCTCCCCAACAACGCTTTACATACGGGGAGATTCACCATGCACCAGCTCCACCCACTGGCCCGCCAGATCAGCCTCGCGCTGCTGCTGGCCGGCACCGGCGGCCAGGCCGTCGCCGCCAACGAAGACGCCAAGACCGAGCCCGCGCTGGAAACCGTCACCGTCACGGCCCAGCACCGCGAACAGACACTGCAGGAAGTCCCGGTCGCCGTGTCGGCGATCAAGGGCACCAGCATCACTGCCGACGGCGTGCGCTCGATGGGCGACATCACCACCTTCGTGCCCAACGCCTCGGCCAAGAACCCCGACGGCGATGGCCGGCCGCGCTGGTACATCCGTGGCTTGGGCACCGGTGACACCGGCGCCGCGACGGTCTACCCAGTGGGCATCTACGCCGACGACGTATACCTCAATGCACCGATCGCCGGCGGCGGCCCGCTGTTCGACCTCGAACGCATCGAGATCCTGCGCGGGCCGCAGGGCACCCTGTATGGCAAGAACACCACGGCGGGCGCGGTCAACGTGATCTCGAAGAAGCCGACCTTCGACACCGACGGCTACGGCACGGTCGGCGTCGGCAGCAAGAACGAACGGATCCTCACCGGTGCCATCGGCGGCGCACTGGTGGACGAAAAACTGGCCGGCCGGGTGTCGCTATACTCCGAAGAACGCGATGGCTTCCAGCACAACGACTTCGACGGCAACACCTATGGCGACGTCAACAAGAAAGCCATCCGCCTGCAGTTCCTCGCCCAGCTCAACCCCGACCTGGACGCCTTGCTGAAGCTGCACAGCCGCCAGTTCAAGGGCGATGGCAGCAACGGCGCACTGCCGGTGGGCCGCTACTACAACGTCGGTTACGAGCGCCCCAATGGCCGCGACATTTCGCTCAACGTCAACGAGGACTACCGCCTCGACCACGACGGCGCGTCGCTGACCTTCAACTGGTACCTGGGCGACTACACCCTGACCTCGATCAGCGCCTACGACTACATCCGCAACCGCTCGACCAGCGACGCCGACTACACCCCGTACGAGGTCAACGGCGCGTCGATCACCGACAACAGCTACCGCCAGTGGTCGCAGGAGCTGCGCCTGGCATCACCGGAAGACCGCCCGCTACACTGGCTGGCCGGCGCGCACTACTTCCATGAAGACCTCGACAGCGCGGCCCAGCGCATCGTCACCCCGGGCCCGACACCCAACGGCACCGGCTCTAACCAGGTCGGCACCACCGCGTTCCGTGACCTGGGCTACGACCACCGCACCGACAGCTACGCGCTGTTTGGCAACCTGACCTACGACTTCACCGATGACTTCAGCGTGACGGGTGGCTTGCGCTGGACCCAGGAGAAAAAAGACATCGACCTGGACCTGACCCAATTGACCCGGGCCACCGCCAACGGCCCGCTGATCCCGCTGGCAGGCGTGGGCACCAACGGTAATCGCCAGGAAGACAAGACTTGGGAAGCCTGGACTTACGACCTGACCCCCGAGTACCGCATTAACGACAACCTGCGGGTGTTCTTCCGCTATGCCCATGGCTTCCGCTCTGGCGGCTTCAACACCGGCTTGTCGACCAGCCTTGCACAGCTGACCACGGTGGACCCGGAAGAGCTGGATGCCTACGAGTTGGGCCTGAAGTCCGAGTGGTTTGACCGCCGACTGACGGTTAACGCCAACGTCTTCTACTACGACTACAAGGACATTCAGGTGAACCTGCTGACGGTCAACAACGGCGTGCTCACCACCGCCTTGACCAACGGCGCCAAGGGCACGGTCAAAGGTGCGGAGCTGGAGATCGAAGGCCAGCCGACCGACCGTCTGCACGTGCGTGCGGCGGTGTCGTTCCTCGACACCGAATACACCGACTTCAAGAACACCAACCCCACCACTGGCGCGGTGACCGGCGACTACAGCGGCAACAGTTTCGTGCGCTCGCCGCGCAACGTGGTGTCGCTGGGTGCCGACTACACCTTTCCGTTGCAGGTCGGCGGCAAGCTGGTAGCCGGCGGCGACGTGAGTTTCCGCGACAAGGAATACTTTCTTGCTGACCGCCAGAGTAGCGCTGACGAAACCCTCAGCCAGCCCCACTACACCCTGGCCAACGCCCGCCTGACCTGGTTCAGCCCCGACGACAAGCTGAGCGTGACCGGCTTCGTCAACAACCTGACCGACCGCCGCTACCAGGTGCATGGCCGGCCTAACGGGACTGCCGGGCAGTACGTGATCACCTATGGCGACCCACGCACGGTCGGGCTGAGTGTCACCAGCCGCTTCTGATTTTTTCTGCCTTTGGGGCCGCTGCGCGACCCATCGCGACGCAAGGCCGCTCCTACAGGAGCGCGCGGCCGCTGTGTGTAGGAGCGGCCTTGCGTCGCGATGGGCTGCGCAGCAGCCCCAAGGCACTCACGCCTTCTAAAAGGACATCCCCATGCCCCACCACACCCCCTTGGCCAGCGCCATCGCCCTGGCCATCGGCAGCCTTGCCGTGCCCGCATTCGCCGCCGAACCCGCCACCAACCTCGACACCGTGGTCGTGGTCGGCACCCACCGCAGCGACGTCACCGCCCTGCAAAGCGCTGCGCCCGTCGACGTCCTGAGTGGTGAAAAACTGCAGGAAACCGGCGCCAGCGACCTGTCCGCCGCGCTCACGGCCTTGTCACCGTCGTTCAGCTTCCCGCAATCACCACAAGGCGCCTTTGCCGGCTCCATCGCCCAGGGTGCCTCGCTGCGTGGCCTGGCTTCTGACCAGGTGCTGGTGCTGGTCAACGGCAAGCGCCGCCACACCAGCGCCAACGTTACCCGCCAAGGCCTGGTCAACGCCCGTGGCGCGGCGGCGGTGGACCTCAGCCTGATCCCGCTGTCGGCTATCGAGCGGGTAGAGATCCTGCGCGATGGCGCCGCCGCCCAGTACGGTTCGGACGCCATCGCCGGGGTGATCAACATTGTCCTCAAGGAACGCGATGACGGCGGCAACGCCGGCTACCGCTTCGGCGGCTACAAGAAAGGCGATGGCCTGCAACGCAAGCTCAGCGGCTGGAAAGGCTTTGCCCTGCCCAACGACGGCTTCGTTACCCTGGCCTTCGACGCTGGCAGCCAGGACCCGGCCAGCGACACGCGTGACGACAACCGCCTGTTCTACCCCGGCTCGACCAGCATCGACACCCCGCGTGAACAGAACAATCGCTACCGCAACTGGCGCTGGGGCTCGGGCAACGTCTCGGACCAGTACAACTTCACCGCCAACGCCGAGATGGGCCTGAGCGAGGGCCTGAGCGCTTATGGCTTCGCCACCTACGCGCACAAGAACACCGACGCCGAGAACTTTTTCGACCCGCCCACCACCCTGCGTAACAACTACGGCAGCGTGGCGCTGACGCGCTACCCCGACGGCCGCTTGCCAATAACCCGCTATGGCCTGGAAGACTTCGCCGTCACCAGTGGCCTGCGCCTGGAGAATGAAGCACTGGGCAACTTTGACCTGGCGCTGAACTACGGCAACAACCGTGTCGACTCCACCGACCGCGACGCCATCAACCCCAGCTGGGGCACCGCCAGCCCCTCGACCATTTACACCGGCAGGCGCGAAGCCGACCAGACCAACCTGACCCTGGACTGGACACGCGACTTCGCCAACGACTGGCTGTTCAAGCCACTGACCGTTTCAGCAGGGCTGGCCTGGCGCCAGGAGAACTTCGACCTGACCGAGGGTGACGCCGCCGGCTGGTCCAACGGGCCGCTGTTCAACACCGTCGACCCGGTTTCTGGCCGGCGTATTCCCGGTTATTACTCGGGCATCACCCAGGTCGACGCGGTGTCGCTCGACCGCAGGGTGATCGGCGCCTACTTGGATGTCGAAGCCCAGCTCACCGAAAAATTCCAGGCCGGCGTGGCAGTGCGCAGTGAGCACTACTCAGACTTTGGCGACACCACCAACGGCAAGTTGTCGCTGCGTTATGACTTCACACCCGAAATCGCCGCCCGGGCCAGCGCCAGCACCGGCTACCGCGCGCCTTCGCTGGTGCAGAGCGGGTTGTCCTCGTTCAGCGTGCAGGTGGTGGAGCAACCGCCGGGCAGCGGCAACTGGGTCGAGGTGCAACAGCGCACCCTGCGGGCCGACAGCCCGGAAGCGGCGCTGTTGGGTGGCAAGTCGCTCAAGCCCGAAGAGTCGACCAACTTCTCCGTGGGCCTGGTCTGGCGCCCGCTGCCCAACGCTTCGGTGACGCTGGATGCCTACCGCATCGACATCGACAACCGCATCACCTTGTCCGACCAGTTGCCGTCGTCAGTGGTCACGCCGATTTTTGCCGGCACGCCCTACGCCAATATCCAGAGTGCGGCGTTCTACACCAACATCGCCGACACCCGCACCGATGGCTTCGAGCTGGCCGGCCACTACCAGCTAGAGCTGGGCGGTTGGGGCCGGCTGGACTTCAACGGCGGCTATGCGCGCAACAACACCCGTATCACCGGGCTGGACGACGTGGGCAGCATCCCCGGCAACCAGATCATCGGCCGCAACACCCAAGGCCTGATCGAGGACGGTACGCCCAAGGACAAACTGACCTTGAGCGCCAACTGGCTGTATGACGGCTGGAGCGTCACCGTGGCCCAACGCCGTTATGGCGAATGGCAGAGCCGCAACGCCGCCAACCCGGCGCTGGACCAGACGTTTGCGGCGCAGTGGGTGACCGACCTGGATGTGTCGTACCGCTTCAACCTGGGCCTGACCTTGTCGGCGGGTGCGATCAACCTGTTCGACAGCCGCCCGGACAAGCTCGAAGGCGCGCAGCTGTATGGGGTGCCGAAGTATTCCATCACCAGCCCCGAGGGGGCGCAGGGGGCGTTCTACTACACCAGCGTCAGTTACGATTTCTGATCAGCGACCGGGCTTGCCCGCGAAGAAGCCAGCACACGTAGTGCTGACGACCTGCTGCTGGAGCAGCAGCCCTGTGCTGCTCCAGCATCACCTCCTTTTAATCCCCCGTATTTCCGGGCCTTCAGCGCCTGGCACAGCTCTTGCGATAGCCCTTTCTATCGTCTGCTCCCCCAAGGCCCGCCATGCGCTTGCTCTCGCCCCTCTCCTGGTTGATCTCACCTGCAGCCCTGTTCGCACTCTGGGCCGTGCTGGCCAACGCTGGGCTGTTCCCTGCCAACCTGCTGGTACCACCGCTGGAGGTCTGGCACAGCTTCACCGACCTGCTGGCCACCGGCGAGCTGCAGGAACACCTTTCCGGCAGCCTTTCGCGCCTGGCCCTGGGCTTTGTCGGCGGCGCGCTCGGCGGCCTGGCATTCGGCACGGCGCTGGCCTTGTCAAACACCGTGGAGGCCTACTGCGCACCGCTGTTTCACACGCTCCGCCAGGTGCCCAGCATCGCCTTGATCCCGATGTTCGTGCTGCTGTTTGGCGTCGATGAAACCTTCAAGATCGTCATCGTCGCCAAGACCGCGTTCTTCCCCGTGGCCTTGGCCACCTGTGAAGGGGTGCGCGCCATTCCGCGCAGTCACTTCGAGGTCGCAGCGGTGTACCGCCTGCGCTGGACCACGTTGGTCGGCCGTATTGCCCTGCCCGCTGCCGTGCCCGCGATCGTCACCGGCGTGCGCGTGGCGTTGACCCGCGCCTGGGTGGTGCTGGTGGCCTGCGAGCTGCTGGCCGCCGACAGCGGGCTGGGGCAGATGATCGAAATGGGCCGGCAGATGCTGCGCATCGATGTCGTCATGGTCGGGGTGGTGATCACCGGTGTGATCGGCTTCACCCTGGATTATGCCCTGCGCCGCGTAGAGCGGCGCTTGTCTGGCTGGCAAAGCCGCTGAGGAGGCCGTGATGAAACGACACAATATCCGTGGCCTGGTGCTGCCGTTGCTGCTGCTCGGCGCCTGGGAATACGCCTCGCGCCAGGACGCTGCCGGCGCCTACGCCTTCGTACCACTGGCCCAAGTGGGGTCGGCATGGGTGGAACTGCTGGGCAGCGGCGAGCTGCTGATCAACCTGTGGGCAAGCCTGGTGCGCACCTGCACCGGCCTGGCGGTGGGCATTATCGGCGGCATCGGGCTGGGCGCGCTGATGGCCCTGTCCGCCCCTGCCAACCGCCTGATCGCGCCGCTGTTCCATGCCCTGCGGCAGGTGCCGATGCTGGGCTGGATCCCGTTGATCGCCCTGTGGCTGGGCAACGGCGAAAGCGCCAAGCTGCTGATCGTCAGTCTTGCGGCTTTGTACCCCATGGTGCTCAACACCTTCGAAAGCCTGCGCCAGGTCGAGGGCCAGCACCGTGAAGCCGCCCGCGTGCTGATGCTCAGCCGCGCCCAGCAGCTGCGCTTGATCCTGCTGCCTGCCGCCTTGCCGGGCATCGCCGCTGGCGTGCTGCAGGCACTGGCATTCGCCTGGGTGACCTCGGTCGGCAGCGAGCTGTTCCTGTCTTCCGGTGCCGGCCTCGGCAGCCTGATGATGACCGCCGAAGCCGGCGCGCGCATGGAGATCATCGTGGTCTGCGTGCTGTGCATCGGCCTGTGCGGCTACCTGATGTCCTGGCTCTGCACCCTCCTCTCCCGCCGCCTGCTGCGCTGGCGCCCGACCCGTTGAAAGGCCCGACCATGAACGCCATCGCCCATGCTCTACCCACCACCGCCACCCACGGCGCACTGACCCTTCGTGGCCTGAGCAAGACCTACGCCCTCAAGGGCAAGCCGATGCAAGTGCTCAAGGACATCGAGCTGAACATCCAACCTGGCGAATTCGTCAGCATTGTCGGCGCCAGCGGCTGTGGCAAGTCCACGCTGCTGCGGCTGATCGTCGGCCTCGACCAGGACTATCACGGGCAGATCCTGCTCGACCAGCACCCCGTTTGCGGGCCGGGCCTGGAACGCGGCATCGTGTTCCAGGACCACCGCCTGTTCCCGTGGATGACCTTGCAGCAGAACATTGCCCTGGCCCTGAAAAACCACGCCATGCCAGCCACGCAGAAGGACCGCCTGGTGGCTGAGCACATCGAGCTGGTGGGCCTGAGCGGTTACGAACACGCCTACCCGCACCAGCTCTCCGGCGGCATGGCCCAGCGCGCGGCCATTGCCCGGGCGCTGGTGAACAAACCCAAGGTGCTGCTGCTCGACGAGCCGCTCGGCGCCCTCGATGCCCTGACCCGGGTGAGGCTGCAGCAAGAGCTGCAGCGCATCTGGGTGCAGGAGCGGTGCACCGTGATCATGGTCACCCATGACATCGAGGAGGCGCTGTACCTGGGTGACCGGGTGATCGTGATGGATGCCCACCCTGGCAGAATCCGAGAGGACCTGCACATCGACCTGCCGCACCCGCGTGAGCGCGACAGTGCGGTGCTGCACGCGTACAAACAGCGGTTGCTGGGCGAGCTGGTGGGGCATTGAGCTGCGATCGGAACACCAGCCTCAGAAATCGTAGGCGACGCAAGGTGGCCGCTGTAAACGCGCGTGCCTCATGACGGGCGCGCGACTCCCCCTTGTCGCTGCGCCCCTCCCGCCTCCATAATGATAAGAATTCTTATTTGAATTCGAATGTATGAAGAAGCCTCACAGGGAAGTGCATGCTCAGGTCGATGATCTCTACCGCGACCACCATCGCTGGTTGCGCAGTTGGCTGCAGCCAAGGTTGGCGTGTCGGCACCTGGCAACCGACATGGTCCAGGACGTGTTCGTGCGCATCCTCACCGCTGACAATGCCGCCGAGCGCCTGCGCGCCGTGCGCGAGCCGAAGGGCTACCTCGCCACGATTGCCCGCCGCCTGATGATCGACCACGTGCGCCGCGCGCGCCTGGAGCGGGCGTGGCTGCAAACCCTGGCCGAGCAACCGCAGGCGCTGGATATCTCCGAGGAAGAACGCGCGGTGCTGCTGGAAACCCTCTGTGAGCTGGACGCCATGCTGGGCGGCCTGGGGCCGGACGTGCGCCGTGCGTTTCTGCTGTCGCAACTGGAGGGCATGCCGTACAAGGACATCGCCGAACAGTTGGGGATTTCACTGTCATCGGTCAACCGCTACATGGCCAAGGCGCTGCACCACTGCCTGCTGTTCAACCTTGAGGCCGGGCTGGCATGACGCTGGTCGACCCCAGGCAACGCGAGGCACTGGAGCAGGCCGTGCAGTGGTACACCCTGCTGCAGAGCGGCTCGGCCGGGCCGCAGGACCACCTTGGCTGGCAGCACTGGCTACAGCAGACGGCGGCCAACCAATGGGCCTGGCAACAGATCGAGCACCTGCAGCAACGCCTGCAAGGCATCCCCGCCAGCGTCGGCTGCCGCACGCTGGACCTTGCCAGCCAGGCGCAGCTCAATACCCGCCGCACGGTGATCAAGGGCGTGGCCTTGTTGTTGGGCGGCAGTGCCCTGGGCTGGGCCAGCTACGATCAAGTGCACAACGGCATGTGGCTCGCCGATTACCGCACGAAGGTGGGCCAGCGCCTCCCCGTCACACTGGCAGACGGTGGGCAACTGTTACTCAATACCGACAGTGCCGCCGATGTGCGCTATGACGCGCAGCAGCGTCTGGTGCGCCTGCGCCAAGGTGAGGTGATGGTCACCACGGCCAGCGACCCCGCTGGCCGCCCCTTCTTCGTGCAGACACTGCATGGCCGGGTGCAAGCCTTGGGGACTCGGTTTGCAGTGCGGGTCATGCAGGGGCAAACCCAGGTCGAAGTCTTCGAACACCAGGTGCGCGTCCTGCCCAGCCATGGCCAGCCACTGCTGCTGCAGCCAGGGCAGTTCAGCCGATTCTCTGCGGCGCAGGTTGCTGCAGCGAAGCCCTTGGCCGCCGAACAGGATGCCTGGACCCAAGGCCTGCTGGTGGCCAATGAACAGCGCCTCGGCGACTTCATCCCGGAGCTTGCCCGCTACCGTAGCGGCTGGCTGCGCTGCGACCCCGCCGTCGCGACGCTGCGTGTGAGTGGTACGTTCCCGGTGGATGACACCGACAAGGCCTTGCGGGCGATCACCAGTGTGCTGCCGGTCAGCATCGAACGCCGCACCCGCTACTGGGTGACGGTCAGCGAACTGAACACAGCGTGAAGTTTTTTTCGCGTCGATGAGATTTCTTCTCTTTCTCATTCGACTCAGGGGTAACGGGTGCATGACCCGCTTGCCAACATAAGAGAAGCCCTCCATGAAAACGCATCTTCCGCTCCGCCCGCTGGCGGCTGGTATCCGCAAGGCGCTGTTCGTTTCGTGCCTGTTGCTGCCCGGCTTCGCCGCCACTGCTGCCCTGGCGGACACCGCCCCCCGCGAATACCACATCGGCCAGGGTGACCTGGGGCAGGCCCTGACCCGGTTCGCCACCCAGGCGGGTATCGTGCTGTCGTTCGACCCGACGTCCACCCAGGGCCAGAAGACTGCCGGCCTGAACGGTGTCTACGGGGTCGACGACGGCTTGCAGGCGTTGCTGTCGGGCAGCCGCCTGCGGGTGCTGCGCGAACGTGATGATCGCTATTTCATTGTCCCGGCAGGCGAAGAAAGCACAGCGCTGGAGCTGTCGCCGACGCAGGTGAACAGTGTAGGGCTGGGGGCGACGACGGAGGGCACTGGTTCGTACACGACTGGAGTGACCAGCACGGCCACCAAGATGAACCTGTCGATTCGTGAGACGCCGCAATCGATCAGTGTCATCACCCGCCAGCGGATGGACGACCAGCACCTTGCCAGTATCACCGATGTGCTGAAGGAGACCCCTGGCATCACCCTTTCACAAGATGGCGGGGAACGTTTCAACATCTATTCGCGTGGCAGTGCCATCAACAGCTATCAGTTCGATGGCGTCAACACCAGCCAGCAGAACGAGACCCGCAACATGCCCAGCACACTGCTGGACATGGCCTTGTACGACCGGATCGAGATCGTTAGAGGGGCAACTGGCCTGATGAGCGGCTCCGGTGAGCCGGGGGGCTTGATCAACCTGATCCGCAAGAAGCCGACGCATGAATTCAAGTCCTACGTCAAAGCCACCGTGGGTGCTTGGGACAACTACCGCAGCGAAGCGGATGTGTCGGGCCCGCTGACTGAAACCGGGAATGTGCGCGGTCGCCTGGTGGCGGCCAAGCAGGATAACCACACTTTCATGGACTGGTACGACCAGAAGCGAGAAATTCTCTACGGTGTCGTTGAAGCCGACCTGAGCGACACCACGCTGGTGCGCTTTGGTGTGGATTACCAGAAGTACCGATCGACCGGCTCCCCCGGTGTTCCCCTGCTCTTTGACAACGGCCAGCAAACCGATTTCTCGCGCGCCACCAGCTCTGGCGCCCGTTGGATGTACGATGATTTCGAGACCCTGAACTACACCGCGACCGTGGAGCAGCAGTTGGCCAATGACTGGAAGCTCAGGGTAGTAACGAACTACATGGACGTTGATCGCGATGCGGACCTGGGCTGGTTCAGGAGTACGACAGGGACGAGCTACCTGAATCAGCAGACCGGTGTTGCCAGCGCCGAGCGGGCGATGATTTCTGCCGATCAAGTGCAGAAAGGCGTCGACGTAAACCTGCAGGGCACCTATGCGTTGTTCGGTCGCGCCCATGATCTGGTGGTCGGCTACAACTATTCGGATTATCAGAACAACCACGACTCCCTGAGCGGTGGCAACACTGACTTCAACTTCTATACCTGGGACAACTACCTGGTACGCGATGGCTATCGTCCCTCGGTCCTGTTAGACATCAAAACCCGACAAAGTGGGTACTTCGTGGCCAACCGGTTCAACCTCACCGATGAGCTTCACCTGCTGTTAGGCGCTCGGGTGTCGAACTACAGTTACGACTACAGCTTCACGATGCGCACGACCGGGCTGCACATACCCCGCCAGATGCGTGAGACAGGCGAAGTCACACCCTACGCCGGCGTGGTTTATGACCTGACTCCGGAGCAATCCGTCTACGCCAGCTACACCGATATTTTCCAACCCCAATCTTCACAGGACAAAGATGGCCAAACGCTCGCTCCGGTCATTGGCAAGAACTACGAAATGGGTTGGAAAGGTGAATTCTACCAAGGTCGCCTGAATGCCAATGCGGCAGTGTTCAGGGTGGAGCGGGACAACTTCGCGGAACTCGATCCTGGGCAGACCACGCCCTCGGGCTCGTCGGCCTACCGCGCAGTCAACGGTGCCAGGACCCAAGGTTTCGACCTTGAACTTAGCGGCGAGATCGCGCCAGGCTGGAATATGCAGACGGGCTACAGCCATGCGCGGACCGAAGATGCCGATGGCAATCGCCTGAACACCCAGTTGCCCATGGACACCTTCCGCCTGTGGACGACCTACCGCCTCCCGGGTGAGTGGGAACAACTGACCGTCGGCGGTGGCGTCAATTGGGATTCCAGCAAGTCATTGACGTTCAAAGAGCTGAACAATGCCAAGGCCAAGGACGACGACTATGCGGTGGCCAGCCTGATGGCGCGTTACCAGGTCAATGACCACCTCTCGGCCACCTTGAATGTGAACAACCTGTTTGATGAGAAGTACTACTCCGGCATGGCCGGTAGCTACGGCCACTATGGTGCACCGCGCAATGCGGTGCTGGATCTGCGCTACGACTTCTGAAGCCTGCCACGGCGCCTGTGCTAATGTCGGTCGACTTGCTTGCCCATCAACATAGAGAGCCCTACATGGACGTACGTTGCACATCGATCGAGGACGTTCGCTCGCGCATCGATCACATCGACCAGAATCTGGTCGAGCTGCTCGCCCAACGCGGCCAACTGGTCGCCCAGGCAGCCACTTTCAAGAAGACCACCGACGATGTGCGCGCACCGGCGCGGGTCGAGCAGGTGATTGCCAAGGTGCGTGCAATTGCCAGCGATACCGGGGCGTCGCCCGACGTGGTGGAACGGGTGTACCGGGCGATGATTGCGGCCTTTATCGATGAAGAGCTGAAACTGCATGCCGGGTTGAGCCGTGATTGAACCTGGACGGGTTCAACACTGCCCTACGCGAACCCGGTAGGAGCAGCCTTGTGCTGCGAAGAGGCCGGTGACAGCAACAAAAATACGCAGTGCTGTTACCGGCCTCTTCGCAGCACAAGGCTGCTCCTACACGGGAACGCGTCAATCCTGAGAGGACGAACGCTCAGCCACTCACCCCGCCAGTATGAAGTCTGCCGCCGTCACCGTCGTGGCGTCGGCCACCCCCACCAGGCGGATCGAGTCGGCAGCGCCGATGCTGACCAGCGTATCAGCGCCGACATCGGCGATGGTGACGCTGGCAGCGAAGGTGGCAGCCGTGATATTGAGCGCGGTGATGTCCAGCCGGTCCTGGCCGCCCGACGCGATGGCATCGAAGTTGATGATCAGGTCGTTGCCAAAGCCTGCAGCGAACTGGAAGACATCATTGCCGTCAGTGGCAATCATCGTGTCGTTGCCCGCCCCACCTGTGACCGTATCGTTGCCAGCGGCACCGTTGATGAAGTCGTTGCCGGCACCGCCCAGCAAGGTGTCGTTGCCGACGTCACCAAACAGCGTGTCGTTGCCATCGCCACCCTGCAGCAAATCGACGCCGACGCCACCGTCCAGGGTGTCGTTGCCCAGGCCGCCCAGCAGCGTGTCGTTGCCAGCGCCCCCCAGCAGTGAGTCATTGCCATCACCGCCATCGAGGCTGTCATCGCCACCGCCGCCGTTCAAGGTATCGATGCCCAGCCCACCAAACAGCTGGTCGTTGCCGGCATCACCGTTGAGCGTGTCGTTGCCCGCGTTGCCATTGAGGATGTCGTTGCCGCCGTCACCATTGAGCGTGTCATTACCTGCCCCGCCGTTGATGAGGTTGGCCAGCCCATTACCCGTTGCGGTGAAGTTGCCCACCCCGGTAAAGGTCAGGTTCTCGACATTGCCGGCCAGGGTGTAGGTACCCAGCGTGGTCTGCACGGTATCGGTACCGGCACCCGACGCTTCGACCACCACATCGCTGGCATTGTCGACCACGTAGGTGTCATTGCCGACGCCACCGACCAGTCGGTCGGCCCCCGCACCGCCATTGAGCACATCGTTGGCTGCCCCCCCAGTGAGGGTGTTGGCCAAAGCGTTGCCGGTGCCGGTGAAGCTGCTGCTGCCGGTGTAGGTCAGGTTCTCGACATTCGCCGTCAGCGTGTAGCTTGCCAGGCTGGTCTGCACCAGGTCGGTCCCGCCGTTCAGCGCCTCGGTCACCGTGTCACCGGCGTTGTCGACCACGAACGTGTCGTTGCCGGCACCACCGTTCATGGCGTCCGCGCCAAGCCCGCCGTTGAGGGTGTCGTTGCCATCGTCGCCGTTGAGGATGTCGGGGTCGTCACCGCCGTTGAGCACGTCATTACCCAGGCCGCCGAACAGCTGGTCCGCACCGCCCAATCCGTTGAGGGTATCGTTACCACCCAGGCCCGAGATCACGTCGTTACCCGCCGCACCGGTCAGGGTGTTGGCCGCGTTGGTACCGACCAGGGTCACACCGGGCGGCACTACCACGGGCGCGGTTGCTGCCGACGTCAGCGTCTCCAGCGTGCCGAAGCCGTCGGTGTAGCGCACGATCACCCGCAGTTGCTGGTTACCCTGGGCAAAGCCCGGGGTGAAAGTGGCCGCCGTTGCGCCGACGATGTTGCTGAAGCTGCTGCCGCTGCCTTGCTGCCACTGGAAGCTGAACGCACCCAGCCCGTCGAGGTCGGCAATGCCAGCGGTGAGCGCGGTCAGCACCTGGCCGCGGTCCGGTGTGGTGTCGCTGATCAGCACCGCGCCTGTCGGTGCATCGTTGACGTTGGCCACCGGGTCGAGGATGTCGGAGGCAACACTTTCGTGCACGCCGAAG
>Ga0213828_1000504_pt1 | contig 37083 bp, 34 predicted proteins | sample MC6MC0897MG_FD_180664 | JGI IMG/M metagenome (GOLD analysis project Ga0213828, IMG submission 180664) | Enriched soil aggregate microbial communities from Iowa State University, Ames, United States - MC6-MC0897-MG | ecosystem: Environmental > Terrestrial > Soil > Unclassified | place: USA: Iowa...
TAATTTTACTCTGCTTCTTAAAAAGATTCGAGAAAAACTGGATGCTCAGGGTGCTGCTGACAATAAGCATTACTTACTGACTATTGCAGGAGGAGCGGATACTTCTTACATAAACAATGTAGAACTTTCAAAGCTGGCCCAGTATCTGGATTATGCAAATCTCATGACCTATGATCTGCATGGATATTGGGATTCCAATACAGATCTTCTGGCTCCTTTATATGACAACGATGATCCTTCTCCTCAGTATAAATCCAGTGTGGATAAGGCTGTCAATGCTTGGCTGGGCGCCTCTTTTCCGGCAGAAAAGCTTGTAATGGGTATTCCGTTCTACGGATATTTATATTCTTCTGTAAATAATTCAAACAATGGAATGTACCAGACCTTTGGCGGGTCCAGTTCCATTGGATATCAGGATATTAAAGACAAATATTTAAATAAACCAGGTTATACCAGTCATTTCCATTCCCAATCAATGGTTCCCTGGCTATTTAATGGTACAATCTTTATAAGCTATGAAGACCCGAAGTCCATAGGCTATAAATCTGATTATATCAAATCAAAGAAGTTAGGCGGTGCTATGGTTTGGGAGCTGAGCCAGGATCAAAAAGGAGAACTTCTCAGTGCACTGTATCATGGATTAAAACAATAAAAGAAAGGCGTCAGTTCCTTATCCCAGGCAGGGAATATGGAACTGACGCCTGTTTTTATCTTATTTCTCCAAAGTGCTGAGACCAGCAACTTCATCAACGGGAAGAGAAAAAGCAATGGCATGTTCTCCGGTTTCTTTTAACACCGTTTCACAAATGGATTTAAGAACTGCCTGTTTATCCGTGAAGGGAACCAGGATAAGGAGAATTTCCTTCTCACTGGAAAGAGTCAAACCAAAAAGCTTTTTTGAATCATCAGCAAGAGCTTCTCTGGCTTTGACCAGGGTTCCCCCCTTGCAGCCGGCATTTCTTGCCGCTTCCATAATAGGAGCGGAAAGGTCGGTATTGATGACAGCAGCAATTAGTTCGTATCTGATCGTATCTGACATAGAGCGATCCTCCTTGTGATAATCTGTGGATGTGGGCATATCCCCGGCTGCCGGGGCAGTTTCTAATATACTGGAAGCTGCGGCGCTGATCCCTGATAAGGGGATGGTGAATACAATGCCATAGCCTGGCTTTTCAAGCTCTAATGTTTCGTGCAGTGCAGATAATAAGCGTCTGGTAGCTGCTTCCTCCACAATTCCGATAACCAGATCTTTTTCCGGCTCATCAAACCCCAGGCAATCCCTGATTGCAGAGCTTGCGGTTCCATGTCCTCTGGTAATGAGAAGCAGTTCCTGATGATGTTCTCTAAAAACGGAAGCTGCTTTCTCGCCCTTTCCTCTGGCTACGATAATCGTGATCCAGTTTATTTTACGATTGGAAGTCATCAGCCTCCTCCTTTCCTAAGTCAATAAATTCTAACTCCATATTAAGAAGCGGCGCATTGGCCGGAACGTTCGCTTTTTTAGTTTTGTAGTTATAGGAAACGCCGATGAGCTGAATGATGATCAGAGGCGTCATGGCGACCATGGCTACGATACCAAAGGCATCGGTTACAATATTTCCTCCCAGGGCCTCACAGGCTCCCATTGCAAAAGGAAGCAGGAAGGTAGCCGTCATAGGACCGGAAGCGACCCCGCCCGAATCAAAGGCAATGGACGTAAAAATAGGCGGAACCACAAAGGAAAGACCTAGAGCCAGGGCGTAGCCGGGAAGTAAGAGAGCCATTAAGGGCAGGCCGGTCATAACCCTTATGATTGACAATCCAAGGGAGATAGCCATGCCTATGGATAATCCTGTCATCATGGTTTTTTCCGAGATTGAGCCTCCTGTAATCTCCTCTACCTGCTTATTTAAAACCTGTACGGCCGGTTCGGCTTTCACGATAAAGTAGCCAATAAGCATGCCGATGGGAACCATGACCCAGTTATATTGAAGTGAGGCAAGCTGTTGTCCCAGGTAATTACCGGCAGGCATAAAGCCTACGTTGACGCCGGTAAGGAAGAGTGTCAGTCCGATGTAGGAGTAGATGAGTCCTACCAGTATTTTGATCAACTGTCTTTTTCGCAGCTTCAGAAAGAAGAGCTGGAATATGATAAAGAACACCAGAACCGGGAAAAGAGCCAAAAAGACTTCCCATGCATAATCAGGAAGTTCATGCTGAAAGGCCAGCCAGAGATCCTGGGAATTATTTATGGAAGGGATCATTAAGGGTTCATAATCTGTGGCAGAGGACTTATAGACCAGACCCAGTATCATAACGGAAAGAATCGGTCCTATGGAACATAGGGCGACCAGACCGAAGCTATCACTATCCGAGTTCTTACCCCGTCCGATTGATGAGAGACCCACGCCAAGAGCCATAATAAAGGGCACTGTAATAGGCCCTGTTGTAACACCGCCGGAGTCAAAGGCTACAGCCAGAAATTCCTTAGGAACAAAAGTGGACGTTACAAAAAGTATGGCATAACAGATCATAAGGATATGGGATAAGCTCCAGCCAAACAAGGTTCTTAAAAATGCGATCGCCAGGAATACCCCAACTCCTCCGGCCACAGAAAGAATCAGGACCATGTCAGGAACTGCGGGCGTCTGTCCCGCCAGGACCTGAAGGTCCGGTTCTGCGATGGTAATGATAAATCCAACGACAAAACAGGCAAGCACAATAAGCGGAAGCTTTTTGGATTTTGCCAGGTGGGCACCCGCTTTTTCTCCGATAATCATCATGGACATATCAACACCAAGTGTGAAAAAGCCCATTCCAACGGTTAAAAGGGTTGCACCTACCAGAAACAGCATCAGTGGGTCAAGAGGCATGGGAGTAATGGTTATGCACAGGATCAACACGATACATGTAACGGGCAGGACAGATGATAAGGATTCTACTATTTTTTCTTTTAATTTTTGATTCAAAGAGATACCTCCTGTTGTCCGTCTTTTATGATAGGGATTCTTAAGAATGATAATTTGCACAGAATTGTGCGTGAGCCTGCAGACTCTTTTTAGATCATGACTAGTTTAACACACAATTAGTTGCGAGTGCAACTAAAATTTTTATGAATAATTGGCATTTCTGGAAAATTCTCTCTTTAACTGTTCACAAATGTACAATTACCTGTCTTACTAATTTCATACCCTTTTAATGGAAGGAGATTGTTTTTAAATTCCTGAGAATTTACGGTATCGGCAATGCTTTGAAAGGTCGGATGGTTCAAGGCTTCCTTTGAAAAGACCAGGTCCATGGATGCGGAGGACAGAGGGATATAATCCAGTTGTGGGTATGCAGCCAGATGGGAGATATCGCCGATGCCTGCGTCAGAACTTCCCGATGCAACCGCATTAGTGGCTGACATGTGGGAGAGGCATTCCTTCTGGTATCCGTGTATAGCGGCTTTCTCCATGTTTTGAGTTGAAAGGCTGGAGTCCATATAGATCCGGTACCCGTTACCCTTCTCTCGATTTATGAACCTGATATCCGGCCGGCATAAATCCTTTAAGGTGTGTATGCCCTTTGGATTTCCTTTTCTGATATAAAGACCTGCCTGAAGATTGCAAATATGAAGGACTACGGCTTCCTTTCCTGGCATCAGGTTTTGAATCTGCTGAATTTCCTGTCCTTCCCGGCCGATGCAGAAAGAGGTGAGAGCCATATGGGTCTTTTCATAGTACAGGGAATACAGGCTGTTATATTCATTCATATAAGAATGCAGGATGGGAAGGCTGTCCGGACGCAGGCTCAGCTGGCTGCGAAACAGCTCCACAACTCTGGATTCCTGGCTGCTTATAATCAGGCCGCTGGCATTAAGAAGATAATCCATCTGCCGGATCGCAGAATCGGCGGTAAACAGGGGGATGTCCAAGATCCCGGGAAGAGGCTCATCTGCGTGGGAAGAGCTGTTGCTGCCTGGAATCTTTAAATATTCATCCAGCTGTTCCTGACTGATCCTTATCTGCTTGCCTACCTTGCTTGCACTTAATTCTCCCCTCTTTATCAGTTCATATACAGTGGATTTTTTAATTTTAAGCTGATCGGCGACTTCTTGGGTGGTATATATTTTTTCCATACGGTTTCCTCTTTATTTCTTGTGGTTTCCATCATTTATAAATAGTTATAGCATATTTCATTTCATTGTCAATCAAAGCCGCAAAAGACGGCTCAAATGCCGATGTTATTATAAAATTAGATTGGCATTGACAATCCGCAGGATATCATCTAAAATGAATTGGTAATTAACAAACGGGACAAAACCAAACGAAACATAATTAAAATGAACAACAACATATTGCTGTTCAAAAACCAGGAGGAAGTATTATGAAATCAGGAAAGAAATTAATTGCAGTAATGATGGCGGCTATGTTTGCTGCCGGTACGGTTGCGGGGTGCGGTTCTACCGGTACAAAGGCTACGCAGGCGGATCAGACAACTGCAAAAGAGGAGACCAGTAAGGTTGAAGAAACTACGAAGGCAGCTGAGACCACCGAGGCAAAGGCAGAGAAAGAAGACCTTTATGTTTTTATTGCGGCCAGTTTAAAAAATACAATGGAAAAGATTAAGGAAACTTATGAAAAAGATCATCCAAATGTAAACATCATATACAATGCAGACAGCTCCGGCACTCTTCAGACCCAGATCGAAGAAGGCGCCCAGTGTGACGTTTTCTTTTCTGCGGCAACCAAGCAGATGGATGCGTTAAAAGAAGGCGGATTTGTAGTAGAAGGCTCCATCAGCAACCTGCTTGAGAATAAAATTGTTCTTATTAAGCCAAAAGATGGGAAAACTGAGGTAACAGGTTTTGACAATATCACAAAGGCATCAAGCCTTGCTCTCGCAGGAGAGGATGTACCAGTTGGCCAGTATGCGAGAAAGCTGTTCACCAATCTGGGAACCCTTGATCAGGTAATGAAGATGGAAATTAACGAAGGCGCGAATGTTACTGCTGTTTTGACAGCTGTTGCAGAAGGAAGCAATGAAGTTGGTGTTGTTTATGCGACCGATGCGGCTTCTATGGCAGACAAGGTTGAAATCATTGCAGAAGCAGATAATAGCATGATCGATCCTGCTGTTTATCCGGTGGGCCTGATCATCGACAAGGAGGCTTCAGAGGGGCAGGTTAAGGCAGCCGCTGATTTTAAAGAGTATCTGGTAAACGATGAAGGCGTTATGAAGCTGTTTACAGATGCAGGATTTGCAAAATCCACAAAATAATAATACATAAAAAAGGGGGTGAAAATCTATGCTTGATCTGATGAAAACAATAGATTGGAGTCCCCTTTTTATTTCTCTTAAAACGGGGATTCTGGCAACTGTGCTGACATTTTTTCTGGGAATAGGCGCTGCTAGACTGATCATGAAGCTGAATAACACGGCAAAATCCATTGTAGATGGTATCTTAACATTGCCTTTAGTGCTCCCGCCTACTGTGGCCGGGTTCTTTCTACTTTTGATCTTCAGCCTTCGCAGGCCTTTCGGTAAATTTCTTTTTGAGGAATTTAACATAAAAATGGTACAAACATGGCCAGGCTGTATCATAGCTGCTTTTGTCATCGCGTTTCCTTTGATGTACCGGAATGCGAGAGCAGCTTTTGAGCAGGTAGACGTTGACATGATCCATGCGGGAAGGACCCTTGGTTTATCTGAGGGGAAGATTTTCTGGAAGATCATCGTTCCCATTGCGGCACCTGGACTGGCTTCCGGCACCGTGCTCGCATTTGCAAGAGCCATCGGAGAATACGGAGCCACTGCCATGCTGGCAGGGAACATCCTGGGAAAGACCAGAACGGTTTCCGTTGCAATAGCTTCCGAAGTAGCGGCAGGAAACTGGGATAAGGCTGGATTCTGGGTTTTTGTCATTGTTATCTTGTCTTTTTTTATTGTTGCTGTTATAAATTATATATCCGGAAAAAATATGAAACATGTGAACAGGTGGATTTGATATGGCATTGCAGGTAAACATCCGAAAAAAGTTTTCAGGATTTGAATTAAATGTGGAATTTGAGACTGAGACCGGCTGCATGGGGATCTTAGGAGCCTCAGGCTGCGGGAAAAGTATGACTTTAAAATGTGTGGCAGGAATTGAAACACCGGATCAAGGCCGGATCGTTTTAAACGGGAAGGTGTTGTTTGATTCGGAAAAAGGGATCAATCTACCTGCCAGAGAACGCCGTACCGGCTACCTGTTTCAGAACTATGCCTTGTTTCCCACCATGACCGTAGAGGAAAACTTAAATATCGTGCTTCCAGGAAAAAAACGGGATAAGTTACCCCTTGTTGCACAACAGCTAAGGCGCTTTCAGCTGGAAGGGCTGGAAAAAAGATACCCCTCCCAGCTATCGGGAGGGCAGCAGCAAAGAGTGGCTCTGGCCCGCATGCTTTTATACAAACCGGATATTATTATGTTAGATGAGCCCTTTTCTGCATTGGATGGTTTTTTAAAGGACACGCTTCAGATGGAAATGCTGGAACTGATCAGGGACTATAGCGGGGATGTGCTCATGGTATCCCATTCCAGAGATGAAATCTACAAATTCTGTGACCATATGATGCTCCTTTCAGAAGGGAAGACTATATTAAAAGGCTGCACAAAAGACATTTTCCGAAGACCGGAACGAATGGAAGCGGCAAAGCTGACCGGTTGTAAAAATATTTCTTCCATAGAGAAGATAAGTGATTATGAGCTTTATGCCTGCGAATGGAAAATAAAGCTTATAACAGAGGAAAAAATAGGAGATTCTATTAAATACGTAGGAATCCGGGGACATAACCTGATTCCGGCCCAGGGACGGTCGGAGGAAAATGTCATGGGAATTGAATTGGCTGGGTTTGCCGATACGCCTTTCCAAAGGCAGTACCTGTTCCAAAACTCGGACGATAAAACTGCCTCAAAGATCTGGTGGATCCAGGATAAAATAGATTTTGAGGAAGGTATGCATCAGAACATTCCGTCATTTATCCGGTTTCCTAAAGAAGACCTCCTTCTATTGCTTTAGTACTTCTGATAACTGATTGACAGGAAAGGAATAATTGATTACAATCAATTTATGAAAAAGCAGGGTAGATCCCACTCCGTTTTACCGGGCATAAGAGATACCATGAGGGTGTTTCAAAGGATCAGGATCAGATGAGAGGAGGCATATGAGATGAAACTCAGTGCAAGAAATCAGTTTAAGGGAAAAGTTGTAGGAATTGAAACAGGTGCTGTTAACGCCATTGTAACCATTGATATTGGCGGCGGCAATATTGTATCTTCTACAGTTTCCATGGCGGCGGTAAGGGACTTAGAACTGGAAGTTGGAAAGGATGCTTATGCTATCATTAAAGCGACTTCTGTAATGGTTGGAATTGATTAAAAATAGATATTATAAAAAACGGACTTTTGACAGTCTTCAGTAAAACAATATTTGAGCGAAGTATGGCGTAGCAAAAGCAACGCCATTTCTTCATGTAACGGGTTATTCAGTTCAGGCAGAATCCCCACTAAATCATAGCTGATGTGAACTGTACGGTCAGTTTGTTCTATCACTTCTTTGACTTTCTCCGAAACTTCAATCGTAATTCGGGCGGTGCTGTTGATTTTGTATTTTATCGTTACAAATGACTTGCCCATGATTATCCTCCATTCATCATCTGTGCGGATTGTTCCGCATGGGTTTACAGGCTAATGAATAAGGAAGGTCGGAGAACGGCAGCCGGGGCTGTATCAGGCCGCTATCTTTTTTTAACGGCCCCGCTCTTTGTTGAAAATTGGCATAACAAAACACGGCAACATTCCTTCTTTTGAATGCCGCATTATGAAAAGGTGTGAGGTGCTTAGCACCCACATATACATTTTTTATCACTGTCCCATCATAGGAAACAGAGAATCGTTCATATAGGGGAACAGAGAACAAAGCGTAGCCTTCACCTGAAACGCCATCTATCTGAGATATTTGCATGCTGGCCTCGTCACTGTCAACCTTGATGCCAAAGCTAAATTCTGTTTCACCACGCACATAAATATAATAACGTCCGTTTTGTTCGGTGGTATTAAAATCAAAAACATCATCTTCACACTCCCTTATCCATAGCTTCAAACTATCGGGAGCTTCCTCTTTAGTAAACCGGAACGTCAAAACATCATAGTTGGGAATAATATTTTTTTCAGCTTCAATTTCCTTTGTACGCAAATCATAATCTTCTTGACTGTATGCTTCTATACCTATCAATTCTCCCTGTAATCCAACATTGTTACGGACAGCATACAGATCAATCGTACCGCCAAAGTCGTAGGCCCACATGTTTAAGACACCTTGCCCATTATTATATTTATCAATAAAATAACGTACAATCTGATCTTTGTAATACAGCTTATCTTTATTAGAATGATAGGTCAGGCCGTATTTCTCATATAGAGCATATTGATTTTTTAAGTTTTGATCTGTTGGCTTATCTGCCTGTTGCCCCGTTTCGTTAGGTATATCTACTGCTAAATCTTGCGGGGGATTCGTTGTAAATCCTGCCGTAAATAGTACTAATAGAATCGAGCAAGCGATAGTCGCCCATCGGGGTGCTTTTTTAAAATTAAGCACATTCTTAATCCTCACTTTCATATTTTTATAACTACCCTCACCAAAAGCAAGAGGGCTTAGTAATCCGGGGTTTCCGGTATAAAGATTTATAAGTGATGTGGAATAGTCTTGCCTTATATCATCGTCAAACTTTCGAAGAACTGCTTCATCACAAGACATTTCCATATCCTTTGACATGAAATAATAACTTACCCAAACAATGGGGTTAAACCAATGGAATGCAAGGATAAAGAAAGCAAGCGGTTTTAACAGATAGTCACGACGCTGGATATGAACCTGTTCATGCTTCAAAATATAATCAATTTGTCTGCCTTTAACCGCTGTTGGAAGATAAATTTTAGGGTTGATAAATCCAAGCACAAAGGCTGTGGATATTTTATCTGTTTCAAAAATATTGCTTTGTACCAAGGTGGCATCGTATACCCGACGCTTTACACGGATATAACTGATGATGCCATAAAACACCATTACAATCAGGCCACAAAGCCATATATATGCACCGATTGTTAAGGCTACCTGTATCGGGTTTATACTTGCAGTGGCAATCGGCAATGTCCTTTCAATAAAGAGATTTACCGGCTCGTCAACAACCGAAATGCCACTATTTATTTGTGGAGTTGTTGAAGTAACAATGGTAGGTGATATAACCTCTGCCTTTGTCGGCATAAGGCTTGCCGGACTTGTAAAATTGAATGGGCAGATAAGCCGTAGAAACACAATAGACCACAACGAATAGGAGAAGATTTTAGGAGCTTTTTTCAAAGGAATACGCACCAATATAACAGCAACAGCTACAATGCTCGCCGCTATGCTCATGTTGAGTATGGCAATCAGGATTTCTGTCATTTCTTTGCCCTCTCAATCATTTTTTTTAAGGAGTGAGCTTCTTCCTCTGTTAATGACTTCCCATTCAAAAATGTGGCAATAAATGATGGTATTGAGCCATCAAATGCCTTATCCAATAAATTATTTGCTTCATATTGTTGTACCTGTTCTCGTTTAACAAGAGCCGTAACTGTGGCATTTTCATTTTTGAGAAAGCCACGTTCCGCAAGTTTGCGAATAACGGTGTAAGTTGTAGGCCGTTTCCATCCAAGCCGTTCCCCACAAATAACCGAAAGCTCTTTTGAATGGATAGGTTCAAATTCCCATACAATATTCATGAATTTAAACTCAGCATCAAATAATTTCAAATCTTCCATGTGTACCCCCCTTTTTTTCTGTTTATTGCGATAAACTACCTGTACTTAGTTTACTCCGATAAACTAAATGTGTCAACTGCTTTTCGCTGGGTGCCTCCCCAAACCCGGCTAAGTTGCTTCATTCACTGTCGCTCATTCCTTGTTTTACTTCGGGCCAACTTGGCCCGAAGTCCTAAAGTGCGACCAGCTTTGCAAGGTGTTGCAAGAGCTTTGAATATAGTTCCCATAGTTAGGCATAGCCTTTTTGCAGTTCGGCAATTTCAGATTGATAGGCATAATGAACCTTTGCATATTTTTATTGAGCAAGATTATTCACGCTTCAACGTTGCAATGACAGGAGTTCTTTACAGGTGCAAGGTCAACATTTACGGCATATCCATCAAGGGCCACCTTGCGAATAAAAGCACTCTGATTTACTTATTAGGACAGAAAAGGCAAAAAACAAGCGTATTGCTCATTATGAACGATACGCTTGTTTTAGACATTTTCCTTGGCAGTTGCCCTATAAACAGTTTAAGTTTTTATGCTGTCTTATGACGGACCGCCTTTTGGCAGTCTGTTTTTTATTTTTAATATGTAAAAAGTAAATCCATAGTCCCTAAAAATCCCTGGATTTCTCCCCTTTCATGATATGAGCGCTAAGGAGGAGTACCAGATAGAATATGCTTAATACAGTAATATGGAATGCAGTTTTAATGAATAATGGCATACTCTGAAATGGATCTGCTACGGAAAACACCGCAAAGTAGATACCGATGGCGAGTACCATCAGGGCCGCCGGCTTTAGGATCATATCCCAAGCGTTCCACACAAAATCCACCTTTTTCCGCAGGGTAAGCACATGCATCATGGCCAGAAGCAGTTCACTGGCCAGCATTCCCACCAGATAAGCTAAGATCCCATATTGGGGAATTCCAAAGAGAACAAATCCCAAACGTATTAACAGTGCAATGGCGTTCTGGACAAAGGTGACAGAGGTTTTCCCAAGGCCGTTTAAAATACTTCCCATGGTGGTAACCAGATAGAGGAATGGACAAAGCCATGCTAATATGGTCATATAGGTTCCGGCAGTATTGTCCTTAAATACGCTGACACCCAGGTCATTACCAAACATAGTAAAGATACCAATGCATAAGATTCCCACGTACAGGCAGTAGCGCAGTGACATGGAAATGGCATCACCGATCCTCCGGTCGTTCCCTTCTGACTGGGCCTCGGCTACCGTTGGCAATAAAAGGACGGCAAGGGAATTAAATATGGTGGATGGGAACAGAATAAAGGGCAAAGCCATTCCTGTAAGAACGCCATATACAGAAAATGCCCCCGAATCGGAAAGCCCTGACATCTGCAGTCTGCTGGGAATCAGAATGGCTTCTGCGCTTGCCAGGATATTTAAAACCAGGCGGTTTCCCATAAGAGGCATTGCCAGGTGCATGAGCCCGGGAGCAGTTTCATGGAAGGAGGAGGCAACCGCTGTGACGCCTTCGGGCATTTTTGGTGAAAAAAAGCGATAAGCCGTGATCGTATAAAGAGAAGAAACAATTTCTCCTATCAGATGTCCCATAGCTGCCAGCTGGACAGTGATTTTAATTCCGGATTTTATCATAATATCTGCAATGAGGAACACAGCTCCGATTCTTACGAACTGTTCTATTACCTGAGCAGATGCCGGGACATGAGGGCGCTGCATACCATAATAGTAACCATTGATACAGGCGTGAATGGCCGCACATGGGACGGATACCGCAATAAAGAGAAGAAGAGGGGCGCAGCGGGGTTCCATCAGGATATTGGCGGCCAGGAAGTCCTTAAACCGGATGATGGCGTAAGCCAGGATCATGGAAATAGCCACTGAAATAATAAGGCCGGTTCGGAAGATGGAACGGCCTTTTCTCACATTAGCGGCTACGGACTGGGATATGGCGGTCTGGATGGAACCGGCGCATAAGGCAAAGCAGACGCCAAACACCGGATGGATCAGGCTAAAGATTCCTAGCCCTTCTGCGCCAATGGTCCGTGAGAGAAAAATCCGGTAAAAAAAGCCTAACAACCGGGTAATCAGCCCGGCAGAAGTCAAAAGAAGGGTGCCGGTGAGAAGCGCATATTTTCTTGGCGAAAGTTTTCGGGGAAATTTCAGAGAATCATTCATGCAATCTCCTGAAAATGAGAATTATTATAAATATATGGAATGGGTTTCTTCTTCATGACATCTGTTGCAGTTCCATTATGCCAACTCCGATTGTACAAATTTTTATGCATGGCTAAACTGTAACTATAATGAGAATCATTCCTATTGAAATTCTAGGAAATGTGTGTATAATAGAATTTGTAGATGAAGCTTTTAACTTTAGGACTACAGAAAGGCGGAACTAACAATATGAAGCAATTGATTTATCTTGACAATGCAGCAACTACCCAAACGCGGCCAGAGGTCGTGGAAGCCATGCTGCCTTATTTTACGGAGTATTATGGAAATCCATCATCCGTATACGAGTTTTCCGGCATCTCAAAAAAAGCCGTCTCAGGAGCCAGAGAAACCATTGCAAATGCTCTGGGAGCAAAGGCCAACGAGATCTATTTTACAGCAGGCGGTTCAGAGTCTGACAACTGGGCACTGATTGCAACTGCAGAGGCTTATGCGAATAAAGGAAAACATATCATCACCAGTAAAATTGAACACCACGCTGTGCTTCACACCGGTGAATATTTGGAGAAGCAGGGCTTTGAGGTGACCTATTTAAATGTGGATGAAAATGGGGTTATAAAGCTGGAGGATCTTAAAAAAGCCATCCGTCCTGACACCATTCTCATTTCCATCATGTTTGCAAATAATGAAATAGGAACCATAGAACCGATTAAGGAAATCGGTGAGATTGCAAAGGAACACGGAATCTTATTCCACACGGATGCGGTTCAGGCGTTTGGCCATGTGCCGATCAATGTGGATGAATTCCATATCGATATGCTCAGTGCCAGCGGCCATAAGATTAATGGTCCCAAAGGCATTGGCTTCCTCTATATCAGAAGCGGCATCAAATCCCGTTCCTTCATTCATGGAGGCGCACAGGAAAGAAAACGCCGTGCCGGTACGGAGAATGTGCCGGGAATCGTAGGCTTTGGCAAGGCGACAGAGCTTGCGGTAGCAGGTATGGAAGATAGAGCTAATAAGGAAAGCGAGCTTCGCAATTACCTGATGGACCGGGTTATGGCAGAAGTTCCATTTACAAGAATTAACGGGCACAGGAAAAACAGACTGTCCAATAACGTTAATTTTGCTTTCCAGTTTATTGAAGGAGAATCCCTGCTGATCATGCTGGATATGAAGGGTATATGCGGTTCCAGCGGTTCTGCCTGTACTTCAGGCTCCCTGGACCCATCCCATGTGCTGCTTTCCATAGGCCTTCCTCATGAGATCGCCCATGGTTCCCTTCGTCTGACCTTAGATGAACGCAACACAAAAGAAGAGATGGACTATGTTGTGGAATCCATTAAGGAGATCGTGGAAAAACTGCGCAGTATGTCCCCGCTTTATGAGGATTATATCAGGCATCAGGCGAAATAATTCAAAGCACCGCCTTTAGGCGGCCGGAAACAAAGCAGATTGATTACCTGGAAATGGAGAAAATAGATTATGTATACAGAAAAAGTTATGGATCATTTTGAGCATCCAAGAAATGTAGGGGAAATTGATAACCCCAGCGGTATGGGTACCGTAGGAAATGCCAAGTGTGGCGATATTATGAGAATTTATCTGGATATTGATGAAAATCAGATTATCCGTGATGTAAAATTTAAAACCTTTGGCTGCGGAGCCGCAGTTGCTACAAGCAGCATGGCTACGGAGATGGTGAAGGGAAAAACTGTTCAAGAGGCCATGGCTGTGACAAATATGGCAGTTTGCGAAGCTCTTGATGGATTACCTCCGGTAAAGGTACACTGTTCCCTGCTGGCAGAGGAAGCAATTCACGCTGCCTTATGGGATTATGCAAAGAAAAACGGACTTGAGATTGAGGGCTTAAAGAAACCCAAGTCTGATATTGGTGAGGAAGAAGTGGAAGAAGAATATTAAGATGCCGGGCTTTTGCTTATCCGGCTAGAAAGTGGAAACATAAAGCTATGAGCAAAGGGAAAGTAGTAGTAGGAATGTCTGGAGGTGTGGATTCATCTGTGGCGGCATGGCTCTTAAAAGAACAAGGGTATGAAGTCATAGGTGTTACCATGCAGATATGGCAGGATGAGGATACCGGGACCCAGGAGGAAAACGGAGGCTGCTGCGGCTTAAGCGCCGTAGACGATGCCAGACGGGTGGCCTGGGACCTGGAGATTCCTTATTATGTTATGAATTTTAAAGAAGAATTCAAATCCCAGGTCATTGATTATTTTGTAGATGAATACCAGAAGGGACGTACGCCCAATCCGTGCATTGCCTGCAACCGTTATGTTAAGTGGGAGTCTCTTTTAAAGCGCAGCCTGGATATAGGGGCGGATTATATTGCCACAGGCCATTATGCTCAGATTGATAAGCTCCCAAGCGGAAGATATGCATTAAAGAAGTCCGTGACTGCGGCAAAGGACCAGACGTATGCCTTATACAATTTGACACAAAACCAGCTATCCCATACCTTAATGCCGGTGGGTGCTTATTCTAAGGACCAGATCCGTGAGATCGCGGACAGGATCAACTTAATGGTTGCCCATAAGCCGGACAGTCAGGAGATCTGTTTTATTCCGGATAACGATTATGCAGGATTCATTGAGGAAAGTGCAGGAGAAAAAGCACCGGAGGGGAACTTTGTAGATCTTTCCGGCCAGGTGATCGGCCGGCACAAAGGAATTACCCATTACACCGTAGGCCAGAGAAAGGGACTTAACTTATCCATGGGCCGCCCGGTTTTTGTGGTGGAGATACGGCCTGAGACCAATGAAGTAGTGATCGGTACAGGCGATGATGTTTATTCTGATACCTTGCGGGCCAACCATATTAACTGGATGGCAATCCCCGGACTTCATGGAGAGAGCATGCGGGTATCGGCAAAGATCCGCTACAGCCATAAGGGTGCCATGTGTACCATACGGGAAGTGGAAGATGGCGTAGTGGAATGTAAGTTTGATGAACCTCAGCGGGCTATCACTCCGGGGCAGGCCGTGGTATTCTATGACGAAGACTATGTTGTCGGAGGAGGAACCATAATTTGAGTAATTTAAGAAAAGGTCGCGGTTGGCTGTTCATAGCCTCAATCCTTCTTTGTACATTTATGCTTGCAGGCTGCGCCAGGAAATATGAAGCAGTAAAAGCACCTGCACTGGAAGAAGCTCAGGGCGGCATAGGCCAGGAAGAGGGCGAAGAGACCGCTCCTGTGTCCATTGCGGAGGATAAAACCGTAGAAACTGAGAACGGTAAATCAGCGGAGACAAGCTCTCATGAAGCTGCCGTAACCATGGAGACAGCTCCTGCCTTTGAGGCAGCCGATGAGACTGTTTATGTTACCGGATCCCAGGTGAATGTAAGAAAATCCCCTTCTGCTAACGGAGAGGTCCTGGATAAGCTTGATAAGGGGACTGCCCTTAAACGAACCGGATACAGCGATAGCTGGAGCCGGGTGGTTTATAAAGACAAGGAATGCTATATTTCCTCCCGGTACGTGTCAAAAGAAAAGCCGGTACAGGAGACGGCAAGTGCTGCTCCTTCAGTTACCGGAAACGGGACAGGAAAGATCATTGCCATTGATGCAGGCCATCAGGGAAAAGGCAATTCCGAGAAGGAACCCATCGGGCCAGGCGCTTCTGAGATGAAGGCAAAGGTGGCTTCCGGAACCCAGGGTACGGCAACCGGAATACCGGAATATCAGCTTACTCTTGCGGTTTCTTTAAAATTAAAGCAGGAGCTTATAGACAGAGGTTATCAGGTTTATATGATCCGGGAAACCAATGATGTGAACATCAGCAATGCAGAACGTGCCCAGATGGCGGATAAAAGCGGGGCGGACATCTTTGTCCGGGTCCATGCCAATTCCTTAAATGACAGCAGCGTTCAGGGTGCTCTTACCATGTGTCAGACGTCTAAGAATCCTTACAATGGGAGTTTATACAGCAAGAGCGTGTCTCTTTCCAAAGCTGTTGTAAATGGAATCTGCAATCAGACCGGATTTAAGAACCGGGGAGTGCAGGAGACGGATTCCATGAGCGGTATCAACTGGTGTAATATACCGGTGACCATTGTGGAGATGGGATTCATGAGCAACGCGGATGAGGATAAGAAGATGGCTACCGAGGAATACCGTGATAAGATCGTAAAAGGGATTGCCGACGGAATTGACGCATATTATAAATAAGATAAAAGAAGAACAGTTTTTGAGCCTGACTCAGAACCTGTTCTTTTTTTGCATTTGCCAGGCCAGGCATATATGAAAAAGAAACAGCATACATTTTCCTGAAATGCGGCTGAGCAGCAAGGAGAATGGAATCATGGCAGATTATGGACTGGCGATGGCAGGAGGCGGAACCAGGGGAGCAGCTCATGTGGGAGTATTATCTGCGTTAGAAGAAGCAGGGCTTCTTCCAGACAGGGTAGCGGGAGCCAGTGCCGGAAGTATTGTCGCTGGACTTTATGCATCAGGCATGACAATAGGGGATATGAGGGAAACGGTGCGGTGGCTGATAAAACATGGCAGGAGCATGATTGATCCGGATATTTTAGGAATTGCCCTTTTTCTTCCCCAGTTCCTGATGGGAAGGGAGACAACGCTTCAAGGGCTTATAAAAGGGAACCGGCTCCAGCGTTTTCTCTGCGATTTAACAGATGGGCTGGAGATACAGGGAAACTGCTGCAAGGGACTGCTGGTTCCGGCTGTGGATATTAACAGCGGGGATACGGTAGCCTTTACAAACATGTTTACAGAAGAAATTCCCCTCTCCGCATTAAAGCAGGAACATGTGAAATGGGAGCGGAGCGGGCTTCTTTGTGATATCATGATGTCAAGTTCCTCAGTTCCTGCCGTATTCCGGCCAAGGCAGATGAACGGGTTTCTGCTGGTGGATGGGGGTGTAACGAACAATCTTCCAGTTGACCTTTTGATTTCGGCGGGGGAAGCAAAAGTCATTGCGGTAGATATTGGAGAAGAGTATGAAATGCCTCATGATTATTCCATCATTGAAACTGCATTCCATTCCTTTTCCATTATGAGCAGGGAGCTTAAGGACTGCCGTTCCAGTGGTGAGATCCTTCTGCTAAAGCCGCCTATGCCAAAAGGAGCAGGACTTTTGACTTTTGAATGCATGGAAGAGTGTATGGAAAATGGCTACGTTTACACAAAAAAAATGATACCAAGGATCAGACGGGTACTGGAAATGAGATAGGATTTATAGTATTCTATAAAAACAGATTACGATCAGGAGGAAGAGAAATGGAATTGACATTTAAATACGCCGAAAGAAGAGATACGGCTCTCATACTAAAATTTATTAAAGAACTGGCAGAATATGAAAAGATGCTTGATGAGGTGGTGGCCTCAGAGGAACTGCTGGAAGACTGGATTTTTAATAAGCAGAAAGCAGAGGTGATCTTTGCCCTGGCTGACGGGAAAGAGGTTGGATTTGCGTTGTTCTTCCATAACTTTTCTACATTTTTAGGGAGAGTGGGAATCTATCTGGAAGACTTGTACGTAAACCCGGAATACAGAGGCTATGGAATTGGAAAGGCATTATTAAAGAAGCTGGGGGAGGTTGCGGTGGAACGGGGCTGCGGAAGGCTGGAATGGTGGTGCCTGGATTGGAACAAACCCAGTATTGATTTTTACCGTTCTATGGGTGCGGAGCCTATGGATGACTGGACGGTTTACCGGATAGCCGGCAATGCTTTAAAGGAGCTGGCGGATTAATTTTTGATATTTGTTTATAGACATAAAGGGGACGTACACAGATGCATCTGCGTACGTCCCCTTTTTTCATTTATTTATTTTTTTCAATTTCCTGCATCTTCATAGCACGAACCTTTAATGGAAGTCCAAACAGAGTGATGAAGCCATCCGCGTCGTGGTGGTCATATAAATCGCCTGTTGTAAAGGAAGCCAGGGACTCGCTGTATAAGGAGTAAGGTGAAGTGGTTCCTGCCTTAATGATATTTCCCTTATAAAGCTTAAGCTTTACTTCTCCGGTCACATACTCCTGTGTGGATTCCACAAATGCCTGAACTGCTTCACGCAAGGGGGTAAACCATTTTCCTTCATAAACGATCTGTGCAAACTTATTGCTCATATCTTTCTTCACTTCCATGGTAGCACGGTCTAACACCAATTCTTCTAATTGCTGATGAGCCTCAAGGAGGATGGTTCCGCCGGGAGTTTCATAAACGCCGCGGGATTTCATTCCCACAACCCGGTTTTCCACGATATCCACGATGCCGACGCCGTGCTTGCCGCCCAGTTCATTTAACTTGGCAATGATATCAGAAACCTTCATCGTTTCCCCATTGACACTGGTAGGAATACCTTTTTCAAAGGTCATGGTCACATATTCCCCTTCGTTCGGAGCCTTTTCAGGAGATACGCCCAATACTAATAAATGGTCATAGTTCGGTTCATTTGCCGGGTCTTCTAACTCCAGGCCTTCATGGCTGATATGCCATAAGTTACGGTCACGGCTGTAGCTGTTGTCAGCAGAGAACGGAAGGTCGATTCCGTGCTGCTTGCAGTATTCGATCTCATCTTCACGGGACTGCATGGTCCATACATCGGTCATACGCCATGGAGCAATGATCTTTAAATCAGGAGCCAGAGCCTTGATTCCCAGCTCAAAACGGATCTGGTCGTTTCCTTTGCCTGTAGCGCCGTGGCAGATGGCGGTAGCGCCTTCTTTCCTTGCGATTTCCACCAGCCTCTTTGCAATGGCCGGACGTGCCATGGATGTTCCTAATAAGTATTTGTTTTCATAAACTGCATTAGCCTGCACACATGGAATGATGTAATTGTCGCAGAAGTCATCAACCAGATTTTCAACATATAATTTGGTAGCACCGGATAATTTGGCCCGTTCCTCCAAGCCATCTAATTCATTTCCCTGACCGCAGTCGATGCAGCAGCAGATTACTTCATAATCAAAATTTTCCTTTAACCAAGGAATAATGGCTGTGGTATCAAGACCGCCGGAATAAGCTAAAATAACTTTCTCTTTCATTTATAGATCCTCCTCAATTTTAAATGGATTTTTCTCGTTGAACTTTCATAAATATACACCAAAACATTAGAAAATGCAAGGGTAAAATAAAAAATATAAAAAAAACTTGCATAATATACGTTATCAATGTATAATTATAAACTATCAGTAATAGAAAAGGCTGGAAAACCTTAATTATTAGCAGAAGAGCATGTATAAATAAGGTATAAAATGCTGGAATCCGGCATTGACAAAAAATAGATAACCGATGAAAAAATATAAGGAGAGATGAATATGATTAAGGCAGGAATAATAGGATCTACCGGATATGCAGGCGGCGAGCTTGCAAGACTTTTGCTCCAGAGAGACGACATAGAGATCCTATGGTACGGGTCAAAAAGCTATGTGGATCAGAAATACGCTTCTATTTACCAGAACATGTTTCAGATTGTGGACGATTCCTGCCAGGATGACAATGTGGAAGCCCTGGCTGAAATCGCAGATGTAATATTTACGGCAACTCCCCAAGGCTTTTGCGCCTCTCTGATTAATGAGAAAATTTTAAGTAAGACAAAGGTGATTGATCTAAGCGCCGATTACCGGATCAAGGATGTGGCTGTCTATGAAGAATGGTATAAGATGGAACACAAGACGCCTCAGTTTATAAAGGAAGCAGTCTACGGGCTTCCGGAAATCAACCGGGAACAAATTAAAAATGCCAGGCTCATTGCCAATCCAGGCTGTTATCCTACCTGTTCCACCTTATCCATTTATCCGCTGGTAAAGGAAGGACTCATTGATCCCGAAACGATTATCATTGACGCGAAATCCGGAACGTCCGGTGCCGGAAGAGGAGCTAAGGTGGATAATTTATACTGTGAGGTCAACGAAAACATCAAGGCATACGGCGTAGGCAATCACAGACATACACCGGAAATCGAGGAGCAGTTATCCTATGGAGCGGGCCGTCCGGTCACCATAAGTTTTACCCCTCATCTGGTGCCCATGAACCGGGGCATTCTCATAACTGCTTATGGGACTCTCACCAAGCCGGTTTCTTATGAGGAAGTAAAGGCAGCTTATGATAAGTATTATGCAAAGGAATACTTTGTCAGGGTCCTGGAAAAAGATGTGGTTCCTCAGACCAAATGGGTGGAAGGAAGTAACTTTGTGGATGTGAATTTTAAGATTGATCCCAGAACCAACCGAGTAATCATGATGGGGGCTATGGATAACCTGGTAAAGGGCGCCGCAGGACAGGCGGTACAAAATATGAATATCCTGTTTGGATTGCCGGAGAATAAGGGGCTTAGGCTCATTCCTATGTTTCCGTAAGATATGCCAATAAAGGTTGAGTCAAGAAAGAAACAGCCAGATTAATCCAATCGGATCAATAATAAAAGGGATAAGGAGAACATATATGATACTTCGTACCATGACATTGGAAGATTATTACCAGGTACATAAGCTATGGACCGGGATCAAAGGATTTGCAATCCGTACGATAGACGATTCAAAGGAAGGCGTAGAAAGGTTTTTAAAGAGAAATCCCGAAACCAGCGTGGTGGCAGAAGAAGATGGAAACATCATTGGATCCATCCTATGCGGACATGACGGGCGGCGGGGCTGTATGTATCATGTTTGTGTGGCAGAGGAATACAGGCAGAACGGAGTAGGACATAAGATGGCTCTTGAGGTAATGAAACGGCTGCAAAAAGAAGGAATCAGCAAGGTTAACTTAATTGCCTTTAAGTCCAATACTGTTGGCAATGAATTCTGGAGTAAGACAGGCTGGACATACCGCAATGATATCAATTATTACGATTTTAACCTAAATAACGTAAATTCTGTAAATTTTGTTGATTAAGTGAGGAAATGAGATGAATTTAAAAAGAATATCTGCAGAATTTTCCGTATGCAAGCTGTCCGAGCCAATGGACTGGGAAAAACTTGATGAGATCTCCGGGTTTTGGTTTTTGGGAAAGACAGATGAAGAGCTGTCACTGGTATGCGAAACTGCATCAGTTCTCGAAGATACCGTGGAGCGGGAGGACGGTTTTTTGGCATTCCGCATAGAAGGAATCCTGGATTTTTCCCTTATTGGAATATTATCAAAGATATCAACGGTATTGGCTGATCATGGTATCGGAATTTTTGCAGTATCTACATTTAATACGGATTACATTCTTGTGAAAAAGGAAAATTACGAAAAGGCTTTGAATCATCTGGAGACTGCAGGATATACGGTCATAGGAACAAAGGAGGAAGACTGATATGAAACAAATAGACGGCGGAGTAACTGCAGCAAAAGGATTTAAGGCAGCATCCACAGCAGCGGGAATTAAATATAAAGACAGAAAAGATATGGCGATGATTTACAGCGAAGTGCCCTGTAAGGCAGCGGGAACCTTTACCACCAATCTTGTAAAAGCTGCCCCGGTAAAATGGGATAAAGTCGTAGTGGAAAATTCTACCTGCGCCCAGGCTGTGATTGTCAATGCGGGAATCGCCAATGCATGTACCGGAGAGGAAGGGCTTCGTTACTGCATGGAAACTGCAGAAGCGGCGGCGGAGAGCCTTTCCATCCCTGTCAGCTCCGTACTGGTGGCGTCCACTGGAGTGATCGGGAAACAGCTTCCGATGGACCGCATTGTAGCAGGGGTGAAAGCCATGGTGCCGGAACTTGATAGCAGCCAGGAAAGCGGGACGGCAGCTGCCATAGCTATCATGACTACGGATACGGTTAAAAAAGAAGTTGCGGTTCAATTTGAAGTCGGAGGAAAGACCATCACCATGGGCGGCATGTGCAAGGGTTCCGGAATGATCCATCCCGACATGTGCACCATGTTAAGTTTTGTTACCACAGATGTGGCTATTTCCAAAGAGCTTTTGCAGGAAGCCTTAAGAGAGGATATCAAAGACACCTATAACATGATTTCCGTGGATGGGGATACCTCTACCAATGACACCGTGCTCCTTCTTGCAAACGGCATGGCAGGGAATGAGGAGATCCAGACTAAAAATGAGGATTATGAGACATTTTGCAAGGCGCTTAATTTCATCAACGAAACTCTTGCAAAGAAGATGGCAGGCGATGGGGAAGGCTGTACCGCATTGTTTGAGGTGAAGATCATAGGAGCGGAAACGAAGGAGCAGGCAGTGACCCTTTCAAAATCAGTCATCACCTCAAGCCTTACCAAGGCCGCCATTTTCGGCCATGATGCCAACTGGGGCCGAATCCTTTGTGCCATGGGCTATTCCGGAGCCATGTTTGATCCGGAAAAGGTAGACTTATATTTTGAGAGTGCAGCGGGAAAGTTAAAAATCATTGAAAACGGAGTCGCCCTTTCCTACAGTGAAGAGGAAGCCACCAGGATCTTATCCGAACCGGAAGTGACGGCAACTGCGGATATAAAATTAGGTGAAGCAACAGCTACGGCCTGGGGATGTGACCTGACCTTTGACTATGTAAAGATCAATGCGGATTACCGTTCATAAGAAGGGGATATCAGGGGGAAAGAGGAAAGGAGAAAATATATGCAACTGGATCATAGCATTATGGAAAAAGCAGAGGTACTGATAGAAGCCCTTCCCTATATCCAGCGTTTCAACCGTAAAATCATTGTGGTGAAATACGGCGGCAGCGCTATGGTGGATGAGGAATTGAAAAAGCAGGTCATTCAGGATGTAGTGCTTTTAAAGCTGGTAGGTTTCAAGCCAATCATTGTTCACGGCGGAGGAAAGGAAATCAGCAAGTGGGTAGAAAAGTCCGGCATGGAGCCCCGCTTTGTCAATGGCCTCCGGGTAACGGATGAACCTACTATGGAGATTGCAGAGATGGTGCTTAACCGGGTCAACAAAAGCCTGGTGCAGATGGTGAATGAGCTGGGAGTGAAAGCAGTGGGAATCAGCGGCAAGGACGGTATGATGTTAAAATGCCAAAAGCGCTATTCAAACGGAGAAGACATTGGATATGTGGGAGATATTACAGAAGTGGATCCTCAAATCATATATGATTTACTGGAAAAAGATTTTCTCCCTATCATCTGTCCTATAGGCTTTGATGAAGATTTTGAAACCTATAATATCAATGCCGATGATGCGGCCTGTGCCATTGCTACGGCTATGGAAGCGGAGAAGCTGGCTTTTTTGACGGATGTTGAGGGCGTTTATAAGGATTTTCAGAATAAGGAATCCCTTATATCAGAAATGTCCATGGCCGAAGCACAGGAATTTGTGGAAAGCGGGATGCTGGGAGGAGGTATGCTCCCTAAGCTTCAAAACTGCATCGATGCCATGAAGCAGGGAGTATCCAGGGTACATATCATGGATGGACGGATTCCCCATTGCCTGCTTTTGGAAATATTCACGAACAGGGGGATCGGAACGGCCATAATGAGTGCAGGAGAGGAGCGTTTTTATCATGCGAAGCAAGCAGGAGTACATTGAGAAAGCGGAGTCGGAGATTTATAAGACCTACAACCGTTTTCCTATTGTTTTTGACCATGGGGATGGTGTCCGTCTTTATGATACGGATGGAGAGGAATATCTGGATTTTGGAGCCGGGATCGCTGTCATGGGTTTGGGCTATAACGACCCGGAATTTAATGAAGCCTTAAAGGAACAGGTGGATAAGCTTCTTCATACCTCTAATTTATTTTATAATGTCCCGGCTGTGGAAGCGGGAGAGCTGATTTTAAAGGCCTCAGGTATGGATAAAGTGTTTTTTACCAACAGTGGAACGGAGGCTGTGGAAGGCGCTTTAAAGATAGCCAGAAGATACGCTTACAATAAGGATGGAGGCCATGACCACGAAATCATTGCCATGAAACATTCTTTTCACGGCAGGAGCTTTGGAGCTCTTTCCGTAACAGGTAATGATCATTACCAGGAACCCTTTAAGCCTTTGCTTCCGGGAATAAAATTTGCTGATTTTAATGATCTGGATAGTGTGAAGGAACTGCTGAATGATAAAACCTGCGCCATAATCATGGAAACAGTTCAGGGAGAAGGAGGCATCTATTCGGCCGACGAGGAATTTTTAACGGGTGTAAGAGCACTTTGTGATGAGAATGATATGCTGCTGATCCTTGATGAGATCCAGTGCGGAATGGGACGGACCGGTACCATGTTCGCCTGGCAGAAATACGGTGTAAAGCCGGATGTGATGACTGTGGCAAAGGCTTTAGGAAATGGCGTACCGGTAGGAGCATTCCTGGCTGCAGGAAAAGCCGCGACGGCCATGTCCCCCGGCGACCATGGTACCACATACGGCGGAAACCCTTTTGTGACAGCTGCGGCGTTCAAAGTACTGGAATTGTTTGAAAAGAGGAAAATCGTAGAACATGTAAAAGAAATGGGAGAGTATCTTGCAGCAAAGCTTAAATCTCTGGCGGACCGGTATGATATTATAACTGACCAGAGAGGCATGGGATTGATCCAGGGACTTGAGTTTTCTGTACCGGTTGCCCCCATTGTGAGCCAGGCACTGTTGGAGCAAAAACTGGTTCTTATAAGCGCCGGGACGAATGTTATCCGCTTTGTTCCTCCGCTTGTGATCGAAAAAGAGCATGTGGATGAAATGGTTGAGAAGTTAGAGGCGGTACTAAAGCGCCAGCCTTAACATTTTTGCCGGAGTTTTCGGAAGGATTTTTTGAAGACTCCGGCTTTTTATGATTGATTCTCAAAGCTTCAGCAATTCCGGCTCAATCCTGTTAATATAAGTTTCCAAAGAATTCCGGTCAATGAGCGCTGGAATCACCCCTTGTCTGGAAACGCAGAAGCCTGCGGCATATGCAGCGATTCTGGCCGATGCTTCCATGGAGTATCCGGAAGATAAATAGGCGGCTAGTGCCGCGATGAAAGCATCTGCGGCTCCGGTAGTATCCACAGGGGGAAAGGGGGAGGCTGGTAAGTATCCTTGAAAGGAGGGATCCTTTAGATAACAGCCGGAATGTCCAAGGGTGATGATCACAGTCCTTGCTCCCTGTTTCACAAATTCCTCAGCTTTTCCTTCCACATCCGAAATATGCGGGCATAATAATTCTGCTTCTATCCGATTGGGAACGAAAATATCGATCAGCTTCATGAGAGAAGGCCGGATGGATTTCATGGCAGCCGGCTTCAAAATATTTTCAGCTCCATATTTTTTTGCAAGACTGGCAGCCGTTTCTATGGCTGATTCAGGAACTTCGGTTTGAAGAAGGCAGTAACCGGAATGTTCAAATGCTTTTTCATAAGAGGTAACATCAGCCGGTTCCAGATTCTGATTGGCTCCTGTCAGGATGGTAATCATGCTTTCACCGTCATTCTGGACATGAATATAGGCTTTTCCTGTTTCCCTGTGAGCATCTCTTTTTAAGCCCTGGACATCTACCTGGTTTTCTTCCATGCAGGTGTATATTAAGTTAGAGTCATAATCGCTTCCCACTTTGCCAATAAGAGAAACTTCGTTTCCGAGTTTTGCAACGCCCACAGCCTGGTTGGCTCCCTTACCCCCTGGGATGACGGAATGCCTGCTGGTGCTGACGGTTCTTCCTGGCTGGGGAAGTTCATCCACGTTTAAGGTCACGTCGATGTTTACACTTCCGACTACCACAATCTTTTTTCCATGAGAGGCAAAGGGTAGGGCAATGCTTTGGGTATTTTCAAGAGGAAAGTCCCCTTGAAAAGGTGAATATTCTTCTTCTCTTTTTTCGCACTTTTCTATCAGACGGCTGCAGACAAAAGAGCCGAATTCATAGTAAGGAATCCGGATGCTGGATATACCTGGGAAGGCAATGTTTTCACGGGCATCATCTCTTAAACTAATAAGGGACAAATCCGAAGGAACATGGAACCGGAGCTTTGATAAATGTTCCAAGAGAACAAGAGCGGACGCATAATGAGTGCTGATAATTCCCGTCGGAGTGTGGGTCAATATGCCATTGCGCCAGCCTTCTGCTTCAAGAGGAAGGTTCATGGAACTGTTGTAAGGAATGCTGTGGTCAAACAAACATTTCTTAAAACCTTGGAGAACCATCTCTGACCGCAGACTGTCCTGTTTTGTGAGACAGCCAAGCTTTGTGTGGCCATATTGAATCAGAATTTCTGCTGCGGCATATCCCATGCCTGCAAAATCAATGAAGTAGGAAAGAGGATCTTCTGTGCTGTTGATACAGCAAACCTCTATGCCCTGTTCCTCGAAATAATGTCTGCCATCCAGGCTGTCGTCGTTTACTGGTTCCCAGATGACCCCGTCTACATGATTATTGCATAGGGAAGTGATATTTTTCAGTTCATTTTCAGGACTGTCCATGCTGTCATAGATTAAAATACTATAGCCGCTTTTCTGTGCCGCACTTATCATACCGTTTATCAATTGACTGGTTTTCCCTATGGATTTAAGCAGGACACCGAACATAAAGGTTTTTGCTTCCGGATTATTTTTAACCGTACTGTAAGGGGTATAGTGATAGTCTTTTACAATTTTAAGGACACGGTTTCTGGTTTCAGGACTAATGTTTTTGTCTTTGCTGTTCACTATTTTTGATACGGTGGATATTGAAACACCGGCCAACTGGGCGATTTCCTTAATTGTCATGTGGCTCTCTCCCTTTTATTGATTGATTGTAACAAATAATGAGTAATATGAAGTTAATTATGTAGCAGATATATGTATTTGTCAATAAGTTATATAAATGATACTAGCAAAACAATATAAGAAAGTAGTTTAATAAAATATTTTTTTATGCAAAAGTACTTGACATCTCATTCGGAGGATGTTAGCATTAGGATTATAGAAATGCAGATAAGAAAGCTGTTTTATTTTTGGGCAAAAAGGAAAAACGTTTTACCAAAAAGATAAGAGTGAAATGATTTCCTTTTTCACTATATTTTAAAAGGAGGTATTTCAATGAAAAAAAGAGTTTGGAGCATTCTGATGACGGCAGCACTGGCAGTATCGCTGACCGGCTGTTCCGGTGGGGCGGGAGCAGCAAAGGAGGCCGGTAAAACGGTAGAGGCAACCGCAGGAACAACGGCAAATGCAGCATCAGAGAATGGGGATGGAAAGGAAAAGGCAGGGGACGGAAAAAGGGTATGTATTGTTTATTCCGGAAATTTAGGGGACAAGTCCTATAACGATTCCTGCAATGAGGGAGCAAAAGAGGCTGCCGCAGATTATGGAGTGGAAATTAAAAATCTGGAGGGCACATCTGCAGAGGAATGGGAAGCAAACTTTTTATCTGCCTGCGAGGACGGTTATGATCTTGTTATTTGCTCCTCCTCTAACTTTGAAGAGTACATGAAAGAGCATTGTGCCAGCTATCCGAATGTGAAATTTGCAATTATCGACACTACGGTGGAAGGCGATAATATTGTATCCATCAGCTTCGCACAGAATCAGGGTTCTTTCCTGGCAGGTGCAGCAGCCGCCATGTTCACTCAGAAGACAGATATTGAAGGGGTAAACCCGGATAAGATCATTGGCTGGGTAGGCGGAATGGATATTCCGGTTCTTCATGATTTCTTCACAGGATATGAGCAGGGAGCAAAATACATAGACCCGGATATCAAGGTTCTTCAGTCTTTTGCAGGAACATGGAACGATCCGTTAAAGGGCAAGGAGCTGACACTGGCGCAGTTTGATCAGGGCGCAGATATCGTAATGAACGTAGCTTCCGGCACAGGCCCTGGAATTTTAGAAGGAGCAAAGGAAGCTGGAAAATATGCCATAGGTGTGGATCTAAACCAGGATAATGACCAGCCGGGAAGCGTACTGACCTCTATGGTAAAGCGTGTGGACACAGCCTGCTATCTGGCAATCCAGTCAGTGGTTGAAGGCACCTTTAAGGGTAATTCCACTTCATATCTGACCATAAAGGAAGAGGGCGTTGGCCTGACCGATTTCAGTGTGATGAAAGAGCACCTGGGAGATAAATTCCCGGAAGACATTGTAGAAAAGGTTAAAGAACTGGAAGAGAAGATCGTTTCCGGGGAAATAGTGGTAGAGAATTATACCGGTTTCGGTGCAAATAAATAGCAGGAACTGAAAAGAATGCAGAATGGTTTGGATTTCCTGATTCCCCTCGGGTTTCCAAACCATTTTACAATCATAAGGTACGGGAAACGGCTGCTAACATAAAGAAGAGGGTGAAAGTTTGAGCGAATATGTAATAGAAATGAAGGATATTGTAAAGTCATTCGGAAATGTTCATGCAGTAAGGAACGGGCAGTTCACCTTAAAAAAGGGTGAAATCCATTCTCTGATCGGAGAAAACGGAGCCGGTAAATCCACCATGATGAAGCTGCTTTACGGTATGTATCCCATTGATGACGGAAGCATCCGGATCCATGGAGATCATATCCCATCCATTTCTCCTAAAATTGCCATTGAAAAAGGAATCGGAATGGTTCATCAGGAATTTATGCTGGTCAATGAACTGACGGTATTGGAAAACATTATTCTGGGATTTGAACCAAGGCATGGAATCACCATTGATTTTGATAAGGCCAGAAAGACGGTGGAACAGTATATCAATCAGTATGGAATGGATATCCAGCTTGGGAAAAAGATCAATCAGATATCCGTAGGTGAGGCGCAAAGGGTGGAGATCATCAAAACCTTAACCAGAGGAGCCAATGTGATCATCCTGGATGAGCCTACGGCAGTCTTAACGCCCCAGGAAACCAAACAGCTTTTTGTGATTCTTCAGAATTTAAGAAAAGATGGGAAATCCCTGGTATTTATCTCTCATAAATTGAATGAAGTCATGGAAATTTCTGACCGCATCAGCGTCATGCGTCAGGGGAATTATATTGGAAGCGTCAGTAAGGAAGAGACTTCCCCGGCAGAACTTGCCAAAATGATGATCGGAAGAGAAGTATTTTTAAATATAGAAAAAACACAGACAAAGCCTGGGGAAAAGGTTTTGGAAGTGAAGGATGTTTGGGTTTCCGGAGAAAAGGAGATCTCAAAGATCCGAGGGGTATCACTGGATGTCCGGGCAGGAGAGATCGTTGGTATAGCGGGAATCGATGGAAATGGACAAAGTGAGCTGATTGAAGCAATCGCAGGACTCCGGCAGGTTGAAAAAGGAAGCGTGCTCTTAGACGGAAAAGAGTTAGGGGGCCTTAGTCCAAAGCAGATCCGAAAGGCGGGTTTATCCCATATTCCGGAAGACCGCAATACAAGAGGCTTAAACCGATCCATGAGCATCAAGGAAAACCTCATAGCCGTACAGGTTGGGGAAGCTCCCTTTTGCAAAGGGGTCGTACGAGATGATAAGGAAACGATGGAATATGCAAAACAGCTGTCTGAAGTTTTTGATATTCGTCCCAGAGACCCGGAGATATCCACTCAGTCCTTATCAGGCGGAAATGCACAGAAGGTAGTAGTTGCAAGGGAAGTTTCTATTGGGGGGAAACTTCTGGTTGCATCACAGCCTACCAGAGGTGTTGATATTGGAGCCATTGAATCCATCCGGAAAATTCTGCAGGAGGTCAAAGCCAAAGGAATGGGGGTTTTGTTAGTCTCTGCTGACTTGGAGGAAATCTTGTCCCTTTCAGACCGGATCGTTGTCATGCACGAAGGCAGGATAACAGGAAGGTTAAAAGCGGAGGAAGCCAACGAGGATAATCTGGGGTTACTGATGATGGGCGGAACTGCATCAGCTAAGGAAAGGGGAAGTACAACATGAATGTAGCGGTAAAGAGCATACAGAAAATTTTACTTACCATGCTGCTTGCATTGGCAATCGGAGCCTTATTTATCCTATTTATCGGAGAAAATCCCTTAGAAGCCTATGGGGCACTGCTGCGTGGGGCATTTAACGGGAAGCTAAAGATAGGAACCACCCTGGCTAGCTTTACGCCCCTTCTTCTCACCTCTTGTGCGTTTGCGGTCGCGGCAAAAGCGGGAGCATTCAACGTAGGAGTGGAAGGTGAAGTGTTTCTGGGAGGGATTACTGCCGCATACATCGGCATCAACTGGACATTTCTTCCGGCTCCTGTCCTCTTAATTGTCTGCTTTCTGGGAGCCATGACAGTGGCGGCTTTGTGGGCACTTATTCCAGCCGTGCTGAAAGCTTATTACCGTGTGAGTGAGGTTTGTGTGACCATTCTCATGAACAGCGTTGCCTTGTACATAACCTCTTATCTGGTCAGCGGTCCCATGAGTGCAGGCGTGGCCAATGCCCAGTCTCTGCCGGTGACGGTGAACCTGCCTCAGTTTATGAAGCCAAGCAGTGTCAATGCGGGACTTTTTATAGCACTTATTACAGTGGTTTTTATGATCTGGGTCTTAAACAAAACTACTTTTGGATATAAAGTAAAAACAGTGGGAACCAATCCATCTCATGCGGAGTATGTGGGTATCAGTCCCAAGAAGATATTTATACAATCCATGATGCTTAGTGGAGCATTGGGCGGAATGGCCGGCTGTATCGAAGTCTTGGGAGTTCACGGTTATTTCCTGAATAATTTTGCGGCAGGGCTTGGTTCCAACGGCATGCTGGCTTCTCTGATCGTTAAGAACAATCTGGTTTTTGCCCCCTTTATGTCCTTCTTCCTGGCGGTGTTAAAATCAGGAGCCATGGGGATGCAGCAGAGTACCGGTGTACCAAAATCAATCGTTGATACTATAACAGCCGTCTTCATTATTGTGGCGACCATGGAACTTTTGTTCCAGTTTAAGGATAAGAAAAATAAAAAGGAAAAGAGCAAATAGGAGGAGGCAGGACTATGGATTTTGGAAAAATTTTCAGTGTATCCTTGATATATGCAACCTTTCGTTCTGCCACGCCTATTATTTATGCGGCATTGTGTGCAGCCATCACTCAGCAGGCGGATATTTTAAATATCGGAACGGAAGGAATCATGCTGACCGGTGCGTTTGCGGCAGTGGCAGTCAGCTATTTAACCGGAAGCTGGCTTTTAGGAGTTATAGTCGCCATGATAGCAGGGCTTATTATGGCCATGATCATGGCAGTCGGCCATATCCGTTATAAAGCGGAGATCTGTGCCATCGGTATGGGGATCAATTTATTTGCATTGGCTATCACCAAGTTTCTTTTAAACAGCGCTTTGGGAAAAAGCGGAACCTTTTCGGAACCAGGGATCATTGCAATCCCAAGGGTCAGTCTTCCTTTTCTGGCTAAAGTTCCATTTTTAAAAGAGATTTTTGACAACTGGTGCATCACCGAGTGGTTTGTGATTGTACTAATTATACTGGTCTGGTTTGTATTTTATAAAACGGTCTGGGGCCTTCGCTTGAGGGCAGTAGGACAGTTTCCAATGGCAGCGCAGACGGCAGGAATCAATGTAAATTCCATGAAATACCGGGCCATTGCCATATCGGGCCTGATCGGAGGCCTGGCAGGTGCCCATTTATCCTTAGGATACAGCAAAATGTTTACGGAAAATATGACAAATGCCAGAGGATTCATGGGAGTGGCGGCCATGTATTTTGGAGGAGCCCACCCAATCCTGACTGCGGCAGGATGTCTGGTGTTCGGATTGACAGATTCCATAGGAGCCAGACTTCAGGCTTACGGAGTGCCGTCTCAGCTGGTGCTTTTAATGCCTTATGTGGTGACCATAGCCACTCTGGCAGTATCCATGGCATCTAAAATGGCAAGGGAAAAGAAGAAAAAGAGTGCATTGGCAAAAGCTTAAAAAGGAGATTAATCAATGGAAAAGCAAAAGGTTATCCTGGACTGTGATCCAGGACACGATGATGCAGTGAACATAATACTGGCAGGAAAAAACAGTGGGATAGAGGTGTTGGGCATTACCGTGGTGGCAGGAAACCAGTCCCTTAAAAAAACCACAAGAAATGCTTTGAATATCTGCCAGTACTTAGGGCTTGATATCCCGATCTATGCCGGCTGTGGGCAGCCCATGATCCGGGATAAGCAGCTCCTAGCAGGGGATATCCATGGAGAAAGCGGACTTGACGGTCCGGTTTTTGAACCGTTACAGAGAAATGAAGAGGCGGAGCATGGAGTCATGTTTCTCGTCCGCACGCTGATGGAGTCGGAAGGTGACATTATTCTGGTGCCAACAGGTCCCCTGACCAATATTGCCATGGCTATGAGAATGGAGCCTCGTATTATACCGAAGATAAAAAGAATTGTCCTGATGGGAGGCTGCTATCAGCTGGGTAATGTAACTCCGGCGGCTGAGTTTAATATCATAGCCGATGCAGATGCAGCTCATGTGGTATTTACCAGCGGACGCCCGATTACTATGGTAGGGCTTGATGTGACCAGGAAGGTACTCTGTTATCCCCAGGTGGTAAAACGGATGGAAGCAATCGGCACACCGGCGGCCCGACTGTTTACAGATCTGATGGGACATTTCAACAAGAGCCAAAAGCAAGTTTTCGGCTGGGAAGGCGGCCCTCTTCATGACCCGGTGACCATTGCCTCCATCATTGATCCGGAGCTCCTGGTGACAAAACCTATGTTTGCGGAAGTGGATATCAGAAGCGTACAAAGCTATGGAAGGACTAATTGTGACTTCTTTGGCTACAGTCACAGAGAAGCAAATGTGGATGTGGCAGTGGATATTGATGTGGAACGTTTCTGGGATTTGATCGAGACGGGAATCCGGGCTTACGGTTCGTGAGGTAGATGATGGAACGATTAAAAGAAGTACTGGAAAGCAAAAGAGATGAATATGTTAAATATTTATCAGAACTGATTACCATCGATACTCAGGATCTGGGACATGGGATTGCCGGAGGAAGAGAAAAAGAGGGACAGGAATATTTGATCCGGCTGTTAGAGGAGATGGGAGCAGATCAGATAGAAAGAGATCCCATGACCGAAGAGACGATCGCAGCCTCTATAGAAACATATGGAGAAGGCAATCCTGGCCATGATTATAAGGACCGCTATAATGTTTATGCTGTTTTTAAAGGGCAGGGAAGCAAGAGCCTGATGTTTAACGGACACATGGATACCATGCCTCCGGGGGATGAGTCCTTGTGGAATGTGCCGCCTCATGCACCGGAAATAGCAGATGGCAAGCTGTTCGGCCTGGGAGCTGCGGATATGAAAGGGGGCCTTATGGCTTCCGTCATGGCAGTAAAGCTTTTAAAGGATGCCGGTTTCTCCCTTCCTCTTAATGTCCACATCTGCTCTGTATGTGATGAAGAGGGAGGCGGAAATGGCTCCATTCAGGCGGTCATGAGAGGAAAACGGGCGGATGGAGTGGTGGTCTGTGAACCAACATCCGGAGAGCTGATTCTGGCTCATATGGGATTCGTATTTATGCAAGTACGGATCACCGGGAAATCCAACCATTCCGGAGCCAAATGGCTTGGGGTAAGCGCCATTGAAAAGGCAATAAAGATCATAGAAAGACTGAATGAACTGGAGCATGGCTGGTTGCTTAAATTTAAGCACCCCCTTCTTCCGGCCCCTAATTTAAACGTGGGGACCATTCATGGAGGAAGTGCGGGATCTACGGTTGCCGGGGATTGTGAATTTGATATGTGCATCCATTACCTTCCTGGTCTGATGAGTCATGAGCAGGTGGTGGCTGAGGTCACAGATGAGATCAGGCGCCTGGCAGAAAGCGATCTATGGCTGCGGGAGCATATGCCGGAAATCAGTATTTATCAGGCAGGAGGTCCTTTTGAGATGGAAAAGGGGCCGTTTGTAGACAGCTTTGAACGAGCATTTGAAAAAGCGGTGGGAAAACCAGTGGCCATAAAGGGCTCACCGGCTGGCTGTGACTCCAGGCTGTGGAGAAATATAGCCGGTTGTCCGACCATTCAGTTTGGACCCGGAAATCTGGAACAATGCCATTCCGTAAATGAATATATTCAGATAGAGGAATATCTTAAGGCAATTCATATCTATGCACAATTGATTTTAGAATGGGGAAAGGAAAACAGTACAGATGAATAAGAAAATACTATTGGCAGGAGAATCCTGGATGAGTTATACTACACATGTAAAGGGGTTTGATTCTTTTTATACCTCTACCTATGAGACAGGAGAAAAGTGGCTGAAAAAGGCGCTGGAGAATGCCGGTTATGAGGTGACGTTCCTTCCGAATCATCTGGCATCGGACGAATTTCCATTTACTATGGAAGAATTAAAGCAGTATGATGGGGTCATTCTGTCCGATATCGGAGCAAATACCCTGCTGCTTCCCGCAGCGACTTTTGCTCACAGCCGGAAGATGCCGGACCGCTGTAAGCTGATCCGGGATTATGTTCTGGATGGAGGCGCACTTTTGATGATCGGAGGATATATGACATTCTCCGGCGTGGATGCAAAGGGTAAGTGGCATGATACCGCTGTACAGGAAGTTCTTCCTGTGGAGGTATTGACTGTGGATGACAGAATGGAACACTGCGACGGAGCAAAGCCTGTTGTAGGAGAAATCCATGAAGCCATATCCGGACTTCCGTCAGACTGGCCGGAAGTATTGGGATACAATAAAACAGTGGCAAAGCCGGAAGCAATTGTACCCGTTACCATAGAAAATGATCCGTTCCTGGCACTGGGAACCTACGGAAAAGGAAGAAGTGCGGCATTTACCACGGATTGCGCCCCTCATTGGGCTCCGCCGGAATTTTGTGAGTGGGAATATTACGATCAGCTTTGGAAGGGGATCCTTGACTGGCTGACGAAAGAATAGAGGGCTTGTAATGAAAAAGGAAGGCTGGGAAGAGGAAGCGGTACAGCTTTTAAAGGATTTGATGGAAATCAGGACAGTAAACGGAAAAGATGGAGAGAAACCGGCTGCGGAATATATCTGTCAATACTTAAACAGCCGTGGGGTGAAGGCCTTTGTACAGGATATCGGAGAGGGAAGGGGAAACGTAATTGCCCTGCTCCCTGGAGAAGATACGGACAAGGGAATGATCTGGAATGGACATCTTGACACGGTGGACTACGGTCAGCTTGAGAGCTGGGAGCGTTCACCATGGACTCCAGAGATCCATAACGGTTTCCTCTTTGGCCGGGGAGCCAGTGACATGAAGAGCGGACTGGCTGCTATGGTATATGTTCTTGGAATGCTGGGGGAGGCTGGAAAGAAGCCAAAGACCTCCATCCAGTTTCTTGGGACATGTGACGAAGAGCGGGGAGGAACCGGAGCAAAGGCCATCATTTCCGGCGGATATATGATGGAAGCATCGACGTTACTGATCGGAGAACCTACGGGCTGTACTGTGGGAATCGGACAAAAAGGCTGTATCTGGCTGGAATTAGAAGTAAGAGGCAAGACCAGCCACGGGGCATATCCGGAAGAAGGCTGCAATGCTGTCACGTGTGCATATGAAGCGGCCGAGCAACTGGGAGACTGGATCCGTGGTCATGACCATCAGGTACTTGGAAATGCTACCGCACAGATTACAGAAATCCGGGGAGGGATACAACCTAATATGACACCGGATCTGTGCACTGTTTTAATGGATATCCGAACCGTGCCGGGACTTACATATGAAATGATTCTCTGCCAGCTGGAGACAGTTTTTCAGGACATCAGCCGGAAATCCGGAGGAATTCCCAGTCTGACTACTGCAATGAAGAATCACAGAATAAGCATTGAAGCGGACAAATCTTCCTGGGGAGTTTCCCGGTTGGTAAAGAGCATGGAGGCTGTGGGAATTAAGGAAGCTTATTCAGGAATTTCCTATTTTACCGATGCCTCCATACTGGCGGAAGGAAAAGAAGGGATTACGACTGTCTTATTTGGACCAGGTTCGGCAGATATGGCACACAAGCCCAATGAATGTGTACGCATCGCGGATTATCTTATGGCAGTACAGGCATTGACAAATTTGGCAGCAGCGAGGATTGAGGATGAGAGCAACAATTAAGGACATTGCGAATGACACAGGACTTTCTGTGACGACGGTATCTCTGGTATTAAATAGGAAAGCCCATAAGATACCGGAGGATACAAAAAAACGGATTATGGAATCGGCACAGAAGCTTAACTATCGGCCGAACCAGCTGGCAGTCAGTCTGGTTAAAAAGAGAAGCAAAACCATAGGCCTAATTATTCCTGACATCGGAAATGTCTTTTACGCCCATATGGTAAAGGGAATTGAGGAGTGCTGCAGGGAGTTTGGCAGAACGCTGATCTTGTGCAACACCAACGATCTCCATGAGAGGGACATGGAATATATCCATCTTCTGGCCGACCAGGGCGTAGACGGAATCATCTATGTCATGTCCAGAGAAAGTGATGAGACAGCCGGTAAAGAATCGGTTCGTTTATTGGAACGGCTTCAGCTGCCGTTTGTGCTTTTGGACCGCTTTCTTACGGATGTGGACTGTGCTGAAATAATCCTGGATCATGAGCTTGGAGGATATCTGGCAGCGAGACATCTGGCAGAGCTTGGCCATAAGAAGATCGCCTGTGTAACAGGTCCTGCAAATCTGGCGGATTCAGAAAGAAGATTAAAAGGATATGCCCGCGCTCTGCAGGAATTTCATATTCCTTTTGATAAAAAACTGGTTTATGAAGGCGATTATACCATGGAATGCGGGGAGCGCGCCGTAACAGAGCTGATGCAGTATGGATTTACGGCGATATTTGCCTGCAACGACCTATCTGCTTTTGGAGTGTATAGGCAGCTGTCCAAATATCATAAGAAAGTACCAGAAGATATATCGGTGGTAGGATACGATGATGTTTTGTATGCGGATATGATGGCAGTTCCTCTTACAACGGTCAGACAGCCGGTATATGAGATGGGAGTAGAGTCAGTCAAACGGCTGATTTCTCAGATAAAAAAGAAAAAAGTAGAAAAAAGACAAGCGGTATTTGAACCGAAATTGATAATAAGAAGCAGTACAATGGGAATCGGACAGGAGTGCAATATATGAAAATATTGAATTTTGGTTCTTTGAATATTGATTATGTTTACCAGATGGATCATTTTGTCAGAGAGGGAGAAACCATATCCTCTGATTCTTTGGAGATATTTTGCGGAGGAAAAGGCCTCAATCAGTCTCTGGCACTGAGCAAAAGCGGCGTCAAAGTCTGGCATGCAGGGGCGGTTGGGGAACAGGATGGTGATATATTGACCCAGCAGCTGGAGCAATTTGGCATAGACACAAGGAATATCAAGCGGGTAAAGAATAAGACAGGTCACGCCATAATTCAAAAGAATCAAGCAG
>Ga0213828_1000509_pt1 | contig 36980 bp, 51 predicted proteins | sample MC6MC0897MG_FD_180664 | JGI IMG/M metagenome (GOLD analysis project Ga0213828, IMG submission 180664) | Enriched soil aggregate microbial communities from Iowa State University, Ames, United States - MC6-MC0897-MG | ecosystem: Environmental > Terrestrial > Soil > Unclassified | place: USA: Iowa...
TTCTTTATATTACCATATTTTGAATTATAAATGAAAAAGAAGGAGCTTTAGCAAAAATATTACTAAATGCTCCTTCTTTATTAGTTGGAGGTAATCATCACACCATAATGAAATTTTGCCGTCAATCGCTCATATCGTTGAAACTGATACTTGGCAAACCATTCTGAACGAAAATGAGCTTTTAACACAACCCGTTTTTTTGCCACACGTTTTGCTTCACATACCCATTCATCTGTTAATGAAGCATGCTCTCCAGCTATTCGGAGCGCCTCAAAATTAGTAGCTTCATCAATAATCTCCTCAAACATTGGGTCCATGTAGACAACATCAAAAGATTTGTCCGGTAATTTTTTCAAGTAACGAGTGGCTTCATCTTGAACTACCTCAATATGACGCATACACGCCGTTAATGGTAGCTCTGTTGTATCATAGGTTTGCATCCCCTGTTTCACAATAAACGCCACATTTGGATTTGCCTCAAGCCCCACGACACGCCCTTTTCCACCAACTGTATATGCGGCAAGCATAGCATCCGCAGCAAGTCCAAGTGTACAATCAAGCAATGAATCGCCTATTTCCAGCTGTGCCGCTTCTAAAAATGGCTCCTCTTCTCCACGAGCTACACGCTTTAAGCGAAATGCTGCTGAATTGGGATGGAAGAAAAATGGTTCATTTGTGCCCAAAGCATAGTATTCAAAGCGATTTTTTCCAGCAACTATTACATGTGCCCGATGTTCCTCCGAGATTTTACGAATAGAACGTTTTTTTCGTGGCTCAAAGAAAGCCCCTAATTCATTACAAGCAAAAGCAGCGAGCGCCATCGATACATCGTCTGGTCTGCCCGCTGTCGTGACAATAGTCTTTATTTCTCGCATGTTTGCTCTAAAACACCTGTTAAATGAGTAACGATTTGTTCCACTGGAAACCCTTCAATTTGTTCACGTGGAATAAAGTATGCTAATTCTCCATCCTTTAAAATCGCCATTGAAGGTGAGCTCGGTGGGACATCCTCAAAATAACTACGCATCGCTGCAGTCGCCTCCGGATCCTGACCTGCAAAAACCGTTACCAAATGATCAGGCTTCACCGCCGCCACAGCCTCACGAGCTGCCGGACGTGCCAGCCCCGCCGCACAACCACAAACCGAGTTAATCACCACCAACGAAGTCCCCTTCGTCTCCGCCATAAATTCATTCACCGCATCAGCCGTCGTCAGCTCCGTAAAGCCAGCCCCAACCAGCTCCTCACGCATCGGTTTCACAACCTGCTTCATATATTCATCGTAAGCGTTCATGCTTTTACCCTCTTTCATATGTATTCGCAAAGCTTATTATAGCAAGGTTTCTCACGAATGTACAAAAACATGCTTTTATCTAATTTCGCAGGTTTTCGGGGGAAATGTGACTTTTTTGTGATTTTGGTGACTTTTTTGTGTAACGAAGTGTTGTTAAAATTCGGGTCGTTACACACCTAAAAAATGGAATTACTTAGTATATAAATAATATAAGAAAGACCTGGTATCATTTTGAAAATGGCCCTGGTCATTTATTTATATGGCTTAAACGTCTAAAATTGATCACCAAAATTAACACATATTATATTTTCATCATTATGAATCATCCTGATTACGTTGTAGCCTTGTTCTCGTAAAAGATTTAGGGCAATTTCATCTGTTAATGTCTCATGTTCTTCATGAGTCAAAAATAAGCTGGATAAACCTATAATCGCTAAATCATCTGGTTTACGTTTGAATAAAAAACGTACTGGCACTATTGTTTCGTAACTCATGATCTCCACCACCTTTTACAGATATTTCTACATTGCATGGTGAATAACCTTCTTACTAACAATAAAATCAGATACTAACACTTTCATTTATTGGAATTACGGATATTGTTATCTAATTTTTATATACAATTAAAAATAAATTTCCTAGAATGGTAAATAGTAGAATAGATAGGAAGGAGATTGAAAATGAATACTTGCCCAAACTGTTTAGCCCAAAATTCTTTTAAAAAGTGTATACAAGATGATCACAGCTTAACTGTTTGTGAATATTGCAATTCAGTGATTGAAAAAATACCAATTTCGAGTGAAGATATTGTTGATGAGGATTTTTCTTCACCGAGGATATTTACATCTTCACTTGATCGCCCCCCAGTGTATGATGAAAAAAACATTGCTACATTTAATACTTTAATAAAAATTACACTGCTTATCGGTTTAATAATATTTGTATGTGTAATAATATATAATGTTTATACATTTTCGTATTTCTTTTAATTCTCTTGACAAGTATTCTATTTTTTATTGTTCAACACAAATAAATGTTGTATCACACAAAAGACCAGCTCGGCTAAAAATAGCTTTGCTGGTCATTGATAATTATTAGATTAATTTCAACAGGTACCTTACTTATTAGATTACTTTTTATCGTTTCTTCGCTGTTGAATAGTAATGTATAACCCAATTAAACGGTCAGTTGTCATTGTGTCATTCTGTAAATCTTTTAAATGCGATTCCTGAATGATGCCGTCTTTAACCGCCTGTGCAATAAAATTCTCCGTTTCGGTTTTCATAGCTGGGCTTCCTGGATTCCATGTTTGAGCCACTTTAATTTCCTCCTTTTTATCCTCTACGATTAGTTGTACTTGCATTTTGCTGTTACTTGGTACGATTACTTGTCCTAATTTATAGCCTGCTGGCATCTTCCAGTTTGCTTTAACTTCGAAATGCGGTCGATCAATATTGCCTATCCATGAGCCACCCCATGTAATGCCAAGCTTTCGTGCAATAGCCCCTACTCGAGTAAGTGTAGCTACATCATATAAAGACTGTGGAGGACCAACAGCAATATCCCAAGCTAGGCGTGATTTGTGATTGCTAGTTAGTGTCCAGGTAACAATTTGCCCTGGTCTAGTACGACCCTGAGCATATAGGTATTTTTGGCGTTCCTGTGAGCGATATGTTTCAGTAATAAAGATGTTCTTTATACCAGCCTTGTAACACTCCTGGAATAATAATCGGCAAGCCGTTTGTGCTGCAGGTAATAGTTCGGCAAGATCTCGACATGTAGTAGTTACGCTAGTCATTTCGCATCACCTTCCCCTGTTTTATCCTTTACGATTGCTAAAATGTTTTTAATGAAGTCAGGTGTTGGCAAGCCCATCTTTGTGCCATTTTCCGTTATAGAAATAAATTCGAGTACACAGAATGCAATGGCTGCTCCATCACCTGCGTACTCGATACCTGGAATAACTAGCGCAAGTAAATACACTGAGCTAACTAGCATTAAGTAATAAATTTTTCGGATAATACCATTAAATCCAATACGACTGTTGAGGTTTTGATTAATGATTCCAGTCATAATCCCAGTCGCATAATCGATAGCCATAAAAGCGATTAAAACCGTTACAGCCATACCTAATCCATCCACTGAATAGGATACCAGTGTACCAATTACTCCACTTACTGCAGCAATCCATTTTTCCATTTGAACACTTCCTTTTTCCAAAATAAAAAGGACATGTCTTATTGACGTATCCTTTTAAATTTTTATAATTTCTACTTGATGTAGATTTAAATTTTGTCTATTTGCATTAATACGTTCTTGACCTTTAAAACAATATTCCGTTTCTAATTCAAAACCAATCCAATTACGTCCTGTGTTATCACATGCTATAGCTGTCGTAAAACCACCCATACAATTGTCCAACACTGTTTCACCTTCGTTAGTGTAAGTAAGCACAAGGTACTCAAACAACGAAAGTGGTTTTTGTGTTGGATGCCAAGTGCCACTGTCACGCGGGAAATCTACTACTGACTTAGGGAAATTTTTCTTTCTAACAACATGGGGTTTATTCAAAGTGTTATTATTTTTTCCTAAGATTTGCATTCTAGGTGAATTTTTAATTACAACTTTCGGTTTAACATACTCAACATCTTGTGGATTATAAGTGGGTAATTTTTTGTAAAATATACATACATTTTCGTGGTTTTTTAACGGCATCCTATTAGCATTCGGGAACCCTGTAACGTACTTACCTTTCTTCCATATCCACTCATATCGGAATAACTTAAAATTTGACGCTACAAGCTTACTTGTAAATGGTTGGCTTGCTGTTAATACAATTGCTCCGTTGTCTTTGATTATCCTCTCATATTGCTCCCACAAAGGTTCAAACGGAATGATAGAATCCCACTTACAATTTGTAGTTCCGTATGGTAAATCACATAGAATCAAATCAATAGATTTGTCAGGTATGTACTTCATACCTTCTAGGCAATCCATATTGTAAATCGTATTTTTGTTAATGTTCATATACTTTTTCCCTCCGATATGTAATAATGAATACCAGATAGGAACATTAGTTCTTATTTATGATTGAGAGGCTCATATTATGTGAGCCTCTTTTTTACGTTTGAGTAATTTCCCAAACGCTTGGGAATATTGATTATTCAGCTAAATCTCCATACCCTAAAAGCTCTAATTGACGCTTTACTTTTGGTTGCACACGTGATGGCACTTGTGTATAGGTTTATCTCCCTCAATGATTAAAGCCACATAAATAACTGCGATAGGCATACAATCACCTCCTTCAAAGCAAGAAAAAGCCATAATAAAAACGCTTGAATGAGCTTACGCATTTGGCTCACCAGCGTTTAAAAGTTTTTTCACTTCTTTTTTTATATGGGCAGGTACTTGTTCAATTGTTTTATCCCCATCTTTTACAAGTTGTGCATAAATGATTACGATTGGACTCATTTCGTTTCACCTACTTCCTCTGCAGCATAAATTGTTTCGTATAATTCAGTCACTACAAGCATCACATTCCGATTCAATTCACGAAATGCAAGATTTTCCTCATATAACTCTGTGACTGTCAGCATCAAACTTTTATTGAGTGCTACAACTTGTTCTAACTGTAGCTCTTTTTGTCGTAATGCTTCCTCTTCCAGCCTAATTTCTTCAAGTGATTTTTGTACAAAAGGTATCATTCTTTTCAGCTCCAATCCTTAATCAAATGTCATACCTGCACCGTCAATCCAAATTTCACCCATCGAGTCATTTGAATTAATCACTACTCTAAATGCAACCGCAAAATTTGTGGATGTTTTATTCGTATTAGTAAATTCATAGTAATCTTGGCTTATAAATTTATTTGTTGCATCTTCCCATGTGGGTGAAGCATCTCCACCATTATTAGTAACAAATACTTTTATATCTGCAGGGATCGCACCATCTTGAGCCATAGCATAATTTAAAGCAATTAATATACGGCGTGCTGCTACTGCCCCTGTGTAGATCGGTTTGGCCAATGTATCATAATCCAACACATTACCCACACGAATACGCCGAGAATTGGACCATACTCCACGTGCATTCGTTGTCGCATCGATCGCAGCAATACGCCAAAACATGGTTGTCCATTTATTCAAATTCACTTGTAATGTATAAGCTACAGTCTGTCCTTCAGCACTGTTTGAAACGCCTGTTTGAGGTATATCCACCCCACCAACCTTCCATCCAGTACGATTGACGTTAGATGCAAATTCAAGTAGGTCTTGTGTAAATAGTGCATCTTTTGCAATTTGAATAACAAAGTGCTGCTTATCTCCTTCAGGGTCTTTCCCTACAATTGCTTGTAATGTTGGTTTTGCAGATACACGATAATTATCTACTGGCAAAGTCAAAACAGGCGTTGACGGTGTTGCATTGGTTTGAAAATAAGCTTTTTGCGTTTGAGCTGTTAAGCCATTTGGGTCCCATACATCCAAAATAGCATAATAAGCCTTCCCACTTTCCAATGCTCCTACAGGGATTTGGTGACGTTGTACATTTTGATAAATTCGATTAGAGTTATACACCAAAGAATTATCAGTTGTCTTATAAATTTTTAATTGATAAGATGCTTGAGCTTCCAAGTCCAAATCAGTAAATGTCCAAGTAAACTCTGGTGACACACCTGTTCCCGCTGGATTTTCAGCATCGTTAGAGCCTGGTGATAAATCTGTCGCCATCGGTGCTCTATTTGGTAAAAAGAATTCTTGGAAACTATATTCACTCGCCACATCGTAACGATCAAATACACGGACTTGCCATTTGTAACGTACACCCCATTGCAATATGTTCTCTGGTACTGTGTAATAAGAGGCCGTTCCTGTCTTTTTACTAGAATCATGGATCAATTGATTATTTGTATCATAAATCAATACTTGATAAGCAGATTGTACATCTCCAACATCTGTATCTTGGAATGTCCAGACAAATACAGGCGATAATGTATCAATAATGGCCAAATCTGATAAATTACCTTTTGGTTCGATAACTGATACGGTTGGAGCTGTATTAGTTATATTTAATGTAAATGTTTGAGATGTTGATTGCTTGCCATCATTAGCCGTTACTGTAATTATTACACTACCCATCGATTTTCCGGTTAATACTAAATTGCTACCTGAAATAGAAACTGTAGCAATATTAGTATTATTTGAGGATGCAGTATAAGATAAAGTATCTCCGTCAGGATCACTAAAATAATTTGCTAGATTAACAGTAATAGAAACATCTTTTTTAGTTGATTGTGTTGGAATCTGAGAGAAATTTGGAGCTGTATTGGCCACTACTACATTAAATGTTTGGGATGTAGATAAACTCCCATCACTAGCTGTGACGGTAATTGTTGCTGTACCAATCGCTTTTCCTGTTACCGTTAATGTACTTCCTGAAATGGATACTGTAGCAATATTGTTATTGTTAGATGATGTTGTATATGTTAAAGGATTTCCTTCAGCATCACTAAAATAGTTTCCTAGTGCAACGGTTGCTGTTGTATTCTTTTTTACATTTTGTGTTGGTATTTGAGTATAATTTGGAGCTGTATTCACAATTGCCCCTCGTACATACCAAAATCCATCAGCATTTCGAGCATTATCAGTATAAGCTGAGTAATCAGCTTGGATAGTGCCGATTAATGATCCTCTTTCATTTACTGTTTCACCTACTATATAGTGTTTATGCACATCGAAAACTCCTGAACCCAAAGGTTGGTACTCATTCATAATAGAAGTTAAACCACTACCGTCTGTCAAAAAATCATATACAAGTTGATTCCAATTTCCATCAATATAAGTACCCGCATTTGTAAAAGCACTAGGTTCACCTTTAGCGTCTAAAATAACCTTGTAACTAGAATATCCCCTTGTTTGAATTGGTCCTACCTTACTCCAGTTAAAATCTGTTTTTACTCGCTTTACTATACGAGAAGAATTATTATACTTATTCCAATAATAGAGTGCCATCTATACCACCCTCCTTTTAAGGTAAATAGATTCGTTTATTTTGGGCATCAAACACGCCCTCTTTTAAGTTGAAGCTGTTAGCATTTGAAAAATCTTCTGATAAAATATTGGTTGTTAATCCACTTGTAACAGATGCTTTCAATAGTAAAAATTCAAAGAATAACTTTTTTATGGTTTGTTCTTCGCTTTCAAGGTATTCAACTATTTGCGTAATACGCTCATGTGCTTTATCAATACCTGTTTCAATATTATTTGCACGTGTTGGTGTGAATTTTGTGCCTTTACTTGAATTATCTCCTTCTGGATCATCTACTTTCGCACGCCAAAAAGTAGGAATATAATCGTAAATTGCATCTTTTAATGATTGAAAATTAAATGCCATTGTTATCCCTCCACCTTTTGTTTTATATCCACTAACCATTTAAAAGCCATTTGCCAGCCGTCATCATCTTTTTCATATTCAGGAAATGCCACACCCAGATGTATGCCGTTTTCATTTGTTACAACGACTTTTTCAACTGTCCCGACAGGTTCGTCCTCTAGCTCAATATAGTGTTTAAAAAAACCGTCACGGATAACTGTTTTCGTGATTGGGAAAACAGTTTCTACTCCATTAACGGTTACTAATGCTTGTTTAATATGTTTAGCTGCATCGATTAAAATCAGCTCTCTAAATGCTTCGTTGGCTTCTACAATAACGGTTAAACGTTCATTTTCAGTCACTATTTTTCCCTCCTTTATTCTTCACAATAAAATTCGCCACATATTGGGTACATATATGGATAATGATAGTCGTTAGGTAAAATCCTTAATCCACATGTATTTACATGAGCAGTCATTTCTAGTGGCTCCATTTCACAAATAGTTGGATATACAACCTTGTATTGATAACTGTCATTCTGTGGCCTAATCTCATCATCAATTAACTGTGTATGATGTGCCTCAAAAACATCGTATTCGACTGGATATTGATAGCTGTCATTATTGAAATTTAATAATTGTTCAATGGTACCCCAAAATAATGCTTCTGGACCAAATTCGCCACATGTTTCATAAAAGACTGGATATTGATAACTGTCATTAAGAAATAAAATCTCGTTGTTGATGGCTAAGAGAACAAATCCATCAAACCAGGAGCGTGTATTTTTATAATGCAGAATTAGTCCTCGCACATCTTTTAAAGGTGTAAACTTACCTCTCGATTGCAACTCAACACTAAAATGATAAGGATCAACATCATATTGCCACCATTCTAAAACTTCGCCTTTTAATCCAACTGCTTCTAGTACTTTTTCAATCGCATATGGTGTGCCTTTTGTGCGATGTAAATCTATAGCAGATCGAATTAAATTAATTTTTTGTTGCCGTGTTGTGGCTAGGGCTAGCCCCTCGGCCCAGGTAATATGTTTTTCCCACAATAAATGATCTAGTACCGCATCATCTAAGTTTTCGAGGTTCATTGTATAGTTGATTTTGTCTGTCCACTCTAGCATTTTATCCAGGGATGCTTGCAAAGCTGTTGCTAAGTTCTTCACTTTCTCGTCAACCAATAAATTATCAGGAATTTCGCGTAAAAGAGTATTCTTTTTTAAATCAATCATCTTCTATACCACCAAAATGCACATTTAACATATCCAATTGTGCTACTTCTCCCTGCTCAACAACCATAAATACAGGACTTCTAACATCCACCCGTTTAGCCCCTGCTTTAATACACAAAGAAATTAATTTTGAAGGGTTAATATCACGCCCAATTTTAGATTGTTGCCATACTAACCATTCATCAACAGCAGCCTGTATTTTTTTGTGTAAAATTGTTTTATCCACTGCATCTGTTTCAATAAAATAGGACATATCTAAATCAAATGCAGTAATTGTAGGAGCCCCTGCACTTACGCGATCTGTTAATGGGCGTACCCTTTTCCCACTAACAGCATTAAGAACCTTATCCATAATTTCTGGAGAAGGAAGCTTTCCATCCTTCATTAGAATTTTAATATCAACACAACCTGGTGTTGGCATATATACATAAACATCACTGATTAATGCAGAAGCACTTTTAGCAAAGTATTTATAGGCGCCATCGCTCCCTGCATTCGTAAGCTTTTCAGGTGCCATATAAATACGTTCTTTATATGGAGCATCTTCCTCACGCTCTGCCCCACCATCAGATACAGTTATATTTTCAATATGATCGATATAAGGCAACGGTTTGACCAAGGTGTTGATTTGACCAATCGTAAAGCCATTTCCGATTTCACCCTTTGTTGTGCATTCTAGCTCCACATCTACATAATCTACACCTGGACTAATAGCCGTTTCTTCAACTGTGGCAAAAAAAATAGCCCCTTCGTTAGAAGTAGCCAATGAACCTTTTTCGATTATTCGTGATGAAGTAAGAGGTACCGATAAATGTAAACGTAATGTTGTCGTAGCTGCTGTTGCTTCCAAACGCGGAGTCGTCATTTCAGCACCTTTATGATCCAACACTTTATCACGTGCATAATACAATAAATTCTGTTTGGCAGCGTCATTAATTGCAACATTTTGCTTGGTTATGACAGAAGCTGCTGATAAAAAAATGAGCCTTAGTGGGTCAGCTTGGCTGAGTTTTCTCCCTTCCGTTTGCTCATATATTGTAATAAATTCATTGACTAATTCTTGTGCATCAGTGGTTAAAAAATTTATTTCAGGCAAAACAACTTGTGTCATACCTTCACCCCACTTTTTAAACTAAAAATAATGATTGGATAAGCTTTACCATCTATTTCAGCTGACATTTTTACTTCTTCTACCATGACACGTGGTTCGTATTTTTCTACAGTTTCCACGACTTCGCGTACATATAGTGGATGTAAAATGCTCATTGGCCGATCAATAAATTCAGCTTGAAAACCAAAGTCCCTGAACAATGGCACACTAAATTTATAGGTACCTAAAATTGTATTGATGTTTTGAAAAATTTCTTCGAGTTCATCTGCTGGTCTAAAATTGATTTTTGAAGGATTGTAAGTAAGTGTATACTGTTCGTTCATACATATTCCTCCATTGTAATATTTAAACCTGCAGTTAAAATGTTTCCTTGATTATCAATATGATTCCATGATTGATCTGTTCCAGGCATGTACCATTTGCCAACACCCACACGTTTTGTACCAATTATCAATGTGTGTGCTACGCCACTTCTTGCGTATTTAATGAATTTATCCAATTCCACAATTGGATTAACCCCATGAAAGGCTGAAAAATGCATTGTAAACGAAACTTTTCCTGCTTCCAATCCAATATATTCAGCTTTGGATTTCTGACCATGGATGTCATGTTTCGACCAACGAGCCGTTTCAGTGCGTTTGAAAGCATCAAACGTATTTATTTTTTTATCTGACACTGTAAATACTACGTCACCCCATACACCAATCATATTGCATCACTTCCTAACCATTTACAATGACATCGGGGCTATGGGTTAAACCCATAGGTGAGCCACATGCTGTTAAGTCATTTACACGACATAGAGGTTTTCCGTTTACAATAACATCAAGACTCCCTTCAGCTGCTACTGAATCGTGACAAGATGAACCACAACAATGTGTTTCCCAATGGTCACCTAATCGATGGGCTCCCAATTCATTTATGATTACATTGTCAGAACCTTCATCGTTTGGTCGAGGTACATGACAATCATGTCCTTTACAAATATCTGTATGTCGAATCGCTTCTGGCATACTATCACCTCTAATTTAAGTAGATTTTTTCTCCCGTTTTCGCTCGAATATTTTTGTCAGCTTTAATTTCGATTTCGCCTTTCACATCAATCAACAGTATATGATTTTGAACATCGTAACGAATGAGTGTACCATCGGAAAATAAAACACCATCACAATCATCAGATACTAAAAATTCAGATGGTACCTTATCAGCTTCAGAATAAATCGCGCCTAGTACGACACCTTCTTGTGTACCATTTGCAAAAAATGCACAAATAACTTGCTCGTCAACTTCTGGCATCCAATAATATTTGGTATTAAGAGTGTTCTTTTGCATCACAGGTAAATCGAACGATACTTTTTCATCCCAATCTGGAAAATAAACTTTCACTGTACAATTTTCTCTATTTACAGAAGATACAAGCCCTTTCCTAACTGCTTCAAATGGTGTATTTTCCATTCCACCTTTACTCAATAGCTAAGCACCTCCCGCAAATTAATATCTGTTGTGTAGCCTCCTGTTACGTTATGGCTTGATGATTCAATGAAATATTTTCCGTCAAAAGCTCCGAAATTTTTAATGTTCACAGTTACACCTTGAACCATCTTTTCATTCCCCATCAGTGTAATTTTCCCACTCTTGGAACCTTTATTTTTATTACGTGCTTCAGCTTGTGCCCAACGTTTTGCTTCCTCTAAATTTTTAGCACGCTTGTTTATCTTTAAAGCTGGGCCATCTTTTACACCTGGAACATTATACGTATACTTGATATTTTTCTTTGTCTTACTATCAAAGTAAGACAATTCTACTTTTGAATATTGTTCTTCGGCAGCTGATACCTTAAAATCGTAGCTTTTCACATCATCTTCTCCACGTGTAATCGTCCGCACTTCTGCTTTCTTTTCATATTGCAGTTCATCATAAATAACAAGCTGCTCTTTTGTAACTTTTGTTGCAAGTCCTTCGCGTTTTGCTAAAGATTTTGCAAACGCAAGTGGTGTTTTTTTATCTTGTTCCACACGATCATACAAAAATGTTGGTGCATCATATACCAATTTCAAGCCTGCTTCTTTTGCAACGTCTGTTAATATCGTTTGTAATGTCGTATTCTCCCAGGCTTTTGTTTTCTTTGTATCCTTACCGCCTTTAGTAAAGGGAACAGATAAAGCCTTAATCGAAACGCTGTCTGGTGGTCCTTTAAAACTGACATCATCGACAAAGAATGTACCACAGTTTAACTTGGTCGTTGCACCTTCCTTGTACCAATTACGTAACTCAATTGAAGCACTAATTTTGTCACCTTTTTGGGGCAACCATGGTCCTTGCCACTTTCGTTCACGATCTTCCAGATCAATTGAAATATCGTCACTTTCACCCTCGTTGTCATAAAATGTGAAAGACTTCAAATAGGGTGCAATATTTTGTGTAATATTTACGCCCATGTACGTAATATTAGCAATGGCACGTCTTGTATTTGTCATTAGGAATCACCTCATCCATGGTGGCAAGTCGTCAGTACTTTGCTTTTCATCCAAATTAAAAGCAGGCATCATTAATTTGATACCTGCTGGAAATACAGCGATATGCATATGTTGAGGATTGGCATGCATGACTTTATCCATCAGCATTTCGCCACTTGAACCATAGTGCTTATAACAAATACCATCCCATTCATCACCAGAAATTGTTGTATACATATTAGCCAAATGACTTCCTCCTTTCGTTACGAGCAATCTCAGCTAACCGCGTTTCTAAGTCGTCTTTGTCTGTATCAGCATATTGTTTCACCTGTTCTAAGTCCTCAGGTCTTTGTACGTTGTATTGTGGGTTATAAGTTAGCTGAATCACCTGCGAATTATTTTGGTTTGGTACAGATTGTGCCACTTGATTAGGGCTTATAGCAGGACTATTATTCGCTTGCATTTGCATAGATATTTGATCTTGCATATTATCAAATACACCATTATCTTTTAACATGCCTAATGCTTGTCCTGTTTGTAACCATAAGTCTTTAGAACGCTGTGAATTGTTCCAAGGGATAACAGCCTCTGTATCGCCACCCTCACCAATCCATGCCAATGTTGGATTGCCCACAATACCACCTTCGGCAAAGCCAGGTAGATTCTTTAAGAGCTTACTAGCAGCTCCTTTTAAGGGCTCGGGTACTAAGTTACCAATTGCTCCTAAAACAGCTCCGCCCATTGATTTAATACCATCTATTAATCCTGTAATAATGGCCTTTCCTACATCAAATAAGTTAATTCCTTGAAAAAAACTAATGATATTGTTCATGATTGTTTCAGCAGTTGAAAGTATTGTATTCCATGCTCCATCCCAATCACCTTGTAAAAGAGACATTGCCGTTTGGATGATGCCATTAATTATTGTTAGGGCTGTTTCTATAATCGACTGTACATAAGGGAATACAAACTGGATGACTGCTAAAATTCCATTAATCGCTGGGATTAACACACCATTTATCACATCAATCAACATCTGCAACACCATTGTAATAATAGGTATAACCATCTGGATAATGCTCAACACAATCGGAAATACCATCATAACGACCTGTAGAATCATCGGGATAACTGTTTGAGCTAGTTCTAAAATGACACCTATAACGGTTGTTAAAAGTGTTGCGAATATTGGTAGTACCATTTGAATAATACTTAGTACAATTGGAAATACCATCTGTATCACTTGTAAAATCATCGGAATAATCATCTGCGCCAACTGTAAAATGACTGGAATGATACTAGCCAATAAATTTATTACCAATGGTAAAACCATTTGAATCACTTGTAAAATCATCGGAAAAACCATTTTGAATACTTGGAGTAATATTGGTAACAATGTTGTTGCTAAAGTTGAAATAGTACCTGACCATAAGGAAAGCATTGTTACAGCTAATTGTGCCAAGGAGCTTCCAACCTCTGCAAACATTGGTCCCATTTCTGTAATACTTGTAGCGATCATTGATATAGTGTCACTTAATTGTGGTCCTACTTCAGCAGCAAATTGACTAAAGCCATCACTAAATACTTGGATAATTGGTGCAAATGCAGATGAAAGACTTTCCCATGCTCCTTTTAATGCTCCAGCTACTTTATCATTCGTTTGGGATAATCTAAATAAAAAGCCTGCTATACTTACAATTGCTCCGATTAACCAACCAATAGGTCCACTTACACCTAAGAATCCAAGTGCCATCGTGGTCATCATTGGTGCAATAAGTGAAATGATACCTGGTAAACTAGAAAGCCCTGATTTAAAGCTGGCAATAAAGCCACTTAACACAGTTCCTATTTTTCCTGAAAGGCTACTTCCAAAGGCCTCCATGGCTTCTCTTGCCAAAGATCGCATTCTTAAAATCAATAGTATCTTCTCATTTTTTAAACTATCCACTAAATTGTTCCAAATGAGAGGCGCATTTAATGCTACATAGCTAATTGAATTGCTCATAAAGTCCTTTAATGCGCCAAACAGATTGTTGACAGCTCCACGGAATTTATCTGACATTTTATAAGCAGCATAAAAAGCCACACCTATGCCAATAACTGCAGCTACCACAGCTACAAATGGATTGGCCAACATTGTAATATTTAAAACACGCATAGCTGCTGCCATACCTTGAGTAATACCTTTAACCCCACCACCATATAGGGAATAGGCTATCATGGCTGCTCGATGAGCATTATAGAGAGCAATACTAGTTTTTTGAACAGTATTAAAAATTCTTTGTGCCACTGCAACGGCCACTAATGTGCTTTTGTAAATTAAAAAAGCCGATACCATCCCTATCAAAATAGGAGCTATCGTACTTAGAACTGATTTTGCTTTTTTAATTGCACCAGGTAAATTGTTTGATAAATAGTTAGCAAATAAATTTAATACTGGTAAAACAGCATCTCCAATGGGATAAACAAGATCCATAAATAGAATCCGGCCAATTCCTTGAATAGCTTTTCCAAATGTATCAAAACGAACTTCATTTACTTTTGCCATAGCTCCCTCAAAGCCCTCCATGGCTTCTGTTGATCCGAGCATGGCATACATGGCGGTGGCTTCTAAATCTTCCCACTTCGTACCGAATAACCCTACACCAATCTGGTTCGCCTTAACTTGGTCATCCATGCCTTGTAATTCAGCCACTACAGTACTTGCTACATCTGAAACAGTACCATTCCCTTTTAAGAATTCTTTCCATACATTTTGTGTTTCCTTTGAGAGGTCAGCCATAGCCTCATTTGTGGCTTTAGAGCCATCTTTTGAGCGTATCTGGAACTCTTTCATGACATCATTCACGTAATCTAAGTTGTAAACGCCTGCTTTTGCTCCACGTTCAAGAATGCCGAAATATTCTTCTGCTGAATAACCCATTTCTCCAAATAACGGTGCATACTCGGCCACATTATCGAGCATCTCGTCTGAAAAGTTAAGACCTCTTTGCGCTCCCGCTGCAAAAAGGTCCATTGCTGTTGTAGAGGTAACACCAAAGCTACTCATCATATTATTAGCTGCTCGAGTTACCTCGTTAATATCTGCATCAAATGTATCTGCAAACATTAATGCATCACCAGTCATGCGTTCTAATTCGCCATTGTCCAAGTTGTGCATATTTTGTTTTACATTTGCAAGAGCTTCTGTTACTTCATCAAATGATTCACCATATCCACTACGGAAAACATTTTTAGCTACGCCCTCTAGGGCTTCCATATCAGCCCCAAATGTGCCTGTTTGTGCTGATAATTTTGATAATGAATCAGACATCTCAGACATTTGGCCAACTACTGCTGTAAAAGCGCCTATACCTCCTACTGCAGCAGCTGCTCCAGTTAAAAACTTCATGGAACTACTTGCTTCGCTAAATGCTCCTTTAAAGCTACTCGTTAGTTCAGCACCCAATTTAAAAGCAATATCAAATACTTTAGACACTAACTTTCGCCCCCTTTTTTAGCTGCCTTTTGTGCAAACTCAATGGTTTCCTTCCAGGAAAACAAACGCCGCAATGTCATGTTTGAAAAAAATTCAGCTGATGAATGACTGTGATTAGCACAGTACAAACAAATCAACTGAATTGTCATTGCTGGTTGACTATTTATTTTCCACCCATTAAAAAAAGTGTTGTTCGCATTGTCACCTTTGAGTAATCAGAAGCTGCCAATTTACGAATAACACTTACATGTACGCCTGCTGCTTTCGCTGCTACAATTGCAACAAAACCTTTCGCCATTTCTTTGACCATCACTATCGAATTTTGCGGACTCTCTGCATTGAACTGCATTTCTGCTTTTTCAATATCAGTACCTGTCAAATTCTCAAAATCTAAAACTAGTTCTGTATAAGTTACTTCCTCAACAGTAACAGGGCGAGATAAAGTAATTACCTTTTCTAATCCTTCCTCTTGCGCTTCACTTTGATTTTTATTTAAAACTACTTCATTTTTTGTCATCTATAATGCCTCCTAAGATAATCCTAAATTTTTTCGTACTTGTTCCATCATGTCTTTACCGTTCACTTTGTAAACGCCATTAAATTTATCAAATTCAATGGTTGTTTTACCATCAATCATAATTTTGCTGTAATGTACTTCAAATTCATTTGCTGTTTCTGTTGCAGCTGCTACGGCAAATTTACCTGGTGTAAAGTTGAGAGGTACGCAACGTGTCTTCACAACAACTTCCTGTTGAACATACCCTTTCAATGGATCAAAAAGTTGTTGATTACCGCGAAAGTCCAAAGCATGTACTTTTGGTTCTGCTAATTTCATAGCATCTGCTGATAATGTACGCCAGTTTAATTTAGTTGTTTGTGAACCGAAATGTCCAATCACAGGAGCTGTCGATTCGCCATATATCCCTGCACCTTTAATGGTTTCAGATAATGCTTCGAAATTTGGTAGTTCGACATCAACTACACCTAAATAATTTGTCGCATCTTCCCATGCTGTGAAGTTGGTTAAAATTTGATCAGTTTTTTTCATCGATTAAGCCCCCCTATCCAAATAACGTTCCGAAATATGATGGATCAAATTCAAATAAACCACGAATTTCGCGCGCTGGTGTTGCTGGTGTAATAAACAAATGGAACTTATAAATACCATCAATTAAATCTGTTAATGGATTTTCTTCTTGTAAGAATTCTACACGTCCACCCAGGATGAATTGACGTGCTGATTTGCCGTTTAAGTCGATATTTTTGCTATCGACTATATTATCAATGAGCTTTTTATTGCCTGGCTTATCGGTTTTTTGCCAATACGACAAAATGAACTGATTTTGCTCATAAATAAAGACACGTCTCACTGAGATAAACGCGTCTTTTGGATCTGTGTTACCTGGATAGCAACTTGTACGATGCCCCCAAAGTTTCCAACCACCTATGAAATTAAGTGAAGTAACGATGCCTTGTCCATTTAGATAATTGGCTTGCTCTAAGCCAAGTAAAATCTCTGTACCATCTTCCAATACAGCTGCATCCATCTGTAAATTATTATTTGAGGCTTCATGATATGGATAACCTTCATTTTTTGCATCAATCAAATTGGCCAAACTCGCCATTTGGGTAGACATATGATACTGAATACCACCAATAGAAACTTTTGGCCAACAAACAATCACATTTGGATCATCAAGATTTTTTTGATTTTTATATTCTGGGACTGCTGTATAATCTGGGACTTCTGATGTTGGAACATCAACAATCGCCATACATTGAAACAGACCATTAATATTTTTTGATTTTGCCTTTAATACAGCTGCAACCAATGGATTCGTTGAGAATTTTGGCGCGATTAAAATACCAGGTACTTCACGGAAACGAGGGAATACTGTATTTACTAATTCTATACCCTTGTATGATCCGTCTAATGATACCCCACCTACAATATCAGATGCTGTAACTAATGAAGGATCTAATCGTTCGAATTCTACAGTCACTTCATCATCATTACTTGTATAAATGTGCAGCCTTCCTTCATCATCAAACTCCAATTCGTAATCTTTTTTATCAATAGCATTAGAGCCATTTTTCACAACAACTTTTGCTTTTAGTACACCATCTGCTTGCAAAACGCCTTCGCCTTTTGTAATTTTCACAGTTTCAGAACCGGTGACAGCATGTTTAGTAGGATCAAGGACATTAATCATTACTAATGGTGAAACTTCAAATAATGCAAAGTGTGAGCTAATAGCCTCACAAATTGTATATTTATTAAAATCTGCATTGTAACCCATTTTTCGAACTGCTTCGCTGTACGTATAAGCCAATTCCGCTCGATTCACAGCCTTTTCCGGCTCATCTAATAGATGAATAGGAGCTGTTCCAAAAACCACCGTCAGGCCTGCTGTAGATACCACAGGAGGGATGATAGATGTTGGCAATTCATAGCTATATGCTCCGTGTTTATATCCAGCCATTACTGATCACCCTTTCCAGTTTTAATAAAATCAATCACTTTATTGTAATAGCGATGCTCCAATGTACCTTTTTGATTCATTCTTTCCTCAGCTTGAGCCATTTCATCAATTGCTACAAAAAGTTTTTGGATTTCGGGACAATCTTTAATAAATGTTTGAATATGTGGTACCTTGATAGATTCAACCACAGTATATTTAGGTAATCCAAGCAAATTTGGTCCTACATATATTTTTTGTGAAACCGTTTCTTGATGAACAGCAATCTTTTCTTCAGGTGCAGTTGGTACAACTGATTCTATTGCGCCAGCGACCTGCTCAACTGTTGCTTTTGCCTCTTTTTTAATTTGTTCATTCGCCACGTTAATACCCTCCTATATATTGCATCGACTGGCTTTCAAAGCTTAGACGCATTACCCCATAGTAAAATGGATGCGTTTCACCGTCATCATCGTTCAAGGCACAATCGATTTGATATTTCATCTTGAAAAACTTTGCTATGATTGGATTTTCATTCAGGTCATTCCAAATATGTTGTATACAAGAAAGTACATCATCATAACCTTGTCCTTCGTATCCTTCATTTTTAACACCAATATATATATTTACCGCTGTATCTTGGTTAGAAATATTTTCTTCTTTGCTAAAAGTATCAATTTTGACCACGCAAAAAGGAAACACATCATCTTGCGTTTCCTTTGTTCCCTTAACCTTGACACGATTATTTGATCTTTCAGGCACCTTATGCCGAAAAATATTAAATTTTGTGGGTACAGTACCAGCTACTTGCAACGGGAAATCTTGTAAAGTTTTTCCCAAACGATCAATTAATCCATCTAATAAATCTAATGCGGTTGACAACTAATTAGCCCCCATTCTACTTAACAAGCGATTAATTTCATGAGTTGTACGAGTTTCATAGGTGCTATATGCATCTTGGTTAATCTTATTGACTATTTTTTCGTTACCAATCATTTGGGGCACAGATGGACCCATTAAACGGCTAATTGGTAATCGGGCCTTGCCATCACGTTGGAAAACCTTTGTTCCGTTAATATTAGCAATGAATGCACCTAGTATTTGCTTGGTTCCATTTTTTTTAACAGCAATTTTAAGTTGGCTTTTACGTTTAGGATTGGCTGTCTTAGGCGACACTTTGAACTTATCTAAACCTATTAATTTACCACTCGATTTCACTTCAGCTTGTAATTTAGAAGCACTAGCTTTAAAATCCTTAAGAGTTGCTTTTATATCCGCTGATTTAGCATGATAATCCTTTCTAACTTCTTTCGGAACATTGGCCTTTATGTTAGATACAGATCGATTTAAAGCATTGGCAATAACATTTGGTGCCTTATGTTGTAATTCACCTAGCCGTTGCCGAATCCTTTGTAATTCAGCATCATCTATTGTGATTCGCATACTCATGAGTTATTCCTCGACAATGCAATTTTTAACATACCCATATTATCACTTACGTTTACAACCATGTATTCATGGCCATTAAAATCCATCATACTTTCAGCTTGTGGAATTTCGTCAAAATATAAGCTTGCTACATAGAATACTACATCATAAACAGCAACTTGATATTTCTTGTCAGCTGGAGAAATCATATCAGTGTCTAGCACTACATTCATTTCTATACCTTCAATTATCGCCTTTTCAGCAAATTCATCTTCATCAAGAAATACTTCGTTAATATCTTCTAAGAGGCTCGCCTTGAAATCCATGTAATCACCACCTTATTCAGGAATCTGATCTAAGAAATGATTCTCTAACTCATTTTGGATGATTAATTCAATTAATTTTTTCTTACCAATATTTCCAGCAAACTCTAACCCTAATTCTTTAGCATCATCTTTTAAAACATCAGGTTTAAAATGTTTGTCCAATAAGTCTGCAACTTCTTGGTCTGTTAACTCATCATCAGATTCAATGTTTTCAGATTCTATTTGATCATTCATGGATGGAAAATGTGTATGCGATGATTCAGAAACACCTTCAGCAACTGCAGCACGCAAATTAATTAATCTTTGAGCAAGTTTTGTATCTTCAACATGTAACAAATCATTTTTTTCATAACGTACACCATCGTGTTTAATTCGTTGTAGGGCTCGTAATTTCATCAAAAATCCCTCCTATACAACTGTGGCTACAAGCCAACTGTTTACATCTGCAGGCTTTGGTACAGGGCGAGCCGAAATACGAACCATGAACGTTTCATTTTCACGATCAGACCATGTTTTTGGAACCAAACGGCCTTCATATGTTGCAAACTTGTCTCCCTCTTCCATTTGTGTAATTGCACCATATGCGAATCCGCCTGAAGCTTTTTTACCCATAAGCACCTTATCTATTGGGACATATGGTTGCAATTCTTCGTTTTCGTCCTCGTAGTAATCGTCATATGAATAAATTTCAAGACCTAAGCCTGGTAATTTCCCAATAAACGTTACTGCATCTGTTTGAATGGATGGTTGAATAAGCCCTAAATTGATGTTTAATTTATCAAAAAGTTCCTTAATTTTTGGATTATTGATAAATGCTTCAGCTGCTTTTTCACCTAAGATGACAATATCAGGTGAGATCCCTGAATTTTTGATAATTGCTTTTCTCCAAGAAGAAAGATCGTCATAAGGATTAGCTTCAGCATGTGTCCATAAATCTGTACCTGATAATATTTCTATTTGGTCAAACTCATAATCAATGTGTTGCTCCACTTTTTCAGTTAATTTATCATTAGCATAACCACTTAGATCAACGGATCCCTTAAATAAAACTTGTCCAGACATCCATTCTTCGCGTCTATCAATAGATTCACCAAGTTCTTGTAAATCGGTAGCCAATAACTCTTTTTGTCGTTGTGCTGGCGTTTTTGTACTAAATACATTTTCACCAATTGAACGATTACTAATATCATCAATCGTCATAGCACGTTGTGGAGCAAGACGTGGAGCTTTGATTTTTTCGGTTTTAAATCCATCACGTTTAATAGTGATTCCGCCAACTCTTGGTGCTACAAATGGAGCCATCCTGCGTTTTCCCTTTTTGTAATCAATTAATACTTCCTCAGTTACAAATGTCTCTGTTTTAGGAAAGAATGTATCACGCAAGAATGTATGCACCTTTGGCATGTTAATAATAGCTTGTAATAATGTTTGAGTTTTATATAAATAATTCATCTCGAATAACCTCCGTTTCTTAAAGGACTGCCTTTAAGTAAATGCCTTTCGTACGTAATAATTCTTCGTGTTTTTCAGATGTATCTGTTCCCCCAAAAATTAAAGCTTTTCGGTTAAATGGTCCTGAAATATAGACTGTTGTTACAACATCTTCTGTACCTTCAACACCTGTGTCTATATCATCTGTTAAAATAGCATCAGCTGTAATGTTTTGAGCCGAATCAGTAATTACAAATAGCCCTGTTGGATTTTTACCAACTACGGTGCCACGTAATAAATTCCCTTGTCCTCCTGCTAATTTTACGCTTCCTACTTGCACAGGGAATGACACATCAGCAATTAAATTATCTGGCACATACTCGCCAACTTTTGAACGTAAGTTACCCATCTTATTGACCTCCTTTCCAAATACCAACAAAGCTTGCCACAACATCAGCATCTTTTTCTTGGCCTGCTACAGTTTGATTACCTGGTACTTCATTCAAAGGCTCAGCATCTTTTTGTACATTTTGTAAGAAGTTTGCACCTTTAGCCTTTTCAGCTTTTACAATAGCAACTGCCAACTCTGCAGCTGTTGAATTGTTTTTAAATTTAGCAGCCTGAACAAGATTTTCATTTCCTGGTGTTGCTAATTCTTCAATTTCCTTAATTCTAGTATTCTCAGCTTGTTGACCTTCTTCAAAGCCGATATTTTTCACTTTTTCATATAAGTGTGGATGTTCATTCTTTAATTTATCTAAATCCATTGGATTGTCCTCCTTGTTATTTTCAAGCTTGTTTGGTGTTGGTGGTGTAACGCTATTCATTGTATTTAACGATTTATCTTTTAACAGTTGATTCCTAACTTTATCCAGAACTTCTTGAGGTAATTCACCATTCACCAAATCAGAATGATTAGTATTAGCAGCTGCACTTTTTTCCTGTTCAAACATAATCTTATCGATAAAACCATGTTCAAGAGCTTGTTGAGCTGTCATCCATGTTTCGTTATCCATCATGGTTTTTAAATAGGTTTCGTCTTTGCCAGTCTTGGCTGTGTATGCATTCATAATTGATTTGTTGACGTTTTGTAAAAAGTCACTTGTCTGATCCATTACTTGATAGTCGCCAGCTGCTGATGTTGATGCATTATGAATCATCAATTGTGCTGTTGGTGACATCTCAACGACTGTTCCAGCCATTGCAATAACAGATGCTGCACTTGCTGCTATACCCACAATTTCAACTTTGACATTACCTGAAAAAGACTTTAAAGCTGTATAAATTTCTGAAGCACTAAAAACAGATCCTCCACCACTATTAATCAACACTGTAATGTCAGTCGTTTGATTTAACATAGCTTTATTAATGGCGTTAGACACCTTAGTGGGGCTAGTTGCTGGAATACCAAACCAATCATAAATCCATTGATCACCATCGTTAATGATTGGTCCTTTAACACTGATTTTCATTCTATTCCACCTCCTTTCTAATCTGTAGATTCATCATCGTTACTTTTTGTATTATCACTATTGATATTAATGTTTACAGGTGCTGCAAACCCTGCTGCTCGTCTTGCTTCTTCTTCCATCACACGTAAGGTATGATTTGCGAAGAAATCACCACCTGTTAATTCAGTTGTTTCTCGTGTACGTGTACTGAAGCCTGCTTCCACTCGTAAAATTGCAGCCTCTACTTCTTTTTTAGGATCTAATTGCCCTTGTGTAGGTCCATTCCATTCAGCACCACAATAGGCTTTACGAATTAATGGATCATCAAAAAATCCTGGCGCATATATACGACCTCTTGCAACTGCTTCAGTTAAAAATGCTTCATACACTGGCTGACAAAAATCATTGGCCAACCAATCACGCCTACGTTTGTACATTTTCCAAGCTTCTAATAAGGCTCCTCGTGATGCTGAATAAGAAGATGTGAAATGTTTCATTAATACCTCATATGGAATTTCAAGAGCTGCGCCTATTTGACGACAGACAGATGTGACAAATCCATCAAAGGCAGCATTAGGGCGACCAGGATTAGAATCTTGAATAGATTCTCCTTCGTTCAGATAGTTCACTAAACCATTGCCAATTTCCACTGCACCTTCATCTTCTGGATCTAATAATTCAGCAGGATTAATACCATCAAAATCACTACTATTTTCAGGTGCTTTTGTTGTGACAAAAATGGTATACATACCCGAAATAACAGCAGCCATAAGTTCAGCTTCGCTGTAACGTGCCAACTGTTTCAATGATTCAAATACTGGCGCTAAAATTGGTACACCACGTCTTTGTTCAGGTCTTTCCATTTCCATCAAGTGCAAAATATTAGGTCTGCCAGTTTTCTTGCCCGATTTTTCAATACGTTCCCATTTGTTCTGTCCAGACATTGAAGAAGATGGGTGATAGTGTGCAACATGGTATGCAACAACTTCGCCTTTAAAGTCAATCTCAACACCATTGACTATCTTTTGATCCAAAGAAAATAAATTTTGTGGATTGCAGATTCTATCAGCTTCAATGATTTGTAAACACAGTTCATACGGTGTATTTATTCTTTCAACCATGGGCAGGGTTACAAACACATCACCACTCATTAATTGCGACAAAAAAACGAGCTGCTGTAGCTCGTTGAAATTGTTCATTCGTGTAATATCACAATTTACACTTTCTGCCCAAAATGCAAATTCACGTTCAGTAATTGTTTCCCATGCGTCTGCTTCTTCAGGTGTCATATTCAAATATTCATAATCAATACGCGAATTTAATTTAAGACCTTGTCCTACTACGTTTGTTACAGTACTTCGTAATGCACCTGTCGCAATCGGAGCACCCATGAACAAATCTCTCGATCTTTTTCGTAAGACATCTACATTTTGTTCAATATCCTCTAATGCAGAACCTGAAGCAATTGACCAACCTTTTAAACTTTTCTTTTCAACACTTGCCCCATGATTACCATAACCTTGGTTTAAGATGTTAAGATGTATCCTTGCTTGTGTACGTTTTAAGGCACGTGCAGGGCTGATTAGGCTTATAGCTTTGTCCAGCATATTCATTAATTAGGTGCCTCCCTTCTATAAATCACGTGGTACAAAACGTTTTGCACGTCTAACTGTTTTACCTGATTCTTCAATTTTGCATACAGCTACTTTACTGCTCCAGTAGTCAATTTGTTTTCTGATCTCAGATAGATTTGCATAGGTCAATGTTCGAGAACCTAGTGAGTAACTTTGACCTTTTTTAGATACTTTTAATTCAGCATCCAACCAAGAGTCTAAATGTTGCTGTGCTTTTTCTAACGTAATCATTTCACTACACCCCTTCTTCTTCTGCGCCTTCTGGCAGGTCTTGTAACCGTTGCAATCGAATACTCTCTTTCAAAGTTAGGGTTTATGATTTCAATTGCTGCAGTATTATAAACACGTAAATCGAATCCTTCATTTCTTGCACGAATTTTTACCCAAACTTGATATGGTGTACCACTTTCATAACGTGTTTGAAGTTTCTCAGCTGTTAAACTCTTGAAATATTCTCTTTCATACCCTCTACCAATCGGGAAATGACAGTAGTTAGGACCAAACTCTTCAATACCTAAACTAGACATGACTCTCGATTTACCATCATTTACACCAAGGGTTACTAATAAAGCTTTCAAAGGTTTCGGTCTTGATGTTGAAGCAATCAATGGCACATATTCACCTTTTTTGGCACTAGCCCCCTTAATAGCATAAATGGCACGTGCTTCACGTGCTTTACAGAATCGATATACTTCTTGGGTGAAGTGACCACCACTATCCATACATGTACAAGTGATACCAAATCTTGTTCCATTTTCTTTGGTCCATGTCTTTTGAAGCCATAAATCTAATTCGTTCCATATTTTTGGTTCTTTCAAATCCCCATGAATCACATGATATTCTATCCCCCATGATTCACGATCTATGCCCCATCCTACAACTTCGATTTCAAATCGATCATCCTGCACATCGACAGCTGCAGTTAAAACTTTTACGCCATCTGGAACATCTGCTTCGTATTCTTCACGCCTGTTATAAATGATTTCATCATCAATCTTTTGCCCTTCTTCTTCCCATGTTTCACCAAGTGAAGTATTGGTCCAAACTTTAAGTGCTTCAGTGCCTTTTCTTTTGGCTCTTTTAAAAGCTGTGATGATTTCACGCCATCTACGCCAAGGAGAAAGTAATTCATTTAAGTGAAAACCTCTGATAGTTGATTCTGCAGTTGCTACCCATTCGCCTTGTTGGTTTTTCCATTCAAACTCATTACTTAGATGGCCACAGTATAAACATCTATGTGACTCCGTTTCAAAATCGATTTGTTCCCATCTCAATGGCTGTAATTCTTCACATCTCGGACAGGGCAAATTGTAATATTCTTTTGTACTCAGTTCAAATTCCGTTTCGATTCGTGAAGCCCCTTTAATCGTTGGCGTTGAAACTTTAATTTTTTTTCGATTATAGAAGTTATTCGTTCGCTTTTCTGCTAAATCTAATGGATCTCCTTCATCTCCAGCACTAACAGGATAACGATCAATTTCATCTGCTAATAATATGCGAATTGGTCTTGCTGCTAACGATGAAGGTACATTTGCGCCACCCATGGCGATAAATCCACCAGGAAACGATTTAAACATGATGGTATTTGAAGAATCTCTGGATTTTGTTTCTCCAATCCTCTCAAATAGTGTTGGTGTATCGCGAATCATTGGTGCAATACGTTCTTTTGAAAATTCCTTGGACTTTTCACCACTTGGTTGGATGAAAAGGATAGGTGAAGGGTCAAAATCTATAAAATAACCAAGTGCATTTAGTAGTATTTCAGATTTACCTACTTGTGCTGATGACATAATCACAATATCTTCTGTGTATGGATCATTAATTGCGTCCATAATAGCCCTTTGATAGGGAGCTCTTGACGTTCTCCATTGGCCTGCCTCTGCAGAAGATTCACGTGATAACTTACGATGTGCATCAGCCCATTCCGAAACAGTGAGATTAGGTGGTGGAGCTAATGCTTGCTTTGCTAATTGCTGAAATAACTTTTTTGAATCAGCTATCGTTTGCATTACTATCACCAGGACTTTCAACGTAAATCTTATCATCACTCTTTTCGTAGAATACATCAGGATCATAATTGGATAATTCCTGCATTAATTCATAAATTTCTTCCTTCAACGTCTCTCTTACAACCATGATTTCAGTTACTCCGATAACTTTAGGTGCTGCCTTTGTTGGAAAGGCTAATAATTGTGAACGGAATCGCGCCAACATATCATTCATGACTTCTTTTATATCTTCAGATCGATGCAATTCACCAGCCATTATTTTATATTCCATTTCTGACTTCATACGTCTTGCTCGTGTCCATAATGTATCTTCTTTTAATTTATTTAATTCATCTTCAGTCTCAGCCGTTGCCTTTGAAATTTGGAATTCAATGTATTTTTGAATAGACTTCGGCAAATCATATTTACCTCTACCTATCTTCACTAATGCATTCTCTTTGTCCAACTGTCTGATTCGTGATGTTGAGATACCTAAAATTACAGATAATTGAGCTTGACTAACGGTTTCAACAGATTCCTCTAAATCCTTTTGTGTCAAGGCTTCAACCCCCATTCCACATTTATTTCCCAACCTCAAAATGACCGCAACCGTTAACGACCTTTTCGATTTACTAACTGAGCAATCCATGGGCTCGAATGCACCCGCATAAAAGGTAAAACTTTGGAAGAACCTAAGATAATTTTCGTAATTGTTCACACAATTAAAACAATTCACTTTAAGCTTAGAGCCTCATGGTTTCGCGCCACTTTTTCATAGGTTGTCTGACTTGCTCCCTTCACTCTTAACGGGCAACTGCTTGACACTAACCCTCTGAACGCAACATATCTTTAATACTGTTGAATTTAAAAAACACGCTCAAATGCCTGTTACATAAACATTCTGCAAATTATTTTTATTTCAATTCACAATGCCACTCCGTTATGTAGCATTCGTTATTATTTGAAGCTATGTATTCAGTATTTAAAACCATAAAAAAAGCACACCTCTCAGTAAAGGTGTGTCATCTTATCATCTAAATCATCTTGTCCTGCTCCTATATAGAACAATGTTGTTGTTGGTTTATCGTGATTAAATAGCTTTTGTAATGCTCCAATGTCTTTATACTTTTGGTAAAAGGTATAGCCAAATGTTTTCCGTAAACTATGGGTACCAATCGGTTCGGTATATCCAATTGCCTTTGCAGCACCCTTTAGAATTTTGTATGCAGTAGTTCGATCAATAGGTTTAGCTTTCCCTGTTCGCGTCTTTATTCGAGATGGAAACAAATATTCAGTACGTCTTTTATCCTCACAATATTCGTTTAATATTTTTCTGAGAGCTGGCGTTATAATAATACGTTTATACTTACCAGTCTTTTGTTCTTCAATCATTAAGTGTGTGCCCTCCACATCTCTAACACGAAGATCTAATATGTCAGATATACGTAAACCGGTATGAAGACCTGTCATAAATAATGCATAGTCACGGGTACTTCTATTCTCAAAGTATCGAGTGAATTCCTCTAGCCATGCTTTATCACGTATTGGTTCAACAAACTTCATGGAATAAACCACCCTTCATCTTCAATTTTTGCTTTTATTCTTGACATCGTTCGGGCAACAGTCCCCTTATGTATGCCTAATACTGAAGCTATCTCTTCATGTGTATAGCCATTGCTAATCAATTGTAAAATATCCTTTTGACGGGTCGTTAGATTTTTGGTCATCGCCTGTAGAATATGTCCTTTTTCCTCCTGCGTTACTTTTACTAAATCAGAATCCTCATCAGCAACCACCTCATACATACTCATATCATTCGTTGCTTGTCTACGCTGTATCCAGTATGGTTCAAAAGGTATTTCACGTTCATAAGCCGCTCGACGTTCGATCCCTCTTGTTACGCTAGGGATATGACCTAGATTCATATATTGCAAACCGTAACTAACGTTGGAAAGCCAATTCTTCACGGTTTTAATTTCTTCTTCAATTAGTCGAACTGTTTGTATTTCATCTGGTGTCAAACCGTTTAAATTATCGGTAACCCTATAAGACATAACGATGGCTTCTCTTTTTCGTTGTAATTCATCTAGAATAGCCTTAGTCATACGTTTAGTGGCTCTATATTCATTTCTTAAAGCTCTCAAACTGCTTCACCACCTTGGAAATTAATTTTAGAAGTATCATGGTGTTATTTTCATTCAAATAAAAAGAGGACAACAATAGACTGCAGCATAATTGCTGTTACCCATTGTTGTCCTCCAGTGAGCTGGTAGAACATAATATTATCTTGTTTCTTGAATTAGAAGATAAATCTTTTCAGTAACTATTGAAATATATGCAATAATAAATCCAGTTGCAATAAAAAGTAGTAAAGAATTGAATTCCTTTAATATTGCATCATCATTAAACTTAATTATGGCTAAAAATAAAGGGATAAATCCAAAAATTACTATACTAAGTGTTAATGTTTCTGATATTAATACTTCATTCTCACTAAAATAATTCAAGTGTTTTTCTAATTTTTTTATTCTAAATAAACCAAACATAATCCCTAAAAAAATGACTGCTGAAAAAATTACTCCAATAAATATTAAAATAAGATTATATTGTGCAATTATTTTTGTAATTTGAATACTTCCTACACTAATAAGATTATTAAATGAATAATATGGTTGGGATAAATTTGATACTTCAGCAAACTTAAGAACTACTAGAAACCCTATAAAAAAGCTAATAATACCAATAAACCACAAAAAAGCAATCGCTATAATAAAACTAGAAAATTTCTGCGTAAAACTATAAAATTTCTGTATAAAACTCAAAACCCTTCACCCTCATCCTTTTTAACTCGCTTCATTTAACTTAAGTATGTGATAATCTCTTTTTTGGTGTTGTTGGAAATTCTACAGCCTTTACCTTTGATGTATTATGTTCTTTATATTAGCGGGGAATAATTTATTTTTCTTTGTTAAGAACTATTACACAAGTCTCAAGTAATTATATTATAACAATATAAATTTTCCATAAAGATCAATATTCACCTCTAAAATTCCTTACACATCAAACTCAACACACGTCACTTTCCCTTGATAAGTAACAATTTTAATCTTAGCATGTGCTGGAAGCTCAGAGAATTTTGCAATTCCATCTGACAAGACGTTGACACAGTTTACGGGTAGCTCCATAATGTCAACTTGCAGCATACCTTCGTACGAAATTTCTAGTTTTTTTAAACTAAATAGGACAACAGAAGAAGACTGCTTGATACTTCTCTCTTTCGTTGTCCTCCAGATGGCAGGTAGGGTAATTATCCAAATTTTTTCAATAAATCATAATAAGGTAATAGAATAGTAATGAGTGCTGTTGTTATAATTGATTTATTATTGAAGTTCTCCAAATCACTTACTACGGTTAAAACACTAATAATGAAAATTACAAATGTTATTATCTTAAAATTCCTATTTTTATTATAATAAGGAATTCTATTTTTCTCTTCTAAAAATTTTATAATTTTATTATATATTGGGTAGCTTATTAAAAAGTTGAGAATTACTTGTACTATACTATTAGAATAGTAGACAATTAAATCAATTTGCATCAAATCATAAAGTACGATTAACCAAAAATAAACTACTAAAATACTTGAAAAAGTTGAAAAGATAGTTGTAAGGGCAACTAAAACATATGTAGTAACATTTTGTTGGAAAGATAAAAAACTATCTTTATAAACCGCGATTATTATCAAAATACTTATCACTGATATATGATATATTTCAGCTATAATTGATTCACTTAGGTTTATTTTTGTATCTAACCAATGAATAAAAAAATATACATATGCTCCAATAAATGATAAAAATAGTATTTCATTCATCAAGTTTCTTTTAGGAACTTTGTTTTCTATAAAGGTTTCTATGTATATTTCTGCAAAATCTCTAGTACCTCTTTTATTCAAAATTCCTCACCCTCATCCCATTTCACACGTTTTACCTGTCCTTGATGCGTCACAATCTTCGTTTCAGCAAACGCAGGAAGTTCAGCAACCTTCGCTTTTCCCTGTGACAAAATTATTACACAATTCTCAGGTAATTCCATTGTATCAATTCGAAGAATCCCGTCAATAGTCTTACTCAATTCTTTCATACGCACAATAGCTCCCCCCTTATGCTATAATAGTTTTACTGCTAGCAAGGGAGAAGCCTTTGTTATTGAAGAGCTATGGTTGCCGCCATAGCTTTTCTTAATTGGTCATGATCAAATTGTTTAGAAATTGATAGCACTTCTCTTTTTCACTAAAGCATTCATGCAAGTCTCCATTTTCTATTTCGTAAAATTTATCTGTTTTCCGAATGGTATATTTATCGATAACAATTTCTGCATTATTACTAAGTTGGTGCAGTGCCATGTATATAGAATCAAAAGAAGTGCCAATAATTTCGTAAATATTTACATTATCCATCTTCATCATCCCTATTTCTCCTAAGTTAGATTTTTCTCTTAAAAACATTTTTAGTATGAATGGCATTACTAATAATCACTAGACGACGTTCTAGAGACAACGATAACCATTTTCTAAATTTCATTTACCTGTTCCTCCCCTTGCTAAATTACAACTCATCATACGTTTTTAATAGCTGCTTGTCTGACATATTTCGTAGCATTTCCTCCGCATAATTTTTACGTAGCATGATAATAGCAATGATCTCCTCACGTTCTTGCTTAGACAATACTTCTCACCCCTTTGTGCTGATCTAGACGATGCAAAATATATTGACCTGCAGCTGCATGTCCAAGATAAGCAGGAAATTGTACGATAGTTTTGCGGTGATCAATTAATGAAATTTGAATATCCAAATCAGCGAAATACATCACTTTAGTCAATAGTCGATGGGCCTCCGTAATGACTCCTGTACGTTCACCAAATTTCTCACGGTGCAATAAACTGACTTCCAGTGGATTACTGGCAAAGTAAAAGGCATATTGGGCAAAACTTTCTACGACATATAGCTTAATGCGGCCAATCCCAAGCACGTTACGCTCTGTCATTTCATGAACAGCAGCCTCATCATAAATCAGCTCTAGTAATTTATTAGAATCCTCCGTTAGATTAATTTGTTTTGTAGATACAGCCCAAAATACTTGATGGGCAAGGCGGCATAATTCAAACTCTGTGGCATATTCCAATATCTCCTTTACTGTAATTATTTCATTCATTTCATAGTTCCCCAGGAAATATTTGATAGACGGCCTGTGTCTTTTATATAGGCTGCGGATACAGTGCCAGTTGGTCCATTACGGTGTTTGGCGATAATGAACTCCAAAATATTTTTACTTTCGGATTCCTTGGAATAGTAATCGTCACGATATAAAAATGCTATGACATCTGCATCCTGTTCGATATTGCCTGAGTCTCGCAAGTCACTCATTACAGGTCGCTTGTCCTGGCGTTGTTCCACACTTCGATTGAGTTGTGATAAACAAATAACAGGGCAGTTAAACTCCTTTGCCATTTGTTTTAAATCCCATGAGATTTGCCCAATTGCTTGTGTCTGATTATCGCGTGGGTTATTTCCACGAATGATTTGCAAGTAATCAATCAAAATAATTGGCTTTTTACCAGGATTGGACTTGATGATTTTACGAGCTGTTGCACGAATCTGAGATACTGTCAGCCCTGCTCGATCATCAATTTCGATATTGGCATTGTCTATCATGCCGAGTGTTGACATCCACTTTTCTTTTTGTCCGTCTGTAAAATATTCAAACGGATTACGCATCTTTAAGCGATTAAAATTCCCTGCTGTTGCAATCAGTCGATCAATCAATGTTGTCCGGCTCATTTCCAGTGAGAAGATGATCGGTACATAGCCATTCCACCCAGCATTTAGCGCAAGATGATTCATCGTGTCTGTTTTCCCCATAGAGGGTCTTGCGGCAATAATAGTCAACTCTGCATCTTGAAAGCCGTTAAGCATTTTATCCAAGTCAAGTAATCCTGTAGGCACACCTGTTTTGACGTTTTCTTGCTCGAAAGGTCGATTTGCCATTTGCATTAAATCTGCTTTGATGCTCGTATTTGTACTGGTATGTTGGGTTGTTAGCTTGTCCAATGCCTGTTGAATCTCTGCAATGCCCCAATCCTCTTGCTGTGCTTGCTCCATGATTTGACGTTTAGAGCGCTCTCGCCAACTTTCAAGCACAATGTTTTGGTACTGCTCGTAATTTGTTCCACTGGCGAAGTTGCCAAGCTCTGCTAGATAATTTGCCCCTCCAAGTTCAATCGGCTCTCGCGTTGTCAGCAATGTGATATAGTCGACTGCTTTACGCTCACCGACAAGCTGAAGCATGCTAGAGAAAATATTTTTGTGCACCTGTGATGAAAAATGGGCTGCCTCTATGTTGCTATCTGCAATCAAATAATTTTCATGTAGCATCGTGCCTAGTAAACTTTTTTCTGCTAGCTCAATGCTAATGTTTTGTAATTCCATTACAGATCCTCTCCCTTGCTAAAATCTAAATCCAGTGGACCAGACGAATTATGCTGAATGGGCTGCATACTTTGAGTCTCGTTCAAGTAACCTTCAAACTTCGTGGCGTTGAACAACGTGTCTGGTCGTAAGTATTTATTCATCTCAGGGTTGTGCAGCCACTGCTTGACCTTTGTATCAATTACGCACTTGAAATGCTCTAGCGTATAGCCTTCTGCAAGTCGAGCGTTGATGAGTCGCTTCGTGGCTGCCGTTGATGCTTTGAAATTTTTCTGAGCAGTTTGGTTTAAATACTTAATAATTTCATGCGCAATGTCGAGCTGCTCGACAATATTATTTTTAATACTCTTAATATCTTTGGTTATTGGTGGGGTCAAAGTGTCCCTACTAGATGGGGTCAACTTGTCCTCATGTGTGGGGTCACTTTGTCCCCATGTGTCAGGACATTTTGTCTCGTTCGAAGGGTCATGTTGTCCCATCGTTAAATAACCCAATTTTGTATAATTCAGCCGATACCATTTTGTCTTGTCGATCTTGTATTTGTTAAATTCATCTGTGGAGAAAATATAGCCATCATCTTCTAGCTTCCTAATTGCACGCTTTATCGTTTTTTCAGACCAAAATGGAAACTCATTTTGCCATTGCTGATAGCTGTTAAAAACCCACTTATGACCATCATGAATATGCGCAGAAATAAGCGTTTTAAAGTGCAATTGCTGTAGTATAATCGCCTCATTCAATCCCACCTTAGCAGCTAAACTAGGTAGAACTTGCAAAGGCGGCTCATTGATGAGTAAATTCATGCATCTGCCCCTCCTTTCCATGTAGCCACAAAGTACAAAGCATCTTGAAGCTTGCACTGTGGTACATCTCGATACGAATCCACTTGATAACGTCTTTTTATTTCCCGGTAAATGGACGCAAAACAGGCGGGACGACGGGCTTGAACAGTGCACAATTGATCAACACGCTCAGTCACTGCCTGTCGTAGACGTTTCTGTTCTCCCGTATGTAACGTAACTCCTTGTAGCCTTAGCTCAATTTCTTGTACACGTTTCTCCAGAGCTAAAAAGCGCTTTTCGTCATACGGTAATGAAACAGGCTGCGCTTGCTGTAAACTTTTAGTGATTTGGTAATATTGCGCAACAAGCAGATTATAAGCTTGCCATGATTTTTCACTGTTGAGCGATTTTGCCAATAGAAATGCACCTTCTTCGGTCCATAAATACAACACTGATACGAATTTAAGGGTGGCGTCATTTTGTCGCCCGCCTTTAAATTGTTTAAGGGCTTCACCAGTAAGTGCAAAATAATGAGCACCTTCTTGAAAATGCTCCTTGTTTCGTTGGAAGTTACGCATTAATGACTTACTATCTGCTTGATACACCTCAGCAATTTGCGCTGTTGTTAAGACCTTTTTATCTGCATGCTGAATCTCCATCAAATTCATGCTACTTCCCCTTTCACAAGGGTAACGACAAATTGTCGCTACCCACTTGTCTATACTCATAGTTGATATTTAGCTAGATAATTGATATAATTTTATTAATTGATATTTGACAGTCGCTTACTCGCATGCCAGTGCTTGTAAGCCTTTTTTATGCCTTTTTTAAGGGTGGCGTCATTTTGTCGTGCGGCTTTATAAATTGCCATAAAACGATCCACTGGCTCTTTCGCCAGCCATTCCTTTACATTGATCTTCACTTGAATCACCTGCCTTTCCGATGCATTCACATCATTGGACTCACAAGCTTGTTGCTTATGAATCCTGTGACGAGAACGAATCAAACAGCTTTCAATGGATTCTCTAAATCTTCCACTAGATCTATAGCATCTTTAATAGCATTTACTCTACCCTTTTGTGCAAAATAATCCTTTTGATTGCTCATATACAAACAGCTATCGAAGGCTTCCGCTACATCGACCGCATAATCCCGTAGTAACTCTTCCTCTTGTGACAAAAATGTACGTAGTTTCTCTAATACTTGTTCCATGTAAACTCCTCCTTTATTGACTTATATACAGTTCTTGTCCATAATAAAGGGACAAGATTTTTATTAATTTTTTGAACTGATCACCGTCCAAAGTTACAGTTCAAGCATGATGCAGGTGCTATTGCGCTTGCATTTTTTTCTTGTCAACTTTCCGAACAGCTAACAATTGAACACCATCTACTTCTGCAAAAAAATGCTCATATTCAAACTGTGGAGACATTGAAGGCTCACTACGAATCCCCTTTACACCTTTCGTTAAATGCTGAAAATATTCATACGTCACTTGCACTTTGAAGTTTCCATCATGAAAATCTGTAGATAATATCCCAGCCTTCTGTGCCATTTCCTGCTTTTCCTTTAGCATTAATAACAAATTCCCCATCTCATAATTTGAATAACACATATCAAGATTAGCATTTGCTAACCTATGAAGTTTAAATTTAGATGTTTCAAGATAAGCCAGAAATGCTTTAATTTTCTCCATCGCTTTGTCACCACTTTCAAAATAATGATGTTTCTTTATCCAATGTAGATTTTGTATAATCTACTTTATTTCCATCTTGGAATCCCTTTTGATAGGCTGCTATTTCCTCAATAGGTGGAATTTTGTAAGATAGTCCTTTTTTGTGTCCAAATCTCTTATCATATTCCTGCTTTACTTCTGCTGGAAGTAATACCATTAGACCGTATTCTTGCCCCATTGCTTTTACTTGTTCTTCAAATTTCTCTTTCAAACCATTCAAAAAACCAGTAGTATATGAATTTTTTAATTCAGTAGTTAACTTTTTTGTTCTATAGATTTGGGTGCTATCGTAGTAATCGTTAACGAATTTCTGAACATAAAAACTTAAAACATCGTAAGCTAGCACGTACATTTCTTTAGCGAGAGCTACATCACTTTCAAATCCCATAAACATAATCGCTCTTTTCTTTTTTGTTTCGCCTTTGATGATTTTATTGTTGTAGTACCAAGTCACTCTAAAATTCCGTGTGATAATATTTGCTAATTGCCGCTCCCACCAATATAAGGTTTTATGAGCTGTTGCCTGTCCTTCTGATATAGCTCTATCATTTTCTCCATCCTCTAATTCAGATGAAGAAATATCATATTTAATCATTAATTTTTGAGCCATCATAAATGCAGTCTGGCATTCTTCATCATTTTGATGATCATTTGCAAGAGCCAACAAACCTTTAATTTTTTCAATAATTGATTCATTTCTCTTCGTCATTTTTTCACTTCCTCTGCAAACTTAATTAAATAAACCAACAAACAAACCCACCAATAACTGGAAGCAATGTTTGTAAAATCGTAAGTCCATCCATTCCCATTAAAAATGCAACAGCAACTTCTTGTGTATTTGTCTGCTTGAACCATTCCATAAAGGTAAGGGCATCTGGAACTTTTACGCTATTCTCGAATTTCGAGATACAAGGCTGCGTACGATTCATACGATGTGCCAGTTCTTCTTGTGATAGCCCAGCACGTTCACGACAGGCTTGCAATATGGCTCCTATTTTCATAGTCTCACCACCTTCCACATTCCAAACTGGAATACTCTATTCAGTTTTTGTAAGTTAAAATTTTTATATGAAGCATCACCCAATAGATCGAAAATACTTAGTATTTGTATTGACCCATTCTGTATGGTCATCAATCCATTGCAATAATGCTTTTGATGGTATTAGTACCCTTCCTGCTTCATAGAACTTCGGGAAATCTGATCTTCCTAATAATGCTGATGCTTTTGTATCTCTGATGTTGAACAACTCCATCAACTGCTGACGAGTCAACAAGACTGGCAACTCACGAATTAGTGGCTTTGGTGCAAA
>Ga0213828_1000510_pt1 | contig 36972 bp, 28 predicted proteins | sample MC6MC0897MG_FD_180664 | JGI IMG/M metagenome (GOLD analysis project Ga0213828, IMG submission 180664) | Enriched soil aggregate microbial communities from Iowa State University, Ames, United States - MC6-MC0897-MG | ecosystem: Environmental > Terrestrial > Soil > Unclassified | place: USA: Iowa...
CCGGCGTGCTTTTCGGCAGGTGCGTGATGCGCATGGGGCAACGCCGAGGCGGGCAGCCGTGCCTGCTCCATCGACCAGGTGGGGGGGGGGGTGGTATCGGCCAACCGTTGCTGCGACATCGGTACCTGCACGCGCACGCCAGCGGGATAGCCGTAGTCCTGGCCGTTGGCCCACGCATTGACCTGCTTGCCCCACACCACCGACCACGGCATGCCGGTGACGGCCAGGAACAGCAGCACCAACCCGACCCAGACGCCGGTGACCGCATGCAGGTCGCGCCAGAACAGGCGTCGCCTGGGTCGCCCGCGCACGGTGGTGATGCCGCCTTGCTGCCCGCGTGGCCACCACAGGTACAGGCCGGTGAGCACCAGCAGGAGGGCCCAGCCGGCGGCGATCTCGATCAGTGCGCTGGCGTAGTCGCCCAGCAGGTCCAGGCTGTGCAGCCGGCGCACCACACCGGAGAAGGTGCCCTTGTCGGGCAGGTGCCCGAGTACCTGCGCGGTGGCGGGGTGCACGTAGTAAACCTCGCGCTGCCCGCTGGGCTGCAGCACGCCGATTTCCACGCTGCCATCGGTGCGTTCGGGCGTGGTGTAGCGGAACACGTCGCCGGGGGTAACGGCGGTGACAGCGGCAATCTGCGCGCTGGGCAACGCAGGCGCCTGCGGCGACGGTGCGGCTACCTTGAGGTCATGGTGCACCCAGCGGTCGATGGGGCTTCTGGTAGAGGTAGGTGGCACCGGTCAGCGCCAGCCAGGCGATGAACGGCAGCACGAACAGGCCGGCATAGAAATGCCACCGCCATACCGCGCGGTAGAAGCGCCAGCGGTCCGGGGCAAGTGTGTTGGGGATGTGCATCTCAGAGCTCCCGGGTCCAGTTCAGGTAGAGCGCGCGGCCATCGCCCGGCGAGTAGCCCGACGCGCCACTGTCATACCAGGCATACACGTAAAAGCGGTCGGTGGCGTTCTTCAGCTGTAGGGCCAGTTGGTTGCGCGCGTCCAGTTGGTAGCGGGCGCTCAGGTTCAACAGCGCATAGCCGCCGTAACGGCCGAGCGTGTTGGTGCGCTCCACGAAGTGGTCGCCCTGGCCATTGCCCCAGGCACTGAGGGTCCAGTCTGCCGTGGGGGCGTACTCCACGCCGGCGCTGGCCAGCCAGTTCGGCACGTTTTCGATCTGCCGCCCCCGGGTGTTCGGTGCGCCGGGGTCCGGTACGTCGATCACCGCCTTCTGCCGCGCATACGAGGCCCAGGCGCGCCAGCGCGGGGTGGCTTGCCAGGTCAGCTGCGCGTCCCAGCCACGGCGCAGCGTTTTGCCGACGTTGCCCACGTCGTTGCTGCCCACGCTGCCGTTGACGCCGAGAATGGTCGCCACTTCATCGGACGCGCGCTGTTCCCAGTAGGCCACCCGGGTCTGCAGGCCGTGGAAGGGCGCCCACTTCAGGCCGGTCTCCCAGCCTTCGTTGATGGAAGGCGACAGGTTGCCGGCCTGGGTGCGGTAGGCGCCGTTGCCGCTGCCGATCTGGAAGGTGCGGCCCCAGTTGGCGTAGGCAACGGTGGTGCTGGCCAGATCGTAGGACACGCTCAGCTTGGGCTGCTTGATCAGGCCGTAGTCGTAGACCGGCGCATGGGAGGTAGTGGCCGCGTTGTGGAAGTCGCCCTCGACGTGGTCCACGCGGTAGGCAGGCACGATCTTCAGCGCCTGGGTGGGGCGGATCACGGCCTGCACGTAGGCGCCCCGGGTGTCCAGGTCGAACTCCCAGTCACGCAGGGTGGCCTGGCGCTCGCGCGCGACGGTGCGGAAGCGGCGCGCCGTGTTGTCCTGCCATTGGCCGTCCACGCCGGCGTCCAGCACGAACTCGGCCAGGGCCGTGCTGGGGCGCCAGGTGGTGGTGAGAATCAGGCCACGGTGGGTTTCGTCGTTGAAGCGCTCCTGCTGCGCCCCGCCCGCGGTGAACGTGACCCAGCGTTGGTTGCGGTAATCATTCTGGTAGGCCTTGGCATTCCAGCTCCAGTCGGTGCCCAGCGCGCCATCGAGGTGCAGGGCGGTCTGGAGGGTTTCGCGCTCGCTGCGGTCATCGCGGGCGTAGGCGGGCGACTGGTTGGGGTTGGCGTGCACCTCGGCGTAGCTCAGGTAGCCGGCTTCCAGCGCGGCGTTTTTGTAATAGCGGCTGGTCAGGCCCGCCCGCCAGCGGCCGTCGGGATCGGTGTAGAACCATTTGCCGGCAAAGCTGCGTTGGGTGCCCTCGGCGTGGTCGCGCTCGCCGTCCGCGCCGCGCCAGCCGATGAAGTAGTTCTGCGACCACGCGCCGTTCTCGAACCCCTTGGCCACCTGGACGTCCCGGGTGCCGAAGCTGCCCACGGTAACGCTCAGCTGGCCGTCGTTGCCGCCCTGGCGGGTGAGCACGTTGACATCACCGGCGATGGCATGCAGGCCATAGCGTGCGTCGTTGGTGCCGCGCACGATTTCGATCGCGCTGATATCCAGCGGGAACACGGCGTCGAGGTAGGGCATGCCGCCGGCGTTGTCGTTGCTGGGAATGCCGTTGATGAGCAGCTTGACCGCGTTGATGCGGCCTTCGCCATTGAAGCCACGGAAGGAGAAGCGTCCGGCATCGGTGCCCATCTTGAATTGGGTGACCTGCACGCCGGGGGCGTTCATCAGCAGCTCCCAGCTGTGGTCCACCTTCTGCTGCTGCAGCAGGTCGCCGCCGATGATGTCCACTGAACTGAACACCGCGCGCGCCGGGAGCGCGCGTTCGGCGGTGGCCCGAGCCTGCACGGTGCCCAGGGTGAGCACGGTGCCGTCCTGGGCGGTGGCAGGCAATGGGGCCAGGACCGTGCAGGCGAGGGCGGCCAGAACGGGGTGGGAAAGCCGGTGGGAAACAGGAGAACGGTTCATTGTGCACAGCATCGAAATGCCGCGACCCTCAGGGGTCGAGACAGGCAAAGGCGCCGGCATGTGCGCCGGTGGTTGGAGGGGACGAACTGGATCCGCGCCACGCGCGTGCACCCGTGCAAGGGCCGGGCCTGCCTGGTGGAGCAATGACGGCGTGGCGCAATGCGTGCCTTGAGGCCTACGCTGGATCAGCAGGCGAGGGTGTGCGGTGGACCGCGTGCGCCGAGGGTTCCCGGTGAGGGAGATTGCCGCGTGGACACCAAGCCAGCCAAGGCCAGGAAGTGCACCGGCCCGACGGTCATCAGCAGGACCAGGGCGACCAGCAGGCTGATCATCCGCGCCGCGATCACGCAGTAGTCGCAGTCCACGGCCATGTCGTGTTGCGCATGGGCATCATCAGAAGGCGTGGATGCGGCTGCGGGTGCTGATTCGGCGTGTGCCGACGGAGCCATCATGGCGTGGTCCATGCCATGGGCCGCATCGTGATGCATCGGGTGCGCATGTGGTGCGGCGGTAGCGACCGGCCGGGCATGCGCGGCATGGGCATGCAGTGGCTGCAAGGCAGCCCCCGGCGGATGCGCCAGCGCCCGGCTCACCAGCGGAGCGACCACCACAAGCAGCATGGCCAGACAGGCCCAGGCGTGAAGCCAGCGGTGGAGAGCAGGGGAGCGCACGGCCCGGATTCTAGGCCATATGTGGCGCCCCACGCGGCGCAGTCGCCGGGTTTCAGCGGGATTGCGACGGTTTGTCGCACCTGCAGCCGGCCCCGGGCGCCGGATGGATGGGCAATGTTCGGGCAACCGCTACTGCTCCGTCGCCGCAGCTCGGGAGCAGTGCGCGCACGTCAGTGGCGGGCGTTGTCTTTCGCCTTGCCTACTTCACTCTGCACCTTGCCGACAGTCTTCTGGGCCTTGCCTTCAAGCTCCTGGGCCTTGTCGCCCGTGACCTTGCCGGCGACTTCCTTCACGGTGCCCTTGACCTGGTTCTTTGCACCTTCGGTACGGTTCTTGTCCATGTTCAACGCCTCGCTTATCGCCCAGAGTGGGCGTGGTTATGCTGCTTGGATGGGGGGTGTGGCGTGAGTGAAATCCCGCCGCGCGATACCAAACGGTTCAGGGTTGCAACGCTCGCGCGATGAACATCCGGCAGCAGTGCGTGGGCTGCACGACATCTGCACTCGCGCTCCACATCGCGCCGCGTAGAGTTTTGCCCACCCCCCACCATGGCGCGCGCTCGTGAACCTGCAGACCTCCGTTTCCCATCCGCTTCCCCGGCGCGCGCTGCCCGACAGCTGCCAGTTCGATCTGCTGGATGTGAACGCGTTGCAGGACCCCAGCAGCGGACGCATCGTGCACCTGTATTCGATGGTGGCGCGCTGCCTGTCGTGCGAAGTGATCTTCAAGGCGCAGGAAGGGCAGGGCTTCGTCAGTACGTCGGCGGCGCGCGTGCTGCGGTGTCCCACCGGCTGCGGCGAGCAGGCCCTGAAAGGGTCGGCGCTGCGTCAGTGGCACCTGCAGTCGGCCTAGCCGCTGTAGCGCCCCGGAAGACCCGGGGCGCTGATGGTCGTGGTGCGGGCAGGTCAGGTGGGCAGGTCCCACTTCGCGTGGTCGGCCGCCTTCTGCTTGTAGATCGTGCCTGCAAAGTCCACATGCAACTCGGTCCAGTCACCGGCATCGTGCCGGCCCAGGACTTCGAAGTGCTTGGGCTTGCGTTCGGGCTTGCCCGTGATGGTCCAGCCCGCATTCTTCAACGCGGTCACTACGATGCGCGGGTCTGCTGGCACGTCGGCGTGGGGGTGTTTGGGGCCGTGATGCGGCTTTTTGTGTTCCACCGCGACAAAGGCGCCGCCCTTCCTGGCGATGCGTGCGACTTTGATTTCCGATGGACGCCGTTCCCCCTCAAGCCTGACGGACAGGCCCTGCTTGAGCGGGAACGCGTCGGCACCCTTGGGGCCTAGATCGGCCAGGTACACCTGCTCGTCGTTGCAGAGCAGGGTGAACCGATGCGCAAAGACGTGTTCGATGACGCCCGCCAGGGCGACCTTTTCATGGTGCGGCATGCATTTCTCCTGAGAGCGCCCAACCGCGGGCGCGTGCTGTCAATGCGGGCCATCACGGGCGTTTCCAAGCGTTGCCGCCTGAACGTACCTGAGGCGTTCATCCATCAGGGCGGTTGGCCCGCCTGGCTCTCGCCCTGCGATGTCAGTCGCCCTGGGTGGCAAACCGCAGCCGGTTATGGTCCGGGTCCACCACCATCATCTCGCGGCCGCCCCACGGCACATCGGCCGGCGCGCGGAACACGGCGGCGCCGGCCGCCACGAAGGCAGCATGCAGTGCGTCCACGTCAGGGACATGGAAGTACACCGCGCCACCGGGTTCGCAGTCGCCGGCATGTTCGGTCAGGAACAGCAGCTGGCCATCGCGGCTGATCTGCACGAACAGCGGCATGTGGGGCGCGAAGCGGTGCTCCCAATCGATGGTGAAGCCCAGCTGCTGATAGAACGGCACGCTGACGACGGCGTTGGTCATGCGCAATTGGGGAATAACGGTTTGTTGCATGGCGATCTCGATGGGTTGCAGGTGAAGGGGAGAGGGTAGCGCTGCAGCCGGTACGCGCGCGCGCCGACTCAAGCGGTTTGCCGCGCCTGTTGGCGATGACCGGTGGCCAGGAAGAAAAAATTCTTAATGGTTCAGTGTGTCACTTCAGTGCGCTGTCGCTAGGTAACCGGATATGGAAATGCATTTTTCGCATGTGGATTCACGCAACTGTCGTTGCGGGTTCACGGCGCATTGATTCAGCTGGGGTGTAGATTCCAGTTACGCCCCATGCATGCATCGGGGTTCCCCCCGCTTCGCAGTGCCCACCTTACGATTTTTCTTGCGCCGGCTGTGCCGGTTCGGGCTGGTGTTCGCTGCGTCGTATACATACGCCATCGAGTCGCCCATGCCTATCCGCCGCCTTCCCCGCGAGTCTTCTGCCGCCAGTGCCGAAGCACTCTCTCCGCTGGATGCCATCCGGGTCCGCCGCGGCAGCCCCGCGTCGGCGCCCTCGACGCTCACGAGCCTGTCCAGCTTGGCGCCGGACAAGGCCCACCGCGTACTGTTCGTGGTGTCGGAGATGGCGGACTACATCAAGGCCGGCGGCCTGGGGGACGTTGCCGCGGCGCTGCCGCGTGCGCTGCGCGACCGCGCGGACATGCGGGTACTCATTCCCGGCTATCGCGAAGTGCTCGAGCGCACCGGCCCCATCGAGGTGGTCGGGCAGACCGACGCGCACGCGGGGTTGCCGGCGTGCGCGATCGGCCACGCGGTACTGGACGATGGGTTGCCGGTGTACGTGTTGATCTGCCCGGCGCTCTACGAGCGAGACGGGACGCCCTACGTTGATCGCGCCGGTAAGCCGTGGGACGACAACGCGGTGCGGTTTGCCACGCTGTCGCGCGCGGCGGCGTTGATCGCCGCTGGCGAGGCGGGCCTGCCCTGGCAGCCCGGGCTGCTGCACCTCAATGATTGGCCGTGTGCGCTGGCGGCGGCCTATGTGCGCTGGTCGGGCTGCGCGGCCACCTGCCTGCTGACCATTCACAACCTGGCCTACCAGGGGGTGTTCCCGAGTGAGTTGGCGGCCGACCTGGGCATCGGGCCGGCCCAGCGCGAGGCGTTGGACTTCCACGGACAGCTGTCGTTCCTGCGCGGGGGCATCGTGCACGCCGACCGGGTCAACACGGTAAGTGTGAGTTACGCGGCGCAGATCACAGCGCCAGCCGAGGGCTGCGGGCTGGATGGCCTGTTGTCCGGTCGCGCCGCGTTGGGGCACCTGAGCGGGATCGTCAATGGGATCGACGCCAGCTGGGACCCGAGTACCGACGTGCACCTGCCGGCGCACTTCGATGTGCGCAACGTGGAGGGGCGCAATCACAACGCCCGCTATGTGCGCCGTGCCTTTGGCCTGCCCGAAAGCCGCGGTCCGCTGTTTGCGGTGGTGTCGCGGCTGGTGCACCAGAAAGGGCTGGACCTGACCTGCGAGGTTGCGCCCCAGATCGTGGCAGCCGGCGGTCAACTGGTCATCATCGGCGGTGGCGAACCGGAGGTGGAAGCGGAGGTGCTGGCCCTGGCGCGGCGTTTTCCGGGCAGCGTGGCGGCCTATATCGGGTTCGATGAAACCCTGGCGCGGCGGATGTTCGCCGGTGCCGATTTCCTGTTGATGCCCTCGCGGTTCGAGCCGTGCGGCCTGAGCCAGATGTACGCGCAGCGCTTCGGCTGCCTGCCCATCGCACACGCCACCGGGGGGCTCATCGACACGGTGGACGACGGGGTCACCGGGTTCCTGTTCAACGGGCCGGAATCGGACATGCTGCGCAGGTGCGTGCAGCGGGCGTTCCGCACGTTCCGCCAGCCCCGGTTGATGCTGGCGATGCGGCGCGCGGCGATGTTGCGGCCGAGCGGGTGGGACGTGGCCGGCATGCACTACATGAATCTGTATCAGCGCACGGCGGAGGCCCGCGCATGAGTGCCGCTTGTGTGCACGAACTGGACGCCTGCGCTGCACCTGAGGGCGTGGCGTCCGCACCGGGCGCGGATGAGCCGCTCTCGCCTGCGCTGATGGCATTGGCTGCAGGCGAGCCCTGCGACGCCTTTGCGGTGTTGGGGCCGCATCGCGACAGCTTGGGACTGTGGCGCCTGCGCGCGCTGTTCCCGGGCGCGCAGGCGCTGCAACGCCGTGACGCGGCTGGCCGCTGGCAACCGATGGCGGCCGTGGGTGAGGGCGTGTTCGAGGCGGTCGTTGAAAGCGACGGCATTGCGGTGCTGCGGGTGGACTGGGGCACGCATCAGGAAGAGACCGAAGATGCCTACGGCTTCGGTCCCCAACTGGATGACAGCGTGCTGGCCGGCATCGTAGCCGGCGACCCGCACAGTGTCCGTTCCGCGCTGGGCGCACAGCTGTCGTCCGATCGGGGCGTCGAGGGCGTGTGCTTTGCGGTGTGGGCGCCCAATGCACGGCGCGTGGCCGTGGTAGGTGACTTCAATGGCTGGGACGGGCGCCGCCACCCGATGCGGCTGCGGCACGATGCGGGTGTGTGGGAGATTTTCCTGCCGCGCGTGGCGGCCGGTGCGCGGTACAAATACGAGATCACCGCGTTCGACGGTACGCGCCTGACCCATAAGGCCGATCCGATGGCCCGTCAGTGCGAAGCGCTGCCGGGAACGGCGTCGGTAGTGGCGGCGGCGGCCGGGCACGCGTGGCGCGATCAGGACTGGATGAGCGCGCGCGCGCGCAGTGACGCCGGCGCCCTCTCCATTTATGAGCTGCACGCCGGCTCGTGGCGCCGGGGAGACGATGGCAGCCTGCTCGATTGGGACCAGCTGGCCGATGCGCTCATACCGTATGTGAAGCAGTTGGGCTTCACCCACATCGAACTGCTGCCAGTGAACGAGCACCCGTTTGGCGGCTCGTGGGGCTACCAGCCGCTGGGGTTGTACGCGCCGACGGCGCGGCACGGTGACCCGGAGGGCTTTGCACGTTTTGTCGATCGCTGCCACCAGCATGGGCTGGGGGTGATCGTGGACTGGGTCGGCGCGCATTTTCCGTCCGATGCACACGGAATGCAGCGCTTTGACGGGACGGCGCTGTACGAACACGAGGACCCGCGCCAGGGCGTCCACCCGGATTGGAATACCCTCATCTACAACGTCGGTCGCAAGGAAGTGGTCGCGTTCCTGATCGGCAGCGCACTGGAGTGGATCGATCGTTTCCACATCGACGGGCTGCGCGTGGATGCGGTGGCCTCGATGCTCTACCGTGACTACAGCCGCGACGATGGCCAGTGGGTTCCCAACGTGCACGGCGGTCGCGAGAACCTGGAAGCGGTCGATTTCCTGCGTACGCTCAACACCGCTGTCGCCACCGGGTACCCCGGCGTGCTGGTGATCGCCGAAGAGTCGACCTCGTGGCCGGGCGTCACCGCGCCGGCCGCTGAAGGCGGGCTGGGCTTCTCGCACAAGTGGAACATGGGGTGGATGCACGACACCCTGAGCTACCTGCAGCGTGACCCGATCCACCGCGCGCACCATCACGGCGAGATGACCTTCAGCGCGATGTACGCGTTTTCCGAACAGTTCGTGCTGCCGCTCTCCCACGACGAGGTGGTACACGGCAAGGGCTCGCTGCTGGGCAAGATGCCGGGGGACCGCTGGCAGCAGTTGGCGAACCTGCGGGCGTACCTGGGCTTCATGTGGGCGCACCCGGGCAGCAAACTGCTGTTCATGGGGGGCGAGTTTGCCCAGGCGACCGAGTGGAACCACGACGCCGAACTGGATTGGGCGCTGGCCGCCGAGCCGGCCCACGCCGGCGTGGCACGGCTGGTGGGCGACCTCAACCGCTTGCTGCGGGACGTGCCGGAACTGCAGCACGGCAATCGCACCGAGGACGGGTTCGAATGGAGCGTGGGGGATGACCACGTCAACAGTGTGCTTGCCTTCATCCGCCATGACGTGCGCCGTGCAGGCGGCGCGTTGCTGGCGGTGAGCAACTTCACCCCGGTGGCACGCCATGGCTACCGGGTGGGCGTGCCGCATGGCGGCTGCTGGCACGAGGTGTTCAACAGCGACAGCCGCTTCTATGGCGGCAGCGAACTGGGCAACCACGGGCAGGTGCACACCGTGCCCGTGGCGATGCACGGCCATGCCCAGTCGCTGGAGCTGACGCTGCCCCCGCTGTCCACCCTTTACCTGCGGGTTGTTGAATGATGCCTGTGCGGCGCCGCCTGGGCGCATGGTGGCAGGACGATGGCCGGGTTGAATTCCGCGTGTGGGCCCCGGCAGCGGGCAGCGTGACGTTGTTGCTGGAGGGCGAGGTGCTGCCGATGCGGGACGAGGGTGATGGCTGCCACGCCTGCGTGCAGTCATGCGTGCCGGGCATGCGCTACCGCTACCGGATGGACGACACGCTGAGCGTTCCGGACCCGGCGTCGCGCTGGCAGCCAGAGGGTGTCAACGGCCCCAGCGCGGTTCCCGACGACCACAGCCATGCCTGGCGCACCGCGGGCGGTGCCGGGCGGGCCTGGTCCGAAGCGGTGTTGTACGAAGTGCACGTGGGCACTGTGGGCGGCTACCGGGCACTCCAGGCGCAGCTGCCGGCGCTGGTGGCGATGGGCATTACCGCGCTGCAGCTGATGCCGGTGGCCACCTTCGCCGGCAACCGCAACTGGGGCTATGACGGCGTGCTGCCGTATGCGCCCACAGCTGCCTACGGCAGTCCCGATGACCTGAAGGCGCTGGTGGATGCGGCCCACGGGCTGGGGATGATGGTGTTGCTGGATGTGGTGTTCAATCATTTCGGTCCGCAGGGCAACCATCTGGCCTCCTACGCACCGCAGTTTTTCCGCGAGGATCTGCGCACCCCGTGGGGGGCCGGCATCGACTTCCGGCAGCCATGGGTGCAGCGCTATTTCATCGAGAATGCGCTGATGTGGCTGCGCGATTACCGCGTCGATGGCTTGCGACTCGATGCCGTGCACGCCATCCATCCGCAGACCTTCCTGCAAACGCTGCGCCAGGCCATCCATGCCGATGGCCCGCGCCACCCGGTGTTCCTGGTGGTGGAGAACGAGAACAATGCGGCCTCGTTGCTGGATGAGGGCTACACCGCGCAGTGGAACGACGACTTCCACAATGCGCTGCACGTGGTGCTGACCGACGAGCATGAGGGCTACTACGGCGACTTTGCCGACGCCCCCACCGCACGCCTGGCCCGGGTGCTGTCCGACGGGTTTGCGTGGCAGGGGGAAGTGACCCGGCAAGGCCATGCGCGCGGCGAGCCCAGTGGTTGCCTGTCGCCGGACCATTTCGTGGTATTCGCGCAGAACCATGACCAGATCGGCAACCGTGCGCTCGGCGACCGCCTGCAGGTGTCCGTTGAACCGGCGCGGCTGCAGGTGGCGCAGGCACTGACAGCGCTGACGCCGATGATCCCGTTGTTCTTCATGGGCGAGCCTTGGGGCGCGCGCGAGCCGTTCCTGTTCTTTACCGATTTCCAGTCGCCCCTGGATGCGGCGGTGCGCGAAGGTCGGCGCGCCGAGTTCAGCCACTTCGCCGCGTTCGCCGATCCGCATGCGCGCGAAGCGATTCCCGACCCGAATGCCGCGCAGACCTTCGAGGCGTCGCGCTGTCCGATGCCGCCCGCCGATGCACTGGCCGGCAATGCCTGGTTGGCCCTGTTCCAGCAGCATCTGGCGCTGCGCCGGCACTACCTGTGCCAGGGCGCGTCGCAGGCGCGCAGCCTGGGCGCCACGGTGTTGGGCGACCGCGCCATACGTGCCGGGTGGCAGCTGCCGGGCGGACAATGGTGGCTGGCCTTCAACCTGGGCGCCGCCGAGGTGAGCGCGACGCTCCCCGACGGCGATACCGTGCTGGCCCTGGGCAATGTGGACAAGGCCGGGACACTGTCGCCAGGTGCGATGCTGGTGCGGTGGGTGGCGCAATGAGCCGACCGGCACCCGACCTGCATGCCCTGGCCAGCGCAACCGGCGTGCGGGTGCATTGGCACGATGTGGACGGACACGCCCGGACCGTCGATGACGCCAGCCTGATGGCGGTGCTTGAGGCGCTGGACCGGCCTGCCGCCACCGCTGCGCAGCAACGGGACAGCCTGCGGCGCGGCCTGGAGGCGCAGGCCCGTCCACGGCTGCGCACGGCGCGCGCTGGTGCGATGCTCATGCTGGGCGCTGCCGGAGCGGGGGCCGCGCAGTGGTGCGACGAAGCGGGCACCACCACGCCTGCCGAGCAGCAGCCTGACGGTCGCTGGCAGTGTCCGGAGCGCCCGGGCTATTGGGTGCTGCGCGTGGGCGCTGAAGAGCATGCAATCGCGATCGCGCCGCTGCATTGCTTCAGCGTGGCCGATGCCACCGGCATCGGACGGCCGCGCTGCTGGGGCGCAAGCCTGCAGGTGTATGCCGGGCGCTCGCCCACCGATGCAGGGATTGGCGACAGCGCCGCCGCAGCGGGCTGGTGCCGGCGCGTCCGCGCCGCAGGTGGCGACGCACTGGCGCTGAGCCCGCTACACGCGGCCGGCAGGATCAGCCACGGTTTCAGCCCGTACTCGCCTTCGGACCGGCGCTTCCTTGAGCCGATATATACCGCCCCGCCTGCATGGGTGGGCGATGAGGATGCGCGCCAGTGGCGCCCCGCACCGGCGCCGGACGGGCTCATCGACTGGGCCGGCTCGGCCGCGCTGAAGTGGGCGCGGCTGGCCCAGTGGCAGCGCCAGCTGCAGCACGCGCCGGCTGTTGTTCGCCAGGCCTATGATCGGTTCCGGCAAGCGGGCGGGACGGCGCTGGCGCGGTTCGCCGCGGTCAATGCTGTTGCGCTGAACCAGCCCAACCCGGAACTTCAGTACTTCGCGCAGTGGCTGTCGCACGACGGCTGGGCGGGCGTACAGCGCAATGCGCGCCGACACGGCATGGCCCTGGGCCTGATCGCCGATCTTGCGGTGGGCTTCAATCCCGACGGCGCCGAAGCGGAGGCCGCGGGCGACACCGCGTTGCGCGGGCTGGTGTTGGGCGCCCCGCCGGATGCGTTCGCGCCACAGGGCCAGGTGTGGGGCGTGACCAGCTATTCGCCCGATGGTTTGGCCCGCACCGGCTTTGCGCCGTTCATCGCGTTGCTGCGTGCGGTGATGCGCGACCGGGGCGGCGTGCGCATCGACCATATCCTCGGTCTTCAGCGCTTGTGGGTGGTGCCGCAAGGCGCGCCGTCCGCGGCCGGGGCCTACCTGCAGTACCCGTTGGAAGACATGCTCAACCTGCTGGCGCTGGAATCGTGGCGGCACCGCTGCATCGTGATCGGAGAGGATCTGGGTGTTGTGCCTGACGGCATCCGCCAGGCGCTGGCCGAACGCGGCGTCTTGGGCATGGATGTGCTGGCATTCGCACGCGATGCCGACGGCGCATTCCTGCCGGCCAACCGTTGGCGGCCCGTTGCGGTTGCGACCACCGGCACCCATGACCTGCCGACCCTTGCCGGGTGGCAGCGCGGGGAAGACATCGCGGTGCGCGCCCGGCTGGGACACGACAGCGCGGAGGCGACCACGCGGGCGATGGAGCAACGGCAGCGGGATGTGGCGCGGCTGGCGCATACCGTGGGCAGCGAAGGCAAGGTTGCCGACGACCTGCGCCTGGCGGCCCTGGCCTACGTCGCGGCAGGCCCCGCCCCGCTGGCGCTGCTGCCGGTGGAAGATGCACTGGCGTTGCGTGAACAGGTGAACCTGCCGGGCACCGTAGCCGTGTACCCGAACTGGCGCCACCGCTTGCCGCAGCCGCTGCCACGCAGCGTGCTGCACGATTCCCTGCGCTGCTTCGCCGGCGCGCGCGGCCTGGAGCGCTGACATGGTGCCGTTCCGCGCCACCGCACGCCTGCAGCTCCATGCCGGGTTCACCTTCCACGACGCGCGCGCGCAGGTGGGCTATTACGCCGATCTGGGCATCAGCCATCTCTATCTGTCGCCCATCGCAAGCGCCGTGGCGGGATCGACGCACGGCTACGATGTGATCGATCCGACGACCGTGAACCCCGCGCTGGGCGGAGAGGCGGCACTGCAGGCGCTGGCCGCCGCCGCGCGCGCCCACGGGATGGGGCTGGTGCTGGACATCGTGCCCAACCACGTCGCCGCCCACCCCGCCAACCCATGGTGGGCCGATGTGCTGGCCATGGGGAAGGACAGCCGCCACGCCACCTGGTTCGATATCGACTGGGGTGCGCCCGGGCGCGAGGGCAAGCTGTGGCTGCCCGTGCTTGGCCAGCCGCTACCGGATGCTCTTGAGGCGGGCGAGATCGCGGTGGACCGCGATAGCGAGGGTGTCGCCTGGTTGCGGGTGTACGACCAGCGTTACCCTCTGGCGGCAGCCACCCGCGCGACGGCCCACCCCGGCATGGACGCTGGCGCACTGGCGGCGCTGCTTGAACACCAGGCGTATCGGCTGGCGTGGTGGCGCAGCGGCGACACGCAGATCAACTACCGACGCTTCTTTACCATTGCCTCGCTGGCGGCGCTGCAGGTGGAGCGCGGCGACGTGTTCGATGCGGTGCACGCCTTGCCCCTTCGGCTGGCCGCGCAGGGTGTCATCGATGGCGTCCGTGTCGATCATGTGGACGGACTGCGCGACCCCGCCGCCTACCTCCGGCGGCTGCGCACGGCGCTGGACGGCGCCGGTGCGCAGCGCGACCTGACGCCAGGCACGCTGGGCCTGTGGGTGGAAAAGATCCTTGCCCCTCACGAAACACTGCCGCCGGAGTGGCCGTGCGATGGCAGCACCGGGTACGACTTCATGGACCAGGTCGCCGGGGTGATGCATGACGCGGATGGCTGCGCGCGCCTGGGCCGGCAATGGCGCGCGGCGACCGGCGATGCTCACGGGATGGCGCAGGTTGAACAGGCCGCGCGCCGTGAGGTTCTGCAGAACGGATTGCGCGCCGAGTTCGAGGCACTGGCGTCGCTGCTGGCAGCGGTGGCCGTCGAGGCGGGCGGTGCCGTAGCCGAGCTGGGCACGCCGGTGCTGGCCGCTGCGGCGGCGCGGCTGCTGGTCCACTTTCCGGTATACCGCAGCTATCTCGATGATGGTCCGGCAAGCGTGCAGGACGCGGCCTGCTGGCATCAGGCCGCACGGGCTGCGCGTGCCGACGCCGGCACGGCGGAGACGACGGCCATCGACCAGATCCTGGACTGGCTGCTGTGCCCACCGCAGGACGCGAACACGCCCGCATGGGCGGCGCTGCGCGTTCGCCTGCGCCAGCAGTTCCAGCTGCTGAGCGCCCCCTTGAACGCCAAGGCGGTGGAAGATTGCAGCTTCTACCGGCAGGCCGCGCCGTTGTCGCGCAATGAAGTGGGCAGCCACCCCGCCGAGCCGGTGCCGTCGGCGGACGAGTTCCATGCATGGGCCGCGCTGCGCGGGCACCGACACCCGCGTGCGCTGCTGGCCACGGCCACCCACGACCACAAGCGCGGCGAAGACGCGCGCATGCGCCTGGCACTGCTGAGCCGCTGGCCGCAGTGGTGGCACCGGTGCGTTCGGCGGCTGGAGCGTCTGGCCAGACCGGTCGGGGCAGACGTGCTGCATCCGGCCGATCGCCTGCTGCTCTGGCAGGCGCTGGTGGCGGCCTGGCCGGTGGATGCGGCGGATACGACGGACGATTTCGTTGAACGGCTTCGACAATGGCAGCGCAAGGCACTGCGCGAAGCTGGCCTGCGCAGCAGCTGGAGCGACCCCGACGAAGCGTACGAAGCGCGCGCCGCCGCTGTACTCGGTGACATGCTGCAGGCTGCTGTCGCCGCGCCGCTACGACGTGCGGTGCGCGCGGTGGTCGGCCGCCTGGCACCCGCGGGGGCCAGGCTGAGCCTGGCGCAGACGGCGCTGCGCCTCACCGTTCCCGGCGTGCCCGATCTGTACCAGGGCAGCGAAGGCTGGGACCTGTCGCTGGTGGACCCGGACAACCGGCGGCCGGTGAACTACCCGCAGCGCCACCGCTGGGCCACCGACCCGCGCCCGTATCAGACGCTGTTGATGCAGTGGCAGGACGGCGCACTGAAGGCGCGGCTGGTACGCCAGCTTCTGCAGGTGCGCCGCACGGCGCCTGCATTGTTCGCCGAGGGCCACTACGTGGCGTTGCCCACCAGCGCACCGGCCGATGTGCTGGCCTGCGCGCGTAGCCACGCCGGCACCACGCTGGTGCTGGTGGCGGCGATCGGCGCGGGCGCGGGGCCGACCGCAACTGCCACGGCCGCCGTGCCGACCCATTTCTGGGGCGGTGCGCGGGTGTGCATTCCGGCCGGGCGCTATCGCAACCTGCTCACTGGCCAGTCTGTAGAAATCGGAGAGACCGCTGTTTCCGTGCGGACGCTGTCCAGCGACAGCCCCGTGACCCTGTTGATCACCTCATGAAGCCTGGAACGATGGAAGAGAACGAACGACGCGCGCGCATCGAAGAACTGGCCCGGCAGATCTGGGAAGCTGAAGGACGCCCGGATGGCCAGGGCGTGCGGCATTGGCTGATGGCCGAGCGCCTGCTGGTCGCCGAGCTGCAGGCCGCCCACGGGGAGGGTGACCAGTGAGCCCGCGTCCGTCGGTTCAAACGTCGCGCGTGCGTGCCGGTCGCCCGTTCCCGCTTGGGGCCACCTGGGATGGGCTGGGCGTCAATTTCGCGCTCTACAGCCGCCACGCCACCAAGGTGGAACTGTGCCTGTTCAACGAACGCGACCGGGAGGTGGAGCGGATCGTCCTGCCCGAGTACACCGACGAAATCTGGCACGGCTACCTGCCCGATGCACGTCCTGGCCAGCGCTATGGGTACCGCGTACACGGTCCGTACGCGCCCGATGCGGGGCACCGTTTCAACCCCAACAAGCTGCTGCTCGATCCCTACGCCAAACAGATCGTGGGCCAGTTGAAGTGGGCACCGGCATTGTTCGGCTACAGCATCGGCCACAAGGACAAGGACCTGAGCTTCGACAAGCGCGACAGCGCCGCGTACATGCCACGCTGCGCGGTAGTTGATCCGGCCTTCACCTGGGGCCGCGACCAGCCGCCATGCGTGGCCTGGGAGGATACGGTCATCTACGAGGCGCACGTCCGCGGTCTGTCGATGCTGCACCCCCGGGTGGACGAGCGCGCACGAGGCACGTTCTCCGCGCTGAAGCACGACGCGCTGCTTGACCACCTCAAGCAGCTGGGTGCCACCGCCCTGGAACTGCTGCCGGTGCATGCGCATGTGGATGACCAGCACCTGCTGCAACGCGGGCTGCGGAACTACTGGGGGTACAACACCCTGGCGTTCTTCGCGCCGGAACCCCGCTTCCTGTCGACCAGCACGGTGGCCGAGTTCAAGCAGATGGTGGCCTCGGTCCATGCGGCCGGGCTGGAAGTGATCCTGGACGTGGTCTACAACCATACCGCCGAAGGCAACGAACTGGGCCCGACCCTATCGTTCAAGGGCATCGACAACGCCAGCTACTACCGGCTGGCTGATGATCCGCGCTTCTACATCAACGATACCGGCACCGGCAACACCTTTGATCTCACCAACGCCGGTGCGCTGCGCATGGTGATGGATTCGCTGCGCTACTGGGTGCAGGACATGCACGTGGACGGCTTCCGCTTCGACCTGGCCACCATCCTGGGCCGTGAGCGCGAAGGATTCGATCCGTCTGGCAGCTTCCTCGACGCGGTGCGCCAGGACCCGGTGCTGAGCCAGGTGAAACTGATCGCCGAGCCGTGGGACATCGGCCCGGGCGGTTACCAGCTGGGCCAGTTCCCCCCCGGATGGGCCGAATGGAACGACAAATTCCGTGACAACGTGCGTGCACTGTGGCGGGGTGATGGCGGCCAGTTGCCCGAATTTGCCACGCGCATCATGGGCTCGGCCGATCTGTTCAACCACAAGGGCCGGCGTCCCGCTGCGTCGGTCAATTTCGTGACCGCGCATGATGGCTTCACCCTCAATGACCTGGTCAGCTACAACGACAAGCACAACCAGGCCAACGGCGAGGAAGGGCGCGACGGCAGCGACCACAACATCGCCTGGAACCATGGCGCCGAAGGCCCGACCGATGACCCGGGCATCACGGCGCTGCGTGCGCGGCAGATGCGCAACCTGCTGGCCAGCCTGCTGTTCTCGCAGGGCACGCCGATGCTGCTGGCGGGCGATGAGTTTGCCCGCACCCAGCAGGGCAACAACAATGCCTACTGCCAGGACAATCCCCTGACCTGGCTGGACTGGGACCAGGCAGGGTCGGAGCAGGGTGCCCGCCAGACCGCGTTCGTGCGCAAGGCCCTGAAGCTTCGGCGGCGCTATCCCCACCTTCGCCGCGGACGCTTCCTGGACGCCCGCGACGGGGGCGATGGCGGGTCGGTAGAGTGGCTGCGCAGCGATGGGGCGGCCATGGGCGAGGCCGACTGGAACGATCCGGAGGCCCGCGTGCTGATGCTCAAGATGGGCGGAAGCGATGTCGATGACGGTGAGCACGGCCCCGAACATGAAACCCTGCTGCTGGTGGTCAATGCCGGCCATGCCGAGGTCCGGTTCGCGGTGCCTGCGCCGGGCGAACGGCAGTGGCGCGTGCTGCTGTCCACCACGGCAGGGCAGGCGCCGGTGCTGGACGAGGGCGGTGGGCTCATGCTGCCTGACCGGAGCATGGCTCTGCTGGCCAGCCGTCCGGTGCGCGGTTGGGCCGCTCCGGCAGGGGGCTGAGCGTCCGATCGGGCGCGATGCGGGCAGGGTGCAAGGAGCGTTACATGAACGAGTCAGCTATGTGGGCAATTGCTTCACATCAGGCGCTTCACCGTACGCTCCTCAGCAACCTGAATTGATTTAAGCTCGCGTCCCGGCGCCCGTTCAGGTGCGCCGGTCTGGCTCTCCACCTCTCTTTGCAGGAATTCCGCATGGCGGCTTTGCAGCAGCGCACGATCGACCTCATCCGAAGCCACCAGGAGACCCTGCTGGCCAAGTGGATGGACAGCCTTACCGGGGGTGACCAAGCCCAGGACGGGCGGTTGTCCGCCCGCGAACTGGATACGCAGGCCCGCGAGTTCTGGCGCCTGTTCCTGCAGGCGCTGTCGGTGGCCAACACGGGCAGCCTGACCGGCGGCGAGTGGCAGGAAACCCGCCGTTTCCTTGAAGACCTTTCGCGCGACCGCGTGCTCAAGGGCTTCGACTCGGCCGAAACCGCCCGCTTCCTGTTCTCGCTCAAGCGCCCGTTGTTCGACCTCATCCAACAGGGGTACGCCGACGACACGGCGCTGCTGGGCGACCAGCTGTGGGCGATCTCCGAACTGCTGGACCTGCTGGGCCTGCACAGCGTCAAGGCGTTCCAGAAGACCCGCGAAGACGTGATCCAGCGCCAGCAGGAAGAAATGCTGGAGCTGTCCACCCCGGTGGTGAAGCTGTGGGAAGGCGTGCTGGCGCTGCCGATGATCGGCACGCTGGATTCGCAGCGCACCCAGGTGGTGATGGAATCGCTGCTGCAGCGGATCGTCGATACCGGCTCGGAAATCGCCATCATCGACATCACCGGCGTGCCCACCGTGGACACCCTGGTGGCCCAGCACCTGCTCAAGACGGTCACCGCCATCCGCCTGATGGGCGCCGACGCCATCATCAGCGGTGTGCGGCCGCAGATTGCCCAGACCATCGTGCACCTCGGTCTGGACCTGCAGGGCATCGTGACCAAGGCCAACCTGGCCGACGCGCTGGCGTTGGCGCTCAAGCGCACCGGGCAGACGGTGGTACGGGCAGAGCGCTGATATGGAACGCATTCCGATTCTGCAGATGGGCGACCTGTTGCTGGTGACCATCCAGGTGGACATGCATGACCAGCTGGCACTGACCCTGCAGGACGACCTGAGCGAGAAGATCCGCCGTACCTCCGCGCGCGGCGTGCTGATCGACATCTCGGCACTGGATATCGTCGATTCCTTCATCGGGCGCATGATCTCCACCATCTCCTCCATCGCCCGGATCATGGATGCCACCACCGTCGTGGTGGGCATGCAGCCGGCGGTGGCGATCACGCTGGTGGAGCTGGGGCTCACCCTCAGCGGCGTGCGTACCGCGCTCAATGTCGAGCGCGGCATGAAGCTGCTGCAGCGCACCGACGAAGACCTGCCATGACCGCGCCGACCGGGGTATTGCCGATCCGCGTCGAGCAGGATGTGGTGCTGGCACGCCAGGCTGCGCGCCAGGTGGCGGTGGCCTGCAAGCTGCGGTTGATCGACCAGACCAAACTGGTGACCGCTGCCAGCGAGCTGGCACGCAATGCGGTGATCTACGGCGGCGGCGGCACCATGGCCTGGGAAATCCTGGAAAGCGGCCTGCGCAAGGGCGTGCGCCTGGTCTTCACCGACCAGGGACCCGGCATTCCCGACCTGGCCCAGGCCCTCACCGATGGCTGGTCGTCCGGCTCGGGCATGGGCCTGGGGCTGTCCGGTTCGCGCCGGCTGGTGGACGACTTCGAGCTGGACAGCGCGCCAGGCGAAGGCACGCGCATTGCCATCACCAAATGGACCTGAACTTCACCGGCCAGGTGACCCGGGTGGTGGCGGTCGAGGAGGTCTCGCAGGTTGGACAGGCCCGGCGCGAAGCGCTGGCCCTGGCCGAGCATGCCGGGTTTGACGAGATGGATGCCGGGCGCGTGGCCCTGGCCGCCACCGAACTGGCGACCAACGTGATCAAGCATGGTCGCGGCGGGCGCATGTACCTGTCGCTGGTCTGCGGCCGCAATGGCCGCGGCGTGGAACTGTGCACGCTCGATGCCGGCCCCGGCTTCTCGCTGTCCGAGTGCCTCCCCGATGGCGTCTCCACCGGCGGAACACAGGGACTGGGGCTGGGCGCCATCCGCCGCCAGGCGACGGTGCTCGATGCCTGGTCCGATGCACGCGGCGCGGTGATCGTGGCCCGCATCTACCCGAGCCGGTCCGCGCCGGACATCGACCTGGCCTACGGCGCGCTGCGCATCCCCATGCGCCATGAAGTGGCCTGTGGCGATGGCTGGCACCTGCGCGCCGATGGGCACACCACCGTAGTGACCCTGATCGATGGACTGGGCCATGGCCTGCCGGCGGCCGATGCCGCCCAGGCCGGCACGGCCGCCATGGCCAGCGCCTCGGGCTTCGACGCCGCCACGCTGATCGGCGCGATGCATGCCGGCATGTCCGGCAGCCGCGGCGGTGCCGCCGCCGTGGCGTGTGTCGGGCCGGGGGCGCAGAACGTGCAGTTCGCCGGCATCGGCAACATTGCCGCCTCGCTGTGCGAGCCCACCGGCTCGCGCGGGATAGCCTCGCACCCGGGCATCGTCGGGGTGCAGTTCCGCAAGGCACAACCCTTCCACTTTCACACCCCTGCAGGCACGCTGCTGGTCATGCACAGTGACGGACTGCAGGCGCGCTGGAGCCTGCGCGACTACCCCGGCCTGGTCCACCGCCACCCGGCGTTGATCGTGGCGGTGCTGCAGCGTGATTTCGACCGCGGCCGCGACGATGTCGGCATCGTTGCGCTGCGTCTTGGAGATATACATTGATGTCCACTGCCAACGATCAGCAGATGCAGCAGCTGCGCATGGAAGCCGATGCGCTGCGCGCCGAACTGGACGAAACCAACCAGGGCGTGCTGGCGCTGTACGCCGAGCTGGACCAGCAGGCCGAGCAGCTGCGCGAGGTCTCCGAGCTGAAAAGCCGGTTCCTGTCCTACATGAGCCACGAATTCCGCACGCCGCTGGGCTCGATCCTGAGCATGACGCGCCTGCTCGAAGACGGCATGGACGGTCCGCTCACCGACGAACAGCGCCGCCAGGTGCGCTTCATCAGCGCCTCCACCAGCGAGCTGCGCGAAATGGTGGACGACCTGCTGGACCTGGCCAAGATCGAGGCCGGCCGCATCACCATTTCGCCGGCCTGGTTCGACCTGATGGACCTGTTCTCGGCGCTGCGCGGCATGTTCCGCCCGCTGGTGGAAGGGGACAGGCTGGACCTGCTGTTCGAGGACCCGCCGGCGTTGCCCATGCTGTACACCGATGACAAGAAGCTGGCGCAGATCCTGCGCAACTTCATTTCCAACGCCCTGAAGTTCACGCCCAACGGGCAGGTGGTGGTCTCGGCCCGCATGCAGGGCGAGCATTCGGTGCGCTTCAGCGTGCGCGACACCGGCATCGGCATCCCGGCCGAGCTGCAATCCACCCTGTTCGAGGATTTCGTCCAGGTGGATACCCCGCTGCAGAAGCGCCTGCGCGGCACCGGCCTGGGGCTGTCGCTGTGCAAGCGCTTTGCCGAGCTGCTGGGCGGCCATGTGGGCGTGGACAGCGTGGTCGGCGAAGGCTCGGACTTCTACGTTGTGCTGCCCTACACGCTTGCCGAGGAGGCGCCCCGTGCCGAACTCTGATCGCATCCTGGTGGTGGATGACAACGCCGCAACCCGCTATGCGGTGCGGCGCGTGCTGGAGCACCACGGCTACAAGGTCGAAGAGGCCGGTACCGGCGGCGAAGGGCTGGCACAGCTGGCCCGCCAGGATTTCGGCGCGCTGGTGCTGGACGTCAACCTGCCGGACATGAGCGGGTTCGACGTGGTGCGGCAGCTGCGGGACGACCCGCGCATGCGGCTGCTGCCGGTGGTGCACGTGTCGGCGGCCTCGATCGCCACCGGGGACCTCATCACCGGCCTGAACGCCGGCGCGGACGCCTACCTGATCCACCCGGTGGATCCTGACGTACTGCTGGCCACGCTGCGCACGCTGCTGCGCGCGCGCCGTTCGGAAGAAGCGCTGCGCGAGGCCGAAGCACGCTTTGGCGAAATTTTCCGCCAGATCAACGCGCCGATCGCGGTACTGGACGCCGACCTGCGCTACCACGATGCCAACGACGCCTTCGTGCGGCTGCTCGGTGAAGACCGCGCGCCGGGCCGACTGGATGCGCTGCTGGCCGATCAGGTCATGCCGTTGAGCGCACTGAAGGTTGCGCTGGCCGAGGGCGAGCGCTGGCAGGGCACCTTCACCCTGCGCGCGGGTGCATCGACGCGGATCACCGAATGGCGCGTCACGCCGTACCGCGCGCCGGGCCAGGGCCTGGTGCTGATCCAGGACACCACCGAACGCCACGCGCGCGAGACCGAGCAGCGCCAGGAACTGGAAAGCGCGACCTCGGAACTGGCCTTCCAGATCGCAGAACGCCAGCGCACCGAGGTCGAGCTGCTGCAGGCGCAGAAGATGGATTCGCTGGGCCAGCTCACCGGCGGCATCGCGCACGACTTCAACAACCTGCTGACAACGATCATCTCCGGCCTGGACATGATCGAGATTGCCGTGGCCCGGGGCACCTGGGACAAGGCCGCGCGCTATGTCGATATCGCCACGGCCTCGGCGCATCGCGCCGCCGCCCTGACCCAGCGCATGCTGGCCTTCGCACGCAAGCAGCCGCTGGACCCGCAGACCTTCGACGTGGTGGCGCGGATCCGCTCGCTGGAAGACATGCTGCGCCGGTCGATCGGCGAGAACATCGAGCTGGAACTGGAGCTGGGTGCGCAGCCCATGGTGGCCGTGGCCGATCCGAACCAGTTCGAGAACGTGATTCTCAACCTGGTGATCAACGCGCGCGATGCGCTGGCCGGCCAGGGGCTGATCCGGATCCGGGCCGGTCGCACCCTGGTGGAGCGCGACCATGAGCTGGCCCCCGGGCACTACATCAGCGTGAAGGTGCTCGACAACGGCACCGGCATTCCGCTGGAGCTGCTCACCAAGGTTTTCGAGCCGTTCTTCACCACCAAGCCGCAGGGCGAGGGCACCGGGCTGGGCTTGTCGATGACGTACGGGTTTGCCCGGCAGTCGGGCGGCAGTGCGCGTATCGCCAGCGAGCGCGGGGAAGGCACCGAGATCGAGCTTCTGCTGCCCGAGGGCCAGCTGCTCAGTCCCGAACAGACGCCGCAGCCTACCCAGGTGCCGCGCGGACGCTCCGAGCGCATCCTGCTGGTGGACGACACCGATTCGGTGCGGACGATGGTGCGCGAGATGCTGGTGGAGTCGGGCTACCAGGTGGTGGAGGCGATCAACGCGCAACAGGCGCTGCTGGAGCTGCATTCCGAGCGCGGCATCGACCTGCTGCTCTCCGACGTGGGCCTGCCCGGCATGAACGGCCGCGAGCTGGGCGATGCGGCGCGTGCATTGCGCCCGCAGTTGCCGGTGTTGTTCATCACCGGCTATACCGAGAGCGCCGTCGTGCGCAACGATTTCCTGGGCACCGGCATGGCCTTGCTGCCCAAGCCGTTCAGCGTCAACGAACTGCTGCGCAGCGTGCGCCAGATGCTGCCGGTCGTCTGATCGACGGGCCGGTTCAGGGCGACGGGCGGTGCTCGCCGAGTGCCGCCCGTCGCGCCCGGAACACCTCCGGCGTCTGCGGCTTCACGAACAACGCCACCAGCTCGGGGTACTCGGCTTTCACTGCCTTCTCGATGCGGGTGATGCACGCCTCGATCTGCGGGGTGGTGCGGTCGTCCTCGAACTCGGCGCTCAGCATCGCCACCACCTGGTCAGGCCCCATCTGCATGGTGGTCACGCCGTTGGCGTTGCGCAGGTCCGGGTCGGTGTTGGCCACCGCCAGGATGCGGTTGGCCACGCTGGGGTGGGCCGGCTCGCCCACCAGCAGGCCCTTGGTTTCGCGGGCGAGCAGGAAGGCGGTCACCGCCAGCACCGCGGCAATGCACAGCGAGGCCACGCCATCGAGCACCGGCATGTCCAGCAGCTGCGCGGCCAGCAGGCCGACCAGCGCAAAGCCCAGGCCCAGCAGCGCGGCACTGTCTTCCAGCAGCACGGTGAAGGTAGTGGGGTCCTTGCTGCGGCGGAACGCCTCGAAGTAGCCCATCGTGCCCTTGGTGGCACGGAATTCGCGCAGCGCGATCCACCACGACGCGCCTTCAAAGGCGATGGAGATGCCCAGCACCGAATAGCTGATCAGGTGATTGGTGGCCGGCTCGGGATGCCGGATGTGCTGGATGCCTTCATACGCCGATACCCCGGCACCGGCGGCGAACACCAGCAGGGCCACGATGAAGCTCCAGAAATACAGTTCACGCCCGTACCCGAACGGATGCACGGTGTCGGGCTTTTTCTCCGAGCGGCGCAGGCCATACAGCAACAACACCTCGTTGATGGTGTCCACCAGCGAATGCACGCCTTCGCTGAGCATCGCCGAACTGCCCGACAGGCCTGCGGCCACGAACTTGGCGATGGCGATGCACAGGTTGCCTACCAGCGCGGCGTAGATGACCAGGCGGGAACCGGACGGCGCGGCCATGGCGGGAAGCTCAGTCGGCCGCGCGGTTGGAGGGTGGGCCATTGCGGCCGCGTTCGACGGCGTCGTGGACGCGTGCCACCAGCTCGTCGATGTTGAATGGCTTGCCGACAAAGGGAACGCCCTGATGCTGTTTGGGCACCATCTGCACATACACCGCCGAGGCGAACAGGAACGGCGTGCCGGTGCGGGCAAGGCGATCGGCCACGGGGAACACCGGCCCGTCGCCGAGTTCGATGTCCAGCACCGCGGCATCGAAACGCTGGTACACCAGGGTGCCGAGTGCGTCGGTGACCGAGTACGCCGATACCACGTCATAACCGGCCTGGCTGAGCACTTCGACGAACAACCGGGAAACGTCGATCTCGTCTTCCACAACCAGGACGACGCCACGCGAGGGGGGAATGCGAATACTACCGTTCATGGTTTTTTTACTGAGGGGGAACTTGATCGTGTGCCTGCCGATGTCAACGCAGCGCCAAGTTGTGTTACGTGGCCGTTGACAAAGACATGCGGGCAACGCGGGTGCTAGTCGGCGCCGTCTTCCTCATCCAGGCCGTCGCCATCCCACGCGGCGGCGCTGTTGTCTGCGCCTTCCGCGGCCGGGTCCACCGGTTCCAGCAGGGTGTAATCGTCGCGCGCCGGATCACGGAACGCGCGGCTCACCGGATAGGCCTCCAGGGCCGGCGTGGCCGCCTGTGCCTGCAGTGCGGCGGGCGTAGGCAAGGCACCGGACAACCACGCCATCGCCACCGGCGCATCGATGAACACCGGGCCGTCGGGCGTGAGCGGGGCCGGGATGCCGGGGTTCGGCGCGGTCAGCACGGTGAAGCTGTCGATCTCCTGCCCATCCTCACCGGCCCAGTGTTCCCACAGCCCGGCCGCCAGCAGCGCCAGGCCGTCGGTGCGTTGCACGAACAATGGCCACGGTGGGCGGCGCTGCCGATCCCATTTGTAATAGCCGGTCATGGTCACCACGCAGGGCCGCTGCTGCCAGGCCTGGGCGAAGATGCGGCTCTTGGCGGCGCGCTCCAGCCGCGCGGTCACGGTGGTGTAGGGCGTGGACGGCTGTTTGGACCAGCGCGGAATAAGGCCCCAGCGCATCTCCGCCGCCACCAGGCTGCCATCACCGTCGCGGGCCAGCACCGTGGCGCTGCCGTTCTTGCCGATGTTGTAGTGGTCCGGGGCGGCGGCAAGTGCATCGGCCAGCGAGGCCGGCAGTCCGTCGGGCAGCGAGGAAGGGTCGGCGATGGCTTGGGCGAAACGGCGCATCCCCGCAGGGTACGGAGACGGCTGTGAGCCGCCGGTCAGGGTGACGCGCCGATGACATGCAGGGGCGTCTAATCGACCCATGGTCACCGGCTCTCTGCCTCTGTTACCCGACGCACGCGCAGTGGCGTGGCGTTGCCGTACCTGCATTGCATTGGCGAGGATCGCCTGATGGCGCGCCGCAAGACCCTGACCCTGGCCACCTACAACGTCAATGGCATCGGCACGCGGTTGCCGCACCTGCTGGCGTGGCTGGAGGCCGAGAAACCCGATGTGGTGGCGCTGCAGGAACTGAAGGCGACCGACGCTGCGTTTCCGGTCGCCGAGCTGGAACAGGCGGGCTATGGCGCGTTGTGGCAGGGCGAGGCGCGCTGGAACGGCGTGGCGCTGCTGGGCCGCGGCGTGACGCCGATTGAAAGTCGCCGGCGGTTGCCGGGCGAACCGGCCGACACCCAGAGCCGCTACCTGGAAGCGGCCATCCACGGCATCGTCGTGGCAGGCCTCTACCTGCCCAACGGCAATCCGCAACCGGGCCCGAAGTTCGACTACAAGCTGCGCTGGATGGAGCGCCTGATCAAACACGCCCGCAGCCTGGTGGCGCTGCCGCACCCGGTGGTGATCATGGGCGACTTCAACGTCATTCCCGCCGACGCCGATGTGTACGACCCCAAGGCCTGGCGCAAGGATGCACTGCTGCAACCTGCGGTGCGCGATGCCTACGCGCGGCTGTTGGCGCAGGGCTGGACCGACGCGCTGCGTGCATGCCATCCCGACGAGACGATCTACACGTTCTGGGACTACTTCCGCCAGCATGCCGAGCGCGACCGTGGCCTGCGCATCGACCACCTGCTGCTCAACCCCGCACTGGCCGCCGGCCTGAAGGATGCGGGCGTGCATCGCGGGGTGCGTCTGCAGGACAAGGCCAGCGACCATGCACCCACATGGGTGGTGGTGAACGCGCCTTGAGGCGATCATCTGTTCCGCCCATGCCCACTTCCACGCCCCACGCCACGCCCTCACTGGCTGCCTTCGAACCGGCCACCCGCGCCTGGTTCACGTCCACGTTCGACGCCGCCACGCCGGTGCAGGCCGCCGCGTGGGCCGCCATCGGCGCCGGTGACCACACGCTGGTGATCGCGCCGACCGGCTCGGGCAAGACCCTGGCCGCGTTCCTGCATGCCATCGACCGCCTGTTCCGGCTGCGCGCGCAGCAGCCGCGCGTTCCCGGCGACGGCACCGGCGTGCTCTACATCTCGCCGATCAAGGCGCTGGGCGCGGACGTACACCGCAACCTGCAGCTACCGTTGGAAGGCGTGAACGCACAGCGCGAGCAGCGGGGCGACCCGGCGCTGGCGCTGTCGGTGGCGATCCGCAGCGGCGATACCACCAGCGCCGAACGCGCGCGGCTGCTGCGGCGGCCACCGGACATCCTGATCACCACGCCGGAATCGCTGTTCCTGATGCTCACCTCCAAGGCGCGCGACAGCCTGCGCGACGTGCATACCGTGATCATCGACGAGATCCATGCGGTGGCCGGCAGCAAACGCGGCACCCACCTGGCGCTGAGCCTGGAACGCCTGGACGCAGTGGCGCGGCAATCCGTGCAGCGTATCGGCCTGTCGGCCACGGTGCGTCCGGTGGAACAGGTGGCCGGCTTCCTGGGCGGCGACCGGCCAGTCACGGTGGTCAACCCGCCGTCGGACCGGCAGCTGGACGTGCGCATCGTGGTGCCGGTGGAGGATATGGCCGATATTCCCTCGCCGGCGGGCGAGGGCGGCACTGCGCTGGCGGGCCGGGTCGGCTCGATCTGGCCGCATGTGGAAGCCAGCATCCTGGACCAGGTGCTGTTGCGACGCGCCACCATCGTGTTTGCCAACTCACGCGGCGTGGCCGAAAAACTCACCGCGCGGCTCAACGAGCTGTATGCCGACCGCCTCGCGCGCGAGCCGGGCCTGCACGTACCTCCTCAGGACGCGCAGGACGCGCTGCCTGCCGATGGCCATTACGGTTCGTTCAACGGCGGCACTGCCGGGCGTGCGTCCGGGGCGGCGGCGCTGATCGCGCGTTCGCACCACGGCTCGGTGTCCAAGGAGCAGCGTCGCGAGATCGAACAGGCGCTGAAATCCGGGGAACTGCGCTGCGTGGTGGCCACCTCCAGCCTGGAGCTGGGCATCGACATGGGGCGGGTCGACCTGGTGATCCAGGTGGCAGCTCCGCCGTCGGTGGCCAGCGCGCTGCAACGGGTGGGGCGGGCCAGCCACCAGGTCGGCGGCACCTCCACCGGGTTGGTGTACCCGCGCACGCGGCGTGACCTCATCGACGCCACCGTGGCCATCGAGCGCATGCTGGCCGGGCGCATCGAAGCGGTGGATCCGCCGCAGAACCCGCTGGATGTACTGGCCCAGCAGACGGTGGCGGCCGCCGCCATGGACACCCTGCAGGTGGACGCATGGTACGCCCGCGTGCGCCGCGCCGCGCCGTATCGCACGCTGCCACGCAGTGCCTTCGATGCCACCTTGGACATGCTGGCCGGCCGCTACCCCTCCGATGATTTCGCCGGCTTCCGCCCGCGCCTGGTCTGGAACCGGCAGGCCGGCACGCTGGAAGCGCGGCCGGGTGCGAAACAGCTGGCGGTGACCAGCGGCGGCACCATCCCCGACCGCGGCATGTTCGGCGTGGTGCTGCCCGAAGGCGAAGAGCGCGCCGGGTCGCGGCGCGTGGGCGAGCTCGACGAGGAAATGGTGCACGAGTCGCGGGTCAACGACGTGATCACGCTGGGCGCGTCGTCGTGGCGCATCGAACAGATCACCCACGACCAGGTGGTAGTGACGCCGGCCCCCGGGCGGTCGGCGCGGCTGCCGTTCTGGCGCGGCGAAGGCGTGGGGCGGCCGGCGGAACTGGGCGAGGCGGTCGGGGCGTTCATCGCCGCGCTGGAGCCTGCCGCCGACGAAGACGACCGGCCCGCCGCCATGACCGAACGCCTGCAGGCCTGCGGGCTGGCCAGCAATGCCATCGCCAACATCTTCGGGTTGCTGGACGAGCAGCGCCAGGCCACCGGCGTGCTGCCCACCGACCGCCGGCTGGTGGTGGAGCGTTGCCGCGACGAGAACGGCGATTGGCGGTTGATGCTGCATTCGCCGTACGGGCGGCGCGTGCACGACCCGTGGGCGCTGGCGATGGCCGCGCGCATCCGCGAACGCTGGGGCGTGGACCCGGCGGTCGTGGCCAGCGACGACGGCATCATCGCGCGGATTCCCGATACCGCCGGCCGCCTGCCCGGCGCGGACCTGTTCCTGTTCGAGCCGGAGCAGGTGCGGCGCGAGGTGGCGCGTGCGGTGGGGACATCGGCGCTGTTCGCGGCCCGCTTCCGCGAATGCGCGGCGCGTGCACTGCTGCTGCCACGCCGCAGCCCGGGCCGGCGATCGCCGCTGTGGCAGCAGCGCCTGCGGGCGGCCGAACTGCTGGCCATCGCACAGCGCTACCCCGACTTCCCGATCCTGATCGAAGCTGCGCGCGAGTGCCTGCAGGACGTGTACGACCTGCAGGCGCTGGGCGCGCTGATGCAGCGCCTGGCCGAGGGCAGCGTGGACATCGCCGAGGTCACCACCGAGGTGCCGTCGCCGTTCGCGGCGAACCTGTTGTTCGGCTACGTCGCCGAGTTCATGTATGGCACCGACGTGCCGCTGGCCGAGCGCCGCGCGTCGGTGCTGTCGCTGGATGACGGCCTGCTGGCCGACCTGCTCGGGCAGGTGGACATGGGCGAGCTGCTGGACGCGGCCGTGGTCGACCAGGTCGGCGCGGAGCTGCAGCGCCTTGTACCGGCGCGGCGCGCGAAGGGCAGGGAAGGCGTGGCCGATCTGTTGCGCGAGCTGGGGCCGCTGGCACTGCCGGAGGTGGCGCGGCGGCTGGTGGACGACGACGCGGCCCTTGACCACCTGCACACACTGGAAGGCGAGCATCGCGCGCTGCGCATCACGCTGGCCGGCAGCGAACGCTGGGCGGCGGCGGAAGACGCCACGCGGCTGCGGGACGCACTGGGCATCGTGTTGCCGACCCTGCCACCGCATGCGGTGCTGCCGCCATCCACCGATCCGCTCGACCAGCTACTGGCCCGCCACGCGCGCACCCACGGGCCCTTCACCACCGCGCAGGTGGCGGCGGCATTCGGCGTGGGCGTGGTGGTGGCCGACGCTGCGCTGGAGCGGCTGCAGGCGCAGGGCAAGGTACTGCGCGGTAGCTTCGGGCTTGCCCGTGACGGACAGGAAACGTCCGAGCCGGTGCCCGCATCGCTGCCACTGGCACGTCACGAATGGGTGGGCGAAGACGTCCTGCGCCGGCTGCGCATGCGCTCGCTGCAGGCCGCGCGCGCGGCCACCCGACCCGTCGCGCAGGACGCCTATGTGCTGTTGCTGCTGGAGCGGCAGGGCCTGGTGCCCGACGCGGCGCCGGTGGCGCGCCTGGCCCATGCCTCGGCACCCGCCTTGCACGGCATCGAAGGCGTGGCGCGGGTGGTGGAACTGCTGGCCGGTGTCGCCGCGCCTGCATCGGTGTGGGAGAGCCAGATTCTGCCGGCCCGCGTGGGCGACTACGCACCGGGCATGCTCGATGAGCTGCTTGCCACCGGCAGCGTGCTGTGGGCCGGGCATGCGCGCATCGGCGACGATGACGGGCTGGTGTCACTGCACCTGCAGGAGGTCGCGTTCGAGACCCTGCCGGCACCCACTGCGGTGGGCGATCTCTCGCCGTTGCAGCAGGCCCTCGTGGCGGTACTGGGCGATGGCGGCGCGTACTTTGCACGCCCTTTGGCGGTGGCCGTGCAGGGCCGCCTGACCGCAACCGCATCGGAACACCAGGTTGCACCTGCGGTCACATCAGAGACGTTGCACGCGGCGTTGTGGGACCTTGTCTGGGCCGGTCATGTCACCACCGACATCTGGTCGCCGTTGCGCGGGCTGGCCGGTACGCGCGCACCGCGCCCGCGGGTGGTGCGGCACGCGCGACGGCAGCGCGATCCGCGCTGGATCGACATGGCCGGGCCGCAGGACCCCGCGGGTACCTCGACGGCGAAGGCCGCGAGCTTCGCCGCACCCGCCCTGACGGGGCGCTGGTCGTTGCTGCCGTGCGAGACCGCCAGCGACACCGTGCGCGCGGTGGCACTGGCCGATGGCCTGCTCGACCGGCATGCCATCGTCACCCGTGGCGCGGCGGTGGCCGAGGGCATCGTGGGGGGATTTCCGGCGCTGCAGCAGGTGTATCGCGGCATGGAAGATGCCGGCCGCGTGTTGCGCGGTCGCTTCGTGACGGGCCTGGGCGGGGCGCAGTTCGCCGAACGGTCCACGGTGGACCGGCTACGCGCCATCGCCGACACGCTGCAGGCAACGCCGTCACACCTGGTCGTGGGGCTGTCTGCGCTCGACCCGGCAAACCCCTTCGGCAGCGTGTTGCCGTGGCCCGCGCACGCGGCCACCCTGCGCCCGGTGCGGCGCGCCGGCGCGCTGGTGGTGATCGGTGCCGGGCGCCCGCTGATGTACCTGGCACAGGGCGGGCGCCAGTTGCTCACGTGGTTCGATGCGGCGCAGGCCAGCGCCGATCTCACCCAGGCCGCCTGCCAGGCGCTGGTGGCCGCGCTGCGGCGTGGGCGGCGAGGGCGCTTCACCCTGGAACTGCTCAACGATGCAGCGGTCGGTCGCGACGCGTTGACCGACGCGCTGCGGGCCGCCGGGTTCCGCGGCGCGCCCCGGGGGCTGGACTGGGAAGGGTGATCGAGCGCGGTTTATCCGACCGCCACCAGTTGCTGTTTCGATACCGGACGCAATGCGAGTTTGTAGGTGATGCTGGTGATGGTCCGGCGCGGGTCGGTGGGGTGCGGGCGGGTCGCGGTGCTGGTCCTGCCCAGCCGCCACAGCCCCAGCATGACTACCTGCGTGCCCACCGGGAACGACTGCAGCCACGCCGCATCGTCGTGGCCCACGCTGACCTCGACGAACACGCGCTCGTCCATGACGCCGGTGTGCTGGTACTTCGGTGCGCAGTTCAGGAACGTGGTGCTGAACTCCGCACCGGGTTGCGCTGGCCGGTGCGAACGCACGGTGCCGGTCAGCGCCAGCGGAATCTCGTTGCTGGCCGCGTCCACCCGTTCCCAGGCCGCATCGTAGTGGTCCAGTGGGTAGAAGAACGCATCCCACGCCACCCGCTTCTTGCCCAGCCGCAGCACCACGCGGGCGTCCAGCAGCGCGTCGTCGTCGCACATCGCGCGCAGCACCAGCAGCGCGTTGACAGTGCGCAGGTGGGCCTCCAGCGCCGGCCCGCCGCCCCGCTTCAGATCCTGGTGCAGCGGCAGCAGGCGCAGTTCAACGCGACCGTCCTCCAGCCGATGCAGCAGCGCCGGATCGAGGGCGCCGGCGAGCAGCGCATCCAGGCGGCCGGGCACGTTGTAGCGGCAGGTCGGCGCATGCTCGGCGTCCTTGTCCAGCTGGATGCCGGCGGGAATCGTGACGGGCACGCGATCGGCACCGGCGCGGGTGTGCTCGGGCACGAAGCGGACCTGCGCGGTGCAGCCTTCGCCGTCGCAGAACAGCGCCGGCAGCGTCTGCGCGGTGTCCACCCGCTGCTGCAGGCCGGCGATGCCATGCGCGGTGCCATGCGACCCGACGGCGGTGTACATCGTGATTGCGCGACTCATCTGGAACCAACTGCACCAACCGGGGCCCTACATGGTAGCGGTATTGGCCGTGCAGGCCGCGCGCATCGCACGCGCCGACCGCCGGCCGCGCCCGTGATCCTCCGGTGGCGCTGGCCGCTGGCCGGGCGCGTGATCCTCCGGTAGTGCCGGCCGCTGGCCGGCTCCACGCATCGCCGATAGCCGGCCAGCGGCCGGCACTACCGCCGAGCCGCAACGCGGTCCGTCAGCGCGGCACGGCCTGCAGCGCACGCACCACATCGGACTCCGCGAAGCCGCAATGCCCCTCCCCGGCGCGCGGCAGCACGGTGGGTGGGGGCGTGGCCCCGGCACGGGCGGCCAGCGCGGTGTACACCCCTTCAAAGCGCGGGCTGATGGTGGGGTCGTCGCGGTTGTACTGGATCACCAGCGGGCGCTGCAGTGCGCCACTCAACCCCAGTTGACGGCGCAGGCGGGCCTGTGCGGCGGGGTCGGCATCCACCCGGCGGACGCTGGCGTTGAACGCGGCGTCATCGCCGAACCCCGCATACACGGCGTCGCGGTTGCCCACCGGAACGCCCCCGCTGCGCCGGACCAGGTCGTGCCAGATCAGCACGTGCAGGCTGATGGTGCCGGCCAACTGGTCGACCGGTACCTGCAGGCGCGTGGCCAAGGTGGCGGCCAGCGCCGGGCGCGACTGCACCGCAGCATCGATCGCCGGGTACAGCGCCTGTTGGGGCAGCGTGGCTGCGGCCGTCGAGGCCAACCCGTCCGCCGGCAGCCCCGGGGCCGACGGGAACAGGGTGTCGAAGGCAAGCAGCGTGGTCAGCATTTCGCGGGCCAGCACCTCCCCGGGCAGGTTGGCCCCGCACAACGCCACGCCGCCGGCGTAGTGCTGCGGGTAGCGCTCCAGCGTGGCAATGGCGACCGCGCCGCCCATCGAGAACCCCAGCACCCAGCTGTGCCGCGTGCGGGGGTGCGTGCTCAGGAAGTGCTGGCGAAGGCGTTCGGTGTCGGCAATGGCGTCGCTTACCGCCCAGCCCTGGCTGGCGTAGCCGCTCTGGGCCACGGCGTAGCCGGCCTTCAGCAGGGCGGGGGTGGCATCGTTGGCCGGCCACACCGCCGCGCGCGGGGTGCCGGCCGGCTCGAAGCCGTGCGCGAGCATCACCAGTTCCCCGTTCCAGCGCGTCGGCACGTCGATGCGCCAGGGCGCACCCTGCAGCTGGCCGGTCTGCGCGGGCGGCGGTGCGTCGCCAGGCGGGGTCTTCGCCCCACCGGGCAGCGGCAAGGCCAACGTAATCAACAGTGCCAGCGAGATCGGTCTGCGCATTGCGGTTGTCCTGGTGGGCAGGGCTGTCTGGCTGGAGCATAACCGCACGCACGAATCTGGACGACGGTACTGGTGCGTTCGCGCGCCCGCGGTCAAGAATGGTCCTCCAACGCGCATGGCGGAGTGCATTCATGGACGGAAAGCAATGGTGGGGCCTGGCGCTGGCATGCGCGGCCGGTGCGTTCGCGGCGGCCGCCCCTGCCCAGGCCCAGGTGTACAAGTGCACCGGCAGCAAGGGTGAAACCGTGTACGCGCAGCAGCCGTGCGGCGCCGGCGCCAAGGAGGTCACCGTACGCGCGCACCGGGCGGCCACCCGTACCCCGGGCGAGACCGCAACGCAGACGGCGGTATTCCGTTCCACCGACCTGTCCGATGCCTCCATTGCCGAGCGCAACTGCATGAACGCAGCGCAGTCGAACATCCAGGGAGCGGCCGATCGGCGCATCCAGACCTACCAGCGGCAGGTGGCCGCGCTGAATCAGCAGCTCGGCCACACCGATGAAGATGCACTGGCCACGGCCACGCGCGAGGCGGGCGTGCGTGCGCAGGTGGCCAGCCTGGAGCAGTCGATCAGCGCCGAACGCCGCAGTGCGGACAACAGCCTCACCACGGCACAGCAACGCTGTTCCGAGCAGCGCCGGGATCGTGAAGCGAGCATCGAGCGCAGGTACGCACCGGAGCGCGCGCCAAGCGACACCGCCACCGACGGCCTTCGCTAGCGCGGCCTGGCGGCGCCGCATCCGGCGGCCTGTCAGCGCGTGACGGGTCCCGCTGGCTGCCGCGGCTTGTACTGGCAGCGCGGGTAGCCCGAGCAGGACTGGAAGCTGCCGTAGGCACCCGTGCGCTGCACGATCACCCCGCCATCGCAGGCCGGGCAGGGCTGTTCGTGGATTGCCTTGCCATCCAGCGCTGTTACCTGCACCGCGCCGTCCTGCACCAGTTCGGTGAGGAACGCCGAGCGCCGGCCGCGCACGCTGAACATCGCCACCGTGCGCCGCGCGCGGGTCAAGGCCACGTAGAACAGGCGGCGCTCTTCACCCAGCGGCCAGGTGTCGGCGTGGGGCATGGCCAGCGCCAGCACCGGGTCGTCGGCGCGGGTGTTGGGGAAACTGCGCTCCAGCATGGCCGGCAGGATCACCACATCGGCTTCGGCGCCCTTGGCCCGGTGCGCGGTCAAGAAGCGCACCTCCAGCTGCTGGCCAAAGCGCGCCTGCCAATCGGGCGGCACGAAGGCGCGGTCGGCGTTGTACCGGCCCAGCACGAACACCGACAGCTTGCCGCTGCGTCCCGGTGCGCGCTCGCCACTGAGCAGCTGGCGCTGCAGCTGCTGCAGGTACTGGCCCACGGCATCGCGCAGCTGGTCGCGATTGGCGACCTGGAAGGCCTGCAGTGCCGGTCCCTGCGCAGGGGTCTGCGACCGCACCTGCTTGCCGATCTGCGCCGGGTTCCGGCTGATGAAGCGGCTGGACACATCGCACAGCGCCTGCGGGCAGCGGAAGGTCTGCTCCAGCTTCAGCACCTGGCCGTGCCCGAACCAGTCCACGAAACCGGTCATCACCGACACATCCGCGCCGGCGAACCGGTTGATCGACTGCCAGTCGTCGCCCACCGCGAACAGGTGCCGGCCCGGCGCCTGCACCAGCGCCCGGCACAGACGCGCACGGGCGCGCGAGGCGTCCTGGAATTCATCGGCCATCACCAGCTGGTAGGGCGATGCATGACGCCCACTTTCCAGCAGCTCGGCGGCCTGGTTGAGCATGTCCTCGAAGTCGATGGCATGCTCGGCCGCCAGCGCGTCGTCCCATGCCTGCAGGATCGGCGCGGCCAGCGCCAGGAACAGACGATGCCGGTGCTTGAACTGGTCCTCGGGCATCTCACGCAGGCGCTGCGCCATGTCCTCCACGTCCAGTCCGTTGCTCTTTGCATGGCTGATGAAGGTGCGCACCAGCCCGATCAGCTCGGCATCGGGCATGGGCCGCGCGCCACTCTCGGGCAGCGTGCGGTCGGGGTTGGGGTCCAGCAGCACCCCGTGCCTGCCCAGCGCCTGGCCGAGCAGGTCGAACAGCGCGCCGCTGCGCAACGCGGCCGTACTGGTATGAAGTGTGTCGGCGCGGTCACGTGTGGTGGCGTCCTGCGTGCCGCTGCGGTGTTCGTGTCGCAGCGGAGTACCGGCGTAGTGGAAGCTCGCAGCGCCGGCCACGTGGCGATCGGTGCCGGGGTCGAAGTGGTCGCCGCGTTCGTAGCGGTAGCCCACCCCGTTGTAGAACAGCCAGTCGGCCACCAGACAGGCCTCGATGTCCTGCACGCGCTCGCCGTTGAGGGTGTGCACGTAGCCGCGTCCATCGGCCTCCCAGCCATCGGCGACGGGCGCGCTGCCCTGCGTGACCAGATCGCGCCCGAACACCAGCCGGAACAGGTCCCACTGGGTCCGGAACGCGTGCGAGCGGTCCTTGAGCTGGTCCACCAGGTCGGCCAGCCGCTCCAGGCCCTGGCCGGCGTCCACCGCCCAGTCGGGCACGTTCGGGAACCGCCCGGTGGCCTGGCCGATGATCTGCCGGCCCAGCGCGTGGAAGGTGCGCGCCTGCACGCCATCGCCGTCCAGTCCGAGCCGTTGGAAGGCCTGGTCGGCCCGCTGCTGCAGTTCGCTGGCAGCCTCCTTGTTGAAGGCCAGCATCACGATCTGCTCGGCGGCCACCAGGCCACGGTCCACGGCATAGGCCGCCTTGGCCACCATCGTGGCGGTCTTGCCCGAGCCGGCGGCGGCCACCACCAGCACGCGGCTGTCGAAGCACAGCACCGCCTGCCGCTGTTCGCCGGTGAGCGGGCGCTGTTCCACGCTGTCCAGCAGGGATGCGGCCGCGGCGCCTTCGCGCTGGACGTGGGCCGCGTTGCGGGCCGCCCAGAATGCGGGCCAGTCGCTGCACCAGCGGCTGAGGTCGTCTTCGATCCGCGACGCCTCGCCGGGCAGGCGGCTGCGCAGGTCCGGATCGTCGAACACCGCCCACAGCGCA
>Ga0213828_1000512_pt1 | contig 36876 bp, 19 predicted proteins | sample MC6MC0897MG_FD_180664 | JGI IMG/M metagenome (GOLD analysis project Ga0213828, IMG submission 180664) | Enriched soil aggregate microbial communities from Iowa State University, Ames, United States - MC6-MC0897-MG | ecosystem: Environmental > Terrestrial > Soil > Unclassified | place: USA: Iowa...
GTGGAAGTCTTCCGGGGAACGGGTGGTTTCACGCGGGACGATCACCAGGCGGCCGCCATGCAGCAGCGCACCGAAGATCTCCCACACCGAGAAATCGAAGGCGTAGGAGTGGAACAGCGTCCATACATCCTGCGCACCGAAACCGAACCAGGCATCGGTGGCCTTGAACAGGCGCAGCAGGTTGTGGTGCGGCAGCAAGGTGCCTTTCGGCTTGCCGGTGGAGCCCGAGGTATAGATCACATAGGCCAGGTTGTCTGGCTGGGTCAGGTGCTCCGGATTCTCGTCGCTGTAGCCAGCCAGATCATCGTCGAGGGACAGGCTGCGCACATGCGCCGGCACCGGCAGATCGGCCAGCAAATGACCTTGAGTCAGCAGCAGTGCGATGCCGCTGTCTTCCATCATGTAGCTTAGGCGGTCCTGCGGGTATTCAGGGTCCAGCGGCACATAGGCGCCACCGGCCTTGAGGATCGCCAGCAGGCCGACGATCATCTCGAAACCACGCTCCACCGCGATGCCCACCAGCACATCCGGCCCCACGCCCTGCGCGCGCAGTCTATGCGCCAAGCGGTTGGCACGGCGGTTGAGCTGGTCATAGCTCAGCGCCTGCCCGGCAAAGGTCACGGCGATCGCTTCAGGCGTACGCGCCGCCTGCTGCTCGATCAGCGCGTGAGCGCACTCGGTGCTTGGGTAACGCCGCACATTCGCTTGCCACTCCTCCAACTCGAGCGCATCGAGCAATGGCAACTGCGCCACGCGTTGGGCGCTGTCCTGGCAGATGCCCTGCAACAGATTGCGCCAGTACCTACCCAGACGCTCGGCAGTGGCCGGATCGAACAATGCAGTGGCGTAGGTCAGGATGGCGTTCAACCCCGCGTCGTGCTCGACCGTGTTCAGGACCAGGTCGAACTGGGTGCTGCGATCTTCCCAACCCAGCCCCTCGATCCGCAGCCCGGCCAGTTCCTGGGCCATGCCGGGGTTTTCCGCCTTGTGGTTGAACAGCACCTGGAACAGTGGGCTGTGGCTCAGGCTGCGTTCGGGTTGCAGCGCCTCGACCAGTTGCTCGAACGGCAGGTCCTGGTGCGCCTGGGCCTGCACGGCGGTGTGCCGGACCTGTTGCAGCAATCCGGCGAAGGTGGTCTGCGGCGCGAACTCAGCCTTGAGCACCTGGGTGTTGACGAAGAAGCCGATCAGGCCCTCGGTCTCGGCCCGGTTGCGGTTGGCGACCGGGACGCCGACGCGCACCTGCGATTGACCACTGAGGCGGTGCAGCAGCACCTGGAACGAGGCCAGCAACAGCATGAACAGGGTCACGCCCTGTTGCCGTGCGGTGACTTTCAGCGCCTCGGCGAGTTCCGGCTCCAGGCGGATATCCAGGCGTGCCCCGGCATGACTCAGCTGCAACGGGCGTGGGCGGTCGGCAGGCAACTCCAGCACCGGTTGCTCCTCGCCCAGTTGCTGACGCCAGTAGTCGAGCTGGCGCGCCTGCTCGCCCGCCGCCATCCACTGGCGCTGCCAGGCAGCATAATCCGCGTACTGGAACGCCAGGGCCGGCAGTTGCGCCTCGGCGCCCTGACGGTACCCGGCATACAGACGCACCACTTCATCGACCATGATCGGCATCGACCAACCATCGGCGACGATATGGTGCAGGGTCAGGACCAGCACATGCTCGTCGGCGGCCAGGCGCAGCAGGCGGGCACGCAGCAACGGGCCGTGCTCCAGGTCGAACGGCTGCGCGGTCTCCTGCGCAACTCGCGCCTGAAGCGCCTCGCTCGCCACCGTCTCGACCGGCAGGTCGAAATCACCTGCGACATGGATCCGTTGCCAGGCCTGTTCGCCTTCCTGGTGGAAGGTCGTGCGCAGGGTTTCGTGGCGGGCGACCAGCGCGGCGAAGCTGCTGCGCAGTGCCTCGATATCCAGTTCGCCCTTCAAGCGCAGGGCCGACGGAATGTTGTACGCGGCACTGGCCGGCTCCAGTTGCCAGAGGAACCACTGGCGCTGCTGGGCGTAGGACAAGGCCAGCGGCTGGTTGCGGTCCACGACGCTGAACGCCGGCACCTGGCTGGCCGCGCCTTCGCCAGCGGCCTGAGCGAAGGCTTGCAGGTCGGCGGATTCGAACAGGCTGCGCAGCGACACTTCCACATTCAGGCGCTGGCGGATCCGCGAGGTGACCTGGGTGGCCAGCAACGAGTGGCCGCCGAGCTCGAAGAAGTTGTCGTGCAAGCCCACCTGCTCGACTTTCAGCACCTCGGCCCAGATCGCCGCCAGTTGCTGCTCCAGCGCCGTGCGTGGGGCCACGTAGCCTTGTTGCAGCTGGCTGGCATCCGGCTTGGGCAGGGCCTTGCGGTCCAGCTTGCCGTTGGCGGTCAATGGCCACTGGTCCAGCACCAGGAAATGCGTCGGCACCATGTAGTCCGGCAGGTTGGCTTTCAGGTGCTGTTTCAGCATGTCGCGCAGGGTTGCCTGGTCTGCATTCGCGTCCTGGGCGATCAGGTAGGCGGCCAGTTGCTTGCCCCCTGCCCCGTCGATATCCAGCACCAGCACTTCACGCACCGCCGCATGTTCTTGCAGACGCGCTTCGATCTCGCCCAGCTCGATACGGAAGCCACGGATCTTCACCTGGTGGTCGATCCGGCCCACGTACTCGATCACGCCCTGTTCGCGGTAACGCGCCAGGTCGCCGGTGCGGTACAGGCGTCCGCCCTCACTGGAAAACGGGTCCGGCACGAAACGTTCGGCGGTCAGCGAGGCGCGGTTGTGGTAACCCCGCGCCAGGCCGGCGTGGCCGACATGCAGCTCGCCGGTACAGCCCTTGGCCACCGGGTTGAAATCGGCGTCCAGCACGTACATCGACAGGTCCGGGATCGCCGCACCGATCGGGCTGCCCGCCTGTTGCGTGTCGGCGAAGCGGATCGGCCGGTAGGTCACGTGCACCGTGGTCTCGGTGATGCCGTACATGTTGATCAGGTTGTCGCAATCCTCGCCGAAGCGCTCGAACCACGGCTGCAACGCGGCCACATCCAGGGCTTCGCCGCCGAAGATCACATAGCGCAGCGCAAGGCCGGATGCACTGTCACAGGCCACGCGCATCAGCGGTTTGAATGCCGACGGGGTCTGGTTCAGCACCGTCACGCGCTGCTCCACCAGCAACTGGTGGAAGTCCTCCGGCGAACGGGTCACCTCACGCGGCACGATCACCAGACGACCACCGTGCAGCAGCGCACCGAAGATCTCCCACACCGAGAAGTCGAAGGCGTACGAGTGGAACAGCGTCCACACGTCCTGCGCACCAAAGCCAAACCAGGCGTCCGTCGCCTTGAACAGGCGCAGCAGATTGTGGTGCGGCAGCAAGGTGCCTTTCGGCTTGCCGGTCGAGCCCGAGGTGTAGATCACATAGGCCAGGTTATCCGGCTGGGTCAGGTGCTCCGGATTCTCGTCACTGTAGCCAGTCAGATCATCTTCGAGAGACAGACTGCTCACCTGCGCTGGCACCGGCAGCCCGGCCAGCAAATGGCCTTGAGTCAGCAGCAACTGAATGCCGCTGTCTTCCATCATGTAGCTCAGGCGATCCTGCGGGTATTCCGGGTCCAGCGGCACATAGGCGCCCCCGGCCTTGAGAATCGCCAGCAAGCCGACGATCATTTCGAAACCACGCTCCACCGCGATGCCCACCAGCACATCCGGCCCCACACCCTGCGCGCGCAGCTTGTGCGCCAGGCGGTTGGCGCGGCGGTTGAGCTGGTCATAGCTCAACGCCTGGCCGGCGAAGGTCACAGCGATCGCTTCAGGCGTGCGCGCCGCCTGCTGCTCGATCAGCGCGTGAGCGCACTCGGAGCTTGGGTAGCGCTGCACATCGGCCGTCCACGCCCCCAGCTCTGCCGCATCGAGCAACGGCAACTGCGCCACGCGCTGGGCGTAATCCGCGCAGATGCCCTGCAACAGGTTGCGCCAATGCCGGCCGATGCGCTCGACCGTGGCCGCATCGAACAGCGAGGTGGCATAGGTGAACGCCGCAATCAGCCCACCTTCGTGCTCGGCCGTGTTGAGGATCAGGTCGAACTGGGTGGTCTGCCCTTCCCAGCTCAAGCCCTCGACCTGCAGCCCGCCCAGCTCACGGACCATGCCCGGGCTTTCGGCCTGGTGGTTGAACAGTACCTGGAACAACGGGTTGTGGCTCATGCTGCGTTCGGGCTGCAGCGCCTCGACCAGTTGCTCGAACGGCAGGTCCTGGTGCGCCTGGGCCTGCAGCGAGGTTTCACGCACCTGCTGCAGCAACGCGGCGAAGGTGGTCTGCGGCGCGAACTCGGCCTTGAGCACCTGGGTGTTGACGAAGAAGCCAATCAGCCCTTGGGTTTCGGCACGGGCACGGTTGGCCACCGGCACGCCGACACGGATGTCGGCTTGCCCGCTGTAGCGGTGCAGCAGGGTCTGGAAGGAGGCCAGCAACAGCATGAACAGGGTCACCCCCTGCTGGCGCGCCAAGGCCTTGAGCCCCTGCGCCAGGGAGGCATCGATATCGATGGCCAGGCGTTCGCCCTGGAAGTTCTGCACCGACGGCCGCGGGCGGTCGGCAGGCAGCTCCAGCAGCGGCTGCTCGCCCGCCAGCTGCTCGCGCCAATAACCGAGCTGGCGTTCCTGCTCGCCCGCCTCCATCCAGTCGCGCTGCCACAGGGCGTAGTCGGCGTACTGGATCGGCAGCTCGGCCAGGGTCACCGGCGAGCCCAGGCGCAAGCCCTCGTACAGGCGGATCAGCTCGTCCACCAGGATCGGCGTGGACCAGCCATCGGAAACGATATGGTGCACAGTCAGGATCAGCACATGCTCTTCAGGCCCCAGCACCAGCAGCCTGACCCGCAGCAACGGACCATGCTCCAGGTCGAACGGCTGCTGCACCTCGGCCTCCACGCGCGCGCGGATGGCTGCCTGCAAATCCGTCGAGTCCTCAGGCACGAAGGGCTCCACCGCCAGCGCCACGGGCATTGGCGGATGGACGATCTGCAGCGCGCCGTCACCTTCCTGGCGGAAGGTGGTGCGCAGGGTTTCGTGGCGCGCCACCAGGCTGTCGAAGCTGTGCTGCAACGCCTCGACATCCAGCGCGCCCTTGAGCCGCAGCGCCGCCGGGATGTTATAGGCGGCGCTGTGCGGGTCGAGCTGCCAGAGGAACCACTGGCGCTGTTGTGCATAGGAAAGCGCTGCCCCGTCCGCCGATTCCCTTCTGAAGATCGGGGTGACCCCGTAGAGGTTGACACCCTGGCGCTTGAGCAAGGCTGCCAATGCCTTGCGCTCCCTGGTGGACAGCGACTTTACGGAGTCGAGCAGCTCTTGCACTTTGAATGTCTCCCGCTAAGCGATCAGATTATCTATTTCCTGTGCAGTAAGACGTTTCAAGGCCTCCAAGGATTTAGTCAGCTCGTCATGGGCGTTGGCGACCTGCCCCGACTTGCGCTCCACCACCTGGCTGAAGTCGGCCAGCGTGGCCTGCTCGAACAGCTCGTTGAGGCTCAGGTCGACGCCCAGTTGCTCGCGCACCCGGCCGATCACCTGGACGATCAGCAGCGAGTGCCCGCCGAGGTCGAAGAAGTTGTCCTGCAGGCCCACCCGCTCGACCTGCAGCACCTCGGCCCAGATCGCCGCCAGCTTGCGCTCCAGCTCCGTGACCGGTGCCACGTGGGCTGCCTGCAACTGGCTGGCATCTGGCAGCGGCAGGGCCTTGCGGTCGAGCTTGCCGTTGGGGGTCTGCGGCATTCGCGTCAGGCCGACCAGATGGCTCGGCACCATGTAGTCCGGCAGGCCGGCCTTCAGGTGCGCACGCAGCTCGCCGCGCAGCGCTTCCACGCTTTGCTGCGCATCGTGCAGCACCAGGTAGGCGGCCAGCTGCTTGCCGGCCGGGCCATCGATATCGATCACCGCGGCCTCGCGGATCGCCGGGTGCAACAACAGGCGCTCCTCGATTTCGCCCAGTTCGATACGGAAGCCACGGATCTTCACCTGGTGGTCCAGGCGCCCGACGTACTCGATCACCCCGTCCTCGCGGTAGCGGGTCAGGTCGCCGGTGCGATACAGGCGCGCGCCCGGCTCGCTGGCGAACGGGTCCGGGACGAAACGCTCGGCGGTCAGGCCCGGGCGGTTGTGGTAGCCCCGCGCCAAGCCGTCACCGCCGATCAGCAACTCGCCACGCGCACCTTGCGGCAGCACGTCGAGCTCACCGCTGACCACGTGCAGGCGGGTGTTGGCCAATGGCCGCCCCAGCCACACGTCGTCGCTGCCGGTCAGGTAATGGCAGGCCGACCAGATGGTGGTCTCGGTCGGGCCGTACACGTTCCACACATGACCGGCCTGGGCGATCAGGCGCTGGGCCAGCTCGGCGCTCAGCGCCTCGCCGCCGCACAGTACCTTCTTGCCGGCAAAGGCGCCGGGCGCCGCGGCGTCCAGCAGCATGCGCCAGGTCGACGGGGTGGCCTGGACGACGCTGACCGCCTGGGCCTGGATCACCGCCAGCAATGCCTGCGGGTCCTTGTTCACCTGTTCGCCCAGCAGCACCACGCAGGCACCGCGCAGCAACGGCAGGTACAGCTCGAGGCCGGCGATGTCGAACGACAGCGAGGTCAGCGACAGCACCTTGTCATGAGCATCGATACCCGGCTGGCGCGCCATGCTGCAGAGGAAGTTGACCAGCGCGTCGTGGCGGATGGTCACGCCCTTGGGCTTGCCGGTGGAGCCGGAGGTGTAGATCACATAGGCGAGGTTTTCCGGGTGTGCCAGCGGACGCGGGTTGTCCTGGCTGTACTCGCCCGGCAGCGCCTGGTCCAGGCACAGGCAGCGCACCTGCGGCGGGACCGGCAGGCGTTGCACCAGGCTGGACTGAGTCAGCAGCAGCGCGATGCCGCTGTCCTCCATCATGTAGGCCAGGCGGTCCTCGGGGAACTGCGGGTCCAGCGGCACGTAGGCGCCACCGGCCTTGAGCACTGCCAGCAGGCCGACGAGCATGTCCAGGCTGCGCGCCACCGCGATCCCCACCAGCACATCGGGGCCGACGCCCAGGCTGCGCAGGTGGTGGGCCAGGGCGTTGGCGCGCTGGTTCAGTTGCGCGTAGCTCAGCGACTGCTCGCCCAGCACCGCGGCGACGGCCTGCGGCGTGCGGGCAGCCTGTGCCTCGATCAGCTGCTGGACGGTCTGCCCGCGCGGGTAGTCGGCGGCGCTGTCGTTCCAGGCGTACAGGGTGCGCTCGCGCTCCTCGCGGCTCAGCAACGGCAGTTCGGCGACGCGCTGCCCGGCGTCCTGGCAGATGCCCTGCAACAGGTTGCGCCAGTGCTCGGCCATGCGCGCCACGGTCGCCGGCTCGAACAGGCTGGTGGCGTAGGTCAGGGTCGCGCTCAGGCCGCCTTCGTGTTCGGCGGTGTCCAGGGTCAGGTCGAACTGTGCGGTCTGCTTGTCCGACACCAGCCCCTGCAGGCTGAGGCCCGCAAGTACGCGGGATTCACCCAGCACCTGGGTCTGGTGGTTGAACATCACCTGGAACAGCGGGCTATGGCTCAGGCTACGCTCCGGCTGCAGGGCTTCGACCAGTTGCTCGAAGGGCAGCTCCTGATGCGCCTGGGCACCAAGGGCGGTGTGCTTGACCTGTTGCAGCAGTTCGTCGAAACGAATCTGCGGCTGGAAGCGCGCATCCAGCACCTGGGTGTTGACGAAGAAGCCGATCAGGCCTTCGGTCTCGGCCCGGGTGCGGTTGGCCACCGGCACGCCGACACGGATGTCCGACTGGCCGCTGTGGCGATGCAGCAAGGCCTGGAACGAGGCCAGCAGGAGCATGAACAGGGTCACGTCATGCTGCCCGGCCAGCGTCTTGAGCTGGGCAACCAGGCTTGGCTCGAGGTCCACCGGCAGGCGCGCACCCTCATACTGCTGCACCACAGGGCGCGGGCGATCGGTGGCCAGTTCGAGGATCGGCTGGGTGCTGCCCAAGCGCGCCTGCCAGTAGTCGAGCTGGCGCTGTTGTTCGCCGGCTTCCATCCACTGACGCTGCCAGGCCGCGTAGTCGGCGTACTGGAAGGCCAGCGCCGGCAGTTGCGGGGCCTGGCCTTGCAGGTGGCTTTCATAGCCGCGCACCAGTTCGTCGACCAGGATCGGCATCGACCAGCCGTCAGCAACGATATGGTGCAGCACCAGTACCAGCACATGCTCGTCGGCGCCCAGGCGCAGCAGGCGGGCGCGCAGCAACGGGCCGTGTTCCAGGTCGAACGGCTGGCGCACCTGGGTCTCGACCCAGGCCTGCACGCCGGCTTCGTCCAGGCCTGCCGTGGTGATGTCCAGCGGCGTTTGCAGACGCGCATGCACCACCTGCTCGGCACTGTCGCCCTGCTGGCGGAAGGTGGTGCGCAGGGTTTCGTGACGGGCGATCAGCGCGGCGAAGCTGCTGCGCAGTGCCTCGATATCCAGTTCGCCCTTCAAGCGCAGGGCCGACGGGATGTTGTAGGCGGCACTGCCCGGTTCCAGCTGCCAGAGGAACCACTGGCGTTGCTGGGCGTAGGACAAGGCCAGCGGCTGGTTGCGGTCCACGACGCTGAACGCCGGCGCCTGGCTGGCTGCACCTTGGCCGGCGGCATGGGCGAAGGTTTGCAGGTCGGCGGACTCGAACAGGCTGCGCAGCGACACTTCCACATTCAGGCGCTGGCGGATCCGCGAGGTGACCTGAGTCGCCAGCAGCGAGTGGCCGCCGAGCTCGAAGAAGTTGTCGTGCAGGCCCACCTGCTCGACCTTCAGCACCTCGCTCCAGATCGCCGCCAGTTGCTGTTCCAGCGCCGTGCGTGGGGCCACGTAGCCCTGTTGCAGCTGGCTGGCATCCGGTTTGGGCAGGGCCTTGCGGTCCAGCTTGCCGTTGGCAGTCAGTGGCCACTGGTCCAAGACCAGGAAGTGCGTCGGCACCATGTAGTCCGGCAGGTTGGCTTTCAGGTGCTGTTTCAACGTGTCGCGCAGGGTTGCGTGGTCTGCATTTGCGTCCTGGGCAATCAGATAGGCGGCCAGTTGCTTGCCCCCTGCCCCGTCGATATCCAGCACCAGCACTTCACGCACCGCCGCATGTTCTTGCAGGCGTGCTTCGATCTCGCCCAGTTCGATACGGAAGCCACGGATCTTCACCTGATGGTCGATCCGCCCCACGTACTCGATCACGCCCTGTTCGCGGTAACGCGCCAGGTCGCCGGTGCGGTACAGGCGTCCGCCCTCACTGGAGAACGGGTCCGGCACGAAGCGCTCGGCGGTCAGCGAGGCGCGGTTGTGGTAACCGCGTGCCAGGCCGGCGTGGCCGACATGCAACTCGCCCGTGCAGCCCTTGGCCACCGGGTTGAAGTCGGCGTCCAGCACGTACATCGACAGGTCCGGAATCGCTGCACCGATCGGGCTGCCCGCCTGTTGCGTGTCGGCGAAGCGGATCGGCCGGTAGGTCACATGCACCGTGGTCTCGGTGATGCCGTACATGTTGATCAGGTTGTCGCAATCCTCGCCGAAGCGCTCGAACCACGGTTGCAGTGCAGCCACATCCAGGGCTTCGCCGCCGAAGATCACGTAGCGCAGCGCCAGATCGGCAGTGCTGTCACAGGCCACACGCATCAGCGGTTTGAACGCCGATGGGGTCTGGTTGAGCACGGTCACGCCCTGCTCCACCAGCAACTGGTGGAAGTCTTCCGGCGAACGCGTGGTTTCACGCGGCACGATCACCAAACGACCGCCGTGCAGCAGCGCACCGAAGATCTCCCACACTGAGAAATCGAAGGCGTACGAGTGGAACAGCGTCCACACATCCTGCGGGCCGAAGCCGAACCAGGCATCGGTGGCTTTGAACAGGCGCAGCAGGTTGTGGTGCGGCAGCAGCGTGCCTTTCGGCTTGCCGGTCGAGCCCGAGGTGTAGATCACATAGGCCAGGTTGCCCGGCCGGGTCAGGTGCTCCGGATTCTCGTCACTGTAGCCAGTCAGATCATCTTCGAGAGACAGACTTCGCACCTGCGCCGGTACCGGCAGGCCGACCAGCAAATGGCCTTGAGTCAGCAGCAACTGAATGCCGCTGTCTTCCATCATGTAGCTCAGGCGGTCCTGCGGGTATTCCGGGTCCAGCGGCACATAGGCGCCACCGGCCTTGAGGATCGCCAGCAGGCCGACGATCATCTCGAAACCGCGCTCCACGGCGATGCCTACCAGCACATCAGGCCCCACGCCCTGCGCGCGCAGCTTGTGTGCCAGGCGGTTGGCACGGCGGTTGAGCTGGTCGTAGCTCAGCGCCTGGCCGGCGAAGGTCACGGCGATCGCTTCAGGTGTGCGTGCCGCCTGCGCTTCGATCAGCTCCTGGGTGCAAGCCGTAGTTGGATAGCTGGCAACCACCTGCTGGTCTTCCACCGGCAGGCTAAGCGCACCCAGGGCACGCCGACCATCAGCCGCCAACTGCGCGAGCAGGTGCTGGAAGTGCCCCGCCAACTGGTCGATGGCCAGCTCGCTGAAGCACTGGCGATCGAAACTGAAGCTCGCCTCCAGGCGCTCACCCACCTGCACCACCAGGGTCAACGGGTAGTTGGTCTGTTCCTGGTTCTGCACCTCACCGAACTGCAGGCCTTGCGGCGCGCCCTGTTGCAGCGCCTCGGCGACCGGGTAGTTCTCGAATACCAGAATGTTGTCGAACAGCGCCTCGCCGCTCCAGCCGGCCCAGCGCTGGATCTCGTACAACGGCGTGTGCTCGTGCTCGCGCAGGGCCAGGTTCAGCGCCTGCACCTGCTGCACCCAGTCGCCCACGGTCTGTTCCGGGCGTGGGCTGGCGACCACCGGCAAGGTGTTGATGAACAGCCCCAGCTGCTCCTCGACGCCCGCGAGCTCCGCCGGGCGGCCGGCCACGGTGGCGCCGAAGGTCACGCTGGCCTGGCCGGTGTAGCGCTGCAACAGCAACAGCCACGCGGCCTGGACCAGGGTGTTGAGGGTAACCCGCTGTTCCCGGGCGAAGTCCGCCAACTGCTGGGTCTGTTGCGGCTCGAAGCGCAGCGCCAGGCTGCCATGGCCTTGTCCCTGGGCCGAGGACTTGAACGCCTGTACCAGTCGCGTTGGCTCGTCCAGCTCGGCCACCTGGGCGCGCCAGAAGGTTTCGCTGGCCTGCTGGTCCTGGCCTTGCAGCCACTGGATATAGTCGCGGTAGCGGCTGGTCCTGGCGCTCGGGGCGACGCCGCAGTAACGCTGCAGCACCTCGCCGAGCAGGCGCGAGCTGCTCCAGCCGTCCATCAGGATATGGTGGCTGGTGTAGATCAGGTGATGGCCGCCGTCAGCCGTGCGGATCAATGTGAGGCGCAGCAGCGGGCCGCTGGCCAGGTCGAAGCCAGCCTGGCGCTCAGCCTGGGCCACGGCGTCCGGATCCTGGGCCTGGTCGAGCTCGACGAACGGCACCTGCACCTGGCGCCGTACCACTTGCACAGGCAACGGCAGGTCCTGCGGGAAGCAGCTGCGCAGCACTTCGTGATTGTCCACCACCGCCTGCCAGGCCGCGCGGAAGCGCGACACGTCCAGCCCCTGCACGTTCACGCGCAGCTGGTTGATGTAGTTGCCCGCGTCCTGCTCGTAGAGGCTATGGAACAGCATGCCCTGCTGCATCGGCGACAGCGGATAGAGGTCTTCGATGTCCCCGGCCGCCAGCGGCAGGCTGTCCAGTTGCGCCTGGGTCAGCTCGGCCAGCGGGAAGTCCGATGGCGTGACACCCTGGTGCGGCGCCTGGGCGCAATGCTCGACCAATTCGGCAAGCACCTGCTCGTAGCGGCGCGCCAGGGCTTCGATGGTCTCTGGGTGGAACATCTCACGGCTGAAGCTCCAGTCCAGCTCCAGCTCGCCCTGGTAGACCTGGCCGTTGATGCCGAGCCAGTTGCCCAGTGGGCTGTCCAGGCCCTGTGTGGCGCCACTGCCCTCGCTGGCCGGGGTGAACAGGGCACCTTCAACCTCTGCGAAGCTGCCGTCGAACTGGCCCAGGTAGTTGAAGGTCACCCGTGGCTGCGGCAATGCCGCCAGACGCTCGCGCAGATCGGGCTCGCCGAGATAGCGCAGCACACCATAGCCGATGCCTTTGTTCGGCACCGAACGCAGTTGTTCCTTGATTGCGCACAGCCCCTCGCCAAGCCCTTGGGCCGGCGTCAGGCGTACCGGGAACAGGCTGCTGAACCAGCCCAGGGTGCGGCTGAGGTCCAGCTCCGGGAACAGGTCTTCGCGGCCATGGCCTTCGAGCTGGATCAGTACCGAATCCTCTCGGGTCCAGTCGCACAGTACCCGTGACAAGGCCGCCAGCAGCAGGTCGTTGACCTGGGTGCGGTAGGCGGCGGGCGCCACTTGCAGTAGTTTGCGGGTCAGCGTGGCGTCCAGGCGTGACGAGGCATGGGCGACGTGACGATTGGTCTGGGCGCCCGCCGGGTTATCGCGGGGCAACTCGCCGCTAGCGGCTTCAAGGCCGCGCAGCCAGTGTTCGGCCTCGGCCAGCAGTTCCGGGCTGCGGGCATAGGCGCCAAGGCGCTCGGCCCAGGCCTTGAGCGAGCTGCTCTTGGCTGCCAGCGTCACGGCCTTGCCGGCGGCCAGGGCCGTGTAGGCCAGTTGCAGGTCTTCCAGCAGTATCCGCCAGGACACACCGTCGACCACCAGGTGGTGGATCACCAGCAGCAAGCGCTGCTGGCCCTCGGGCAGTTCTACCAGCAGCGCCCGCAGCAGCGGCCCCTGGGCCAGGTCGAGGCTGCGCTGGGCCTGCTCGGCCAAGGCCGGCAGCTCGCCCAGGTCACTCAGTTGACGAACCCAGAGGATATCGTCGGCCTTGGTGGGCTGGAATTCGGCCTGCCAGGCCTCGCCCTGGGTGAAGCGCAGCCGCAAGGCGTCGTGCTGAGCGACCAGCGCCTGCAATGCGCCTTGCAGGTGGTCAGCGCCAAGGGCCTGGGTCGGTTTGAGCAGCAGGGCCTGGTTCCAGTGCTGGCGCTCGGGGATAGCGGTTTCGAAGAAGCGTGCCTGGATCGGCAGCAATGGCATCGAACCACTGACCTGCTCCACCGCCACGGCCTTTTTCTCGATGCGCTTGGCCACCGCCGCCAGCTGGCCGATGGTCTGTTTCTCGAACAGCTGCTTGGGGCTGAGCTTGATGCCCTGGCGTTTGGCCCGAGCGATGATCTGCAGGCTGAGAATCGAGTCGCCGCCCAGCTCGAAGAAGTTGTCGGTGCTGCCGACCTGGTCGAGCTTGAGCACCTCGGCCCAGATGGCCGCCAGGGCCTCTTCGATCTCGCCGACCGGCGCGGTGTACTGACGCCGGGCGACGCCCGGCGCCGGCAAGGCGCGCTTGTCCAGCTTGCCGTTGGCGGTCAGCGGCAGGCGGTCAAGGACCAGGACCTGCGCCGGCACCATGTAGTCCGGCAGCCGATCCTGCAGTTGCTGGCGCAAGGCTTCACCCTGCAGCCCCTGGCCCACGCACCAGCCGACCAGCTGCAGACGGCTTTCGTCGCCTTCCACCGGCTGCGCCAGGACCACCGCCTCGGCGACCCCGTCCAGCCCTCGCAGTACCCGTGCCACCTCGGCCGGCTCGACGCGATAACCGCGCACCTTGACCTGGTCGTCGGCGCGGCCGATGAATTCCACTTGGCCCGAACGATTGCGCCGCACCCGGTCGCCACTGCGGTACAAGCGCTGGCCAGGCCGCGTCGGGTCCGGCAGGAAGCGTTCGGCGGTCAAGCCCGGCTGGCCCAGGTAACCCTGGGCCACGCTGGCGCCACCGATGTACAGCTCACCGGCGACCTGATCGGCCACCGGGTTGAGCACATCGTCGAGCAGCAGCACATGGGTGCCCGGCAAGGGCTCGCCCACCGGCACGGCACGGGCGCCCTCGGCGAGCGCGGCCACTTCATGGGTCAGCACGCCGACCGTGGTCTCGCTCGGGCCATAGTGGTTGATCAGGCGGCAGCCCGGCTTGAGCCGGCGTACCTGCTCCACCAGGGCTGGCGTGCAGGCCTCGCCACCGACGATCAGTGCATGCTCGGGCAGCACATCGGCGGGGTTGCCGGCTTGCAGCAACGCCGCCAGGTGGCCGGGGACGATCTTCAGCACACCGACCTGGTGTTCGGCCATGTAGCGGGCGAAGGCGTCCGGGTCGAAGCCCAGCGCCTCGGGCAGTACATGCAGCAGGCGTCCGGAACACAGGGCACCGAACAGCACGGTGTGGCCCAGGTCGGCGGCGATGGTCGAGACCAGCGCCATGCTCGCCCCCGGCGCAGGCGCCAGGCGTTCGAGCAGGCCGGCGACGTAGCTGGCCAGGGCACCATGGCTGACCAGTACGCCCTTCGGCTGACCAGTGGAGCCGGAGGTGTGGATCACGTAGGCCGGCGATTCGGCCCACAGTGTGAGCGCCGGCGCGTTGGCCGGCAGGTCCTGCCATTGTTCGGGGACATAGGCCAAGGTCAGGCGATCGGCGGCGGCCAGGCTGGCCAGTCGCGCATCGCCGGCGGCGCACAGCAGCACCTTGGCTTGCGCGGCGTCGAGCATCTGCCGCAGGCGCGTTTCAGGCGCCTTGGTGTCCAGCGGCATGTACACGGCGCCAGCCTTGAGGATGCCAAGCATGCAGGTCAGCCAGTCCAGCGAACGCTCCATCAGCACCGCAACCGGTTGGCCGCTGACCACACCCTGCTGTTGCAGGTGATGGGCCAGGCGGTTGGCGGCCTGGTCCAGGGCGGCGAAGCTCAGGCTGTGCTCAAGGCTGCAAGCGGCAAGCGCCTCGGGCTGCCGGTGCACCTGCTGCTGCCAGTGTTCCAGCACCAGTGCCGGCACCTCACGCTGCGTCGCCTGTTCGCTGCGCAGCGGCGCGGCCAGGCGGTGCAGCGGCAGCTGCGGGGCATCGAGCAGCCGGCCCAGCAGTTCGATGAAGGCCGGAATGAAGGCTTCGACGGTCGAACGCTGGTAGAGGTCGCTGGCGAAGGTCATTTCGCCATGGATCAGCTGGCCGTCGTCGGTGATGTCCAGCGCCAGGTCGAAGTGGGTGCCGACCTTGTCCAACGGGTACTCGGCGACACTCAGGCCCGGCAAGGCCAGCGAGCGTTGGCGCTGCATGCCGACGTTCTGGTTGAACTTGACCTGGAACAGCGGGTTGTGGCCGAGGTTGCGCTCCGGCACCAATGCGTCCACCAGTTGCTCGAACGGCAGTTCCTGATGCGCCTGGGCGCCGAGCACCGCTTCGCGCATCTGGGCCAGCAGGTCATCGAAGCTCAGGCGCTCGTCCACCTGGCAGCGCAGCACCTGGGTGTTGACGAAGAAGCCGATCAACCCCTCGACCTCGGCACGGCCGCGGTTGGCGTTGGGCACGCCGATGCGGATATCGCGCTGCCCGGCCTGGCGTGACAGGAACAGCGAGAAACCGGCCAGCACCAGCATGAACAGGGTCATGCCCTGGGCGCGGGCATAGCCGCCCAGGCGTCGGGACAGCTCGACGCCAAAGTCGAAGCCCAGGGTCTGGCCATCGAAGCTCTGGGTCAGTGGACGCGGGTAGTCCGCGGCGACCTCCAGCAGCGGTTGCTCCTCGCCCAGCTGCTGGCGCCAGTAGTCGAGCTGGCGCTCGCCCTCCCCGGCCTCCAGCCAGCTGCGCTGCCAGATGGCGTAGTCGGCGTACTGCACCGCCAGCGCCGGCAACTGCGGCGCCTGGCCCTGGCTGAACGCCTGGTAGCTGTGCACGAACTCCTTGACCATCACATCCATCGACCAGCCGTCGGAGACGATGTGGTGCATGCACACCAGCAGCACATAGTCCTCGGCCGCCAGCCGGTACAGGGTGGCACGTAGCAGCGGGCCGTGCAGCAGGTCGAACGGCTGGTGACTGGCCTCGCGCACCCGCGTGGCCAGCTCGGCCTCACGCTGGTCAGTGGCGATGGCGGTGAGGTCGACCTGTTCCAGGGGCACGGCCAGATGATCGAGGATCACCTGGCGCGGCTGTTCGCCCTCGACCTGGAACACCGTGCGCAGCGCCTCGTGGCGCGTCGCCAGGTAGTCGAATGAGCGCTGCAGTGCTGACACATCAAGCCGGCCGCTCAGGCGCAGGCCAGCAGCCATGTTGTACGCCGCGCTGTGCGGCTCCAGCTGCCAGAGGAACAGCAGGCGCTGCTGGGCGAAGGACAAGGGGATGCTGGCGAAGTCGTGCCGTGACTCGACCACCGGCAACAGGCTGAAGTCCTTGCCGTCCTCACGCAGCTTGGCGAGGAACTGCCGGCGCTGCTCCAGGGGCAGGCTGACGAACCGTTTCGCAATGCGTACCGCCATGTTGCCACTCATGCCTCAACCCCTTCCAAGGAACCCAGGAACGCGTCCATATCCGACCAGTCGTCATCCGTATCGCCGCCCTGCAGCCGGGCCAGCTCGGCGGCCAGGTCACCCAGCGCCGGTTGTTCGAACAGGCTGCGCAAGGGCAGCACCAGGCCCAGCTGATCCTTGATCCGCGCCAGCACCTGGGCGGCCAGCAACGAGTGCCCGCCGAGTTCGAAGAAGTGATCGTCCAGGCCAACCTTCGGCACGTTCAGCACCTGCATCCAGATCTGCGCCAGTTGTTGCTCGACGGCGCTCTGCGGCGCCCGGTACTCGGCCTGCAGCGCACTAGGGTCCGGCGCCGGCAGGGCTTTGCGGTCCAGCTTGCCGCTGGGCGTGAGGGGCAAGCGCGGCAACAGCAGCAGGTGGCCGGGCACCATGTACTCGGGCAGGCGGGCCTTGAGCAGGCTGCGTACCTGCTGGCGCAAGCGCGCCTGTTCGGCGGCATCCTGTTCGGCGGCGTCAGGCACCACATAGGCAACCAGTTGCAGGCCGCCGGTCATCGGCAGGGCCAGCACCACCGCTTCGCGAACCCCCGGGCACTGTTGCAGGCGCGCCTCGATCTCGCCGAGTTCAATTCGGAAACCGCGCACCTTGACCTGGTGATCGACGCGGCCGATGTATTCGATGGCGCCATCGCTGCCCAGGCGCGCGCGGTCGCCGGTGCGGTACAGGCGTTCGCCCTGGGCGAACGGATCGGCGACGAAGCGCTGGGCAGTCAGTGACGGCTGGCCGTGGTAGCCACGGGCCAGGCCCGGGCCGCCGATGTACAACTCGCCCACCGCGCCCTGGGGCAGCAGTTCGAGGTCATCATCGAGGATGTACAGGCGACGCTGCGCCAGACCCTGGCCAATGGGGATGCCACGCCAGGACACTGCCTCGTGGCCGAGGCCGGTGCAGTCGTGAATGGTCGAAACCACCGTGGCCTCGGTCGGACCATAGGTGTTGAGCAGCCGCACATGGCCCAGCCCTGCCAGTTGCCACAGGCGCAACCCGTCCACCGCCATTGCCTCGCCGCCGACGTGGATCTGGCGCAGCGCGCCGTAGCTGGCCGGCGGACGCGCGGCGAAGTCCTGTACCAGCCAGTACCAGTAGGCGGCCGGCAGGTCGGCGAGAGTCACCCCGTGCTCGATCAGCACTTCGTGCAGGGCGGCGCTGTCCCACAGGCGGGTATCGCGCAGCACCACGCAGGCGCCATGGCACAGCGGCGGGAAGAACTGCTCGACGAAACCATCGAAGCTGCTGGTGGCGAACTGCAGCACCCGGTCGCCTTCGCGCAGGTCGCTGTAGTCGATGGCGCGGGCGATGAACTCGCTCAAGGCGCCGTGGCTGATCGCCACGCCCTTGGGCCGGCCGGTGGAGCCGGAGGTGTAGATCACATAGGCCAGGTTGTCGGGCACGACGGTCAGCGGCAGGTCAGCGGGCGGCTCGTCCGCCAGTGCCAGCTGGTCCAGGCACAGGCAACGCACTGCCTCCCGCGCCGGCAAGCCGGGCAACTGCCCGGAAGTGGTCAACAGCCACTGCAGGCCGCTGTCCTCGAGTACATGGTCCAGGCGCTCGGGTGGGGCCTGCAGGTCCAGCGGCACATAGGCGCCACCGGCCTTGAGCACGGCCAGCAGGGCCACGGCCAGGTCCAGCGAGCGATCCAGGGCCACGCCGACCAGGCTGTCGGGGCCAACGCCCTGGCGACGCAGGAAATGGGCCAGGCGATTGCTCCGGGTGTTGAGCTCGGCATAGCGCATCGACGGCGCCTCGGCGCCATTGGCCAGGATCAGCGCCAGGGCCTCGCCGCTGCGCGCGGCCTGGGTTTCGAACAGGCGCTGCACCGGCTCCCACGGCGCCACATCGGCCACCGGGCACAGCAACGCCTGGCGCTCGGCCTCGGCCAGCATCGGCAGCTCGCCCAGGGGCTGGCGCGGATCGTTGCACACCGCGCGCAGCAGGTTGCGCCAGTGCCCGGCCAGGGCACTGATGGTGGTTTCATCGAAGATATCGGTGGCATAGGTGAAGGCGGCGAACACCTGCTCGCCCTCCTCGCGGGTATCGAGCATCAGGTCACTGGTGGCCGCATGCTGGCGGCGGCTGCCGGCCAGTTGCTCGGCGCTCAGGTAGCCCACGCGCAGGCCGCAGTCCAGGCGCACGTCCTTGAGGTCGGTGACCAGCGGCTGGTGGTTGAACATCACCTGGAACAGCGGCGTGTGGCTTTGGCTGCGCTGGGGCTGCAGGGCTTCGATCAGCGCGTCGAACGGCAGGTCCTGGTGCGCCTGGGCACCGACCGAGGCCTGGTGCAGGCTGCGCAGCAGGTCGCTGAACGGCGTCTGCGCGCTGAACTGGCTGCGCAGCACCTGGGTATTGACGAAGAAGCCGACCAGCCCCTCGGTTTCGCTGCGGTTGCGGTTGGCGATCAGGCCGCCGACGCGGATGTCGGCCTGCCCGCTGTAGCGGTACAGCAGGGTCTTGAACACCGCCAGCAGCACCGTGGACAGGGTCACGCCGTGCTGCTGGGCCAGTTGCTTGAGATCTTCGCGCAGGCCAGCGTCGAGCACCAGCTCCAGGCGCTCGCCCAGGTGGCTGGGCTGGGCCGGATAAGGCCGGTCGGTCGGCAGCTCCAGCAACGGGTGCTCGTCGCCCAGCTGCTCGCGCCAGTAGTCCAGCTGGCGCTCGCGCTCACCAGCCTCCAGCCAGCTGCGCTGCCACAGTGCGTAGTCACGGTAGTGCACCTTGATTTCCGCCAGTGCAGGCTCGCGCCCCGCCACCAGGGCGTCGTAGCTGCGCATGAACTCGTCGATCAGGACGTTCATCGACCAGCCGTCGGCGATGATGTGATGCAGGGTCAGCAGCAGCACATGCTCCTGGGGCGCCAGGCGCAGCAGGGCGATGCCGAACAGCGGCCCGCGCTCAAGGTCGAAGGCCTGGGTCGCCTGGGCCGCCATCTGCTGGTGTGCGCGCTCCCAGCGCGTGGCTTCGGGCAGATCGGCCAGGTCGAACAGCTGGATGCCTACCTGCGTTGGCTCGGCTACCCGCTGCACGGCGCGCTCGCCGTCCTGGGCGAAGGTGGTGCGCAGGCATTCGTGGCGGCCGACCAGCAAGGTGAAGGCCCGCTCCAGCGCCTGGACCTGCAGCTCACCTTCCAGGCGCACGGCCATCGGCAGGTTGTAGGCGGCACTGTGGGGTTCCAGCTGCCAGAGGAACCACATGCGCTGCTGGGCGTAGGACAGGCCGTCGCGCTCGCTCAGGCCGACACAGGACGACATGGGCAACTGCGCGAAATCGATACCCTCGCGTCGCATCCCTTCGAGGAACAAGCGACGCTTGTCCAGGGGCAACTCGATGAAACGGCGGGAAAGTTTCTGGGCGTCTGCGGCATTCATGTGTGGGGTCCTTGCTGATCGGCGGCGCGACCGGAAGGTCCGGGCGCATCAACAAGAACGAATGGGCGGGGGGATGATTTAGCGGGTATCGAGCCTGAAAAGCCTGGGGCTGCGCGGCAGCCCCAGCCTCGACAGATCAGGCCTGGTCCAGCGAGTGCCCCTCGGCCATCGCCACGATCACCTTGCGCGGGCCTTCGAACGGCGCGCGGGCATGGGCGGCGAGCATGTTGTCGAGCATCATCACGTCGCCTTCCTGCCAGAGGAAGCTGATCTTGCAGTCCTCGAGCACCGCACGGATCTCGTCGAGCACCTCATCCTCGATGGGCGAACCGTCACCGTAGTAGACGTTACGCGGCAGGTCTTCCTCGTCGACGATGTCCAGCAGGCTTTCGCGCACCTCGGGCGGCAGGTTGGAAATATGGAACAGGTGCGCCTGGTTGAACCAGACCTTGTCGCCGGTGACCGGGTGCTCGGCCACCGCCTGGCATACCTGGCGCGTGCGCAGCTCACCGTCGTCCTTCCACTCACAGGTGATGCCGTGGGCCTTGCAGTAGGCTTCGACCTCCTGCGGATCCTCGGTATTGAACACATCCTCCCAAGACACATCCAGGCCATTGCCGAAGTTGCGCACGTACATCAGGCCCTTGCTGACGAAGCGCTCGCGAATGTGTACCGGCACCCTGCGATAGACCTCGCGACTGTCGGCAATCGGCGTCTGCCCACCGGATTTCGCCGCGATCATGCTGTAGAACCAGATCTTCATCGGCCAGTCGCGGGAGTAGGCCTGCTCGTTGTGCAACGGAATGTGCTGGTGCGCCGGATACTCGGTGGAGGTGTAGACCCCCTGGGTGACGTTGGTGCGCGGCGTGGAGCCGAACTCGTAGTTGAGCAGCGGATGGCCGAAACTGGCGGCGAACTGACGGAATTGCTCGGCGCCCTCCAGGCGGAAACCGCGGAACAGGATGCCGCCATCGCGCAGCAGGTGCTCGTCCACCAGCGCGTTGAGCTCATCGAACACGTCCAGCAGGCTGGTGTCGTCGTCACCGGCCTCCACCAGCAATGGCAAACGTCCCTGCTCCGGCAATAGCGGACGCACTGTAAATCCCACAGCAACACCCATGACGGGCCTCCTGTACACACCTAAGGAAAAGGGAGCGACGGCCCAGGGGCACGCTCGCATCCGGTGATAGGGGGACGTTTCGGGAAGCAGGCAAATTAGTCCCAGCGCAGGAACCCGCAGCAACAGGCAGGGCAACCTGGAAACACTTGCTTGCAATTGACCCATCAGGTTTTGCCCTGCTCATGCGTCTCTTTCTGATACGGCCGGGCAATCCGCCCCTTCATTCGCCATTGACACTGTGTACCCATGTCGAAAAAGTCCCGCTCGAAAATCTGGTTCCTCGTGCACAGCTGGCTGGCGCTGCCCATCTGGTTCTTCGTGCTCATCGTCTGCGTCACCGGCACCCTGGCGGTGATCAGCAAGGAGATCGTCTGGCTGGCCAATCCGGAAACCCGCGCCAATCCGCCCTCGGATGACGCCCCGCGGTTGTCCTACGACGAGCTGCTGGTGGCCATGCAGCGCGACGAGCCCGGCATCGCCGTGGCCAGCCTGATGACCCTGAGCGAGTCGCACTTCGCCATGCTGTCGGATGTCACCTACCCTGACGGCCGCACGCTGAGGGTCTACGTCAACCCCTACACCGGACATATCCAGGGCGTTCCCCCGCAGTTCAACTTCGAGGAATTCACCCGCGCCCTGCACGGCTGGTGGCTGGTGCCGCACACCAATGGCTACAGCTGGGGCTGGTACCTGGTGTCACTGCTCGGGCTGCCGATGCTGGCTTCACTGGTCACCGGCCTGGTGATCTACAAACGTTTCTGGAAAGGTTTCTTCAAGCCGACCTTGCGGTTCAACCAGGGCGCGCGGATCTTCTGGGGCGATTTCCACCGCCTGAGCGGCATCTGGTCGATCTGGTTCATCGCGGTGATTTCCATCACCGGCACCTGGTTCCTGATCAAGGCCCTGCTCGCCGACAACCATATCGCCATCTCCAGCCAGCCCATCGTGCCGGTGGTGGCACGGGAGACGGTGCCACTGACCGCCGACGGCAGTCCGACGCCGATGATCAGCCCGGACGAGGCCGTCAGGATCACCCAGCGCGAAATCCCGGGCTTCACCGTCGACTACGTCGGCTTCCCCAGCAACGCCTATGCCCATCTGAGCATCGGTGGCATGAGCTGGTATCCACTGGTGTACCAGAAAGCCGAAATCAACCCTTATACCGGCAAGATGGAAGCCAGCCGCCTGCTGGGCGATCGCAAGGCGGTTGAAATCGTCACCGAATCCATGCGCCCGTTGCACACCGGCGAGTTCGCCGGCCTGACCACCAAGCTGATCTGGTTCTTCTTCGGCCTGCTGCTGAGCATGATGGTGCTCAGCGGCCTGCTGATCTGGAGCAAACGTACCGCCCTGGCCACCGCCAACGCGCTCAAGCGCAGCCAAAAGCAGGCGCGCACGGCCAAGCAGCCGGTTGCAACGGAGGTCACGTCCAGTTCTTGAAACATTTTCTTTCATTTGCTTTGGCAGCTTTCTGATTCTCATTCGTCCTTACTTATGCAGCCCTCCAGGTTGAGCACAGACTCGACCGTATTTTTTTATGCAGAAGACCGACCGATGGCCCGACAATCGAGAAAGAAATCCAATTCCAAGCTGTGGTTTCTGGTGCACAGCTGGCTTGCCCTGCCGATCTGGTTCTTCGTCCTGATCGTCTGCTTCACCGGCATGCTCGCGGTGGTCAGCCAGGAAATCGTCTGGCTGGCCAACGCCGACGTGCGCGCCAGCAAGCCCGACGACGACAGCCAGCGCCTGAGCTACCAGCAAGTGCTCGACGCGATGCACAAGGCCGAACCGGACCTGGCGGTGCGTTTCTTCAGCCAGCCGGACGGTTCGCACTTCGCCCTGCAGGCCTCGGTGACCCGCGCCGACGGCACCAATGCGCTGCTCTACGTCAACCCGTACAGCGGGGCCATCCAGGGCCAGCGCCCGGACTTCGACTTCGAGGCCTTCACCCGCGCCCTGCACGGCTGGTGGCTGGTGCCCTTCAGCAACGGCTACAGCTGGGGCTGGTACCTGGTGTCGCTGCTCGGGCTGCCGATGCTCGCCTCGCTGGTCACCGGGCTGGTGGTGTACAAGAAATTCTGGCGCGGCTTCTTCAAGCCCGTGCGCACCGGCCATGGCCGGCGGATCTTCTGGGGCGACCTGCACCGCCTGGCCGGCGTGTGGTCGATCTGGTTCATCGCGGTGATCTCCATCACCGGCACCTGGTTCCTGATCCAGGCGATCCTCGGCGACAACCACGTGACGATTTCCAGCGAGCCCGTCACGCCGGTGATCGCCCGCCAGCAGGTCCCGCAAACCCCCGACGGCAGCCCGGCGCCACGCATCGACCTGGACGAAGCGGCGCGCATCGCCACCCAGGCGGTCCCGGGCCTGGACGTCAGCTTCATCTCGCTGCCCGCCACCGCCTACAGCCACTACAGCATGGGCGGCCGCGGTTGGTACCCGCTGATGTTCCAGACCGCCGAGGTCAACCCCTACACGCGCAACGTCGACGCCCAGTTCCTGCTCGGCGACCGCTCGGCCCTGGAGTTCGTCACCGAATCCATGCGCCCGCTGCACACCGGTGACTTCGGTGGTCTGGCGATCAAGCTGATCTGGTTCTTCTTCGGCCTGGTGCTGACCCTGATGGTGTTCAGCGGCCTGCTGATCTGGACCAAACGCACCGCCCAGGCCACCCGCGCCGCCCTCAAGCGCGGCGAACGCCCGGCGCGCCCAATCACCCTGGAGGCCCACTCTTGAGCCAGACCGACACCCTGCCGCCCAGCGGCCTGAAGCAGCTGTGGCTGAAATGGCGCTTCCACCTGAACATCCTGCTGATCCTCGTGCCGCTGGGCTTCATGCCCAAGTACTTCGCCGACGCCAGCCTGTTCCGCGGCGACAGCGGCCTGGGCGCCAACATCATCCAGGACGTCCAGATCGGGCGCTGGACCCTGGACCTGGCCGAGCTGCGCGACGAAGCCCCGCGTGCCGAAGGCCCGGCCGGCTACTTCAAGGCTTTCAACGCCGCCTGCGGCAACTGCAACGACGGCGCCAAGGCCATCTACCTGCGGGTGGGCAAGCCGCGCAGCCTGCGCGCCGCCGGCACGATCTTCTTCGGCGCGCCGGCGCGCATGGGCACCTCGCTGCCGATCCCGCCACGCACCCGCCCCGACGCCGACATCTGGATCACCATCGAAGGCTGGGACGGCAAGATGTACCAGGCCTCGGTGCCGCTGGCCAAGGCATCCCCCGCCACCGCGGCCTGGCTTGAAAAACAAGGAGGCAACAAATGAAACAGCTGATGCGCAGGCTGGCCCTGCCCCTCTTGGCCCTGGCCGCCACCCCGGCGCTGGCGCACAACCCCATGTGCGAGTGCACCGAGCACGGCGAGCAGATCACCTGCAAGGGCGGTTTCTCCGACGGCAGCGGCGCACCGGGGGTAACCCTGGACGTGATCGGCTACGACGAACAAGTGCTGGTGGCGAGCAAGCTCGGCGATGACTCGACCCTGACCTTCAAGCGCCCCGACGGCGAGTTCTACGTTCTGTTCGACGCCGGCCCCGGCCACGTGGTGGAAGTCGACCACGCCGACATCGGTGCGCCATGAGCCGCGCCCAGGTGGTGCGCCCGGCCGGTGCCGGGCACGAGACCCTCTACGTGCTGCTGGCCGCCGTACTGATCGTGGTGCTGGCCGCAAGCGTGGTGGCCGTGCGCGGCGAACGCGAGGATGAACAGGCCATCGCCGCCCACCAGTTTGACGCCCGCCGCGATCTCAATGCCGCCGAACAGGGCATCAACACCGACCTGTGGGTGGCCGTCGAGGAGATCCGCGCACTGCGCGAGGACAATGGCGTCGCCCCGGATGCCCAAGCCCTGGCCGACGAGGGGCTGCCACCCTTCGTCAGCGACGCCAGCAGCCAGAGCCGCGGCAGCCACCAGTGGTCGTTGTTGGCCAACGGTGCCTACCTGGGACGCAGCCAGGACGCCCAGGTGGCCGGCAGCTTCCTGGTGATCCTGCCAGCCGCGAGCGATGCCCAGCCGGATGTCTGGCTGCGCCGCGACAGCACCGCCCTGCCCCCCGACGCGCTGGACAGCGATGCGCTGATCGCCGCCGGCTGGCAGCAGATCGTCACCCACTACGACGCCGGGGTCACCCGCCAACACCGTCACTAAGGACCTGCCCATGCTCCGCTTCGCCCGCCACACCCTGGCGCTGCTCCTGGCCTGCGCCCTGCCCGCCCTGGCCCTCGCCGACAACGGCAAGCCCCTGCGCATCGGCATCACCCTGCATCCCTACTACAGCTACGTGAGCAACATTGTCGGCGACAAGGCCGAAGTGGTGCCGCTGATCCCGGCCGGTTTCAACCCGCATGCCTACGAGCCGCGCGCCGAGGACATCAAGCGTATCGGCAGCCTCGACGTGATCGTGCTCAACGGCGTCGGCCACGACGACTTCGCCGACCGCATGATCGCCGCCAGCGAAAAGCCCGACATCAGGACCATCGAGTCCAACGCCAACGTGCCGCTGCTGGCGGCCACCGGCATCGCCGCCCGCGGCGCCGGCAAGGTGGTCAACCCGCACACCTTCCTGTCGATCAGCGCCACCATCGCCCAGGTCAACAACATCGCCCGCGAACTGGGCAAGCTAGACCCCGACAACGCCAAGTTCTATACGCAGAACGCCCGTGCCTACGCCAAGCGCCTGCGTGGCTTGCGTGCCGAGGCCCTGGCCAAGGTCACCCAGGCCCCGGACGCGACCTTCCGCGTGGCCACCATTCACGCCGCCTACGACTACCTGGTGCGCGACTTCGGCCTGGAAGTCACCGCGGTGGTGGAGCCTGCCCACGGCATCGAGCCGAGCCCGGCGCAGTTGAAGAAGACCATCGACCAGCTCAAGGCCCTGGACGTGAAGGTGATCTTCTCGGAGATGGACTTCCCCTCGGCCTATGTCGACACCATCCACCGCGAGTCCGGCGTGCGCATCTACCCGCTCACCCACATTTCCTACGGCGACTACACCAAGGAGAAGTACGAGGTGGAGATGAAGCGCAACCTCGACACCGTGGTCCAGGCCATCCAGGAGAACCGCACGTGACCGCAGCCGCCAACTTCACCAGCGCCTGCGGGCCGCGCATCGAGTTCGACGGCATCGACCTCACCCTCGGCCGCACGCGCATCCTCGAAAACGTGCGTTTCAGTGTCGCCCCGGGCAGCGTGCACGCCATTGTCGGCCCCAACGGCGGCGGCAAGAGCTCGCTGATCAAGACCTTGCTCGGGCAGATGCCGCACCAGGGCCAGCTGACCCTGCACTGGCCCGGCGAGCGCGAGGTGATTGGCTACGTGCCCCAGGCCCTGGAGTTCGACCGCGGCCTGCCGATGACCGTGGACGACTTCATGGCCGCCATGTGCCAGCGCCGTCCGGCGTTCCTCGGCCTGTCGCGGCGCGTGCGCCCGGAAATCGACGCGGCGCTGCAACGGGTGGGCATGCTCGACAAGCGCAAGCGGCGCATGGGCGCCCTCTCCGGCGGCGAGCGCCAGCGCGTGCTGCTGGCCCAGGGGCTGATCCCCGAACCGCAGCTGCTGGTGCTGGACGAGCCGATGTCGGCCCTCGACGAGGCCGGTATCCAGGTGTTCGAGCAACTGCTGCACGGCTGGCGCCAGGCCGGCACCACCGTGCTGTGGATCGAGCACGACCTCGAAGCGGTGCTACGCCTGGCCGACCGCGTCACCGGGCTGAGCCGCCAGGTGCTGTTCGACGCCCCACCCGCCCAGGCCTTGACTCCCGAGCGCCTGCTCGGACTGTTCTCCGTCCACCCGCGCAGCGAGAGCCTTGCCTGATGAGTTTCGAAACCTTGCGCCAGCTGGTCCAGGACTGGGCCACAGCTGGCTATCTGCCGGAGGCACTGGCCTACGGCTTCGTGGTCAACGCCCTGCTGGCGGGCGTGATGATCGGCCCGGTACTCGGCGGCCTGGGCACCCTGGTGGTGGTCAAGCGCTTTGCCTTCTTCTCCGAGGCGGTCGGCCACGCCGCGCTCACCGGGGTGGCCATCGGCATCCTGCTCGGCGAGCCCTACACTGGCCCGTACGGCAGCCTGTTCGGCTACTGCCTGCTGTTCGGCATCCTCCTCAACTTCCTGCGCAACCGCACCGGCCTGTCGCCGGACACCCTGATCGGCGTGTTCCTCTCGGTGTCGCTGGCCCTGGGCGCAAGCTTGTTGTTGATGCTGGCCGGCAAGATCAACGTGCACATCCTCGAGAACGTGCTGTTCGGCTCGGTGCTTACCGTCAGCGCCCAGGACCTGCTGGTGCTGGGCATCGTCGCGGTGCTGGTGCTGGCGCTGGCACTGCCGTTGTACAACCGCATCATGCTGGCCAGTTTCAACCCGCAGCTGGCGGCGGTGCGCGGGGTGGCGGTGAAGACCCTGGACTACCTGTTCGTGGTGCTGGTGACCCTGGTCACCGTGGCCTCGGTCAAGGTAATCGGCGCGATCCTGGTCGGCGCCCTGCTGGTGATCCCGGCGGCGGCGGCACGGCTGGTCAGCCAGTCGCTCAAGGGCTTCTTCTTCGTCTCGGTGATCATCGCCACCCTCAGTACGTTGCTCGGCATCCTGCTGCCGATCGTCTTCGACCTGCCGGTGCCCTCGGGTGCGGCGATCATCCTGGTCGCCGGGATCTGCTTCGCCCTCGCCGCCCTGGCCCGCGCCCTCGTCCCACGCCTGCAAGGAAACCCGGCATGAACCTGAAAAAACTCACCCTGGCCCTGGCCCTGAGCGGCCTGCCGCTGCTGGCGGGCGCCACCGAAGTACTGACCACCCTGCCGGTGACCCACAGCCTGGCCAGCGCCTTGCTCGAGGGAACCTCGGTGCAGCTCAAGCGCGCCGCCCCGGCCAACCTGCCGGCCAGCCGTCAACCTTCGTATTTCAGCGGCCGTGGTGGCGCCAGCCTGCAGAAGGTGGCGCAACAGGCCGACGCGGTGATCGGCGTGCGCTCGATCTGGCGCGACGACCCGCTCTACCCCATGGCCCGGCGCAGCAATATCCGTATCGTCGAGATCGACGCCGCGCGCCCGGTGGACGGCGCCCTGCCCGGCATCGCGGTCAAGGGCGACGAAGCCTTCGCCGCCTACCCCTGGCTCAACCCAACCAACCTGGGGCGCATGGCTGACGTGGTGGCCAATGACCTGGAGCGCCTTTCGCCGGCGGACAAAGCGAAGATCCAGGCCAACCTGGCCGGTATCAAGCGGCAGATGCTGGAGCTGACCGCCAACAGCCAGACGCGACTGGCCGAGGTCGACAACCTGACCGTGGTCAGCCTGTCCGAACGCCTGGGCTACCTGGCCAGCGGACTGAACCTGGACGTGGTCGAGCAGGTGCTGCCGGCCGACGACAAGTGGGACGAGGCGGCGCTCAAGGCCTTTGGAAACAACCTCAAGGCGCAGGACGTGGCGCTGGTGCTGCACCATCGCCAGCCCGATGCCAAGGTGGCAGAAGTGATCGCCGCCGCCGGGGCGAAGCTGCTGGTGGTGGAGAGCGACGCGGACGATACCGTGGCCGGGCTCAAGGCCAGTGTCGAACAGGTGGTCAAGGCGCTCGGTCAGGGCTGATCGCCATGGGAGCGGGCTTGCACCCGCGATTGCAATGCCGGCCCTATCGCGGGGCAAGCCCGCTCCCACGCTGCGACAGCTTCAGCGCTTCATGCAATGCTGATAACGCTCATCCACCCTGCCGGCAAACCACGCCGTGGTCAGCTTGCGGGTGATTTTCGGGCTCTTCAGCTCGATCCCCGGCAGCACCGCCCTTGGCAAGGGCTTGCCAGCCTTGGCTTCGGCCAGGGCGAAGACCTTGTGGTAGAGCTCGGTCTCCTCCAGCGCCAGGTCATTCTCTTTCTCCAGCTGCGCCCTGATCTGCGGATTGCGCAGCCCCAGCTTCGCCCCCAGCTTGCGCGCCGCCTGCTCGGTGGTGCCGGGCATGATCGCGCCGGGGGCGATCAGGTCGCCGTCGAGCGCCAGCGGCACCCCACTGGCCCGGCTCAGCGCCGCCTGGAACGCGGCGTTGCGGCTGGCGTACCAACCCGCGTTGAAGTCGGCGAAGCGGTACAGTTGGCGCTGGTAATGGGTGGGGTAGCCCAGCAGATGGGCAATACCGAAGTACATCCCGCCACGGCGACTGAACACCTCCTGGCGAATGCTGCCCGGGTGGTCGTAGGGATAGCCCTTGGCGTGCTGCTCGGCAAAATCCACGCTGACCTGCATCGGCCCGCCGGTGCGCACCGGGTTCAGCCCGCCCAGCAGCGAACGCCCCAGCGGCAGGCCACCGATCACCTCGTCGTACAAAGCGCTGAGTTGCTTTTCGCTGCGCACGGCGAGCAGGCGTTGCTGGTAGGTCTTGCCGTTGGCCGAAGGCGTGCTCAGGGCGCCATCGACCAGCAGCCGGGGCACATGCAGCCGAGCCGCCCGGCGGTCGATCTCTTCCCGGGCGATGCGGCCCAGGTTTGGCACTTGAGGGTCGGCATTGAAGGTGGACTCCTGCTCGGTCACCGCCAGCACGGCGCACAGGTTGCTCTTGCTCGGGCTGATGCCCTGGGCCTGAAAGGCCACCTGGATATCCTCGGCCCAACCCTGGCGGTCCTTGACCTGGGCCGGCAGCAGGCGCATGAGCTGGGCGCGGACCTTGGCCGGGTCGGCCTCCGGCGCCTCTTCGCGGCGCCCCGCGCAGCCCTGCAGCAGGCCCAGTGCCAGCAGCCCGAAGGCCAACAGACGCCCGTTCAGGGTTGCTCCCCCACCAGGTAGGTCTTGCTGATCTGGCGGAACAGCGGATGGCTGGAGCTGCCCAGCAATTCGAACAGCACCATCTCGCGGGTGACCACCTGCGCCCCGGCATCGCGCATGCGCGCCAGACCCGCCGCCTTGCTGGCCGGGGTGCGGCTGTCGCAGGCATCCTCGACCACGAACACCTGCTTGCCCAGGGCCAGCAGGCCGAGCACGGTCTGCAGCACGCAGACATGGGTCTCCATGCCACAGACGATCACCTGCTCGCGCGCCAGCAGGCTGGGCGGCAGGCACTCGGCGGCGACACAGGAAAAGTGCATTTTCTCGACGATCTCAGCGGCTGGCGCAGCGGCCTTGAGCGCAGCCAGGGTATGGCCCAGGCCCTTGGGGTATTGCTCGGAGATCACGGTGGGCAGCTCCAGTTCGGCGGTTGCCGCGAGCAGCCAGCGGGCGCGGGCCGTAGTGCCCTCGGGGTCGCTCATGGCGCCGATGAGTTTTTCCTGGATATCGACTACCAACAGCGTGGCCTTGCGAGGATCGATCAGCATTGTCAGCCTCATGCCTGGGGAAAAGGGTAGCCTTACCCAGGCGTGGGATGACGTCAATCAAAGCAGCATCTGGGCAAGTTGCCGGTGCCGTTGCCGTTGCCGTTGCCGTTGCCGTTGCCGTTGCCGTTGCCGTTGCCGTTGCCGTTGCCGTTCAGGAGTCTAGCCTCATACCCCATTAGCGACAGCTGCGTCAGCCCAGGCGCCCGTAACTTCGCGACTTCAGGAGGCCGAACGCAGGTCTTGCGCAGGGAGGTGACGGGCATGTTTGACTTTGACTTACACAGCGTGTGTTTTGAAAGTTTTATGCGCATTCATTCGCCATGTCGACGCACAGTCACCTTTTCGCCTTTACGGCGACCTCCTTTTCTCTTGGGAAAAGGAGGCAAAACCGTTCGGCTCCGTTCATACGGCCCCTACGCTTCGCTCCGGGGTCCCCTCACTCCGGGCTCGCTCCGGGAGGACGCGCCGACGGGCCATCCATGGCCTGATCGGCGCTTGACGGGCATCCATGCCCGTCACCTCCCTACGCAAGCCCTCCGTTCGGCCTCCTGAAGTCGCAATTTGTGTCGCCTGAACTATCGCGCGCTTAGAAGCAAGATCAAGTGCAGAGCAAGTGCAGATATTTTGGTTTATGAGTGGGTGAAGTGTTGTTCTTCATTACGCCATCGCGGGTCAAGCCCGCTCTCACGTTGAATTACATAGTTAAACTATCGTGGAAGCAGGCTTGCCCCGCGATGGTGATCTAGAGTTCCCACGATGGTAACTAGCGACTAGCTGCGTTAGTGCAGGCGCCGCCCGTAACTTCGCGACTTCAGGAGGCCGAACGCAGGTCTTGCGCAGGGAGGTGACGGCATGGATGCCCGTCAAGCGCTGCGCCCCAGGATGGGGCGTTCAGCGCGGTCCTCCCGGGAGCAAGGCCGGAGTGAGGGGACCCGGAGCGAAGCGGCGGGCCGGATGAATGGAGCGAGGATTTTTTGGTTCCTTTTTGATAAAAAGGGACCCGCCGTAAGGGCGGAAAGGTGACTAAGCGTCGACATCGCCAATGAATGCGCATACAACTATCAAAACAATTAACCAAACTCAGGAACGAAAAACCGAAAAACCGAAAAACCGAAAAACCGAAAAACCAGGACAACCTAACCCATCTCCCACAGCAAGGCCCCACCCACCATGTTCCACCGCCTGGCCGCCGACACCCTGGTCCTGCTCCACCTCTCGTTCATCCTGCTGGTCCTGTTCGGCGGCCTGCTGGTGCTCTGGCGCCGCCGCGCCCTGCTGATCCACCTCCCCGCACTCGCCTGGGGCCTTGCCGTGGAAGGCCTGCACCTGGAGTGCCCCCTGACCGACTGGGAAAACCACTTGCGCAAAGCCGCCGGCGACGCCGGCTACCACGGCGGTTTCGTCGAGCACTACATCTGGCCCGTGATCTACCCCGCCGGCCTGACCCCACAGATCCAGCTGTGGCTGGGCACCATCGTGCTGGCGCTCAACCTCGGCATCTATGCCTGGGTGCTCTGGCGCTTAACGCGTGGCCACCACAAATAGCCGCGGGAACGGCAACAACACCCGACCGTCGCTGGCCGCCGGGTAGTCATGCTGCATGGCCTGCAGGTACAACTGCAGAAAACCCGCCTGCTCCTGCTCATCCAGCCGCGCCAGGTAAGGCCGCAACGCAGAGCCCTTGAACCACTCCACCACCGCCTCGGCACCACCGATCAAGGGGTGGTGATAGGTGGTGCGCCACACATCCACCCGCGCGCACAAAGGGCTGAGCAAATCGTAATAAAAACCTGCGTTGTGCCGCGGCGGCAGGCTGAAGTCAGCGAACTTGTCGGCCCAAGGTCCTTGGCTGGCAATCTCGCGCAAGCGGCGGTGAGCCGGCTCGTCGAGGTTGTCCGGCGTCTGTACGGCCAGGCTCGCACCCTCGTTAAGCTGCCGCACCAGATGCGGATAGAGGCTGGCATGGTCCGGCACCCACTGCAGCGAAGCATTGGCAAGAATCAGGTCCTGGGGCACCTGGGCCGCCCAGCCGGCGATCTCGCCAATCTCGCAACGCACCCGTGGAATGCTCAACCGTGGCCGCTGCCGGGCCTTGTCGACCATGTCCGGATCGCTGTCCAGGGCGACGACCTGCGCATCGGGGCAACGTTGCAGCAACACTTCGGTGGAGTTGCCCGGACCGCAGCCAAGGTCGGTGGCGTGGCGCACCGGGCGCGTCGGCACGGCGGCAAGCAGGTCGCGTACGGCGCGAGTGCGTTCGTCTTCGAACAGCGAATACTGGGTGGCGGACCAGGACATGGGACACTCCTTGTAGGGCAATTGCGTGCAGCATAAGCCATGTCGGCCCCCCACAGCGTAGGGATGATCCGATTGGCGCAGGCGAAAACGGAAACGGCCGGTCCCTTGACGGGTACCGGCCGTTGCGCGCGGCGCTACCGCAGTCAGTGACGCTTGGCGGTACGCATCTGGTGCACCACGCCCATGGCCACCACGATGGCCGCGGCGATGCCGGTCGAGATCACCAGGATCTGGTAGTCAGGCATGAAGGCCATGGTCACCAGCGCCGCCACGATGAACACGATCACCAGGTAGGTCAGCCACGGGAACAACCACATCTTCAGGCGCACTTCCTTGCCCTCGGCCACCAGCTTGCGACGCATGCGCAGTTGCGAGAAGGCGATCACCAAGTACACCAGCAGGGCGATCATGCCGGTGGTGTTCATCAGCGTTTCCAGCACGTCTTTCGGGCGCAGGGTGTCGCTGAAGTTGATCAGCGCGCAGAACACCGCCACCAGGCACGAGCCGATGATCGCGTTCACCGGTACGCCGGTGCCGGTGCGGGTGAACTTGAACAGGCGCGGCGCATCGCCACGCTGGGCCAGGGAGAACAGCATGCGCGAGGCGGTGTAGTGGCCGGAGATCAGGCAACTGCTCACCGAGGTCAGCACCACGAAGTTCATCAGCAGCTCGGCATAGGGCACGCCCAGCAGCTCCAGGGTGCGACGGTAGGCACCATAACCGGAGACGCCCAGGTGCGGGTCGTTCCACGGCACCAGGCAGACGATCAGGAAGATCGAGCCGACATAGAACAGGCACACCCGCCAGACCACCGAGTTGGTCGCCTTGACGATCTGGGTGGCCGGGTCCTTCGCTTCGGAGGCGGCGATAGTGACGATCTCGGCGCCGAGGAAGGCGAACATCACCCCCAGCAAGGCGCCGATCACCGTGGTGATGCCGTTGGGCATGAAGCCTTCGGCGGTCAGGTGGCTGATGCCGCGCACCTCGCCGAACTGCCAGACGTTCATCACCGCGGCGGTGCACACCACCAGGAAGCAGACGATCGCCACCACCTTGATCAGCGCGAACCAGAACTCGAACTCGCCGTAGTGCTTGACGTTGAAGAAGTTGACGGTGATCAGCAGCAGGGTCGTGGCCAGCACGAACACGTTGACGCTCACGTCCGGGAAAAATCCGTGCAGGATCTTGCCCGCCACGTAGGCCTCCCAGGCCATGAGGATCACCCAGTACCACCAGTACAGCCAACCGATGGTGAAACCGGCCCAGCGGCCGATGGCGCGGTCGGCGTAGGTCGAGAACGAGCCGGTGTCCGGCGACGAAGTCGCCATTTCACCCAGCATGCGCATGATCAGCACCACCAGGATGCCGCCGGCCAGGTAAGCCAGGACAGCGGCCGGGCCGGCGCTGTGGATCACGCTGCCGGAACCGACGAACAAGGCGCCGCCGATCACCCCGGCGATGGACATCATCGTCAGGTGGCGCGACTTGAGCGAGGCACTGAGCTTGCTCTCGTGCCCATCCTTCGCGGTGGTGGATGTGGATGTTGCGTCCATCAGTTATTTACCCCGTGCTTCTTTTTATCCAAGGAAAAACTGTGAAACCCCGATGGTTATCGGTCTCACCTGTACATCAGTGCTACTGCGGGCAGGGAGGTGTGCGCGAGCACACGCAGGCCATCCGTGGCGGCCTGCTTACGCGGCCAGAGGCGACCCTCTGGACGAACTGAACCATGCTGGGGACGGACGAGCAGCGTCCGGCCAGGCGGTAAGAAGGTGCGAGGCGGACCTCGACGGTAAAGCAGCGATGTTGTGATTATTCATGGCGCTGTCATGTGCTGTGTTGGCTATATCTGACACGTAATGTAAAAATGTCGAACACATTGAGCCATGCACAGCGGCATGAAAAACGCACTGCACTGTACAGGCCGCCGATGCAATACACCCGCTGTGCCCCGCAGGCGCCTGGCGTCCCGCACACCTGAAGGCCCCCGAATGCTCCAGCTACATCCGGACTCCTCCACCCCGCTGGTCAACCAGATCATCGACGGCTTGCGCGCGCTGATCGACGACCAGACCCTCAAGCCCGGGGCGAAGGTCCCGTCGATCCGGGCGTTCGCCTCGACTTACTCGGTGAGCACCTTCACTGTGGTCGAGGCCTACGACCGCCTGGTGGCCCAGGGGTTGCTGGTGAGCAAGGGCAATGCGGGGTTCTTCGTCAATCGTGCGGCGAACGAGCTGTTGGACAAGCACAGCGTCGAGGCCGATACCAGCCGCCCCACGTTCAACTCGGAGTGGTACCTGCAGCAGATCTTCGAGATCCGCCAGTTGCCGTTCAAACCGGGTTGCGGCTGGCTGCCCAACGACTGGATGTACGAAGAAGGCTTGCGCCGCGGACTGCGCCAGGTCGCCGGTAGCCCGCTGGAGCTGTCCGGCTACGGCGACCCCATGGGCCTGCCGGAGTTGCGCGCATTGACTGCACAGAACCTGCAGCAGGAGCTGTCGATCGTCGCCAACCCGGCGCAACTCATGCTCACCCACGGTGCCAGCCAGGCCCTGGACCTGGCCGTGCGCACCCTGGTGCGCCCCGGCGACGTGGTGCTGGTGGACGACCCCGGCTACCCCAACCTGATGAGCATCCTGCGCACCCAGGGCGCCACCCTGGTGGGCGTGCCGCGCACCCCGGCCGGCTACGACCTCGACCAGCTCGAGCGCCTGCTGGCCCACCACCGCCCCACGGCGTTCTTCACCCAGCCGCACCTGCACAGCCCGACCTGCTCGCGCACCCCGCTGGCGCAGTTGCACCGCCTGCTGCAGCTGGCCAGCCAGCATGGCTTCCGCCTGGTGGAGAACAACCTCTACGCCGACATGATCGCCGACCCGCAGCCCTGCCTGGCGAGCCTCGACCACCTGCAGCAGGTGGTGTACGTGGGCAGCTATTCGAAAAGCATCTCGCCCAATGTGCGCGTCGGCTACCTGCTGGCCAACCCCGAGCTGACCCAGCAACTGCTGCACCTGAAGATGCGCTCGGGCCTGACCACCTCGCAGGTGATGGAGCGGGTGGTGTACGCCGCGATCATCGACGGCCGCTGGCGCAAGCACCTCAAGCGCCTGCGCCAGCGCCTGGCCGAGGCGCACCAGGAAGTGGGCCGGCACCTGCATCGGCTGGGTTTCGAGCTGTTCATCGAGTCAGACGAAGGGATGTACATCTGGACCCGCCATCCGGCCATCCCCGACAGCGCCGCGCTGCTCGACGATGCGCTGGAGAAAGGCATCATGCTCGGGCCCGGGCAGTTGTTCATGGTCGATGCCAAAGCTACCGGGTGGATGCGCTTCAACGTGGCGTTCAGTACCGACCCGGCGATGTGGGAGTTGCTGGAGAAGGTGTTGGTGAAGCATGTACGCCGGGGTGGGATGTAACGATACTTCCCACGCATTGCATGGAACTAACGACTGATCACTACAGTGTATTAATTCCATAAAAAACTGACCTTGCTTACAGGCCAATGGCGCCTGCGCTTCATGGGCCAGCACTTCCAGATTAACGAGTCCTTTTGAAAGCTGAACACTCTCTAACCCGCTCCATTTCCGGAGCCAGCCTAGGGAGATCACCATGCCAAACACTGTCACATTGCCCGCTCAATGGGTAACTCCCGATCCGTTGCCTTCTCTAGGGCATCATACTCTACCGCCTCTGAGCCAACCCGTTTTCACAGCGCCAAAAAATTGGAAACAAGGGGTCCCTGCAATACATGCACCCCATGACATCGACAAACTCGGCACGTTTTATACCTTGGAGAAAGTTCCTTTACTCGTAAACATCTTCATATCGGCACAATTAAAAACAGAAGAACAATACGCACGCTACCAGGCACACCTTGAAGCTGCACTGGATAGTGAAATACAGGCAATTGCACCGTCAGGAAATTTTGACATCTGGCATATGGAACGGCAACTGGATGCCCTCTATAAACTGACCGTCAGCAAACGACAAGCCTTGCTTGAAAGCAGAACGCTAGAAGCCCGATTCCTCGGCCAACCTATCGATACGGCCAACAAGAAACGTCATGCCATTAACTTTGTCAATCGCATGCAAAAACGGCACGGCAGCCGTCCCAGCGCTGTTTATGCGTCGTTCATCGAATCCCTGAGCGCCGCCCATATGAGCATCCTGCTCACCCGCTCTATCAGCTTGCTCGAAACAAGGATCGCAGCACTGTCGACGCTGATTGCGAACACTCGAATTGAAGCTGAACGCGCTGCCGCCGCTCACGCAGAAGCCGAACGTATCGCCGTAGAAACCGCCGCACGCGCAGAGGCCGAGCGTATCGCCGCCGAAGCTGCCGCACGCGCAGAAGCCGAGCGTATCGCCGCCGAAGCCGCCGCACACGCAGAAGCCGAGCGTATCGCCGCCGAAGCCGCCGCACACGCAGAAGCCGAGCGTATCGCCGCCGCAGCCGCCGCACCCGCC
>Ga0213828_1000514_pt1 | contig 36845 bp, 18 predicted proteins | sample MC6MC0897MG_FD_180664 | JGI IMG/M metagenome (GOLD analysis project Ga0213828, IMG submission 180664) | Enriched soil aggregate microbial communities from Iowa State University, Ames, United States - MC6-MC0897-MG | ecosystem: Environmental > Terrestrial > Soil > Unclassified | place: USA: Iowa...
TCGTAGCTCAGCCGGATAGAGTAGTGGCTTCCGAAGCCATTGGTCGGGGGTTCGAATCCCTCCGGGCGCACCATCCTTGCCTTGTGGCCCATCGCCACGCCCCCTGAACGTCCAGAACCCTGCCCTGCGTCGCAGCCATTGCGATACGCGCAGCCCTGCGTGGACCGCCCGCGTTTCTGGGACACTTCGGCCATGAAACGATCGCATGCGTGGCAACAACACGGCACCGTGTCGCTCTGGTCCTACCGGGAAAACCGGCGCAACTATCCGGGCTGGCACATCGGCGCGGATGCCGCCGGCTGTGGGTCGTTGCTGGCGTTGTTGGATGCGCTGGAGGTGGACGGTGCGGGCGCGACGCGGACGCTGCAGCTCTCTCCGCCCAGCCCTGCGCAGTTGGCCGTGCCGAACAACCGCGATGCGCGCTGGGACGCCCCGACAACGTTACGGCTGACGGTCGATGAGGATGTCGCGTTCTGGCAGTGGGAGGTGGACGGTGCGCGCGCCACGCTGCGGCTGGGAAACGCGGCGATGGCGGCGCTTCGACAGGGCGTGCTGGATATTGCCGCAGGTCGAGGCGACTACAGTGTGGGCCAGGGCGCGCAGGCGTTGTGGTTCTGGTGGGGTTGAGCCGGCGGTAGGGGCGTGCGGTGCCGGGCGTGCGTTAAGGCGTACGGTCTCCACCACCGACGCCCGGGACGCTCGTAGCTCAGCTGGACAGAGTAGGGCTTCCGAAGCCATTGCTCGGGGGTTCAAATCCCTCCGAACCCACCATCTGATCGTCTTACACCGTGCTAGAGCCGGTGATGGCCCCTAGATCTTCGCATTAGCAGATGGACCGTCAGCGCCACCCCAGACCCGCGTCGCATGCTGATCTTCCTCGAGAGCTGACGCGGCGGCATGTTTACATGACTCTGCTGCAATTCTTGCTAACGCTTACAAGCCTGTCGCCCGACGAAGTCCGCAATTGACCGTTGAACAATTGGCGCCATCTTTGGATCAGGATTGGAGCGCCCCATTTCCATAAGAGTATCTCCACTGCCGAGGTACTTAACCGTATTGTTAGAACAGTTATAGATCCGCTTGGAATAGCTTGTGCCACTTGAGCCAACGCGCTTTGTCACGATTGTCCGAGCAGGCCAGTTGCCACCAATCTCCAAGATTGTGTACTTCGCCTTTGCGTCGGTTGGTATAGCCAGGTCCTTCTCAGCGGCAAAGGAGACAAGTGAAATCGCGAACATGCCAATGGCGAAAGCAAAACGACGCATAGGATCCTCTCGTAAGGGCGAACAGTGCGTAACAGAATCGAATGGCCGATAGAACTGCACAACGTTTGGTGACAATCATCGCGATTGCCCGCTTCCAGCCAGTAGTGGAGATTCAGCAACGCTCGAGCTGTGGCGGGACCCACCGCTAAGCGCCAAGTCCGGCTGAGGTATGATCGATAGCCGCTCATGGCGGGGACTGGCGCATTGCCGCCGGACCCCGCCTCGACCGAGGCATTAGGCGTTACGTCACGACGTCACCGGCTTGCCTTTCTTGGCGCGAGCAATCTTCAGCGCCTCAGCCTTTTCCGGAATTTCATAGAGCGACTCGAACATGTGTTCCACGATCTCGATAGCGGTCTTAAGGTCGGCGTCGGAAGGGCGCGATAGCTCATGAACAGCGTCGTTTCCGATGTACCGATGTTCATGGAGTAGCTCTGCGCTCTTGTTGGTGAGTAGACCCTTCTCGGACAGCCCGCTAATCTTGCCCTCTAGATTGCTCTTGCGCTTGATCTCGGTAGTGCCATCGGCCTTCTGTACTTCTACTGGGCCGTCGCTCACCCCGTTTGCAGCGCAGAGCCCCTCGATCGAAGCCCTTAGCCCCGCTGCACATAGCATTGGCGACTCGTTATTGAAGCATGAGATGACTTCTTTGTAGATGCTTCGAAGGTTCTTCGGTACGTTGTAGAAGTCTTTTGCTGCCAACACATCTCTTCCACGCTGAGGGTAGAGTCGAACAGTAGTGCCGTCATTGTATTCGCCTGACCCATCGTACTCTTGGGCCTCGGAAAACCAGTTGCGGTGACAGAATGAGAATGTGTCGCAACCTAGGCACTTGATGACTTGATATCGATCTGCCCACTCGACTGAGTCTCGGTCGTGAGCGCTTGGCCCGTAGCGGATCTCTTCGCTGCCGCTGACATCGACCGTCTGAATTGCCTCATGGTTCGTGTCGGACTTGCAGGTTGCACAGAAGGCCTTGAACTTGTTGCCTTGTGACTTGTTCAATTCGACCTTCTCTTCTATTTTTCCCATGTCTCGCTCCGGAAGTGTGCAGCCCTTGATTACTCCTGATAACACAGTTAAGCCGTGCCGGGAAGCGGCATGGGCTTGAACATCTTCCTAGTCATTGCGCCGCACAATCCAATTGTTCAATGATGAATCGTTACCGCAAATCAGTTACTAATTGGCATTACATAGCGCTCCTGAAACATCATATAGGTTGGGGGTTTCTTGTTGGGTACTCTCGGATGCTGGATTTCTCGTTGCGAGGGCCATGTCCTGGCTAGCAGCCTGCGGCCGCTATGCAAAGCGCAGTTTTGCTGCTTTCGGTGCAGGGTTCCGCAGGTGGCCAACCCGAGTCATGAGCATCCCTCACGAGTTGCCAAACCTGCGCGTGGCCGATTGCAGGTCGTGCAGGAAGAGCGCCCTACAAAGCTCGCAGGCGTGGCGGGGAGAAGAGTGCGCGCGCAGAGGACAGACACTCGAGGGGCAGTCGGTCACCCAGCCCACACGATTGGTGCCATTCCCTACCACTGTGTCTCCTCATGAACGTCTCCGAGTCTGTGGCCTGCCCGCGAGGCAAGCGGATGCTGTGTGGGTCGTCACACGCTAGTAGATTGCCCCTATGGCGCACCTGATCTTCGCGCTCATCGCGCTACTGCTGCTGGCTACCGCGGGGACGGGCCTGGTGTGCGGGGCTTAGCGCCCTGTGCCGCCTCATCGTCCCTCTAATCGAGCAGTTCTCGACGCCACCGTGGGCGCGATGATTGTTGTTACGACTCACCTAGCGCCTAAGCGATGGCGGTAACCAAACCATCGACCGATCCGACGTCCCTTTATCGCCAGTTGTTTCGGGGGATTATGCGAATCCCTCCGGGCGCACCATCCTTGCCTCGTGGCCCATCCCCCCCTGAACGTCCAGAACCCTGCCCTGCGTCGCAGCCATTGCGATACCTGCAGCCCCAGGATGCGTCGTGCGGTGGTCCGCCCTGATCCGGTTTGCGTAGACTCGTCCCCATGGGCATGGCCTTGCCAGCGCAGGACACCTTCGGCTTCGTCCTGTATTCGTCAGGGCGCCGCACCTGCGGGCGTCGCGGGGAAGGTTGATTCCCATCAAACCGACACGTTGACGGCCGTGGCGAGGGTGGGTGAAACGAGACCGGGGGAGAGCCCGGCGCTCAGGAATGGGGTCGGGTACGGGACAGACGGCCGGGCCAGGACGACGCAGACCCGAATCGCGTATTCAGCCACGCACTTGCAATCCGTCGCATCATCACTGCTGGTCTGCAACGGAAGCGAGACATGGCACGGAACTGGATTGTGAAGGGGGACCCGACCTCCAGCGGCGGTCAGATGATCACGGCGTCGAACGAAACCGACATCGACGGCGTTGGCGTCGCGCGCGTCGGCGACAAGGCGACCTGCCCGACGTTGCACAAGGGCGTGTTTCCCATCATCGAAGGTGATATCACGATCATCGTAGATGGTCAGCCCGTTGCGCTGCATGGGAGCGCGCTGGCATGCGGCTGCCGGGTATTGTCCGCCAAGCAAAGCCATGTGCATGTCATCGATGAGGCAGGTGGACGTAGCTCCGGCAAGGCGGCAGCCGTTGCTGGCGCAACTGCGGTGCTCATCAGCAAGCTTCCGACCGCTTTCGATCAGGCGCTCCGATTCGTCGGCACGCATGGAACACCCTTGGCCGACGTGCCGTACACGCTGCATCTGGACGATGGGCGATCAGTCAGCGGCACCACCAATGCTGACGGTGAAACCTCGCGTGTATCGACCGAGCAGAGCCAAGCGATCGTACGCGCCGAGCTGCGCCCCCCCACGCAACCGGTCGGCTGCTGTGCACGCGTTGCACCGGAGAGCGCTGATGAAGCCGAATTGTTCGATCTCGATGGCGTGATTACCACTCCCGAGGGCATGGGCACATCGGTCGTACCGGTGAGTGCGCCCGGCCATGAGCGCGGCCTGTCATCAGGCGAGATTGAGATGGCACGACTGGTGTTCGGCGACGCGGTCGACTACGGCAAGGTGAAGGTTCACAACCACGGGTACTGGATGTTCTTGGGTTTCCAGGACAAAGACACCGCCGTTACGCCCAACGGGCAGATGTACTTCCCGAAGGGCATCTATCGCGAGGATTACTCAGCGGGCGACGTGGACTACCAGCAGTTCTTCATCCACGAGATGACACATGTCTGGCAGTATCAACTGGGCTACAACGTCAAGCTGGTCAGAGCCCCGCGACCCAACATGAGTTACGACTATGTGCTCGACCAGACGCGTCTGTTCCATGACTACAACATGGAGGCTCAGGGCGACATCTTGGCGGACTACTTCCTCGTCGCCTTCCGTGACTCGCAACTGATCGTGAACAATGCCCGATATCGCACCACGGTCGGGCTCATTGCGCAGCTGGAACATACGCTCTCCGCGTTCCTTTCCGACCGCAGCAGCAAGGATAACCTTCCGAGGACGACCCGATGATGCGAGTGCAACTGCCATTGGCCCTGCTGGGCCTTCTCCTGCCGATGATGGCCAGCTGTGCATCGCCACCGGGGCGCTATCAGTCGGCGACGATCCAGGATCGCGATGGTTTGCCCTGTTTTGGGGTACCTGACACGCGGGAAACGCGCACCACCGCGCCGATCATTGCAAGAGTGTCGGTAAGAGCCAGTGGTGCGGGAGGCGTACCCGTGTGGGAGCACATCTTCCTGCGGTCGGGAACTGCCGAACCTGCGCTGCCGCCCAGCCAGTGCCTTGTTTATGGTCACGGGGACGCGTCCGCCCCTGCGTTACGGGCGGGAACGCGCTATGAGGTGGTTATGTCGGGGTATACACCGGGCACGCCAGGCAAGCAGGGGGAGGCACAGAAGCGCGTGTTCGGCAGCTGCTTCGATGTGGTGGACGTCGCCGGGAAGGGCGTGATTACGTCCGTGGTAGCAGATTGCGCGACCGCGCGCGCTTCTGGGACGGCCCCCGTACCCCAGGGTGGCAGGTAGCGAATGGGGAAACCACGGTAGGGGCGTGCCGTGCGTGCGTTTTGGCGTTTGGGGGAGGTTGCGTGCAGCCACCCATGGGGTGGCTCTACCCTTAGCGCGCGTAGAGGGAACGAGGGTCGGGTACCGGACAGACTGCCGGGGCCAGGGCGAGGTCTTCCCACCTGCCTGGCAATGGCGAACCGCGTGTGCGGTCCACGACGTCCGTGTCGTTGTCCTGTCCGGTGGCCCGGTTGAAACGGTCAGGTGGTGAGCAGGTCCTTGAAGCGGGCCAGCGAGACCATGTGGAAATGCACCAAGGCCAGCCAGCCCTGGCGGTGCCAGGCCAGCACGGTGGCGTCGGGAAGTGCGGCGAAGCGTTCGGCGTCGATCAGCTGGAAGCCGAGCAGGCTGGACTGGCGGCCGTCGGGATGCACGACGTCGGCCTGGCGTTCGACCAATACGTCGGCGGTGACCAGTGCGGCGCTGAAGGCAGCCGTGGCGGTGGCGTCGCGGGTGAAGGCGTCGCAGAACGCCAGGGCCTGGCGGGTGAGCGCGCTGGGCTGGCCGTCGGCCTCGAACAGGGGCTGGCCTTCTTCGCCATCGGTACGCAGCATCGGCGCGTCGGCGTCGATGGCCAGTACATGGCCGTCGGGGTCGGTGGTGCGGGCGAACACGAACGGATAGCGGCGCACATAGGCGGGCACGTAGGTGCCGGTCTGCCAGTGGTCGGCCACCACGAAGCGGTTGTGTTCGGCCTGCAGGCCAAGCACGGCCACCGGGGCGGCATCGGTGCCGACAAATACCACCGGGTAGTCGCGGGCGGCCGCGGCGAATTCGCCGATGACCAGCGGAACGGCATGGCTGGCGGCGGCGAACGCGGCGTCGCCGGGCAGCAGGCGCCAGTGCGCGTGGGTGTGCGAAGAGAGCACTACCGGGGTGCGGTACAGCGGCGGGGAGACCGGCGCGGGCGCGGCGGCTTCGATGGCATCGGGCGCGGCCTGGTCGGGCGCGTCAGGCAGCGTGTGCAGGGTGTTGTCAGTGGTCATGGGGTATCCAGCAGGGAAACGGCCGGTGCGGCTGCACCGGCCAACAGGTCAGAAGCCAGCGTTCACTTCCAGCTGGAAGACGTCGATGGACTGCGGCGCGCCGGTGACGTCCTTGGCCGCCATCCAGCGGCCGGTCAGCCACACGTTCTTGTCGAACATGTAGGAACTGCCCAGGTAGTAGCCCTTGGCATTGGTGCCGCCGAGGTGGAAGTTGGAATCGTTGTAGGCGTCGGGCAGCGCGTCGGCTTCCAGGCGCTTGTAACCCAGCCACACGTTCCAGTCGCCGGCCTGCTTGAGCGCCAGCTGGCCGAAGGTGGCCTGCGCCATGTAGGCCATGTCACCGCTCTGGATGTCCTGCGGGCCAGCCACGCCATTGGCGGCCGCCCCCAGGTTGGTGACGATGCCGCCCTGCGCGCGCGACCACATGCGGTTGCGGTCGAAGGCGAGGTTCTTGATGCCGTGGCCTTCCAGGCGCAGCGCGTAGCCGCCGAAGGTGGGGGTTTCCCAGGCCAGGTTGAGGTCCAGCAGTTCGAATTCGGAGGCCAGGCCCACGTACTGCGGCATCGGGGTGTTGGCCGGGTCGAGCGGATCGAGTGCGATGTTCCGCAGCAGCATCAGCGTGTTGCCCTTCTGCATGAAGGCCGGGCGCGACCAGTCGCTGCTGCAGTGATCGGCACCGGCGTACAGCGCGCAGGGCTGGGAGTACTCGCCGGCGATGTTGCGGAAGTCGAAGTAGCCCACCGCGGCGCGCAGTTTCTGCTGATCGCCGAACTGCCAGTCGGCGCCGACCTGCACGCCGTTGAGCCACTTGTTCTCGCTCTTCATCTTGGTCTGGCTGGTGTTCGGGAAACCGTCGGACGAATATTCCAGCGGGGTCAGGCCGAGCGTGGCGAACAGCGACAACCCCTCGCCGCCCAGCGGGTGGGCGTACTTGAAGGCCAGGCCGTCGAAGTTGAGGTCGTTGGAGAACAGCGTGTCGGTGGACCAGTACGGGTTGCCGAAGCGGCCGCCGATGATGTCCAGGCCCTGCACCGGCGCGTAGGACAGCCAAGCCTGGTCGAGCCAGGCATCCTTCTTGGCCAGGCCGCCGCCCAGGGTCTGGGTGGACGACACCGGGCCGTTGTCGTTGCCGGTGGCCAGGCGCACGCCGGCACGGGTGTGTTCGCCCAGCTCGGCCACCACGCCCAGGCGCGCGCGGATGCGCCACGAATTGTTGCGGTCTTCGCGGGTGTTGCGCAGCGGCGGCAGGCCCAGATTGGTGTTGCCGTTGACGTCATAGCCGTTGCCGGCGTTGATGCGCGCCCAGTCCACTTCGATGTCGCTGTTGCGGTCCGAATACAGTCGGCTTTCATTGCGCACGCGCACGTCGCCCTGCACGCGCAGGCGCTGGGTCCAGTCGGGCACCTGGTCCGGTGCGGCCCAGCCTTCGGCCTTGGCCTGGGCCATCACGCTGGTCTTGAGCTCCTCGCGGATCTCATCGCGCACGGTCTGCGGGATGTACGGCACCCGCACGTCGCCGGGCTGTGCGGCGATGGCGCCGGTGGCTGCGGCCGGGCGCGCCACGGCGGCTTCGCGCTGGGCTTCCAGCAGCAGCGCCTGGCCCGCCTCGGGCTTGAGTGCGCCGCTGTCGATCAGGCCGCGGATCAGCTTGATCATCGTGCTTTCGCCGCTGCCGTCCTGGGCATGGGCGGCGCCGCTGGCCAGCACCAGCACGACACCGGCGGCGAGGGCGGAACGGCGCAGGCCCAGCAGTGCGGCGGAATAGGTTGAACGGGTCATCAGCTTGCTCGCAGAAAAAGGAAAGTCGGGAAGAAAGAGGCGGCCGCGCCTAGCCGGCCGGGCGCCGGCCCTGCACCAGCACGCGCGCAGGGAAATCCAGCGACGCCGGCGGGCGCTCGTCGATGCGGCCCACCGCGCGGATGGCCTGCAGCACGCGTTCGTCGGCCTCGGGGTTGCCGCTGCCGCGCAGCAGTTCCACCCGCGTGACCGCACCGGTGGGGTCCAGCCAGATGTTGACGGTGAGCTGGAACGCCAGCCGGCGAACCTGTTCGTCGCGTGCCACCGCCTGTTGCAACACGTAGCCCAGGTAGCGCCCGTAGGTGGCGTTGCCGGCGCCACCGCCCCCGGTGCCGCTGCGGCCACCGCCGCTGCCGGACTGGATGCCGAAACTGTCGGTACCGGCCTGCGCGGTGGCGTCCATGGTTACCGGGTCGGCGGTGTCCGGGGTGGGCGCCTCCTCGGTGGGCTTGGGCAGCTCGTCCAGCGGCTCCGGTTCGGGCATCACCTCGTCGGGCTTGGGTTCCGGCTCGGGTTCCGGTTCCGGCGGCGGGGGCGGCGGCGGTGGGGGCAGCATCACCATCGGCACCTCGGCCTGCGGGCGGCGGGTACTGGCGGTGTCCTTGAACAGCAGCAGCCATGCCAGCAGCGCCAGCAGCGCGATGCCGGCCAGCAGCGCGGCCAGCGGCCACCAGCGCTGCCAGCCGGCCGCGCCGCGTGCACGGGGATTGAGTGCAGTCACGCCATCACCCCTGTGGTTTGCCGGTCACCAGGCCAACCTGGTTGAGGTCGATCCGGCGCAGCAGGTCAAGAACCTCCACCACGCGCGCGTACTGCACCTGGGCGTCGCCGCGCACGATCACCGGGAAGTCGGGGGTGAGTGCCTTTTCGGTGCGCAGGCGGTCTTCCAGCTCGGCCAGGCTGACCGGGTAGGCGTCGAGGAAGATCTGCCCGGCGTTGTCGACGGTGATCGCCTTGGTCTTCGGCTTTTCCAGCGCCATGCTGGCGCTGGCCTTGGGCAGGTTGACCTGGATTCCCGGAATGGAGGCGTTGCTGGTGAGGATGAAGATCACCAGCACCACCAGCAGCACGTCGACGAACGGGGTGACGTTGATGCCCTTCTCGCGCTTCTTGATGCCGAACCGTTTTGCCCTGGCCATGGTCGTGCGCCTCAGGCCTGGACCGGACGCGCGACGGCGGCCGGTGCGCTGCGGTCGAACTCTTCGGCCAGCCGCGCGGTGAACTCGTCGACGAACACCGACATGTCCGCGGCGATGGCTTCGGCACGCGAGGCCAGCCAGTTGTAGCCAAACAGCGCGGGGATCGCCACGCCCAGGCCGGCGGCGGTACACAGCAGCGCGGCGGCCATGCCGGGTGCCACCGAGTTGATGTCCACCGCACCGGCCATCGCGGCCACCACGAACACCAGCATGATGCCGATCACCGTGCCGAACAGGCCGATGTACGGCGCGCCTTCGATGGTGGTGGACAGCCAGTTCATGCGCTTGGACATGCGCTCGGTTTCGCGCGTGACTTCGGCGTCCATCGAGGCGCGGATGGAGGTGATGGCCGCTGCGGTCAGGCCGTGGTGGTGCGAGCCGCGGCCATCCATTTCTTCCATGGCGATGCGGTACAGGCGCCACAGGGTGGAACTCTCACGGATCTGCGGGGCCAGCGTGCCGGTGCGTTCCAGTTCCTGCAGCGACGCCACCGGCGCGCCGGTCACCTTGCGGTACTGCACCGTGAAGGCCTCGTTGGCCTTGGCCACGATGCCGAAGTAGCGGCTCTTGGTGATCATGATGGCCCACGACAGCAGCAGCATCAGGCCGAGCATGGCCACCACCACCCAGGCGTCGACCGGCATCGCCTTGAGGATGAAGCCGAAGTGGCTGACGCCGGCAGACTGTTCGTCTTCGCCGAAGGCGACCAGGCGCGATTCGGCGCCCTGCGCGCTGGCATCGGCCAGCAGCTGGGTGGCCGGGCGGGCCACCTTGGACACGCGCAGTTCGTCGATGTCGCCCAGGAACGGCTGGGCCATGGCCACCGCTGCGGTGGCGCCTGCGGCCGGGGCCACGTCGGCGCCGAGCAGTGATTCACCGGCCAATGCCGGCAGGCCGGCCTCGATGCGGGTGGCCTCGCGGCCGCCCACGTACAGCACCACCGCGCCATCGCTGGCGGTCACCGCCAGGTGCGCCCACTGCCCCGCCGCCAGCGCCGGCACCGGTTGGCTGCGTTGCTGGTTGACGCGCACGTAGGGCACGCCGTTGTCCAGGCCGATGATCAGCACGTTGTCGCCTTCGCGACGGCTGTAGATGGCCTGGTCCGGGCCCAGCTGGGCCGGCTTGATCCAGGCCGAGACGGTCATCGCACCGTTGGCGGCCAGGGCCAGCGACGGCGAGCCGGGCAGGTGCAGCGGCTGGCCGGCCAACTGCGCGCCGCGCCCGATGATGGCGCCATCGGCGGCCTTGAACGAACCACTGGGATGGTTGACGTAGGCGGTGGTGTCGCGCGGCTCGTTGCCTTCGGCGAAGTGGTACACGGCGCTGTAGTCCGGGTCGAACACGCGCTGGCCGTTGCCCGCCGCCGGTGCACCGGCGTTGCCGTAGTACATCCACAGGGTCTGCGGCGCGGTGCCGCTGATGGCCGGCACGTCCACCCAGATCAGGGCCATGCCCAGGCTGGCGTCGTACTGTTCCACCTGGTGGTTGAGCACGGTGCGGCCATCGGCACCGATGAAGCGGATGTCGCTGCCGCCGTCGGCCACGCCGTCGAAGGCGAAGTTGCCGGTGTGCAGGCGCACCAGCACGGGCGTGCGGCCGAGGTTGCCGCCGAGCGCGGCGCCGTTGGGGCCGGCGTCCACGGTGATCGGTTTGCGGTATTTCCAGTCGGCCTGCCACCACGGGGTATCGGCACGGGCGGTGCCGAGCGTGCACATGCTCAGGCAGAACAACAACAGGGCAAGAAGGCGTTGCATGGGAACTATCTCCGGGGAAGTCGGGGGTCGGGCTCAGTAACTGGCGCCGACGCTCAGGTGCAGTCGGTTCGCGCCCTTGGTGGTGGTGGGGCCATCGCTGAGCGTGTGGCCGTAATCCAGGCGCAGGTTGAAGTGGTCGCTGATGCGCAGGCTGCTGCCCAGGCCGGCGGCGGACATCCAGCTGCTGTCGGCCTGCTCGGGCAGCGGCCGGCGCAGGCCCAGCCAGGCACCATCGACGAAGGCGTACAGGCGCCAGTCCTGCAGGCCCCACAGCGCGAACGGGCGGGTGCGCCATTCCAGCGTGGCCAGCGCGCCGTAATCGCCGATGCCTTCGGCCGAGCGGTAGCCGCGCGTGGTGTACATGCCACCGGCGGCGAACTGCTCGCCGGAAACCAGCGGCTGGTCGGTCATCTGTGCGGAGAGGCGCGCGAACCACTGCCCGCCGCTGTCCAGGGTGTAGGTGTCGCTGAGGTCCAGCTTGAGCGCGAAGAAGCTGGAATCGGCGTAGGCGCGCTTCCAGTCGAACTCGTCGTCACTGCTGCCGTAGCCGAGCAGGCTGCGCGCGCCGAACACGGCCTGCAGCGCCACGCTGAGCTGGTGTTTGTCGCCCTGGCGGAAGCCGCTGTAACCGAGCGTCAGCGGCGCGTATTTGAGCGGGGCGAAGTCGGACGCCTGGCCGACCATGGCCACCGATTCGTCCAGGTCCTTGAAGTCGATGCCGGCCGACAGCTGGTGCCACCACGCGCCGGTCATGGGCAGGCTGTGGTTGAGCTTGACGCCCAGCGCGTGGCCCTTGCCGGTGACGTTGGTCTGGCCGCTGGAGACCACGTTGCTGTCGGAGCGGTAGCCGGAGAATTCCAGCATCCAGTCCGGGCTGCCCAGCGGCAGGGCGTAGGACGCCGACAGCACGTTGGCCTGGTCCAGGTCCTGCGGGGCCGCGAAGAAGGTGAGCGAGGCGGTGTGGTCTTTCCGCCACAGGTTGTCGTGGCCGATGCTGACGATGCTGCGCAGCGGCTCGGTGTCCACGCTGTGGTCGTTGTTGACCGTGGCGCTGAACCGCCAGGGCGTCTTGTCCTCGACCTTCAGCTCCACGTCCATGGTGCCTTCGGCGGTGCCCTGCTTCACCAGCGGCACCACCTGGCGCTTGCCGCCGCGGTTGAGTTCAGTGAGTTCGCGCTGCGCACCGTCGAAATCGGGTACCTGGCCCGGCTGCAGCGCCGGTACGCGTTCGCGCAGGCGCGCGGCGTCGTTGTAGCGCGCGCCCACCACGTTGACCTGGCCCACGCGGGTTTCGGTCACCTGCAGGATCACCACGCCGCCGCTGACCTGCTGCTCGGGCAGGTCGACGTACACCGACTGGTAGCCCTTGCGCTGGTACGCGGCCTGCAGCGCCAGCCGTGCGGCGTCCACGTCCTGCAGGGTGCGGTCGGGGCCCAGGTGCGGGGTGACCGCGCGCTCGATGTCGCGCGCGTCCAGCACGCTGTTGCCGCGCACCAGGTACTCGTTGATGGTGACGCGCGCGGCGGCCGGCGCGTCGCTGGCAGCGGGCGTGGCCGCGGTGCCGGCGGCCGGTGCCTGCTGCGCGGCGGCCAGCGGCATCACGCACAGCAGGCACAGCGGCAGCGGCGACCAGGCCATCGCCTTGGGGGTTGAAGACATCAGGAGCTTCTCACTGCGGAAGAGGGAAGGGACACGCGCTGCGGTGGCCGCGATGGTGCGCAACGCGGGTAACACCGGCGTTGCACGCGCAAGGCAGTTGCGGCGCATTGGCCGCACCGGGCCGTGGCCACGCGCGGTGGCCGTGGAAATGTCGGGCGTCATGCTCACTGCCGTTGCGTGCCCGGGGCGGCCATGCGCGCACGTTGTTCGGCACTCAGTTCGCCCATGCCCACCACCTGCACCACGCTGTCCGGGTCGTAGCGGTCATCGCCCTTGGCCGGGGTGACGCTGCTGGTCTCCTCGCCGAAGCCCAGCACCTGCACGCTGATGGTGGACGGCTGCGCCTGGCGGGTTTGGCGCTTGACCATGTCCTGCGCGGCCTGCACGGCGTTGTTGGCCGCCGCGCTGGCCGAGGTCAGTGCATTGACGTTCACTGCCGCCACCATCGGAATGCCCACGGCCTTGCCCTGCACCTGGATGTTGTCGGCGTTGAGCACCTGCAGCGCGGCCAGGTTGACGTTGCCCGACACGCGGATACCCGCTTCGCCCGCATCGATGGTGCCCAGCGGCGCGATCAGGTCGATGTCGCCCGGCGGTACTTCGGCGATCGGGTTGAGCGTGGCGATGCCGGCGCCGGTGCTGGGCGTGTTCGGCGACAGCGCCACGTTGCCGACGCTGTCGTACACGCGGCGCTGCGGGGTGTAGACCACGGTGGTCTTGCTGCCGCGCCCGGCGTTGATGTCGCCCTCTGCCGACCAGGCCAGCACGTTGCCACCGAAGGTGGTGAAGATGCGGCTCTGGCCCAGCAGCAGGCTGCCGCGCGCATAGATGTTGATGTCGCCCTCGCCCTGGGTGAGCACGCCCGACCCCGGCCCCGGCACGAAGCCGCCGTCGACGCCCACCAGCGCGCGTCCACCGGGTACCAGCAGGCTGATGTCGCCGCCGAAATCGGTATGGATGCCGGCATCGTTGACCAGGTAGAACGGCAGGCCCTCGCTGGGACGTCCGGCGGCGATCCACTCGGCCTCGGTCACGTAGCGCTTGCCCGGCAGTGGGCGGCGGGTGGCCACCACGTCGCCGGTCTTCTCGAAGTACAGGGCACTGCTGAACATGGTGAGGTCGCCGCGGTAGGCGATCTCGCTGCCCTTGGCATCCTTGGCCGGCAGCAGCGTGGCGATGGCTTCGCGGCCGCGCAGGTAGCTGCCCTCGCGCGGGCCGTCCACGTCGGTGTACTCGCGGCCGCCGGCCTTGAGTTCGGCGTAGTACACGTTGCGCAGGAACGCGCTCTGCTGTTCGGCCGGCAGCTGCGCGAAGAACGCCTGGGCGTCCATGCTGGCCGCGTCGAAATGCAGGCCCCGGCCGTTGGCACCGCCGAAGCGGGCGGTGAGCCAGTTCACCAGATGCAGCTGGCTGTCCTGCTTGAACTCGCGGGCCAGGTCGCGGTTGGCCGCGCCGGTGCCACCGCTGGCGGTGGCCGCATCGCGCGCCTGGTCCAGCGTCTGCTGCTGTTGTGCGAGGAACGCAGCGGCACCGGCCTCGTCGCCGCCGTAACCGAATTCGGCCTTCAGCCACTGCGCCAGCGAGGTGGCACCGCCATACACACGCACCACTTTGCCGGCCTGTTCGCCCAGCGCGCGGTTGGGATCGGCCAGGTTGGCCGCGTCCAGGTAACGCGCGGCGAAGCCGGTCCAGTCCGCACCGTGCGGGCCGACGCCGGCAGCCACGGCAATGGCGGCCCCGCTGCTGCGGTCGCCGGCGCCCCCGTTGGCGACCGGGCCCAGGCTGCGCAGTTCGCCCTTGTCGGCCATGTACAGGTCACGGCCGGCGCTGATGTCGAGCAGGCCGGGGCCGGCGATGTAGAAGGTGCTGAAGCGGATGTCACGGCCGGCCTGCACCACCGACACGTCGTCGGCGCTGGTATGCACGATCAGGTTGCCGCGCGCGGTGCCGGCGCCGATGAAGGTCGGTTTGGGCGCGGCCGTGGGGTCGCCGCCCTTGAGCTGGCCGAACCAGCCCAGTGCGCCATCGTTGTTGCCGTACACCATGCCCACGTTGTCCAGCGCGCCCAGTGGCGTGCCCGAATTGACGATGTCACGCCCGGCACGGATGGCGACCGCGCCGCCACCGTCGTACCAGGTGGTGGTGTCGGTCCGGACGGCACCATTGCTCAGCACGTTGTTGGTGGTGGTGACGATGCTGCCGGTGCGCAGGCCCACCAGGTCACCGGTGAGCGCGTAGTAGCGCGACGGCACCTGGCCCACGTACACGTGGCCCGATGCGCTGGGGGCGGTGAACGCGAACAGGGGGTAGGCCTGCGCCGAACTGCTGGGGTCGTTGCCAGACAGCAGCACGCTGGGCGCCAGGCCGGTGGGGCTGACGTTGTGGATGAACCGGCGGCCGTACCAGACCGTGTCGGCCAGGCCCACGAAGCCGGGATTGAACGGGCTGGGCAACGCGGTCGGGTCGGCGCCGGACACACCCAGACCGGTGCCGTTGGCATAGATCGAGCCGGCCGCGAGCAGTTCCAGCTGGCCGGTGCCGCGCGCGGTGAACACATCGTCCACCGGCGACGGCGCCAGCACCACGCCGGCCACGAAGTTCTCGTTGTTGGTGCCCTGGATCGGCGCGGTGCGCGGGGTGCCGTAGTAGATGCTGCCGCTGGCGGCGGTGGCGCGCAGCACCGACGGGTACACATGGTTGCCGTCGGTGGCCTGGGCGTCGTTGCGGGTGTTGCGGTCAAGCATGGCCAGTGACGGGGTGAGGTTGCCACCGGCGGCCATCAGGTCCACCGCCGTGGACGGCGTCCACAGCGAGAACCAGCTCCAGCCGCCATCCTGGTAGGCCGTGCCGTCCACGCTGAAGGGCGTGCCGTTGTTGAACTGGGGCACGCGCCCGGGGTCGGTGACGGTGCCCAGCACCAGGTCGCCACGGGCGTCCAGGCGTGCACCGGCATCGCCGAGCACCAGCACCGGGCCGCCTGCCGCCGTGGCCGCTGTCGCGCTGTACATGTCGTACGGGCGCGATTCCTTGGCGTCCTGGCGGCTGCCGTAGCGCAGCTCCACGCCGCCTACCGCACCGGCTTCCAGGCGCAGCGCACCGCGCAGGTTGGTGAAGCTGCCGTTGAGTTCCAGGTGATGGAGGTCGTTGACGGTGACCAGGTTGGCCTCCGGCGGGCTGTTGCTGCCGGTGTACGAGCGCAGCGCGGGGTCGGCGTTGAGGCCGCCGCCGATGCGGATGTCCAGGTCGCCGCCGCCGGTCTGCACCAGGGTGCCGTCGGCGGTGACGCGACCGGTGCTGGCCACGGCCAGGTTGAGACCGGCGCTGCGGTTGATGTGGACCCCGCCGTGGTCGCCCCGCCCCTGCAGCATGCCGGCGTCCCCGGTCGCGTCCAGCAGCAGGTTGCCGCCGCCGAGCGTGCCGAACCCGGTGAAGCCGATCAGCCGCGGCATCTCCACGAAGTTGTCGTAGTAGTTGGCGCCGTTGGGCGCCGCCACGTAGGTGCCGAAGTTGATCCACCACGCGGTGGGCAGGCCGTCGGCCCCGCCCTGCACGCTGCCGGTGCCCTGCCGCCACAGCCAGTTGCCCACCGCGGCGGTGGAACTCACCCGGTCGGTGGCATAGCCCAGCGCTTCGGCACGCAGGGTGGTGCCCGGTCGGCCCAGGCTGTCGCCCACGATGGTGCCACCGGCGCGCAGCAGCAGGTTGCCGCCGGCCTCGGGATACCAGGCCTGGTACAGGCTCTGGCTGCCGCCGTCGACCAGGTGTTCGAACACACTGCCCTTGTCGCCGAGCACGGTGTTGCCGATCGGGTTGGAGGGATTGGGCGTCACCACCGCACGCGGCTGGTTGTACGGATCGCGGCCCTGGGTGGACACCACCGCCGACGGCGTACCGGCGGTGTACACGCCGTACAGCGAGGTGGTGGCGATGTCGCCGCCGGACACCAGGCGCAGGTCGCCGGTGCCGGTACGCACCACGCTGGGCAGCTGCTCGCGGCCCGGCAGTGTCTTGAATTCCCTGTCCGGCGGAACCTCCGGCGAACCGACGGCGGCTAGACCGTCGTAACCGAGGTCGTTGAGATTTTCCGGGCCGCTGTAGATCAGGCCCCAACCCATCAGTTCGGCAATCTGGTCGTCGGTGAAGGCAGACCCGGCGGTCGGCACGAAACTCAGCATGTACTCACCGAAGAACACGTTGACCATTTCGACGAACAGGTCCGGATCGCCCCAGACATACGTGGCCGGCGAGCCGGTGCCGGGAATGTCCACCACCGCCCCGCCCTGCCCGTAATGCGGGTCGGACAGACGCAGGCTGCCGGTACCGGCGCGGTCGAGGGTGAGGCGGTCGGCACCGGCCATGTCGGCGCCGGCCACCAGGCTGAGGTCCCACGATTGCGAACCGGCCGCCAGCATCGGCGCCAGCGCCCAGATGCGGCCCTGGTTGCCGTCGGCGTCGGTGGGCCGCAGGTTGACCGTGGTGGCACCGCCGGGCAGCTTGACCTCGGTGTCGCTGGGAATGAAGGCACCCTTGGCCAGGCCAAGTTCGGTGGCCAGGGTGACCAGGTTGCCGATCGGCGAGGCGGGCAAGGCCACGCCTGCCGGCCAGGTCATCGCCGCGATGTTGGCGGCCATCGGCAGGCGCAGGCCGGCGGACAGCTGCGCGCCCTGCGGCAGGGTGACCGCGTCGGCCAGCACGGTGCCGGCCGCGTACAACAGCGCGCCGGACGCATCGTGCACCGCCGCGCCCAGCACCGTGCCCTTGGCGAGCGCCAGGGGCAGCGCCAGACGGGCATCGGCCGGCAGCAGGGTGCCGGCGGCCATCTGCATGCCGCCGATGGGCAGGTCGTAGTTGAGCACCTTGCCCGAATTGAACACGCTGCCCGCGGCCAGCGTGACCAGCCCGCCGTGCGGCACCACCACGTCGCTGCCGAACAGCTGGCGGCCGGCAGTGAGGTACCAGCCGTTGTCGTCGAAGGTGCTGCCCAGGCGGCCGCCATCGAAGCCATCGCTGATGCTGCCGAACACCTCCAGGTCGCCCTGCGCGCGCAGCACCAGCGCACCGGCTTCACCGGAGCCGCGCACGCTGCTGCGCGCCAGCGCCGGGGAGAGGCTGGCATAGCGATGGGCGGACAGGTCCAGGTCGCCGTCCACGTGCAGGTTGCCGTCGGCGTTCACGCCCAGGTCGGCCACCACTTCCACGCCGGGGCGCAGGTGGAACGCATCGCCGTAGCGACGCAGGCCGGCCAGGCGGTTGTCGACCAGCGCGCTGTTGCCCAGTGCGGCGTCGATGAAGGTGCTGCTCTGCGCGTGCAGGCGGTCGAGGTAGGCCTGGTCGATGACCTGGTAGGTTTCGCCGCTGGCGGTGCGGTCGCTGCCGGCGGCGGCGCTGTTGTCGGTGATGAAGGCGTTGAGCTGGATCGCCTTCGCACCGTCGATGGTGATCGCGCCGCCAGCGTCGATGGCCACGTCGTTGCTGCCCACGCGCGGCGCGTTCAAGGCCACCGTGCCATGGCTGCGGTCGCTGCCGGCCACGCGCAGGTCCATGCGCGCGCCACTGGCGATGGCCAGGGAGCCGGTGCCCGAATCGATCTCGATGGTGGCTCGGTTGGGCGCATCGATGGCCACGCCGTAGCTGTCACGGCGCAGCACGCTGGCACTGGCATCGAGCACCGCGGTGCTGCCCAGGCTGACCCCGTTGCGCGCGGCCAGGCGGATGCTGCCGGCCTGTTCGCCGCTGGCATCGACGGTGCCGTTGACGCTGAGCTGGCCGTTGTCCAGCCCGATGTTCACCTCGTGCGCCACCACTTCATCGCCCAGCACCAGGTCGCCCAGGCCGATGCGGAAGGTGCGCGCGCCGATGACGCCATCGCGGGTGAGGCGGGTGTTGAGGCCGCTGAAATCGGCGATGGACTGCCCATGCAGGTCGATCCGACCGGCGCTGTAAGGCACGTCGGTGCCGCCGGCATCGTAATGCCCGCTGCTGCTGCCGAGCAGGGTGCCGGCCAGGTCGATGGCGCCACTGGCAGCACGCACGCGCAGTGAACCGGCGCGGTTGTTCTGCGCGGCCAGGTCGATGCGTGCAGCGGCGGCCTGCTGCACGTTGCCGCTGCGGCTGTCGATCACCACATCACCGCCCCAGCTGTACTTGGCGGTGTCGAAGAAGGTGATGCGGCGGCCGGCCAGGTCCAGCTGCGCGCCGTCGGCCAGGCGCACATCGCCCTGCGCGGCCAGGCTCAGCTTGCCGCTGGGCAGCAGCACGGCGGTGTCCAGCAACAGGGTGCCGGCGCGGCTGTCCAGGGCGATTTCCGCGCCCAGCGCGCCGGCCAGGGTGGCGTTGTCGGGGCGGGCCGCGGCACCGTTGCCGGTGACCTGCAGGTTGCCGCCGGCGGTGATCGTGTTGACCGACCCGGCCGCGCCGGTGAGCAGCGGGGTGGTGATGAACAGGTCGCCGCCCTGGCGGGCGTACGAGCGCATGGCCGCGTCCCAGTCGCCCTGGGTTTCAAACACGCCCAAGCTGCCCTTCTGGTTGGCGGTGAGGCGCTCGCTGGCGTTGAGGTGCACGCCGGCAAAGCCCAGGGCGAGGCGGTCCTGCGCACGCACGGTGTCCGGCTGCGTGCGCGGGCCGTAGCCCAGCACGATCTCGCGGGCGTCCACCACCAGCTGGCCGTGGCCGGCGCCCGGGCCGTCGGCAATGATGCTGCCGGCCGGCGCCAGCGCGCCGCTCCAGACCAGGGTGTCGGTATGGATGCGGGCCACGGCATCGGCGTCGCCGTAACCGTAGATGGCCGGCGTGCCCAGCACCAGCTGCTTCAGCGCGGACGTTCCGGTGACCGCATCGAAGGTGGACAGCGACACATCGCCGTAGAAGTTGACCGACTCGCGTGCGGTCAGCGACAGCGCTTCCAGCGCCGGTGCACCCACGCTGGTGTCGCCCAGCAGCAGGCGGCTGAGCACGTCCTGGTTGAGGGTCATGCCAGAGGGCAACGTACCGCGCGCGGTGGCGTCGGCAATGGCCTCGGCACTGCCGACGTTGATGCCACCCACGGCCAGGGACAGGTTGCGCGTGCCATAGCGCACCGCATCGCCGAGCACGAACCGGTTGTCGGTGGCGGTGGCGATGGTGCCTTCGGAGTACAACCGGGTCTGGCCGGTGCAGGTCCCGGCCACCGCGCAGGCGCCGATCTCGATGCTGCCGGCGCCATTGCCCTGGGCGTCCGGCGCATCGGGCGCCAGCAGGTTGATCTGGCCGTTGGACACGGCCAGCAGTGCGTTGCGGCCGGGCGCGTAGATGTAGCCCTGGGTGGCGTCGTAGGCGGCGGTGCCCTGGCCCAGCGTGTTGATGCCCGCGCCCTGCTCGATCACGATGCCGCCGGCCAGGCGGCCGGTCATCAGGAACACGTCGGCGGCCTGCAGCTGCGCACCGGCGCGCAGCACGATGCTGTTGCTGCCCGAACTGCCGTCGATGGTGATCACGTTGGCCGACTGCAGCGAGCCGGTCCTTGCGTTGGCGTAGGTGCTGCGCAGCTGCCCGCCGATTTCCAGGCGCGCCGCGCCGACGCGGTTCAGTTCGCTGGCATGCACCGAAATGCCGTTGAAGTCCGCGCTGGCTTCGGCACCATCGGCCAGGATTTCGTAGTGGGTGGCATTGACCAGGCGTGCTACCGAACCGGTGCCGCCGCTCGCCGCTGTGTCCAGCACGGTGGCGTTGAACTGCAGCGACGGCAGGTCCAGCCCACCGGCCAGGGCCGGACTGGTCACGTTGAAATTGACCGCCTTGGCGTCGCGCTCGAGCAACGGGCGCGGGGCGCCTTCGCGCGCGGCCTGCTGCAGGGCAAAGGTGGCGTAGCTGGTTTCGTTGTATTGCGCGTAGCTGCGCAGGGTGTCGGCGGCGGTGACCACCAGCTGGGTGGGCAGCACGTCGCTGCTGCCGGTGTTGGCAATGCCCAGCCGCGCCGAGGTGCTCCACGAGCCATTGCGCAGGGCCTGGGTGGTGCCGAAGGCCGCCGCGCTGCCGGCCAGGCCGTTGAGTTCCACCCGGAACGCACCGGGCAGCAAGGCATAGGTGGACGGCAACAGGGTGTAGGTGCCTGCCGGCAAGCCCGGCACCCCGGCGCCGATGGTGACCTGCTGGCCAATGGCCGGGTCGCCGGCGCCGCGCTCGCTGCCCAGCGGCGCCTGCGCAGCCTGGGCGCCGGGCACGATGGCGTACACCGGGTTGGTGGCCAGGCCCGGCAGGGTGAAGCCGTCGCGGCCCATCTGCACCAGCGGGTGCAGGCGCGCATCGGTGGAGCCGCCGCGGCCGGACAGGAACGCCGCACCGGTCAGTTCGCCGCCGCCGGACAGGTCCAGTACCGCGCCCTGCTGCGCGTTCACTGCGTGCGAGCGGAATTCCACCTTCGGTTCGCCGCCCACGCCCTGGTAGGCCACGTCCACGCCGTTGTAGTTGTAGACCAGCCCATCGACGGTGCCGCCGTAGGGCATCACCAGGTCCTTGGCACTGACCGAGGTCACGCTGCCCGGCAGCAGGTTGACCACGCCGGTGTAGCCGCTGCCATCGGCGCGGCCCAGCGTGATGGTGCCCAGCGGCGCGCGCAGTACGCCGCCCTGGTTGATCACCGCCGCGCCAAAGCTCATGTTGCCGAACACGCTGTAGGGCTGCGGTGGCAACGCGGTGCCCACGCGCTGGATGTCCAGCACGCGGTCCGGGTCCAGTTCGGTGGTCAGCGCGCCCCACTCGTTCAACGTGCTGCGCAGGCCCACGGTGACGTTGCCGCTGCCGTAGATCTGCGCGGCTGCCAGGGTGGTGTTGCCCGGCGAGAACAGGTCGGCGGCGCGCAGGCGCAGGTCGCCCTGGCTCTGGACGCGCACCGTGCCGAAGGCATCGCGTTCGACCACCAGCGGATCGACGGCGTTGCGCACGATCTCGCCGTTCGCACCGAAACCGACCGCGCCCACCACGTCGACCAGGTCCCCGGCGAAGGTGATGGACGCGGCGTCGGCCAGCGTGGCCACGCCCAGCGAGCCGGCGGCCGGGGTGAGGTTGCGCGACCCGGTCACCGGGTTGGGCATGATGGTGTTGTCGATCTGGCGGCGCGCCGCGCCGGACAAGCGCAGGTAGGGCGCGTCCAGCCGGACCTGGCTGTCGCGTGCGGCGTCGGTGGACAGGCCCAGCGCGCTGGCGGTGAGGTACAGCGCCTGGCGCATGCTGAGCGTCACGTTGCCGTCGAAATCGAGCAGGCCGTTGACGTACAGCGACGCGGTGTCGAAGCCGCCGGCCTGGAGGGCATCCACGCCGTAGCGCGCCTTGCCGTAGGCCAGGCTCGGGTCGCGTTCACCGGCCACCACGTCCGCCCCCAGGCCGCTGCCGCTGTACTGCTGTTCAATCACCAGCTCGCGCGGTATGCGCACGCCGTCGTCCACCTCGGCACCCTTGCTGCTCCAGCGGTCCACCTGGCCGTACACCGGGGTTTCCAGGTTCAATGCCAGCGTGCCGCCGCGCGCGCCGCTGCCACCGGCGGCGGCATGCAGGCTGCCATCCACGTACAGACCGTTGCTGGCACTCAACGCGATCACGCCGCCGTGGCTGGCCACGGCCGTCTGGCCGAGGCCAGGCAGGTCCAGCACCGCCTGCGCGCCGGAGGCTTCCAGGCGGGCACCGTCGCGCACCACCACGAATGCGTCGATGGCCGGCAGGTCGCGCGAGGCCAGGTCATGCCGCGCGCCGATTTCAATCGTGCCGCCGTCCAGCACCTTGCCCTGGCGGTCGCCGGTGGCGCCCACTGCGGTGTAGGCGGCGCCGGAGACGTCCAGTAGCGCGTGCTCGCCGATCCAGATCGAGCGCGCGTTCGGCATGCCGTTGGGGCGGTTGAGCAGCGGGCCTTCGCCCAGGTCGCCGCCGAGCACGCTGATGCGGCCGCCGCGGGACTGCAGCGTGCCGTCGAGGGTGATCTGCGCATTGCCGGTCAGCTGGAGGGTCTGGCCCGGGTCGACGGTGATCCGGCTGTCCGTGCCGACCTCCAGGTCGGCCGCGTTCTGCGGCGTGCCGGCGGTCAGTGACAGGCCCGCGCCTTTGCGCAGCGTCACCGCACCGCTGGTCGGATCATCCTGCTGCAACGGCGGCAGCCAGGCCGACAACGCCCCGTGCGGATCGTCGCCGCTGGCCAGTGCGCGCGCGGCGGCCAGGTCGACCTGCAGCAGCGGCATCGCCACGTCCACGCGCGCGCCGTCCACCACGGTGACGCCGTCGCGGCCGATCACGTTGTACTGCTTGAAGCCGGACTGGAACAGGCTGCTGTCCAGCGCCAGGAACGACTGCACCGGCACCTCGCGCTGCCACACCGTGCCCACCGGCAGGCGCGTGCCGGCCGGGACGGTGATCGCCGCAGTGGCCACGCTGCCGGCGGTGTAGCGGGAGGTCTGCGCGGGAATCGGCAGGCCGCCAGGGAAGACATTGGCCGGCACCACGTAGCCGGCCGGCAGGTCGGCGATGGTCCACAAGGTGGTGCCCGCCGGCAGGATCTCGCCGGCCTGGCGCACCGGGCCGTAGTTGGCCAGCTGCACGGTGGTGGGCAGCACCCATGGGGCCTGGGTGGTGATCGGCTTGCTGCTGCTCACTTCCGGCCGCACCGTCACCGGCATCGGCTTGCCGCCCGACACGTGGGTGACGGTGATGGCGAAGCTCAGCGGGATGATGTCGCCGGGCTGCAGGATCACGTCGGCGGCCAGGCGCACCGGCAGCGTGCTGGCCTCACCGGCGGCCAGGTGTTCGACCGAATCGGGGATGTCGCCGCCGATGCTCACCAGCGTGCCGTTTTCGATGTTGAGCGCGCCGCCGCCCTTGGCGCCATGCGCGCGGATGCTCCCATCCAGCGACAGCACGCCGCTGCCCATGTTCTGGCCGGCGGCCAGGGTGACGTTGCCGCCCTTGCCGCCCGCCACGTCGCCGTCCACGCCCATCGCCGCGCCGGAGGACACGTCGATCAGGCTGCCCTTGCCCAGGTTGACGTTGCCGGTGCTGCGCAGCGACACACTGCCGCCATCGACGAACGGCAACCCGGCGATGGACGCCGGGTCCTGCCACTGGTTGGTCCACAGGCCGCGCGCATCGAGGGTGACGTTGTCGCCCACCATGACCTGGTGCAGCAGGGTGTCGCCCGGACGGGCACTGATCGGCAGGTCCAGCCACGGCGTGCCGGTTGCCGTGTGCTGCACCACCATGTCGCCGAGTGCGATGCTGCCACCACGGGCGCGCAGGTCGGCGTTGATGCGCACGTCGCTGGCATGCAGGGCGATGTTGCCGCCATGCGCCACCTCGACGGCCTGGTCCACGCGGATGCCGGCATGTGCGTACACCGCCACGCCGCCGAATGCCTGCGCGTTGAGCCATGCCGCGTCCAGCGCGATCGTGCCTGCGTCGCCGCTGTCACCCTCGCCGACGGTGACACGCTCGACCAGTGGCGCAGGGCTGAAGCGTTGCTGGCCACTGTCCTTGTCGTAGAACGGCAGGTAGCTGCCCACCACCAGCTGGCCCTGCCGGGCCACGCTGGTCTGTGCTTGCTGGTAGCCATCCAGCGCGCCGTCACGCGCACGCTGCTGGCGCTCGCCCTGGAAGGTGGTGGTGTCCACCTCGCCCTGCAGCTGCGCATGGGCCGTGGACACGATCAGCTGGCCGGCGTCGCGGCCCACGGTGTAGCCGTTTTCCAGCTTGCGCTGCGGGGCGATCAGCGGGTTGTAGTAGAACGTGGTGTTGCCCCAGCGCGCGTGGGTGTCTTCAAAGCCACGGTACAGGCCGGTGTAGAGCAGGTCGCCGGGCGCGGTGGAGGCGTTGTACAGCATGCCGTCCGCGCCCTTGAGGTGGGTCAGGTTGACGTAGCCGGTCTGCACGTCCAGCGCGCCGCCGGACAGGTTGATGCTGGAGCCGCGCGCGGTGGTCACGTTGCCGCCGCTGAACTGCACGGTGCCGCCCTGCGCCGACCACTCGCCGATCCCGTGCCCGGTGACGCCCAGGTAGCCGCCCACTTCGAGCAGGCCGCCGGCGGTGTACCAGCGGTCGGCCTCATAGCCATTGGTGCCGGCCGGCACCAGCACCAGGTCGCGGCGGTCGAGCCAGATGTTCTTGCTGTTGAGCGACGCGTCGTCGCGGTTGAGCGGCGCGTCGCGCTGCTCGTTGCCCTGCACGTTGATCTGGACGTTGTTGGCTTCCATCGCGATCTTGACGCCGACGTAGCCGGCCACGTCGAGGCGGGCGCCCTGGCGGACCTCGCTGTCGGCGGCATCGACGAAGATCTGCCCGCCGGTGGCCAGGGTCAGGCTGCTGTCGGCGAAGGCGACCGTGCCGCCCGTGTTGATCTGCACCAGCGACTGGTCACGGCGATGGGCGATACCGTCGCCGACCTTGTCCGAGTCCTGCACCAGGGTTTCGCGCTGCACGTCCAGCGCGGTGGTGGCGCTGGGGTCCAGCACGATCGCGGTGGTGCTGCCCTGATCCAGCAGCACGCTGCCGGTGGTGTCGGTTCGTTCGTTCTGCAGGTGCACGGTGCCGCGGGTGTGCACCGAGGTGGTGGACAGCAGCGTGCCCTGCTGGCGCACGTCGTGGCCGGCCAGGGTGATGTCACCGGTGCTGGCCTGGACCAGGCCGGTGTTGCTGACCACGCCGCTGGCAGATGCGGTGTCGGCCGCGGCCGCCGTGGGGCTGCGCAGCGTGTTGACCACGTTGCCGCGGGTGGTGGAGGTCTGGTTCTGGTCGGTGGCCATGCCCTTGCGGATCACGAACGCATCACCGGCAGCCAGCGTGGTCTGGCCGTTGGCGGTGGTGATCTGGCCGTGGTTGTGCACCTGGCGGCCCAGCATGAGCACATAGCCGCCGCCGTCGGTGACCGAGGCCGGCACATGCGTGGTGATCTGCGCGCCGCGCTCGACCACCACGTCGCCGCTGGCGGCGCCATGGCTGAAGCTGCTGGCGGTGGTGACCACCTCGTTGCCGAAGGTGGGAATGAAGCCGCTGCCCTGCGCGTCGCTGTACAGACCCTTGCGGAACTGCGCGTCGCTGATGTTCACCGCTGCGGCAGCGAGGTTCTTGACGTTGACCTGGCTGCTGCCGTCGAACACCACGCCGTTACGGTTGACCAGCATCACCGTGCCCTGGCCCTGGATGCGGCCGAGGATCTGCGAGGGTCGCGCGGACGGGTCGTTGACCCGGTTGAGCAGCGACCAGCCGGCCTGCTGGTCGAAGTCGACCACGGTGTTGCGGCCAACGTTGAAGGTTTCCCAGTTGAGGATGGCCTTGTCGGCGGTCTGCGCGATGCTGACCGTGGTGGTGCCGTCCTTGCTGGCCTGCACCGGGCCACTGGCGTTGGACCAGCCGCGAGTCAGCGCGTCGTCGTCCACCTTCAGGCCGCCCGCGCCCAACCCGTCGGGCACGCTGCCGGCACGCAGGCGCGCGGCATCACGCGCGGTCTGCTGCATGCGCTGCTGCATGGCGATGGCCTGCGCGGCGGTGTTGAGGTTGTCCAGCGAGGTCTTGAGCGTGTCGCGCGCCTTCTGCGCCTGCGCATCGGTGCGCGCCAGGTTGGACGGCATGCCGTTGGGCAGGCGGCCGCTCTGCACCGCGTTCTGCTGCTGCACGCCCTTGTTGGCGAACCACGCCGGGCTGAAGGCCTGCTGCGCGGTGGCGCTGGCCACCACGCCGCCCGCAACCAGCATCACTGCGATGGCCTGCGCCAGCGGACGTACCTGCGGCGTACGCAGGGATGCACCGACAACCGAACCGTTCTGCTGCTTCACCATCGCCGTCACCCGTCGCAATATCGTTCGCTGATAAGGACAAGCGCAGGTCACCGCGTTACGCGGCACGCCGTTCCCTGGCAACGGGACGCAGCGTGACAGGGCAATGCGTTGCGCTTGTTACGCTGGATAAGACGCGGATAGGCGGCAACGACTGAACCGTTGCAACAAAAAATTCATCTGCGCATGACGCCGCCGCGATTCGTGTCGTGCACGTCATCGCGCTGTCATCGTTGCGTGCTGCAATCGCGCGCGACCGCGCGGTGCGCTCACCCGAGCAGCACCACGCCGCCGGGCATGTTCACCACGCGTGCGCCGTACACATCGCGCACCAGGTCGATGAAGGTGTCCAGGTCGCGCAGCGGAATGCGCGCCTGTACCCGTCGCGCCTGCAGGGCCGCGCCGGTGATGACGATCCGGCCGGGCCGGTAGCGGTTGATCTCGTCCACCACCTCGGCCAGGGGCTGGTCATCGGCCACCAGCCAGCCCTGGCGCCACGCGTCGATGCGGTCGGTGGCCACCTGCGCGACCGAAGCGATGCGGTCGCCGCCCAGACGCGCCTGCCAGCCCGGCTGCAGCGTCACCGTGCGGGTGCCGCGCGTCAGCGTGGCGGTACCGGCCAAGCAGGTGACACGCACATCGGCGCCGACGCAGCGCACGTTGATCCGGGTGCCTGCGGCCGGTGTGACCCGGGCACCGTCGACATGGATCGCCACGCCGGCGCTGCCGCGCGCAGGCACGCTGAACTGCGCTTCGCCCTGGCCCAGTTGCAGGCCGGAGCCGCCGTCGACACGGCGCAGGTCGGTACGGGTGCCCATGGCCACCGCTACCCCCTGGATATCCAGCGTGCGCTGCTCACCGGTGGCGGTGCGGAAATCGGCCCCCAGCGCGTCCATCTCCGGCCACATGCCCAACGGCGAGCGCGCCATCAGCCAACCACCGGCAGCGGCCGCCACTGCGCCGCCAAGGAACGCGCGGCGCGCGCGGTTGACCCGGCTGCGCGGGCGCGCGTGGGCGGCAGGCGCGGGCAACGGCAGCGACGCGGCGGCGGTGGGTGTCGGCGCGGCGACGGTGCCGGCCTGCAGTGCCGGGCCCAGTGCATTCCACAGCGCGCGCGCCTGCGCGAACGCCGCGGCGTGGCGCGGGTCGAGCGCACGCCAGCGGCGGAAGGCGTCGGCATCGGCCTGGGTGACAGGCGCGCCCTGCAGGCGCAGCAGCCAGTCGTGCGCCTGCTGCTGCAGGTCGGGCGGAATCACGGCGGAGGCAAGCGGGTTCATACCAGTCATGACGGTTTTCCGGCGCCGGGACCGAACCGCTGCACCAGCGGCCGGTCCAGCCGTGCGGCGCAATGCTGCAGCGCCTTCTTCAGGTCTTTGCCGATCATCCGCGCGGACACCCCGTGTTCGGCGGCGATGGCCTCGATGGGGCGGTGTTCCACGCGGGCGGCAATCAGGATGGCGCGCTGGCGCTCGGGCAGTTCGCGCAGCGCGTCGGTGAGTGCGCTCATCTCCGAGCGGCCGAAGGTGACCGTGGCCGGGTCCAGGTGGTCGGTGCCTTCCTCCATCAGCGCCTCCACCTCGGCGCCGGTGAGCACGCGGGCATGGGCACTGCGCTGGTCGCTGGCGGCGTTGACCGCCATCCGGAACAGGTAGGCCACCGGATTGCGCTGCGGCTGCGCGCCGCCCATGCGTTCCACCCGCAGCCAGGTTTCCTGCAGCGCGTCCAGCGCCAGGTCGTCCGAGCCCAGCCGCCGCCGCAGGCGCTTGCGGAATGCTTCGTAGTGCTCCAGCAGCACGCTGCCCAGGCTGCTCATGGCAGGCCCTTGCAGGGCGCCGTGGAGGCGGCGCTGCGCGGCAGCAGCTGCAGCGTGATCGGCTGTGGCAGGTCATCGGGCAGGCCGGGCAAGGCAAGCCCGCGCACGCGGGCCAGCAGCGCCTCATCGCGCGCGGTGTCGCCACTGCCCTGCAGCAGCGCGCTTCGTTCAACGCGGTGGGCAGCGTTCAACCAGAGTTGCAGCACGGCACGGTAGCTGCCCGGTCGCGTGGCACGGGTGCCGCACAGGGCCTGCTCAAGCGACCGCTGGATGATCCGCGCGGCGTGTGCGGGCACCGTGCCTGCCGACGCGGCGGGTGCGCGTTCCGGCATGGCCGGAGCAGTCGCATCGACGGGGACCAGGGTGAAGGCCGCGCCGTCGATGAAGCGCGGGGCCAACCCGGTGCCATCCAACAGGGTCTGCAGGGCGGGAAGCGGTGCAAGGGTGCCGTTGACCGGCGTCGAGCGCAGCCCACCCAGCAGATGCGCATCGATCAGTACCGCCACCCCGGTGATCTCCCCATACATCTGCAAGGCCTGCGGCAACGGTTGTGCCGGTATGTCGAAGCGACGTGGCGCACGGCTGTCGTCGGCACCGGCGGCGGCCCCCCAGGGCAGCACCAGGCCCAGCGCGGCAATGAGCATCGCAACCAGGCCCCACAAGGGTCGCGGGCGGGCCCGTGCCCCGGTGTCATCAAACTGCATGCAAGACACGCCAGCATCAGAACGCCAAGCCGGTCACGTTAGAGCGGCTTCATTGCAGCGCGGTGACAGACATGATGCAGGGACCTACACGAGGTGGATGCGCGGTGCTGGCCTGTGCCGCGCTGTGGCTGGGCCTGTACGGCCCGGTCGCACGGGCCGGCGACGCCACCGATGCCACCGGCTGCGTCGAGCTGGAGGTCAATGGCGAGCGGATCCGCGATTACGCCTGCATGAGCCGACTGTTGGCACCGGCGGCAACGACGGCAACCCCCGCATCCACGGCTCCGATGGCCGCCGAACAGCGCGTCCGCCAGCCGCCCAGCGCGCTGGGGCTGGCCCATCGCGCCGCCACCCAGCAGCGCATGGGCACCAGCTTCGGGGTGTCGACCCAGCCGCAGCGACCTGCCCCACCGCCCGCGCCGGTGCGCCCGTGAGTGATTAAGGAACGGCGGGCTCGGCCGGCTGCACCCCAAGGCCCAGGCGCAGCGGCTGGCGCATCCCGGGCGGCGGGGGTCCGGGCAGGGGCGCACGGTCCAGCACGGCGCGCAGGTCGGCGTCGGCCTGTGCATCGCCCAGCGAGACGAACTGGCTGCGGATCACCGTGCCACCCGCGTCGATCCACAGGCTGACCGCCAGCAGGGTGGCCGGTGCGGTATCGGGGTGCTGCTGCAGGAACGCCTGCAGGCGCACCACGCGCGGATCGTCGGTGCGCGCAAGACGTTCGGCCAGCGCGGTGCTGGCGCTGCCGGCATAGGCCTGCCAGGTGGCCGGCACCGCAGGCTCGGCGGTGCTGCCGGTGCTGGCCGCGGCCAGCCCTGCCAGGATCAGCCAGCCTCGGATGCGGGCGCCGCCCCGCCATTGCCACACACCCATCGCCGTTGCTCCGTCACCGTGTCATGAACCCGGACCGCGCGGCGCCGCGTACGGCGGGGGCCCGCCGGCGGCCGGGTGGGCATGTACTGTGCGCACGCTCCGTGACAGTGCGATGGCGGACGGCGTTGGTTGGCACCGACCGTGGGTCGGTGCGCCTTTGCTCAATACGTCCCGTCGAACGCGAAGATCGGTTTGCGCTGCTTCCACAGCCCCGCGGTGAAGTCCGGGAAGTCCAGCGTCTGGAAGCTGTTGGCGATGGACTGCTCCGACAGCGGGGTGATCGCACTCCAGGTGATGGCGTCGTAGATGTCGATCGGCATCGGCGCGCGGGCCTTCAGTGCTTCGACGAACGCATGGATCACGAACCAGTCCATGCCGCCGTGGCCGGCGCTGGCGGCGGTGTCGGCGTGCTGCTTCCACAGCGGGTGCTCGTACTGGTCCTGGTAACCCTTGAAGTCTTCCCACTTGTGCGGCGGGCTGCGGCCTTCGATGTGGATGGACTGGTTGACGTCCATCCACAGGCCCTTGGTGCCCTGTACGCGGAAGCCCATCGAATACGGGCGCGGCAGCGAAGTGTCGTGCTGCAGGATGATGGTCTCGCCGTTCTCGCAGGCCAGCGTGGTGGTCACCACGTCGCCCAGCTTGAAGGCCACCTTGGTGCTGGGGTGGGTGGTGCCGCCGCTCTTGGCCACGGTGTAGTCGTGCAGGCCGCGCGCCTTGCTGGCGAACGCGTTGATGTGGGTGAAGCGGTTGCCGCGGTTGATGCCGGTGTACATGGCGCAGGGGCCGATGCCGTGGCTGGGGTACAGTTCGCCGTTGCGCTTGACCGAGTGCTCGGTGCGCCAGCGCGCTTCGGACCAGCCCTTGGCGCCGAACTCCACGCCGCTGTCATAGGGCTGGTTGGGGTCGCCGGAGTTGAACTTCACCCCGCGCAGGTCGTGCTGGTAACCAGCCTGCAGGTGCACCAGTTCGCCGAACAGGCCCTGCCGCACCATCTGCAGCGCGGCCATCACATCGCGCCGGTAGCAGACGTTCTCCAGCAGCATGTACGGGGTGCCGGTGGAGAGCTGGGTCTTGAGCACGTCCCAGTGGTCCTGCAGGGTGATGCCGGCCACCACCTCGCAGCCGACCGCAATCCTGGCCTGCATGGCCGCAATGGCCATCGGAGCGTGGTACTCCCACGGGGTGGCGATGACCACGCCGTCCAGCCCGCGCTGTTCCAGCAGGCGCTTCCAGGCGTTGACGTCGCGGTCCTGGCCGTAGGTTTTCGGCGCCGGCTTGCCGGCCTTGGCCACCATCTCCACGGCGCGGCCGAGCATGATCGGTTCGATGTCGCACAGCGCCACCACCTCCACGTCGTCGCGGCGCACCAGTTCCTTCAGCAGCACCTGGCCGCGCATACCCGTGCCGATCAGGCCCAGCCGCACCTTGCGCCCGCGCGCCCAGGCCGGCACCTGCGGCAGCAGGCTGCTGGCGGCGACGGCGGCGCTGGCCGCGATGAATTCCCTACGTTGCATGGAACACTCCTCTTCTTGAGACCGCGCCGGCGGGGGCCGGCGCGGTGGATCCGTCAGAATTTGTAGCCGACGGTCAGACTGTAACCACGACCGAAGATGGTCGCGTAATCGCTGGAATCGCCCAGGAAGCTGTTCGGATCGTAGAACGGCAGGCGGTCGAACAGGTTCTTGATGGTGAAGCCCACGTTCCAGTGGTCATCCGGACGCCAGGCCACGCTCAGGTTGGCGGTCCACCACGACGGGGCGCCGTCGCACTTGCTCTGTTCCACCGGCAGGTAGCCGGCGGTGCAGGTCTGGGGGTTGTTGTCTTCTTCATCGATCTGCTGGAGCGCCCACTTGGTGCCGCCCACGTAGTTGATGAACATGCTGGTGGTGACCTGCTTGTAGCTCCAGTCGGCGTTCAACGTGGCACGCAGGCGCGGGTTGTTGTAATAGCCCACCAGGTCACCGTAGTACCAGCCGCTTTCCTCGTCCAGGTAGGAGCGGTTGCGGTTGGCGATGGTGGCGGCCACGCCGATGTTCAGGTTGCCCCACTCGCCCAGCGAGAAGCGGCTGCGTGCGTCGATGTCGAAGCCGTCGATCAGGGTCTTGCCGCGGTTCTTGTACTGGCCCACCACGCTGGCCACGTTGCCGGTGCTGTAACCGGGCAGCGTGCCGGGGCAGCTGACGCCGCTGGCCGGGTCGGCGCACATGGCCGCCAGCGCCGCCTGGTTGGCACGGTCGGCTTCGGTGATCGGCGAGCGGGTGGAGGAGATGATGTCTTCGTCGCGGGTGTAATCGGGTGCGACGATTTCGTTGGTGCGGTAGATGAACCAATAATCGGCCGACACCGACAGCCACGCGGTGGGCTCGTAGACGAAGCCCAGCGTGGTGATCTTGGCCTTCTCCGGCTTCAGGTCCGGGTTGGGCTGGGTCATGCGCGCCACGGTGCGGCTGCAGTCGCTGTTGAGCAGGGTCTTGCCCAGATCCACGTCACCGCCACGCCCGGACTGCAGCAGCAGGTTGGCGATGGCATTGGTCTCGTTGCAGCGCAGTTCGTCGCGGTAGCCGCCGAGCTGGGCGAACACGCCGCCGTTGCCGGATTCGGCCAGGCTGGGCGCGCGGAAGCCGGTGGAATAGGTGCCGCGCAGCATCAGCTGGTCGAACATCTGGTACTTCAGGCCGACCTTCGGGGCCAGGTTGGCGCTGAAGTCGGGGTACTTGTCCACGCGCAGTGCCGCGTCCAGTTCCAGCTTCTCGGTGAGCGGGGCCACGGTTTCGGCGAACAGCGCGTAGGTGTTGCGCTTGCCGTCGAACCACGAGCCACCCTGCTGGGTGATCAGGCCGTTGGCCGCGTCGGGGTTGCCGGGGGTGTAGAAGGTTTCGCGGCTGGCATTGAAACCGAAGGCCGCGCGCACTTCACCGGCCGGCATCTGGAACAGCGGGCCTTCGATCTTGCCGTCCAGGGTGTGCAGGCGGGTCCAGGACTGGATGTCGAAGGTGGGGAACGCCTCGCGGATCAGCGCCGCGTTGGCTTCACTGATTTCGCCGAACCTGTACGCCGGGTGGTCGGAGATGATCACCCGCCCGGTGCCCGGGTCGACGCTGTACGGGCCGAACGCCTTCTCGAAGCCGGCCAGGTTGACGTTGGTGGTCTGGTAGGTCACCGAGTGGCTGCCGGCGGTGGCGAAGGCGGTTTCCCAGTTCCAGTCGCCCACGTCGCCGCGCAGGCCGGCCACCACGCGGTAGCTCTGGTCGGTGTTGCGCTGGCCGAAGTGGCTGGCGCCCACGTCCTGCAGCAGGTACTGCAGGCCCACCACGCCCCCCATCAGGGCCTTCAGTTCGGGCGAAGCGTGGTTGTACTCGTTGTTCGGGCCCAGGTACGGGTACAGGAACTGGTTGACGGTGGTGCCGGTGTTGCGCGAGAACCAGCTGGTGGGGTTGCCGGTGGTGGTGCCGTAGGCACGCGGCGTGCCGCCGTTGGCGGTGAGGTCGATGTCGGTGTAGGTCGCTTCGGCGAACGCCTCGGTGCTGTCGCCGATCAGGAAGTGGGCGTTGACGTAGGCGGTGTTGCGCTCGGACTTGGCGCCGGCGTCGATCTCGTTGTTCATCCACGTCTCCCAGATACAGCGCGGGCCGGCCGCTTCACTGGTGAGCACGTTGTTGCAGCCCGGTGCGGCTTCCTGCACGCGGCGACCGGTGACCGGGTCGAAGGCGAAGTAGCTGCCCGGGTTGAACTCGCCCGGCTTGCTGCCGGTGCCCAGGCGCAGGTTGGGCAGGTAGTTGGGATTGTTGACGTAGTACTGGGAGGGGCGCTTGTCGTAGAAATCGCTCAGCGGAATCGCATCGCGCCGGTACAGGTTGACCGAGGCGTACACGTTGTAGCGGTCTTCATCCAGGTCACCGAAGCCGGCGGTGATGCTGCCCTGGTGTTCGCCGTAGGAGCTGATGCGCGAGGACTTGTCGGTAGTGAGGTTGATTTCCGCGCCCTGGTAGGAGCGCTTGGTGATCACGTTGATGACGCCGGCCACCGCGTCGGTACCGTACACCGCCGAGGCGCCGTCGGTGAGCACTTCCATGCGTTCGATCGCCGCGGCGGGAATCGCGTCGATGTTGACGAACTGGGTCTGGAAGCCGGCCGGCGCGCCGTAGTACGACAGGCGACGCCCGTTCAGCAGCACCAGCGTGCCCTGTGCGCCGAGGCCGCGCAGGTTGGCCTGCGAGGCGCCGTCGGAACCGGTGAACAGCGAGCGCGCATCCTGCTGGGCGGGGCGTGCCGCCGGCAGGTTGTCGAGCACCTGCAGCAGCGTGCGCGCGCCCATGTTCTCGATGTCCTGCTTGCTGATCACCTGCACCGGCGAGGCGGTTTCCACGTCGCTGCGGCGGATGTTGGAGCCGGTCACTTCAATGCGCTGCAGCTCGGTGGCCTTGGCAGCGGGCGCGGCCTCCTGCGCACCGGCGTTGCCGACCACGGCAAGGGCCAGGCCCAGTGCGATGGACAAGGGGGTAGCGGGGATGCAGCGATGGCGATGGCGTTCGGTCAACATCTTTGTCTCCTTGTTCGATCCGCAGCGTGGGGCTGGCGGTGGATGGGTGTTTTCGGGCAAACGTCCCCCGTGCCGCGGACCAGAGGCCGCAGACGGGAAACGGAGAGAGCTGTTTTTCTGAAAGCGTGTTTCTTCGGTTACGGCGACACGATGCTGGCGGTATCGCCCTCCTGTCCGATCAGCGCGGCGTTGGCCCAGTTGCCGCAGACCTGCGCGGGGTGGTCGCCCTGCGCGCCCAGCGTGCGCAGGCTCAAGGTGTGCAGGCCGCGTACGTCCAGCTCCGGTTTGACCACGCCGGGCGCCTTCACCAGGCCGCTGTCATACAGCAGCCGGTTGTCGCCCCACACCTGGAACTGCATGCCACCGGCGGCGCGGCACTGGTCATCGATGCCCAGGTCGGCGCGCAGCAGGCGCCAGCTGCCGGTGAGTTTCAGGTCGATGCGGCTGCTGGCATTCACGCCCAGGCCGCGGCGGAACAGCAGGCCGTTCATGCGCAATGCCGCCTGGCCGCCAAAGGCGTGGTCGCTGGCCACGCTGGCCTGCAACGCGGCCGGCAGCGGCAGCGCGGACAGATACAGCTGCTGTGCCGGCGTGGTGGGCTGCGGGTGTTCCAGCACATGGAAGCTGGACAGCACGATCGGGCCAACGTCGCGCGGCTGCAGCGCATCCACCGCACGGGCCACGCTGCCCTGCGCGGCGGTCACCATCGGATCGCTGGCGCTGGCACCGTCGCCGTCGGGGTTCTGCGTGCTCAGCACACGGAAGCGCAGCAGGCGGCCGGCCTGGGCGGGGAAGTCGATCTGCTGCATGCCCTGCTGCAGGGTGAGGCGGCCCCGCTTGACCGGTTCGCCCCACTCGCCGTTGCTGTCGGCCAGGTAGATCTCGTAGTCGCGGATCTGGCCGTTCTTCCAATGCTGGTCGTTGCGTGGCGCCAGTTCGATCCCGTCGATCAGCTTGCGCTCGCCGAAGCCGAGCACCCATTCGTGGGCGCCGGTCTTGACCGCCTGGTTGCGCACCGTGCGGAACCAGGTGGCGGGGTCGTCGTCGAAGGCCTTTTCCAGCGCGTAGCCCTGCTCTTCGGCCGGGCGGTTGACCACCAGCAGGCTGTCGGAGGGCAGTGCGCGGCCCAGTTCTGGCGCGGCCGGGTAGGCGTCGTCCGCCACGGCGGCGGCGACCGGCAGGGCCAGTTGCAGCGCCAGCGGCTGGCGGATGTCGGTGGGCGCGGTGCGCACATGCAGCGTGCCGCGGCGCTCGGCGGCATCGAAGTACCACCCTTCACTGGCGGCCTGCCAGGCCGCCTTGTCGGCCAGCATGGGCAGCGTGCGCTCGCCCAGGGTGACCGCGGAGGGGCGCTGGCGGCTGAGCACGCGCAAGGCGTAACGGCGTTGCGGCAACTGGCCGGCGTACTGGCCCTGCACCGCACCGATGCGCACCTGCACCGGGCCCGTGCCCTGCGCGGGGGCCTGCACGGTCACCTGCTGGGTGCTCGATTCGCCTTGCTCGTAACGCCGGGTGTTGCCGTCGTCTTCGTACAGGGTGTACTGCGCGTCGCCCTGCGGGTACAGGTCGAAGGTGACTTCATCCAGCGGCTTCTGCCCGTCGTAGAGCATGTCCGGGTACATCGGGATGATCGCGCCGGCACGCACGAACACCGGAAGCGTGGCCAGGTCCACGGCGCGATCCAGGGTGCGGCCGGCGGCACCGGCCTGCAGCTGGCGGCCATCCCAGTAGTCGATCCAGCGGCCCTGCGGCAGGTGGATGTCGCGGCGCCAGCCGCGGCTGGCCGCCTGGCTGCGGTACACCGGCGCGATCAACAGCTCGCGGCCGAGCAGGAACTGGTACTTGTAGGCCTCGGTATAGGCCTGCGGGTCCTGCGGGTAATCCCACATCAGCGCGCGCAGCAGCGGTGCGCCGGTGGTGGCTGCTTCATGCGCCAGCCCGTACATGTACGGGGTCATGCGCATCTTCAACTTCAGGTAATCGCGGTTGACGCTGCGGTAGGGCTCATCGAACCACCACGGGTGCTTGCGGGCGTTGCCCGACCAGCCGGACATGCCCATCAGCACCGGGGTGAAGCTCTTCCACTGCAGGTCGCGGGTGAAGGTTTCGGCGCTGCCGCCGAAGATCGCATCCACATCGCCGCTGGCGTAGGCCATGCCCGACAGCCCCGAGCCGACCAGGGTCGGAATGTGCCAGCGGATGTAATCCCAGCTGCTGCTCTGGTCGCCGGTCCAGGCCACCGCGTAGCGCTGGATGCCGCCCCAGCCCATCACCGTCCACAGGAACGGGCGCGAGTCGGAGTTGTGCAGGATGCCGTTGAACGCGGACTGGTTGGCGTCCATCGCGAACTGGTAGCCCTTGCCGGTCCAGGCCACGTCCAGCTTCTGCACGCGGCTGCCGGCGGTGCCCACTTCCCAGGCGATCT
>Ga0213828_1000515_pt1 | contig 36809 bp, 32 predicted proteins | sample MC6MC0897MG_FD_180664 | JGI IMG/M metagenome (GOLD analysis project Ga0213828, IMG submission 180664) | Enriched soil aggregate microbial communities from Iowa State University, Ames, United States - MC6-MC0897-MG | ecosystem: Environmental > Terrestrial > Soil > Unclassified | place: USA: Iowa...
GCCAAGCTGAGCAACTTCCAGGGCTGGCGCACTTCGTTCTACAGTCCCGAGTTGAATCAGTTGATCGAGAGTGCCGAAGTCGAGCCCGATGCGCAGAAACAGCAGGCGCAGTATCAGGACATCCAGCAGCAACTCGATCAGCAAGTGGGCGCGATTCTGCCGGTCTCGCAGATGACCGATACGGTGCTGGTCTACGCCGATGTTGCCGATTTTCAAGGGCACACGGCCGCGACCACGCGCTACAAAGACGTCTACAAAAAACGCTGAAATGCACGGATGAACTTCGCGTGCCGGGTGCACCGGTGACCGTTTTATCAGGAGCTGACTATGTTTGTTATGACTGCCTCTGCCATGGGAGCCCGCGCCTCCAATACTGCGCGGCGTGCCAGCACGGTGCTGGTGACGTTACTGGGCCTGTTGGCGCTGACGTTTATCATCGGTCGGGTGATGCCGCTCGATCCGGTGCTGGCGGTGGTCGGGCCGGATGCCGACAGTTCGACCTACGATCAGGTGTACCGGGCGATGGGGCTGGACAAGCCGATCTGGACCCAGTTCGGCCTATACCTCAACGACTTGCTGCACGGTAATTTCGGCAACGCGCTGTTGACCGGGCACCCGGTGCTCGATGACATCCGCCGGGTGTTCCCGGCCACCATCGAACTGGCGACCCTGGCCATCCTCTTCGGCGTGCTGATCGGTTTGCCGCTGGGCGTCTGCGCGGCGAGCAATCAGGGGCGACTGGGCGATCATGTCGCGCGAGTGATTACCCTGTTCGGCTATTCCACACCGATTTTCTGGCTGGGCATGATGGGCTTGCTGGTGTTTTACGCCTGGCTCGGCTGGGCCGGTGGCGCCGGTCGCATCGACCTGGCGTACGACGGCATGGTGCCCGAAGTCACCGGGCTGTTGCTGATCGATTCGAGCCTGGCCGGTGACTGGGAAGCCTTCGCCAGCGCCTTGCGCCACATCGTCTTGCCGGCGCTGATCCTCGGGCTGAACTCGGTGGCTTACATCAGTCGGATGACCCGCAGCTTCATGCTCGAGCAACTGTCTCAGGAATACATCATCACCGCTCGGGTCAAGGGTTTGTCGCGCCGCCAGGTGGTCTGGGGTCACGCCTTTCGCAACATCCTCGTGCAACTGCTGACGGTGGTGGCGCTGGCTTACGGCTCACTGCTCGAAGGCGCGGTGCTGATCGAAACGGTCTTTGCCTGGCCGGGTTTCGGCCAGTACCTGACCAGCAGCCTGATGCTCGGTGACATGAATGCGGTGATGGGCTGTGTGCTGGTGATCGGTTTGATTTTTGTCGCGCTCAACCTGATCAGCGATGCCTTGTACAAGGTCTTCGACCCGCGCACGCGTTAACACGCCTGGCAGCAGCACTAAAAATTATAAAAAGAAGGATTTTTCAATGACGACTGCATTTACCAAACTGCACGCTGGCCTGTTGGCGGCGATCCTGGCGCTGGTGCCGATGACCCAGGCCAGCGCCAAGACGCCGGCCGATCAACTGATCGTCGGCATGAGCATGGTTAACCTGTTTTCCATCGATCCAGCCAACGCACCGGGCCTCGACGCTTCCGGCGTCAATGCCAATCTTTACGACACTCTGGTCAAGCGAGATCAGGGCAATCCGGAACAGCATCTGCCGCAACTGGCCGAGCGCTGGACGATCAGCGACGACGGCAAGCAGATAACCTTTCATTTGCGTGAGGACGTGAAGTTTCACTCCGGCAATCCGCTGACGGCTGAAGACGTGGCCTGGTCGTTGTACCGGGTGATGAAACTCAATTTCGGCCTGGCCACGACCTGGAAAGCCTACGGTTATAACGTCGACAACATCCAGTCACTGATCCGTGCCAGCGATGCCCACACGCTGGTCATCGACTTGCCGCAAACCATGGATCCGCTGTTGTTGATCGACTCGCTGGCGATCTCGCCAAGCGCGGTGGTGATCGATCGTAAAACAGCGTTGGCGCATGAGAAAAACGCTGACCTCGGTGCTAACTGGCTGGTGACCAACGAGGCCGGCAGCGGCCCCTTTGTGCTGAGCAAATGGACGGCGAACGACTCGCTGTTGCTGACCCGGTTCGACGGTTACTGGGGCGGTGCTGCCAAGCTCAAACGCGTGGTGGTGCGGCACATGACCGAATCGCAGTCGCTGCGCCTGATGCTGGAGCGCGGAGACCTCGATCTGGCGTATGGCATGGCCGCACCGGATATCCGCGCCATCGACGGTTCGGAAAAAATCCACGTGCAGTCACTGCCGCGCGGCACCATGTACTACGTCGCGCTGAGCATGAAGCAGCCCGAATTTGCCAACCCCAAAGTGCGCGAAGCGGTGCGCAACCTGATCGACTACAAGGGCCTCGACGAACAGGTGATGCCGTATTACGGCCAGCTGAATCAGCAGCCGATGCAACTGAGTCTGGCGGCGCGCCTGCCGGATCCGGGTTATCACATGGACGTCGCCAAGGCGAAAAAACTCCTCGCCGAAGCGGGTTATCCGGACGGCTTCACCACGACCATTCGCACATTGTCAGAGCCGCCCTTCATCGACATCGCCGCGCGCCTGCAAGCGACGCTGGCCGAGGGCGGGATCAAGGCCAGCATTGTCAACGGCACCGGCAACCAGGTGTACGGCGCCATGCGTGCGCGCAACTTCGACATCATCGTTGCGCGCGGGGCCGAGCGCTATCCGCATCCGTATTTCAGCCTGCGCACGTTTGCCTACAACCCCAACAACAGTGATGACGCCGGCCTGCCGAATTTCCAGGGCTGGCGCGCGTCGTTTTTCAGCCCGCAGCTCAATAGCCTGATAGATCAGGCCGGGGTCGAACGCGATGCCGGCCAGCGCCTGAACCTGTATCACCAGGCGCAGAAAATCTACGACGAGCAGGTCGGCCCGATCATGATGATTTCGCAGATGACCGACACCGTGGTCAGCGCCGCCGACGTCAAGGGCTTCGCCGGTGATGATGCCGAGGCGACGCGCTATCTGGGTGTCTACAAACAACGCTGAACGCTGCCCGGTGTGTCGGCGTACGCGCCGGGTGATCCTGAATTCAATCCGAGAACATGCCCATGATTGCCAACATGTCTTCTACTGATTCGAGCGCCAAGCGGCGGTTGGATCGTACCCCCGGATCCAGCTTCGACGCCTTCTGCAAAAGTGCCCTGAAAGTCTTGCGGCACTTGTTGCGCAACCCGATGACCCTGGCCGGATTGCTGGTCGCTTTGGTGCTGGTGGTGGTGGCGCTGTTTGCGCCGTGGATCGCCACCCATGATCCGGTGGCGCAAAACCTCGCCAATGCCCTGCAGGCGCCGGGCGCCGCCCACTGGTTCGGCACCGATGAATACGGCCGGGACATCTTCAGTCGGTTGGTCTACGGCTCGCGCATCACGCTGTACATCATCACCCTGGTGACCGTGATCGTCGGCCCGATCGGGCTGTTTATCGGCACCGTCTCCGGCTACTACGGCGGTGTTGTCGACACGGTGTTCATGCGCCTGACCGACATCTTCATCTCCTTTCCCAGCCTGGTGCTGGCGCTGGCATTTATCGCTGCGCTTGGTCCGGGCCTGGAACACGCGGTGGTAGCGATTGCGCTGACGTCGTGGCCGCCGATCGCGCGACTGGCGCGGGCGGAAACCCTGTCGTTGCGCAAGGCTGACTTCGTTGTGGCGGTTGAGCTGCAAGGGGCTTCGTCAACGCGAATCATCCTGCGGCACATTGTGCCGATGTGCATGTCGTCGGTGATCATCCGCCTGACCATGAACATGGCCGGGATCATCCTCACCGCAGCGGCTTTGGGCTTTCTCGGCCTCGGTGCGCAGGCGCCTTCGCCGGAGTGGGGCGCGATGATTTCCACCGGGCGCCGCTACATGCTCGAGTGCTGGTGGCTGGTGGCTGTTCCGGGGGCCGCAATCATGTTGGTCAGCCTGGCTTTCAACCTGTTGGGCGACGGCCTGCGGGACATTCTTGATCCGCGCAGCGAGTAATCGGAGGCTGTATGTCTGCAATCAAATTGAACGTCGAAGGGCTCAATGTGCGCTTCGTCAATGCTCAGAAAGAAACCCATGCCGTGCGCGACGTGTCCTTCACCCTGGGGCGGGAAAAACTCGCCATTGTCGGTGAGTCGGGCTCGGGCAAATCGACGGTCGGTCGCAGCCTGCTGAAGCTGCACCCGGCCAGCGCGCGGATCACCGCCAAGGCCATGCAGTTCGGTGAAGTCGATCTGCTGTCAGCCGGCGAAAAGGTCATGCAGAAGATTCGTGGTCAGCGCATTTCGATGATCATGCAGGACCCGAAATACTCGCTGAACCCGGTGGTCAAGGTTGGCGATCAGATTGCTGAGGCGTATCTGGCGCACCACAAGGCCAGCCGCAGCGAGGCCCGCGAGCGGGTGCTGGAAATGCTCGAAAAAGTGCATATCCGTGATCCGCAACGGGTCTACAACCTGTACCCGCATGAGGTCTCCGGTGGTATGGGCCAGCGCATCATGATCGCGATGATGGTCATCACCCGACCACAGGTGATCATTGCCGATGAGCCGACCTCGGCCCTTGATGTGTCGGTGCGTCAGCAAGTGCTCAACGTGCTGGAGGAACTGGTCGAGCAGCAGGAAATGGGTCTGATTTTCGTCAGTCACGACCTCAACCTTGTGCGCAATTACTGCGACCGCGTGTTGGTGATGTACGCCGGCAGGGTGGTCGAGTCGCTCGCCGCCGGCGACCTGCAACATGCGCAACATCCCTATACCCGCGGCCTGATGGCGGCGTTGCCGAGCATGGACAACCGTCGCGAACGGTTGCCGGTGCTGCAACGCGATCCACTGTGGCTGACTTGCTGAGGAATCGACCATGTCCATGATCCAAGCACACGCGCTGAACCTGAGTTTCGGTGCTGGCCCGGCCCTCAATCAGGTGCTGCACGACGTCAGCCTCAGTGTCGCCGACGGCGAATCCTTCGGTCTGGTGGGGGAGTCCGGCTCCGGCAAGACCACCGTTTTGCGCTGCCTGGCCGGGCAGTACCGGCACTGGACGGGCGAGTTGAGCATTGCCGGCGCGCCGCTGCAGCACAAGATTCCCAAGGAACATTTCCGTCAGGTGCAGATGGTGTTCCAGGACCCTTACGGCTCGCTGCATCCGCGCCACACCGTCGACACGGCCCTGCGTGAGCCGCTGATTATTCACGGCGTACGCGACAAGGACGACCGGATCAACGAGATCCTGCTCAAGGTCGGTCTGAACGACAGTTACCGTTTTCGCTATCCGCACCAGTTGTCCGGTGGTCAGCGCCAGCGTGTGGCGATTGCCCGTGCGCTGATTCTCGAGCCGCGCGTGTTGCTGCTCGATGAGCCGACCTCGGCGCTGGATGTCTCGGTGCAGGCGGAGATTCTCAATTTGCTGGCGGATTTGCGTCGGCGCGAGAAACTCACCTACCTGATGGTCACTCACGATCTCGGTGTGGTCACGCACCTGTGTGATCGGGTGGCGGTGATGCAGCAGGGCAAGATCGTCGAGTTGCTCGACAGTCAGGCGCTCAGCCAGGATCTGGCAAGCCACGCCTACACGCGGATGCTGGTGCAGGCCAGTCGCGATTTCAGCCAGGAGTCGGTGCGCCAGCTCGCTGGTTGAGCCGATCCACCAAGGAGCGCGACATGCCGCATTGCCTTATCGATTGCCCGCAAACCCTGGCCCGACGTGTCGGCGAGCAAACCCTGCTCGCTGCCGTGCATGACGCCCTCGATGCCTTCGGCCTGTTCAAGGTCGGCGACATCAAGGTGCGCCTCAATACCTTCGAGCACTACCGCTGCGGCGCGGGCGAGGACGATTTTGTCCACGTCGTCCTGTCGGTGTTGTCCGGGCGCAGTGCTGAACAGCGCCGGCGTCTGGCCTCGGCGACCGTGGCGGCGCTGGTCGCTTTGCTGCCGGACGTCGAGTCGCTGTCGATGGAGGTTGTGGAAATGCCCCGCGAGACGTTCGTCAACCGCAGCCAATACCTACAAGAAGCCGGATTGTCGGCCTGAACAAGGAGTGCTCATGCCTTATCGAATTGTTGTTCCGACGCGGCGCAAACAGCCTTTGGCTTTGTCACTGGCGGCCGCGTTGACGCTGGTTTGCAGTGTGCCGTCGTGGGCGCTGGAGGCACCGGCAAAATTGCAGGTGCCGACCCTGGCCTACGATGATCAGCAGATCATCCTGGTCTGGGAGAAGCCCGCCAATCACGCCGATATCAGCGACTACCGGGTCTACGCCAACGGTGTGTTGCTGGGCGGCAGCAACGCCAACAATGACCGCGTCTCGCCGGCCAAACCTTACATCGACCGCTTCTACGAACAGGATGTTGCCGGTTTTCACCATCGCATCGGCATTCACAGTTACACCGCGCAAGGCTTGAAACCGGATACGGCCTATCGGTTCACCGTGCGTTCGGTGGGCACCGATGGCACAGAGTCGGCCGACAGCCCGCCCGTTGTGCAACGGACGAGCAAGGTTGCCGCCGTGTTCGATGTCAGGAAGTACGGCGCCAAGGGTGATGGCAAAAGTCTCGATACCCTGGCGATCCAGAACGCCATCGACGCCTGCACCCCCGGCTGCAAAGTGTTGTTGCCCAGGGGCACCTACAAAAGCGGGGCGCTTTACCTGAAGAGCAACATCACCGTGGAAATCGGCGAAGGTGCAACGCTGTTGGGTTCCGAGCGTGCCGAAGACTATCCGTTGGCTGGCTACATCCAGTATCCGTATTCGAGCACCGTGCGCCCGGCGTCGCTGATCAACGCCTTGCCGCGTGATCCGCGTCAGCATCAGTCGTTCGAAAACATCCGCATCGTCGGCAAAGGCACGATTGACGGCAACGGCTGGAAGCGCCGCGCCGATGTCGTCGACGAACGCGGTCAGCCATTGCCGTTCTACCTGCCCAGCGACAACACCCGCTACCAGCAGGACGGCATTCTGGCCAAGGCGCAAGTCGAGCAAGCGGTCGCGCGCGGCATGAACGTCAAGGATGCCTACGGGCAGATGCGCTCGTCGCTGATCACCCTGCGCAACGTAAAAAATGTGTTCTACGGCGGCTTCACCGTGGTGAATCCGGCCTTCCACGGAATCATGAACCTGGAAACCGAAAACGTGGTGCTGGCCAACACCACGCATAAAACCTACGACGCCAATAACGGCGATGGCATCGAATTCGCCAACAGCAAGGGCGCGATGGTCTTCAACAATTTCTTTGATACCGGCGATGACTGCGTCAATTTTGCTGCGGGTACCGGCGCGGAGGCCGTGCAGCAAAAACCGCAGGAAGATGCCTGGATCTTCAATAACTACTTCCGCAAGGGCCACGGCATGGTGGTTGCCGGCAGCCATACCGGCGCGTGGATTCAAAACATCCTCGCCGAAGACAACGTTTCCGATGGCACCGATGCCGGCCTGCGCATGAAGAGCACCAACTTCATGGGCGGCGGCGCGCGTAACGTAATCTTCCGCGACTCGGCGATCCGCAATACGCTCAAGCAGGCGTTCATTTTTACCCTTGACTACAACGATCCGAACGCCAAGCTGGATTACCAGCGCTCAACCATTCCGGGGCAATTCCGCGATATCCGCGTCGCCGACGTGAGCGTGGAAAATGCTCAAGGCAAGGCGATCGAGGTCAAGGGTGACAGTCAGCACAACGCCTGGCATCAGGGGTTGGTGTTCGAGCGCGTGCGCTTCAGTGGTCCGGCCAAGGCACAGATCGACGGGTTGAAGGATTCGCTGTTCGACCATGTGTCGTTCAGCGAGCATGGCGCTGCCAACCCGTGGCAAATCACCGGGAGTGTCGGGCTGACGTTCAAGGATGTGCAGCCGCCACCCTTGTAGAACCTGATCAAGGTTTCGGTGATTTACCGAGGTCTTCCGAGTCGCTCGAAGTAGCAGCATCTTTTGCCGTTTCATGCGACTCGGCGCCGGAGTTTGAACCCGACGCCTCTTCACCTTTCTTGTCGGCCTTGTCTGCATTGGATTGAGCTTTACTGGCCTGATTCACGCCAGGAAGCGCGGTCGGTGGCGCGGCAGACTCGTCAGCAGTCTTCGCGGCTGCCGAGGCGAAAAGCGGGCAGGCCGCGAGCAGGCCAGTCAGGGTGATCGCTGCAATGGTTCTGTTCATGATGGGCGTCTTCCGGTGGAAGCGGATGGTGATTCATTGGAAGCGTCCTGCAGGCGAAGGTGCCCGTGATTGGACGGGCGGTCAGTCGCTTCCTTCTCATCACTCGAGGGCGACGATCTGGCTCCACTCAAGCCCGAACCGGCCGAGGTATTTCCTCAGTCGATCGGCATCGTTGGCTTGTGCCTTGGCCTGGCGCGATATTCCGAACAATCGGCGGCCGAGCACCTTGCCGATCAGTTGCTGTTGCCAATGGCGCTGGCCGGTGGCGGCTCGTTCACCACGCCGCGCATGACCGAGCATCTGCACAGCAATATCGCAGTAATAGAGTTGTTTTTGCCGGTTCGCATTGATTGTCGGGAGGAGGGCGCTGATCGATTGCGCGTTGAGGTCAGCGCCAATTGATAGTCCGCCTAGGGGCGGTGGGATTTCATCAGCAAATCCCACCGCCCTTTTTTACGTCCGCAAAAAACTCGCGAAAGGCGGCAAATTGCTGGCCCCCGGATTTTTGCTTCCCCGGCAAAATCGCCTTTTTTCAAAAGGTTAGGTTGGCTCTATGCGGACGATTGTCATCACCGTTGCAACGCTTTCCCTGGCTGTTTTCGCGGTGGGAGTGCAGGCAAAAGAACTGAGCAAGAGCCATCGCTTTGCCTGCACCTGGGGCTCGGACATTGCTGCCGGTGCCCAGCAATCGAAGTTGTCGGGCGTCTCGCTGTACGGCGCACGCAAACAATTGCAGGTGCGCCGCTTCCAGCAGCCGTGGATGCGCATGACCGCGATGGGGATTACCGAGCAAACCTACAACAGCACGTCGAAGCTCAAGCCGGCGGCGGTCAAGCAGACGTATTACGAACAATGCGTACGCCACGAATTGGCCCAGCGATAACGCAAAAAGCCCAATCTTTTCAGGTTGGGCTTTTTCATGCCTGACGAAATGTCAGAGTTACTTTTCGCTCTCGCAATTGACCATCCACGATACGCCAAAACGATCCACCAGCATGCCGAAGCGCACCGCCCAGAAGGTCGCTTCTAACGGCATGTCGATGCGGCCGTCCTTGGCCAGGGCGTTAAACACCTGCTCAGCTTCAGCAATGCTGTCGACATTCAGCGAGATCGAGCAGCCGCTCATGCCTTGGGTCGGGCGGTCGGGTGTGGTGTCCGAGGCCATGATCATCTGGTCTCCGACCTTCAGACAGGTATGGATGATCAGAGAGTGATGCTCTTTGGGCACATGCTCGGCGGCGGGCGTCTCGCCGAACGTCATCATCGCCTCAAGCTTCCCTTGCAAGGCTTGCTCGTAAAAGGTGAACGCCTCGCGGCAGTCACCATTGAAGATCAGGTACGGGTCGATTCTCATGTCTCTGCTCCCGGCAGTCAGGCGCGGAGCATGGCGGGGGTTCGCCGGGTTCCGCGTAGGGCGGTTAAAACATAGCAGAGCGTTGGACGCCGGAAAGGCCTGAGTCTTCCAGATGTTTTTGTTCTGAAAAGCGCATCGACGATAACGCGGTCGTCGTGTGAAATTCAGTCGTAGCGCTGGAGTACCATAACGCACCGCCATCACCTGCAGAGACCAACGCCCCATGCCTGATCTATCACGCTTCACGTCCTTGTTCGATCAGGCGCAGCGCGCCTTGCGTTTGGTTTGGGGGACATCGCGTGGCTTGTTTCTGGGGCTGGTGCTGGCAACGCTGGTGGCCGGGTTGCTGCCGGCACTGGCGGCGTGGTTGGGGCAGCGGATTGTCGATGCCGTGGTGGCAGCGATGCAGTTGCACGCGCAACACGGCAGTGCGCCGCTGTGGCCCGTGTTGCGTTATGTGTTGTTGGAAGCCGGGGTATTGGCGCTGTTGTCCGGCTCGCAACGGGCACTCTCGGTGCAGCAGTCGCTGCTGCGGGTGCAACTGGGGCAGAAGGTCAATACGCTGATCCTGGAAAAAGCACAGACCCTGTCACTGGTGCAGTTCGAGAACTCCGAGTTCTACGACAAACTGGTGCGCGTGCGTCGCGAGGCTTCGACCCGGCCACTGGCGCTGGTCATGAAGTCGCTGGGACTGATTCAGAACCTGATCATGCTGATCAGTTTTGGTGTGCTGCTGGTGCATTTCTCCCCTTGGGCGCTGGTGCTGCTGGTGGTCGGTGCGTTGCCGGTGTTCTTTGCCGAGGCGCACTTTTCCGGTGATGCCTTTCGGCTGTTCACCCGCCGCGCGCCGGAGAGTCGGCAGCAGAATTACATCGAAACCTTGCTGTCCCACGAGACCTATATCAAAGAGGTCAAGCTGTTTGGCTTTGCACCGCTGTTGCTGCAACGCTACCGCGACACGTTCGCCAAGTTATATGCCGAAGACCGCCGTTTGACGTTGCGGCGCGACGGTTGGGGCTTCGGCCTCGGTCTGCTCGGTACTGCGGCATTTTACGTGGCCTATGCCTGGGTGGTGATTGATGCGGTGCATGGCCAGATCAGCCTCGGCCAGATGACCATGTATCTGGTGTTGTTCAAGCAAGGCCAAAGCGCTGTCAGCAGCAGTCTGAGTGCGATCAGCGGCCTGTACGAAGATGGCCTCTACCTGACCAGCCTTTATGAATATCTGGCCGAACCGGTGCAAGCGGATACCGGCCACCTGACCGTTGGAGTGAGCCCGGGCGATGGTTTGCGCTTCGAAAACGTCGGCTTCCGTTATCCCGGTGCCAGTCGGCCAGCACTGGAAAACATTGACCTGCAACTGGTGCCAGGCAAGAGCGTGGCGCTGGTCGGCGAGAACGGTTCGGGCAAGACCACGCTGATCAAGTTACTGACGCGGCTCTACCGTCCCGATCAAGGGCGCATCCTGCTCGACGGCAGCGATTTGCAGGATTGGCAGGAAACCGCGTTACGTCGACGGATTGGCGTGATTTTTCAGGACTACATTCGCTACCAGTTCAGCGTCGGAGAAAACATCGGCGTCGGCGATACCTTGGCGTTCGACGACCCGCAGCGCTGGAAGGAGGCTGCCGCTCAAGGCATGGCGGCTCCCTTCATCGAAGGGCTCGACAAGGGTTATGCCACGCAGTTGGGACGCTGGTTTGCCGGTGGCCAGGAATTGTCTGGCGGCCAGTGGCAGAAGATTGCCTTGTCCCGCGCGTACATGCGCCGTGATGCCGACATTCTGATCCTCGATGAGCCGACTTCCGCCCTTGATCCGGCGGCCGAAGCGGCGGTGTTCGAGCATTTCAGCCAGCACAGCGAGGGTCGCATGACCTTGCTTATTTCCCACCGTTTTTCCAGCGTGCGCAATGCCGACCACATCATCGTGCTGCAACAAGGCCGGATTCTCGAACAGGGTGGCCACGATCAACTGACCACCGCGGCCGGGCACTACGCGCGATTGTTCGATTTACAGGCTCGCGGCTACCGTTAAGTGTCGCGCCCGCTGCGCACGGTTGCCGGCCCGGCCATCCGCGGGGCGGGCTTGCTTTGCATCAGGCTGTCGAGCGCCTTGCGGTAATTCTGCCCGCCGAGCGCCATGCTGTTGTTGTGCGTCGCGCCCGGCACCAACAACAGTCGCTTGGGTTGTTGCGCGGCGTTGAACAATTGCTCACTGAAACGTGGCGGCACGAAAGCGTCGGCCAGACCGTGCACCACCAGCAGTGGCATGTGAATGTCGGCAATCTTGTCGATCGAATCGAATTTCTGCGACAGCAGCCAGCGCACCGGCAGTGACGTGTTGGCCACGGACGCGGCGACATCCGCCAGCGTGGTGAAGGTGGATTCGATCACCAGCCCGCGCACTGGCAGCGCGGAATGATCGCGGGCGGCGGTTTGCCCGAGTTCTGCGGCCAGATCGATGGCCACAGCGCCACCGAGGGAGTGCCCATAGATCAGACGTTTGGCCGGATCCGGTTGCAGCAGCTTAAAGCGCTCCCACGCCACCCGCGCGTCCTCGTAAACACTGCTTTCCGACGGCAAATCACCGTGACTCTTGCCGAAACCTCGGTAGTCGATGGCCAGCACTGAATAACCCGCTGCGCGCAGTTGTTCGATGCGGAACAACTGCCCGGTGAGGTTCCAGCGCACGCCATGCAGATAGAGAATGGCCGGCGCATTGGCTTTTTCCGCCGGCCACCACCAGGCATGAATGTTTTCCCCGGCCTTGAAGCTCTTCGGTTGCAGGTCGAGTTCCTGCACGCTGCCGGGCAAGCCGCGATACCAGCCGGCGGTGCCCGGTTCGATGCGAAACAGCAACTTGCGCTCGGTGTGTTCCAGCACGGCACAACTGGTCGGCACGCCGATAATCAGCGCGGCCATGCAGGCGAACGCCAAACGGCGGCGGCGCAGACGCGTCATGAAGGACAGGAACATTAAACGTTTCACCAAAGCGCAGACAAAGAAGGCTTTTTACCAGATGCCTCGGTCTGCGCGTGAGTTTTTCGACCACCGCCCCGGCGCAACGATTACCAAATGCTGCAAAGACTCACACGACCTGCAGAACGATCTTGCCGATATGGTCGCCAGCCTCCATGTGCGCGTGAGCCTGAGCGGCGTCGGCGAGTGGGTAGACCTTGTCGATCATCGGCAGGCAGCGCCCGGCAGCCAGCGCCGGCCACACGTGCTCGCGCAATTGAGCGGCGATCGCGGCTTTTTCTGCTGCGCTGCGGGCGCGCAAGAGGGAGCCGGTGATGACCGCGCGTTTGGCCATCATTGCCAGCAGATCAAAGTCATTGGCCCGCGCGCCGCCAAGGAAACCGAGCATGACCAGACGGCCATCCATCGCGAGGGCGCTGACGTTATCGTTGAGGTACGAACCGCCCATGATGTCGAGGATCACATTGACGCCCTGGCCTGCGGTTTTCTCGGCGATCACCTCAGCGAAGTCCTCATCGCGATAATTGATCGCTTGACCACCCAGTTCGCGAATCGCTGCGCATTTGTCCGGGCTGCCGGCGGTGGCGAACGCTTCTATACCAAATTCGCGGCACAGCATCAGTGCGGTTGTGCCGATGCCGCTGGTGCCACCGTGAATCAGCGCGCGTTGACCACGGCTGGCGCCACCGAGGCCGAACAGGTTGGCCCACACGGTGAAAAACGTTTCCGGGATCGCGGCCGCCTGGACCCAGTCCACGCCATCAGGAATCGGCAGGGTCTGGCCGGCCGGGACTGCGCAGTATTCGGCATAACCGCCGCCGTTGGTCAGCGCGCAGACTTTGTCGCCCACGGCGAACTGGCTGACACCCGCCCCTAGTGCCACGACTTCACCGGCGACCTCCAGCCCGGGAATCGGGTTCATGCCCGGTTTCATCGGGTATTTGCCGGCACGCTGCAAAGCGTCCGGCCGGTTGATTCCGGCGGCGTGTACGCGGATCAGCACTTCGCCTTGTGCCGCGACCGGCAGCGGCACGCGTCGAGGTTGCAAGACCTCGGGGCCTCCGGGTTCGGTGATTTCGATTCGGGTCATTTCATTGGGCAGGGACATATCTTTTCTCTTGGCTTGAGTTGTGTAAGTGGGAGCCTGCCGAGCAGGCAATGATTCCCTTCAATTTGCACAGCATCGCGGCTCGATAGGGGCGGGCAGCCATTTCATGGCTTGCTCCAGCAGCAGCGCCACGACGATCGCGCCAGCGGCAATGATGAACAACAATGCGTGATGACCGCCGCTGGCATTGAACAGCGCCGAGTAGGCAAAACCGGCCAGCGCCTGAAAGGTGGCAAACGACACCGTGGCGCGGCTCCAGGCGATTTGCTGGCGATGATGCTCCGGCACCAGTTCATGCACCCGCGCCAGCGCCAGCGGCACGATACCGGGCGGAAATGAACCGAGAATCACCGCCAGCAACGCCAATGCCAGAAACGAGTGGGAGATCGCCAGCAGTCCAAGGGCAATCGCCTGCACTACCAGCACCAGGCGAATGCCGGACCGCGCGCCAAGCTGATCGGCGAGAAAGCCATAACTTACCGGGCCGACAATCGCGCCCAGGCCATACATCACCCAGATCAGCGCGCCGATATGCGCGCCGGCGCCGAGTCCACGCGCCACGTAATCCACCAGAAACACCATGGCCGGCACCAGGCCTGCGGCCATAAAGGCGTATTGGGCGAACAGCAAGTACACACCGCGCGGTGTCGGTTCTGCGGACACCGTTTCCTGTGCAACGACCGGGTGCAGGAAATCAGACGGCCAGCCAAACCAGCTCAGCGCCGTCAGCAACAGGGCCAAAGCCCCGAGGCCCAGCCAAGTCGCCTGCAAACCCAGGCTCAACAGCGGCGGCACCAGTGTCCCGGAACCGGCAATGCCAAGACCGATACCGAGAAAGATCGCGCCACTGGCCAGCCCTTTACGCGCCGCCGGAACATGCGGCAGTACCGTTGCGGCGACCAGCACCATGATCGCGCCGCCGGCGATCCCGGACAGCAGCCGCCAGCCGAAGAACCAGCTCACCGACAAGGGAAACGCACAGGCAAAAAATGCGGCGGTGACGATCAGCATCATCAACCGCAAGGCATTTTTGTTGCCGAGCTGGCGCGCTACCGGGCGGCCGAGCAGGGCGCCGATCAGGTAGCCCACCAAATTGGCCGCACCGAGGTAGACCACATCATTGGCGCTGAACCACTGCGCTTCAATCAGCGAAGGAATCAACGGCGTGTAAGCGAAACGCGCCAGTCCGATGCTGACCAGGCTGGCGCAGAGGCCGGCGAAGATCGGCAGCCAGATACCGGTGGAGGTTGAAGTGCGCATGAAAGCGATCTCGAGGAAGGTTTATGGCGTTCAGCATATCGGCTATCGTTGCTGCGTTAATGCAGCGAATTGGCGGCACGATGATGCGAATTTGCATCGCTGGGAGACAACATGAATTGGGATGATGCACGGGTATTTCTGGCCGTTTGCCGCGAGTCGACGCTGCGCGGCGCAGCACGGGTTTTGGGGGTGGATCAGGCGACCGTCGGGCGGCGCATCACGGCACTGGAAAAGTCCCTGAGCGCGACGTTGTTCCTGCGTACCTCTGACGGGTACGCGTTGACGGCGGTCGGCGAAGCAGCGCTTAAAAGCGTTGAGAAAATGGAGCATTCGGCGTTGGAGCTGGAGCGGCAGATTCAAGGCCTGGACGATCGCCTGACCGGCACGGTACGCGTCAGTACCACCGATTCGCTGGCCATCGATTTCCTGATTCCGGCGATTGCCCGCTTGCACGAGCAGCACCCGGACGTGCGCGTGCAACTGGACGCGTCCACACAGATTCTCAGCCTGGCCAAGCGTGAGGCGGATATCGCCGTGCGCAACACCCGGCCGGACAACCCTGACCTGATCGCCCGGCGCATTGCCCGATGGTCGGTGGGGCTGTTTGCTTCCCAAGCGTATATAGACGCCAATGGAGTGCCGCAGCCGGGCACGGCATTTGAAGGGCATGATCTGGTGGTTTATCAACCGTATCTGCAAGGCAAAAAAGATCTGACGTTGGTATCGGAGCCAATGAGTCGCGGCCGCATCGTCGCCAGCCTCAGTTCCAGTTTGCTCGTCCGTCGTTCGATTGCAGCAGGGTTGGGTGTAGGAGAAATCCCTGTGTATATGGGGGCGCGCGATGGCCTGATCAGGCTTTGGCCGGAGCGCACCACGCCATTGCCCTATGAGGTATGGCTGGTAACCCACGCGGACCTGCGCCACACCGCGCGGGTGAGGGCGGTGATTGAGCAGATTGTCGACGTGTTCGCGTCGGAGAATGAGTAGGTAGATGCTGTTTTGGCAGGGCTACAACCTCTGACGAAACGGCCTACACCAGAGGCAGAATCTCCCGGCTTGTGAGCCTGTTGAATGGGGCCTATTGTTTCGGCATGTCGGTGAGGGGCGCAGGGCTCGCACTGATGTTGATACCAGGGAAGGTATTGGTAAACCCAGGAAGGTGCCGAATTGAGAACCACGGAATTCAGTCAAAATCCAATCAGTGACCTATCGAGTAAAGGTCGGAATACTCAAACCATGAACGCTATAAGCCGTGAAGAGTTCAATGCCAGGATCGAGACCATTGAGACCAGGATGGACGCTCGGGTCGAGGGTGTGTCGGCGAGAATCGATGCTTACCTGTTGACTCAGGCTGAGCGAGACAAGGCTCAAATGGAGAGGGACAAACGATACGATTTGATGTGGGACGGCGTACAACAAATCGCCGAAGACTCAAAAGAAGCCATCAAACAAGCCTCGACAGTGAAGGCGCATTACTGGGCGACGACAGCCGTCCATTTCCTCGGAATGATCACCGTCGTCGTGGGGGCGCACTTTGCCAATCAGGCAGCGGTGTTAACCACCTTGCAGACGACACTCGCTGCGATCCAGATAGGCAAAGATATAAGTGCACCAAAGCCAGCTTCGTCGCAAGTACCCGAATCAGCACAATAGAAAACGGCCTTCAAAGAAGGCCGTTTTTCGTGAGCATTGAAATACCAGGTCATGGCATCTCTGGCAATTCCTGCGGCCGCAGGTCGAACACCAGTACTTCGGCATCGACACCGTTGCTCAAGGTCAGCAACTGTTCCTCGCGAACCCGCACGCCGTCACCTTCGCGCAATGCCTGGCCATTGAGTTCAACGCTGCCCCGTGCGACATGCACATAGGCATAGCGGTTGGCCGCCAGTTCCAGCGTGGCGCTTTCCTTGCCGTCGAACAGCCCGGCGAAGACCCGTGCATCCTGACGCACCTTGAGCGAACCGTGCTTGCCGTCCGGCGAAATGATCAACTGCAGGCGACCGCGTTTTTTCTCGGCGCTGAAATGCTCCTGTTGGTAGCGCGGTTTGGCACCGGCGATCTCCGGCACAATCCAGATCTGCAGGAAGTGCACCGGTTTGCTCGCCGAGTGGTTGAACTCGCTGTGCGCCACGCCGCTGCCGGCGCTCATCAATTGCACGTCACCCGGGCGGATAACCGAACCGGTGCCCAGTGTGTCCTTATGCTCCAGCGCACCTTCCAGCACGTAGGAAAAAATCTCCATGTCGCGATGCGGGTGCTGGCCGAAACCTTTACCGGCGGCAACGCGGTCATCGTTGATCACCAGAAGGTCGGAAAAACCCTGTTCGCGAGGGTCGCGATAGCTGGCGAAGGAAAAGGTGTGAAAGGACTTCAACCAGCCATGATTGGCGAGGCCACGATCGGAGGCTTTGCGAAGGGTCAGCATGATGAAATCTCCTTGCAGGACGTGAATTCGTCCGAGTGAGGAGAAGGTTACTGTTTACTGGATTGCGCAATAAGTAGATGAAAATTGAAAGACTGTCCCTTTCAGGTTGACAGTTTTGCGATAGCCGTCACACAAAACTTTTGCGCTCAAACAGCTACAGTTGGCCATAATGTCTGGCCTGTCTCATGTTTCTTTGATTGAAGTGATGTCTGCCCATGAAAACCGTGGCAATGGTGCTGTTCCCCGACTTTCTCCTGCTCGACATGGCTGGGCCATTGGAGGTTTTTTCGGTTGCCAATCGCTACCTGAAACCCGATGCGCACTATCAATTGATCACGCTTGGCATCGAGCGTGGCCCACTTCGGGCGTCCAATGGTGTGCTGGTGCATGCCGACCAAACTATCGACGACAACACCGAACATTATGATCTGCTGTTGGTACCGGGCGGCCCGGGTGCCTACAACCAACAATTTCCGTCGTTGTTCGCCTGGCTCAAAGATGCTGTTCAGCGCGTCGACTATTACGGTTCGATCTGCACTGGCGCGTTTGTATTGGGTCATGCCGGTTTGCTTGACGGTTATCGTGTGACCACGCACTGGAACTACACCGAACGCCTGATCAAGGGGTTCCCGAAAGCCCATGTCGCGACCGATCAGATCTTTGTCGAAGATCGCAATCTGATTACCTCGGGTGGCGTCACTGCCGGCATCGATATGGCGCTGGCCGTGGTCGCCCGTGATCACGGCAAGAAACTCGCCCAGGATGTAGCCAAAGTCCTGCTGGTGGTGATGAAACGGCAGGGCGGGCAGGCGCAGTTCAGTCCACTGATGGCTGCCGTGGCACCACAGGACACGCCGATCACTCGCGCACAGAGTTACGTGCTGGAACACCTCGACGAAGCGTTCACAGTCGAGCGCATGGCCGCTATTGCCAATATGAGCGCGCGGCATTTCGCGCGGGTGTTCACCCGTGAGATCAATATGACACCGATGGAATTTCTACAGAATGCGCGCATTGATTGCGCGCGGAATCTGCTGGAAACCAGTGATCTGCCGCTTAAAACCGTGGCTTATAAAAGTGGTTTCGGCAGTGTGCGGCACATGCGTTCGCTGTTCGCTGAAAAGCTCGGCCTGACCCCCGTGCAATACCGCGAACAGTTCAGTTAGAGCGCTTGTGTCCGTCTGGCGCACCCGGATGTCCGTGCGGCGCCCCGTGTAGCGGTTGTCGCGTCAGCTGAGGCTGCCAAGATAGTTGGCATGGATAGCCTCAACGATTTGAACATGGCATCGGTGCTGTATTTCGGCCCCTACGCCTTCCACTTGCGCCAACGGCTGATACTCGATGGAGATCGGCCGTTGCGCATGGGCGGTCGTGCGCTGGACATTCTGCAAGTGCTGGTCGAACGAGCAGGTCGAGTGGTGCGAAAGGAGCAACTAATCGCCCTGGTGTGGCCGACGTCGGTGGTCGAAGAGATCAACCTGCGGGTGCACATCGCGGCGCTCCGTCGGGCCTTGGGGGATGGCGAAAACGGTCAGCGTTACATCGTTAACGTGCCGCAATGCGGTTACAGCTTTGTTGCCCCGGTCCGTTGTGACAGTGCCGCGCAAGTGGTCTTCGAGGGCCTGCAAACGCCCAGGCATAATTTGTCTGCGCGACTCACCCCAGTCGCCGGGCGTGACTCGCTGGTCGGCGGGTTGGTTCGACAAATGCCGCTGTGTCGACTGATGACCGTCACGGGCGCGGCTGGTGTGGGTAAATCCACCGTGGCGCTGCGGGTGGCGGAATTGCTTCTGCAGTACTACAGCGATGGCGTGTGGCAGGTCGATCTGAGCTTGATCGATGACGCTGCACCGCTGCTCGATCATGTGCTGCACACCTTGGAAAGCGACTTGACCGGACTGTCGACTCGCCATGCATTGCTGATACTGGATAACGCTGACCATCGGCGCGATGCCTGTAGAGCAGCGGTAGAAACGTTGCTTGACGCGGCGCCTCGACTGTCGATTCTCGCTACCAGCCGCGAAGCCTTGCAGGTCAGTCTGGAAACCGTTCAGTGCGTACCACCGCTAGCGATCCCGAAACGCTCGGCAGGCGATTGCATCACTGAAGCCATGGGGCATTCGTCGGTGCAGTTGTTCGTCAGCCGTGCCCGGGCTCGACAGCATGATTTCCGCTTGCGCGAGCAGGATGTCAAAGCCGTGCTTGAGATCTGTCGCCAGCTCGACGGTTTACCCTTGGCGATCGAACTGGCCGCGGCGCAGATCGATGCATTGGCGTTGGTGGGCTTGCAGGCGCAAATGGCCAATGGTCTGCAAGTGCTCAGCCACGGTCGGCGCACCGCTGTGCTACGCCACCAATCGATGCAGGCAGCCCTCGACTGGAGCTATCAACGCTTGAGCGAGCAAGAGCAACGCGCGCTGCAGCGTTTATCGGTGTTCAAAATGGCGTTTACCCTGGAGGCGGCGCTGGCGGTGATCAGTTGTCCGCAACTGGCGTCATCGCCGCTTGCCGCGCTCATTGACGGCCTGGCGCGCAAGTCATTGCTGGTGGTGGAGCGGGGTGGCAGTGCAGGCCGGTACCGAATGCTCAATACCACCCGCTGTTATGCCCGCGAACAGCTTGAGCGCAGCGGGGAAGGGATTGAGCTTGAACGCCGACATGCGCGTTACATCAATCGAATTCGCCAGGCCTCATGCGTGCACGTGCTCGCTTAATTCGTCGATCAGCAAGCGCACCTTGCGCAAGTCCGGGGTCGCATAGCCCTCGGTGAAGCGTTGGTAGATCGGCGTGAGCAAATCCAGCGCCTCGCGGCAGCGCGATTGGCGTTGCCAGAGTTGCGCGAGTGACGTGGCACTGCGCAGTTCCCAGGCGAGCGCGCCTTGAGTGCGGGCGACGGCCAGGGATTGTTGCAGGAGTGCTTCGGCTTCCTGAATGGCCCCTTCGCGAGCAGGCTCGCTCCCACAGAGATTTTGGGTGTACTCAGACCCCATGTGGGAGCGAGCCTGCTCGCGAAGAGGCCCGTCCAGACAACCCAGATCGTCATTCAATAACGCATCAGCCCGAGCCCGCAGGATCTCCGCCGTGCTCCACCCGGCATCACCACTCAGCGCTCGCTCAAACAGAGCGTCATCCACAAAACGATCATCCAGCGTCACCATGATTTCCCGAATCAACCCACTGCTGTCCTGCGGCACGGGTGCGAGGGTTTGAGCATCAATCACCTGCGCGTAGTGCCGCGCCCACGTATTGAACAGCAGCACCGAATGCTTCTGCGATTGCTCCAGCAACAGTTGCAACAGCGCCCGGGCGTTCTGCTCATCGCCGTTGTAATGAGCGATCAGGCAACTGGCCAGCGCCAGGGTGTAGCAAATCGAAGTGCCATGGTCGATCTGCACGGCAATATCCAGGGCCAGCCGTGCCGTATGCCACGCTTGCTCCGGCAAACCCTGCAGCCATAGCACCCGCGCCAACACCGTCAGCGACGCGACACTTTGGTCGTACTGCACGCCAAAACCGTGAGTGAAGCGGTTGACATGGCCGCTGTGCGCCATGCGCTGCAGCACCTGTTCGGCATGAATGCGTGCCTGCGGTTGGTCGCCGGCATAGTGCAGGGCCAATACGCGCAAGCGGTGGGTACTCAGTGACAACAGCGGGTCGCCGTGCAGACCGAGGCGGTCGAACTGTTCGCTCTGGGCCAGCGCCATGCGATAGTGCCCGCAACTGAGGTTGACCGCCATGTGCCCGGACACCGCGCGCAACTGCCCGGCGACATCATCGTGTTCATGCGCCAACTGACGCGCTTCGGCGAACGCTTCGATGGTTTCCGGGGTGCCGCCCCACGTGTGATAGCAGGCACTGCCGAGGGCCAGTTTCAGGGAGATTTTCAGGCGCGGGCAGGGTTCGCCCAGTTCGTCAAACAGGCTCAGCGCCCGCCGTACATAGCTGCCGTATTCCTTGAGCAGCGACAACTCTTGCCACAAAGGCGCCGACGCCGCTGCCAGGCGAATTCCCAAGCCGCCCGGGCCGACACCGTTGAGGCTCCAGTCCAGCGCGGCGCGCAAATCTTCCAAGCCTCGGGCGTAGCGCTCGATCCACAACGCCGTTGGCGTGTTGTCCCAATCGTTTTGCGCCTGCTGCATCAACGCCAGACAGCGTTCAGCATGCCGTTCACGGGTTTCTTCGCATTCAGCGGCGTGATCGAGTTTTTCCAGGGCATAACGGCGGGTCGTGTCGAGCAGGCGATAGAACACCTCTTCATCACCGACCTCGACGCTGAGCAGGGATTTGGCCACCAGTTGGCTGATCGACACAAACACCATGCTGGGGTCGATTTGTTGGCCAACGATCACCGCCGCCGCTGACTCCAGGGTAAACCCTCCGCGAAACACGCCGAGACGGCGCAGACAGGTTTGCTCGCAACCGTCTAGCAGATTGAAACTCCAGTCCAGCGTGGCGCGCAGGGTGAGATGGCGCTCAAGACTGTTTTGATTACCCGCTGCCAGCGGTGGCAAACGGCCCTGCAGTTGGCTCAGCAAACCGTCCAGGCCCAGTTCGGCGACCTGCGCAGCCGCCAGCTCCAGCGCCAGGGGAATGCCGTCGAGGCGGTGGCAGATCTCGATCACTTGCGGCAACTGCGCGTCGCTCAGTTCAAAGCTTTCCTGCGCGGCCGTGACCCGTTCGATGAACAGCTGCAGCGCCGAGAAGCTCAGCGCTTGCTCGCGATTCAATATCGCTGGCATCGACGGGTATTCGAGGGAATCCAGACGCTGCACAAATTCGCCTTCGGCCCGCAGGCTCTCGCGGCTGGTGGCGAGGATATGCACCTGCGGTGCGCCGCGCAGAATGCTTTCGCTGAGCGCCGCGACGGCATCGATCAGGTGTTCGCAGTTGTCGAGCAGTAACAGCATTTGTCGCTGTTGCAGACCATTGACCAGCGCCGCCAGTGGATCGCCTTCGATTAACGCCAGATCGAGCAGGGTGGCCAGGTGCGAGCAAATCAGCCGAGGATCCTTGAGCGGTGCCAGGTCCAGCAGCCGAATACCGTCGCGGTAATGGCCGATCAACTGTTCAGCCACGCGCAAGGCCACCGTGGTTTTACCGATGCCGCCGGGGCCGACCAAGGTGATGCAGCGTTGGCGCGGCAGCTGCGTCATCAAGCTGTCGACCAGCGGCTGGCGGCCGATCATGCGCGTGCGCCGCAAGGGCAAATTGTGCCGACCGCCAGCATCGCCCACAGGACGCTCCTCCATGGATTCCAGTAAAACCGGTGCGACAAAACTGTAACCGCGTTGCGCCACGGTGATGATGTAACGCTGCCCGGCCTGACCATCACCGAGAGCCTTGCGTAACGCCGCCATGTGTACACGCAAGTTGATGTCTTCGACAACGCTGTCCGGCCAGACTCCGGCCATCAATTGCTGTTTGCTCACTACTTCGCCGGCGTGGGCCAGCAGAATCAGGAGGATGTCCATCGCCCGTCGACCGAGTCGCAACGGCTGTTCGCCTTCGAGCACCCGCCGTTGTCCGGGATGAATCCGATAGGGGCCAAAACCGAGGGCCTGATTCGGGGAAAGACTCAACAGCTCACTCCTGCGGTGCTGCGGCGGACAGAGCGGAGTAGTGCCAGGCGTTAGCGCAGGCCTTCTAATCCGGGGTGTTCCGGCATAATCCTCAGGTTTGAGCGTCAGTGCAACGGGTGTCGCGATCAAAACACGGCGGGTTGTGAACGGTGGACTTTGGGTTCGCGCATGACCTGGCAGCGCCAGGCAAACGGATTGATGCCTTCGCTACGAGTGAACATATGGCAGAAATGCGCCTGATCGCAGAACCCGCATTCCAGGCTGATTTGCGTCAGGCTCAGTTCCGTGTGCCGGATCAACAGCTTGGCTCGGGCCAGGCGCTGGGTGCGAATCCAGTCCTGCGGCGATAATCCGGTGCTGCATTTGAAGGCTCGGGAAAAATGGCTGCGCGACAGTGAACAGGCGCGGGCCAGTTCGGTGACCTCGAGGCTTTCGCCCAGACGTTCGAGGATCAGTTGTTTGACCTGTCGTTCGCGCTGCGGACTGAGTCCGCCGACCCCGGTCTTGCGTGGTTCGTTGGCAGGGGCGAGGGCGACGCTGTGCTGTAAGTGAGCCATGGCCAAAGTCCGTGTCGATGGGGAATGCACGGTCGGCGCATCCCCTCAGGTCAAAAAAACAACGCTGCGCAGAGGGTTTCATTGTTGGCCGAGGGCGGGAGGCTGACGAGTTAATCGTTGTTAATTCCAGCGCATTGACCTGAACTCAGCACATCCCTGCAAGTCTGCGCCCCGCTGTTTGCGGCACGATGACTGCAAGCGTGGCGAACCGATGGGGCGTCGCAATCGGCAGGTCCAGGGGAAATCAAATGAAAGGCATCTTTAAAGCAGCGGCGGCGCTGACGTTCGCGCTGGTAACGTCCAGCGCCATGGCGCAGGCACCACAGCAGGGCACTCAGGCGCCGGGCTATTTCCGCCTGGCCTTGGGGGATTACGAGGTCACCGCGTTGTTCGATGGTTACAACGACCTGTCACCGAAGCTGTTGCAGGGCATGAGTCAGAGTCAGATCCGCGCGCTGCTGGCACGTCGTTCGATTGAAACCCCGGGTGTTCAGACGGCGTTCAATGCGTTTCTGGTCAATACCGGCAAGCAACTGATTTTGGTCGACAGCGGCGCCGGGCAATGCATTGGCGCCACCGCCGGACAGCTTCTGGCGAATATGCGGGCCGCGGGTTACCAGCCAGAGCAGGTCGATACGGTCTTGCTGACGCATCTGCACCTCGATCATGTCTGTGGTCTGGTCGATGCACAGAAACAAGCGTTATTCACGAATGCCACGGTGTACGCCGCCAAGGCGGAAGCGGATTACTGGCTCGATCCGACCGCGCTGGCCAAAGCGCCGGCCGGCGCCAAAGAGTTTTTCAAGATCGCCCAAGACTCCACGGCGGCCTACGTCGCCGCCGGGCGCTTCAAGACGTTCGCCGCTGGCCAGTCGCCGTTGCCGGGAATAGTCGAAGCGACACTCGAAGCCGGCCATACGCCGGGCAGCACTACCTACCGTTTCACCTCGCAGAATCAGAGCATCGTTTTCATGGGGGATCTGGTGCATAACCTGGCTGTGCAGTTTGAGCATCCGGAAGTGTCAATCGGCTTTGATGTCAACAGTGCGCAAGCGATCAACGCGCGTCAGGCAGTCTTCAGTGCGGCGGTGGCCAGCAAGACGTGGGTGACGGCGGCGCACCTGCCGTTCCCGGGCATCGGTCACATCACCGCGCAAGGCAAACACTTTCAGTGGGTGCCCGTGGAATACGGTCCGTACAAGCGCGCGGCCAAGGTGCCGTTAATCGAGTAAAGTGCGCAGCGCCCACCCGCAAAAACAGCTGACACCGAAAAGGAAAACATGCCCATGAACCGTAACGATCTGCGTCGCGTCGACATGAACCTGCTGGTGATTTTCGAAGCGCTGATGTTCGAAAAGAACCTGACCCGCGTCGCCGAAAAACTGTTCATGGGGCAACCGGCCGTCAGCGCTGCGTTGGGGCGTTTGCGCGATCTGTTCGACGATCCGCTACTGCTGCGCAACGGTCGCAGCATGGAGCCGACCGCGCGGGCGTTGGCGATTCTCAAAGAGCTGCAACCGGCGATGGACGTCATTTCTGGCGCGGTCAGTCGGGCCAAGGAGTTCGAACCGGCAAGCAGTTGCGATGTTTTTCGCATCGGTTTGTCAGACGACGCCGAGTTTGGTCTGTTCCCGCCGCTTTTACGCCAGCTTCAGCAGGAAGCACCGGGGATTGTCGTGGTCGTGCGCCGCGCCAATTACTTGTTGATGCCGGCACTGTTGGCCTCTGGAGAAATCTCCGTCGGCGTCAGTTACACCACTGAATTGCCGGCCAACGCCAAACGCAAAAAACTGCGCGACATTCCCTGCAAAGTCCTGCGCGGAGATGACCGCCCGGGGCCGCTGACCCTCGACGAATACTGCGAACGCCCGCACGCGATGGTGTCGTTTTCGGGCGACCTGAGCGGCAATATCGACATGGACCTGGCCAAGGTCGGCCGTTGCCGTCGCGTGGTGCTGGGCGTGCCACAGTTCAGCGGTTTGCGCGCCTTGCTCGCCGGCACCGAGATGATCGCCACCGTGCCGGATTACGCCGCGTGCGCGCTGGTTGAGGGCTGTGCCTTGCGCGCCGAAGATCCACCGTTTCCGATCGATGCGGCGCAATTGTCGATGGCGTGGAGCGGGGTGCATGACAACGATCCGGCGGAGAAATGGCTCAGGTCGCGGATCAGCCAGTTCATGGCGGCACCGCTGGATATACCGCCACGTTAACCCCGCCGCTCGTCGGAAATTGCTCTGTACCTGTCAGATCTGACAGGTGACGATTTTCTGTTTCTGGCTGTTAATCACTCCGTCGCCCGATCCCTCGGCAGGAGTGTTTTGTCATGCTTTTAAAACTCAAAAAACAGATCGCAACTCTGGCACTTGCTGAGCCGGATATTACCGGTCGTACGCTTCCCATTCTTCCCTCGGGGGAGTGGGGGATCAATCGCGCTGCGGCGCAAGGGATCTATCCGGACGATGGATTGCAGGTCTACCTCAGCCCATGGACGACGAAGAATAAAGGCGACCTGGTGGTGCTCAGGAAAAACTCCGTCGAGGTGGATCGGTACACCATTCGTGATCAATCAGAATCTGATCAGCGTGCGACCCTGTTCGTTGCTCCGCGGCATCTTGCTTCGGGCTCCCATGAAATCGACTATTGGGTAAAACGATTAGGTCTGGATCCCGCCGAGACGTACACGCCGCCATTGAAAATTTTCGTCAAGCTGGAAATTCCCGGCGGACAGGATACGGAGGAGGGGCCGGGGCATTCCAATCTGTTCATGTTCATCCCGCCGGAATTTGTCTCTGGTGGGGTGCACAGCGACAACATTCCGGATGATCCGGATGATCCGGATAATCCGGAGGCGCCGAAAGCGGGTGTGCCTATCGTCATTAGACACGCATCCGGTAGCGGCAAACCTTACCCCGATATTGCCGTGGGCGATCAAGTTCAGCTCAGTTGGGGGGGCATTCTGATCTGGTCCGACCCGGTGACGGCAGAGCAAATCAATGACCCGTTGAAGAATCCCATCACGATTTACGTCAAGCGGGCGATTATAGAAAAAGCAGGTGATACCGATGCGGTGGGCCTGGCCGTGAGCTTTCGCGTGCGCGATATCGTCCACAACTATTCGGAGGACTGGTGTAGAGAAACCCGGATCAGGGTTTCGCTCAACACCAATCGGCTGGTTGCCCCTATTGTCAAGGATGCGCTCAACAATGTTCTCGACCTTGACCGGTTGGGTGATAAAAACGTCGTCGTTCAGGTCTGGGCAACCTCGAGCGAATTCAAACATCAGGACTGGATTGAAGTAAAAGTCAGCGGTACCACCGCCGATGGCGAAGCCGTCACATTCACTGCGCCGAAGCAGGAGGTGGACAATCTCCCCCACACCTATGAGTTCGAGTTTGAGAATGCGGATCTGCGCAGGCTTGTCGCAACCCAGGTGATTTTTTCTTATGAGGTCGAGCGCGAGGGAATTGCCGATCCGCTGCAATCCAAAGGTCAGTTCGTGCAAGTCAACGGTGAGGCCACGCGCCTGGATGCCCCTGTTGCTGAAGATGAAAACCAGGGCGCCATTGATCCTGACCTGGCACGTACCCGGATTCTGATTCGCTCTGATTCGGTGTTCAACTATGGCGATGCGTTTGAACTGGTGTGGTTCGGTAAACGTCCGGATGGCAGTGCCTATATCCCGGAATTCGAAAGGTATACACCTAGTCGGGAGGAAATCGCCGACCCGGTCGGTTTTTTCCTCACTGTCGAAGGTTTGCACTTGAAGACCATTGAGGGCGGAACACTGGTGCTGTCATATGTCCATTTGAGTGTGGATGGGAGCGACGACATTGTCAGGCGTGTGTCGCGTCCCGCGGCATCGCTGAGCGTGGGCGAGCCAAAATTCGAGTTGGTTAAACCGATCGTGCTCGGAGAAAGCAATGGCTCACTGGAGCCTGATGAATTACCCAACGGCGTTGGTCGGCTGACCGTTCCCAAACCCATCGTCACGCCGACGAAACGCGGCGATAAGGTGACTTACAAATGGGAAGGGGAACGATCAGGCAAGACCAGCGACTTCATCGACATTACTGCGCTCAACGAGAACAGCGACGTGCCATTCCGACTCAGCGAGAAGTTTGTTGCCGAGCATATCGAGCCAAATCGCGGTGCCACGATCACGGCCAATTACGAAATCTGGCGCAAAGAAACCGACACGATCAGTTATTCCAACCCTCTCGTGTTCTCCGTCGGCGAGTCCACGCAATTGCTGGATCCGGCCCGCGTAGTGCAGGCGCTCGATGATATTCTCGACCCGGCCAATGCTCCAGACGGAGCGACCGTCGAGATACCGGCCAATGACCCCGACAATGCCGGCGATCACTTCTATATGACCTGGGCTTCGTCAGATGGAGTGGTCAAGCACACCGATGACAAAGCGGTCAGTGGCAATAACAAGGGCAAGCCGATCGAGTTCACTGTGGGTCTGCCAATTGTGCAGGCCAGCTTGAACAAAAAAGTGACTGTCGATTATCGGGTCGAGTTGTTTGACGGCGGCGAGGCAGACGGCAAACCTTATGACTTTGACGTGCAAGCGCAAGAGTTCCGTCTACCGGTAGCCACCTTCAGGGAGGCCACGGGTTCGCAGAAAGATCAGTTGAACCCGGACGACGTCTACCCCAACGGCGCAACGGTGGTGATCCCGGCGACGGCTCAACTGAAGACCGACGATGAAATCACCGTGACCGTGGTCGGCAAAACCACCACCCCTTACACCCACACGGTTCTGGCAGCAGAGGCCGACAAAGAACTCAGCGTGATCAAGGCGGCCCACGCGGTGATCAGCGCTAACCTCGATGACAGCATCGCGTTGAGTTATGAGGTCAAGCGCAAGGCGGGAGGGACCGATGGCCCGTCGGTGCCGACGGTTTACGATGTTCGCCGGGTCATTGGCAGCGGTACCCTGAAGATTATGGGCGCCCGTTATAACCGCAGTACTTATCGCGCATCCAGTGCCACTCGTGTACTGAGCGCATTCAACGCCACCACGGGGCAGCCGCTGCAAGCGCAGTGGAAGTACGCTTCGGACACAGAGTGGATGACCGCTGCCACCTGGCGCGACACCTCACCGCAGCAGCCGCTGCAAGTGCGCACTGCCGATGATCTGGTCACGCTCAACTCGGCGAATATCATTGGCAACGGGATCGATACCACGGTCACAGGTTTCGCAGCTTTCGTCGCTCACCGAGATGTCGGGGATGTCGCTGGTTGGGGCAACGCTGCGTACGGCGCCAATATTCCTCCGACCATCATCACCATGGATGACATCGTTGAGGTGAGCTGCACGCGCAGTGCTTATGCGGCTCGCCGCGCCAATAGCGCAGTTGTCGCCTGGGGAACCGCCGCCGAGGGCGGAAGCATGAGCGGTATAGATCCGCTGGGTTTTGTCGAAGTTATCGGTAATGCGACCGCGTTCACCGGGTTGAAGACTACTGGACAGGTGTTTGCCTGGGGCACAGCAGCCGATGGAGGTAGTGTTCCAGCAGAAATCAGCGCACTGACGGATATTGTTCGAGTGGCGGCGGCGGGTCAGGCTTTTTCAGCAAAACGAGCCGCCGGTAATGTTGTGGCCTGGGGCCTGGCGGCAAACGGTGGGGTAGTTCCGGGTGAGATTGCAGGCTTGACCGATATCGACAATCTGATCGGCAGCTTTGGTGCCTTTGCCGCGCATCGTGGCAATGGACGGATTGTCGGCTGGGGCCACGCCACCTATGGCGGCGTTGTGCCGGCTGAAATTGCGTCCCTGACCGACATCATCGAATTGAGCTGCGCCAATGCGCAAGCCTTCACCGCAAGGCGCGCGACCGGGCAGGTGGTGGCGTGGGGGACGGCCGCGTACGGCGGGACGATTGACGCGCTGATTGGCGGGCTCACGGACATTGTCGAGGTCAGTTCCACCTGGCGCGCATTCGCAGCACGCCGAGGCAACGGTCATGTAGTGGCGTGGGGCACTCCCGCGGAGGGTGGTCTGGTGCCTGCCGAAATCGCGGCGCTCGATGACATTGTTCAGGTGTGTGGTTCCTCCATGGCTTTTGCCGCGTTGCGCAAGAACGGCACAGTGGTCGCCTGGGGGAATGCGACCGTAGGTGGCGATATCTCGACGGTCGTCACTGAGCTGACTCAGGTACAAGCGCTTTACGACAACACTCACGGGTTTACCGCGCTCACCGCTGATGGTCGAGTCGTGACCTGGGGGCATCCTGCTGGCGGCGGGGACAGCAGCGCCGTACAGGAGCGGCTGAGGGGCAAGGTGTCTTATCACGCTACCCCGACCTCCAGAGGCCGGGCACTTCTGGCCAGTCGCTGGGCCGAGCTGAATATCGGGCGTTGAACGCCTGCCATTGAGCCTTCCTTCAACCCCGAAATACGGTGCTCGACAGAGCGCCGTGTGAGGTGTCGCCATGCACAAAACAACAAACACCCCGCTCAAACCGTCTGTAGACGAAGCGCCCGGCGATGTACTTGATCCTGCAGACATTCCGACCAAAGGCGTGACAGTCAGAATCAAACCTTATGACGACATGGCCTACCGTGACTATGTGTATCTGTTTGTTGGTGAGGAATACACCGATGACATCCCGATTGGTTCGACCGCTGTTGGCAAAGACGTCACATTTACCGTGCCCGGCAGTGCGCTGATCGCCAACGCGAAAGACATCGTACTTGTTCGTTACCAAGTGCAGTTTGTTGGCGGCGATCTGGTGGATTCGCAGCCACTGGAGCTCGTATTGCAGTCGGGCTTTGACGCGAAAGCGACCCTCGATCTGAGCGCACATAACCACGTGGTGTCAGTAGACAAACCGCCGGTCAAGTTACCCGCCGCCGCCCGAATGACGCGACTGGCGCAGTGGGGGAGTGGCCCCTATCAATACACCAGCAGCGATCCGGCCATTGCCAGTGTCGATGAGCAGACGGGCGAAGTCAGCGCCCGACGCAATGGCGACTGTGCGATCAGCGCCACCGACAGCCAGAGCCAGACCCGAACCTACCCGTTGACGGTCAAGGGGATTGTTGAAGTGCATTTCCTCACCGACCGCGCGGATTGGCAAGGGATGCTCAGACTCTGTGAAACAGCCAAATTGCAGCCGGTCACGCTGTCCCGGATCAAACGCATGTGGACGCTGTACTTTCCCGACGCCGGCCCTGTGGCCGAATACCTTGAGTGGCTGAATTATCCCGTGTGGACCGGCGATGAATTGGGAGCCGGCACCGCTTGGACCTGTGACCTGAACGGCGATTCGGTCAATGACAATGCCAGTGCGCACAACAAGGACACGTATTGGCAAGTCCTTGGGGTTAGCGCGACCCAAGCGAAGCGTCAAGAGGGCAGGGGGTAGAAACCATGCAAAGCGCACGGACGCAGATAACCCGATACCTATTGGCATTGCTGTTGCTCAGCGGTCCGGTTCTCGCCGCCACCGGCCCGGAAACCGCGCAGTTGCTCAACAAGCGTTATCAGAACACCACGGCAGAATGCGCAGGCGCTAACCCGGCGTATTTTTGCAGCGGGGTGCTGGTGCGTGGGAGCAATCCGACGGCCAAATTCTGGAAGTACGGGGAGGTTGCCCAAAAACTGGGGGCGGTAAGTTTTGTTTATCTGCGTAACGATCTGGGGATGCGTACGGTGCCTGGGGCGAACGGGGTAGTGTTCAGCGATTCATTCACAGCCATCGGGAATGGTCTTTCGCTGGAGGTGTTGTGTGCCTACCCATTCGCTTTCCCATCGACGGCTACCCGCGCAAACTTCGGTTGCGCTGCCCTGTCAGCCACACAGCACCTGCAAGACGTCAGTTCTTGTGCCGACGTTGGCGTCAGCGATGCGCCAGCCTGGTTGGCGCACTTTCAACAACAAGGGCAGTTACCCGAAAAGCAATGCTCGTTGAGCAGCCTTGACCCGGCACAATTCAAGGCTAGCCTGCTGGCGCACCAAGGCATCGACGATAGCTGGTCGGCCAGACCGAACAAGGTGCAGATCAAAAACTGGGATCCCGATGCACCCGGACTGTTGCCGGTTCAAGGCCTGTATTACGACGTGACGCAACCCGGGGCGTTACTCGGCGCGCAGAAAGATCAGCGTGATTACTTCATTGCCACGGGTGAGTGGCTGCCGATCCTGCGCATGAACCTGAGCGAACCACCGGATGCCGTATTCGGTTTCAATCTGCAGGATCAGTTGTATATCGGTTATCGGATTGCCGCCAACATGAATGCACGCTTCGCCGATACGGCTTCGGGTTGCCTGCGCGAAAAGCCCGGATTTCACTGCAATGGCGTGTTGGTTCGAGGTGCAGATGCGTCAGCGGGTTTCCACGCCTGGAATCCCAGCCCCAATTCGATAGGCCGCAATGGTGTCTCATTCAGTTATGTGCGAAAGGATGTGGGTACCACAAAACTCGCTGGTACTCAGGGCTTCACGTTCAAGGAAGCGTTTGCCCCGACAGGTCATGCGGTGACATGGCGTTGCGCTTATCCGGCCAATGCCGGGACGAATTCCATACCCGACAGTTGTCGCGCCAGTTGCCAATCTCAGGGCATTACCACCGTTGCTGCCTGGCAAGCCCGCTACGCTGCCAACCCCAGTGCAAGTTGTGCTTTTGACATGTCATTGGCCTCGTTTCAGCTCAGCATCGACGTGCGTGCGGGCCTCAGCGCGGCAGCCAGACTCAACTGGAACGAAGTCATCATTGCCGTGTGGCCTCAGAACATACCAGCGCTAGTGCCCCTTGAAGCCTTTTTCTATGTGTCGGGAAGCAGTCCGGGATTGGCCAATGCGCAATTCATCCAGCGTGACTATTTCACGCAAACCCATGCGTTTTTACCCGTTATACGATTGAATCTGGCCAGTGCAGATGGCCGACCTTTTGTATTTGAAGTGGGGGATCAGACGGTTCAGGACACCTCAACTCAAACCCTGGTCCGAGGCATAACGCCGCGACCGCCAGTCTCGTCGCAAAAGGACTCGGGCCCTGATGAAAATTAATAGCCTGCTCGTTTTTCTGGTAGCGCTCGCGCACTTTGATATTTCCCTCGCCGCAACCGGCCCGGAAACCGCGCAGTTGCTCAACAGGCACTATCAGAACACCACGGCAGAATGCGCAGGCGCCAACCCGGCGTATTTTTGCAGTGGGGTGTTGATACGCGGTACTCAAGGTACACAGGAGTTCTGGAAACACAGCGAAGCATCCGTTCAACTGGGGGCGCAGGCTTTCAACTATCTGCGGGCCGATCTCGACACGCGCACGCTCGGACAGCCCAATGGGTTGATCTTCAGTGATGCCTTCACTGCCATTGGTCAAGGCAAGCCGCTTGATGTGCTGTGTGCCTACCCCTTCGAATTTCCAGTGCAAAGCACGCGACCTGACTCGGGATGTGGCTGGGTTGCTGCGGTACAGCACTTGCAGGACGTCAGTTCGTGCAGCGGTCTGGGTGTCACCGACGTACAAGGATGGCTCGCGCATTTTCAACAGGAAGGTCAGCAAGCCGCCGGGCAATGTTCGCTAAGTAGCCGTGATCCTGCCCAGTTCATGGCCAGTCTGCTCGCACACCAGCAGATTGATGCGCAATGGGCCGCTCAACCGACGCTGCTGCTAGTCGGGAACTGGAACGAACAAACCCCTAAACAACTGCCATTACTCGGCCTGTTCTACGACGTCAACCAGAGTCAGTCGCTGCTCGGCGCGCAGAAAGATCAGCGCGATTATTTCGCTGCCACCGGTGAGTGGCTACCGATCCTGCGCATGGATCTGAACCAGCCGCCGCAGGCAGTGTTCGGGTTCAATCAGGACGATCAGTTGTATATCGGTTATCAGGTGGCAGCCAGGTTGAATGCGCGTTCGATCGAGAAAGTACGCGAATGCCGTGGCAGCACCGCGGCGTTCAATTGCACCGGCGTGTTGATCCGCTCAACGGATGTTTCAACGGCATTTCATTCCTGGAACCCCAGTCCTTCGTCGGTTAACGGCAATGGTGTTTCCTTCACTTACATTACCGACGGCGCGTTGATCGCCAAGACTTACAAACCTCAGGGTTTCATCACTCGCGAGTCTTTTGCGCCCACCGGTAAACCGCTGACGGTTCGCTGCCTCTATCCCTTTGATGCTGGTACCGGCGGCTCTGCCGACATCTGTCGAACTCATGGCGGTCAGTGTGAAGAGTTGGGTATCGACACCCGCGAGGGATGGATTGAACGCTTTGCAAGTACCCCGTTGAGAAGCTGCGCGTTCAATACCGAGGCCAGGATGTTCGAACTGGCGACCACGGTTCGTGCTGACGCCAGAGACCCGTACGGTTGGAACGAGCTGATTGTCGCGGCCTGGTCGGAAGACGATCCGCAAAAGCTCCCTTTGGAAGCTTTCACCATCATTACGCCTTCTCATATTGCCGGTGATGGCCTAGCCGGCGCTCGATTCATACAACGTGATTACTTCGAGGTGACCGGTCGCTTCATTCCCATCGTGCGCGTGCTTTTTACCGCCGCACCCGGCTCGGTATTTTCCTATGACCCACAAGATCAGGCGCTGTCGGACACCAGCATGCGGATGTTGAGCAACAAGATTCCGTTTTTGCCGAGTTCCATGCGTGATGATTGATTCCCGCTCGACGTCAGGCAGGCCCGTATGAGCCCAATAATTCCAAGGCTCACAGCTTTTTTGTTGGCTCTTGTGCTCGCAGTCAGTTCAAGTCAGGCCGCGACCGGCCTGGAAACCGCGCAGTTGCTCAACAGTCGTTATCAGAACACCACGGCAGAATGCGTGGGCGCTAACCCGGCGTATGTTTGCAGTGGGGTGCTGGTGCGCGGCAGTGATCCGGCTCTTGAGTTCTGGAAACACGGTGAAGTCGCCACGCAGTTGGGGGCTGAGGCTTTTCTGTATCTGCGTACCGATCTGGGGACTCGCACGTTGTCATCAGCCAACGGCGTTATCTTCAGTGATCATTTACTGCCATAGGTCTGGGTAAATCGCTGAACGTGTTATGTGCCTATCCATTCGAACTGGGCCTGCACAGTTCAGGGCCAGCCTGCTCGCGAAAGCGGTGTGTCATTCAAAACATCTGTTGGCTGACCCGACGCCTTCGCGAGCAGGCTCGCTCCCACATTGGCTCGCTGTGGTCCATAGATTTTCGGTGCTTTAAACATCGCTGTTTAAGCAACACCCACAGACACTCTTTCAGGCTACGCAACCTTGCGCCTTTGCCTACAGCTACGCCAGAATCCGCCGGCTTGTGCGCTTGTGGTCCGGTCTCTATCGTTTGGTGGTCGCTGAATAGTTCAGCGATCGGGTTTAGCGACCCGAATTGGATACAGGCGCACAGTGCACCCTACGTCTTTGCAGATTGTCTTTTTGCAATTGATGTTATGGCGGCTGCGCGCGGGAGGCCTTAGGGTCTGCCGGGTTCCTGTTCCTCCCGGTTCGCTAACCTGCGTGCAGCTGCCACCATTATTTGTTTAGCGACAAGTCATGGTGGTTAACCCAGGGCAGGAGATTCACCATGTTCAAAGTTACACCCAACCCACCAGACATCGACCCCACATCCCCCTACGAATCCATCGATTCCCGAAAACTCCACGAAGCCGCCGACCGCGCCCTCGACCACTACCTCCTTCCACCCGGCTCCACGCCACCCCCACGCAGAACCCGTGGCATGTACGCCGTAACTGCCGACACCAAAAATGAAGAACTGCTGACCGACGCCAGCGAAACACTCGCCTCGGCCAAGACCATCGCCCAGGACGTCGCCCACCTGTTGCCCGCACCGCAGCGCCGGGCGTTGTTGGGAATTGCGCAGTTGATCATGCTCGGTGAGTTGGCAGTGAATCGGGTGCTGGATAACCTCGAACCACCGGCCTAAGCACACCCCCTGTGGGAGCGAGCCTGCTCGCGAAAGCGGTGTGTCATTCAAAACATCTGTTGGCTGACCCGACGCCTTCGCGAGCAAGCTCGCACACACAGGGCTGCGGTGTTCCAAGAATTTTGGAATGCCGCAGAACTGAGCACATCTATCCAATTTCCTCCCGACCATCATTGGCATGATTCCAGCCAATGACATTTCAAGGGTCGGGTCATGAATGCCTCAACAGATGAACAGGCACGCGACATCGGTTTGCTGTTCCTGCGGGTCAGCGGCGGGTTGTTTCTGCTGTGGGTGCACGGCTTGCCCAAGCTGCTGGATTTCACCGCGCAACTGCAGCTGATCGAAGACCCGTTTCACCTCGGTGCCCACCTCACCTTGATCCTGGCGATCTTCGCCGAAGTCCTCTGCCCGCTACTGATCGTCGCCGGGTTACTGGCGCGATTGGCCTGCGTGCCTATTCTCTTTGTGCTGCTGGTGGCGTTGCTGGTCGTGCATCCGCAATGGAGTGTGGCCGAAGGGCAGTTCGGCTGGTTGCTGCTGATCCTGTTTACCACTGTGTTGATCGCTGGGCCGGGACGGCTGGCGATTTCTGTTCGTTTGCCCGGAGTGTTGCGTTATGCCTGAAGTCCTCAATCCACAGTCACCGGGGGCCGATGAGACGGTCACATTGATCATCAAACACCGGGTCAAGGCCGGTTTCGAGTCGGCATATGAAGCCTGGCTGCGCAATATCGTCCGTGTAGCGGGGCAGCGTGAAGGGCATTTGGGCGTGGACGTAGTGAGGGGCAAGCGCGGCCGTCTCGACTTCTACACCTGCGTGCTGCGTTTCAGCAGCACCGAAGCGATGCAAGGCTGGCTGGAGTCGCCGCAGCGACAGGCACTGGTCGCCGAAGCCGCGCCAATGCTGGCTGATGGCGATCAGACCGAAGTCGCGCCGATCAATGAATTCTGGTTTACGCCACTGGCCGACGCCGCTTCGCCGCCGCCGCGCTGGAAGCAAGCGGTGGTCACGCTGCTGGTGATTCTGCCGCACACCTTGCTCGTGCCGCTGATCTGGGGACCGCTGCTGGCGCTGCATCCGCTGCTTTCCAACTATGTGGTCGCCACGTTCCTGATCACCCTGACCATCGTCCTGTCGGTGGTGTACGTGGTGATGCCGCCGGTCACCCGTTTGTTTTCGCCATGGCTCGAAGCCAGCCAGGCCCATGAACACCTCGATTCCCAAGAGACCTCGCCACGCTGAGCGCGCGGGGTTTGCTCCTTTTCACTTTGCTTGAGGAACTGCGATGAGCGCCGATCTGATTCTGTTCAATGGCCAATTTCACACCGTCGACCGCACCAAACCACTGGCCAGTGCCGTGGCCATCACCGACGGCCGCTTCGTCGTCGTCGGCAACGACAACCAGGCCATGGCCCTGCGCGGGCCGAACACGCAAGTGGTCGATATGCATGGTCGCTGCGTTATTCCGGGTCTCAACGACTCGCACTTGCACCTGATCCGTGGCGGTT